>Ga0182024_10018659_pt1 | contig 12884 bp, 13 predicted proteins | sample P32metaG_FD_120480 | JGI IMG/M metagenome (GOLD analysis project Ga0182024, IMG submission 120480) | Permafrost microbial communities from Stordalen Mire, Sweden - P3-2 metaG (Illumina Assembly) | ecosystem: Environmental > Terrestrial > Soil > Wetlands > Permafrost | place: Sweden: Stordalen...
CAGGTGTCCAAAAATCGACAGGTACGCAGAAGACCAGTGAAGTCAAAGGATGTGGAGTGTTCGGAACTATTCATGTCATGTTTTCCTTGCCCACGAAGTGGAAGTGTTGGGACGAGCGCGGTGAGTGCGCGGGAGGCGCGGCGGCACAGTTGAAATTGGGGTCTAATTCAGAAAAGAAGAAGCCCGGAGTCCAATGGTCCGGTAATACAAAGTTCTCGGATCTTGGTCACCCCCGGCGGTTCTAAATTAGACGTCGCCCCGACCGCGCCGGCAACCAGAGTGAATCCGGTCCACGCAGCTCATTTCGATCCCGCTTTGATGCCCGGACTGCGTCTGATGCAACGGGCACAAGAAGGCGGTGAATCCGGTGCCAATCGAGTCGATGGTCCGCCGTGATCAATGAACATGGGCGGCGCCAGCATCATGAATTCGGGCGGGGAGCCGTCGGCGCATACTGGCTGGCCCCGATGATCAGCCGTACACGGAGACTGGCTTGGAGCCGCGGACTAGACCCCTCTGTGCAGAAGATTCGTGATTTATGCTCGACTGCCCGTTTCTTGAACTAGGGGCTATACGGAGTGACGCCATCGTCTTGATACGTTGTTTCAGCAACTTATTCTTCGGCCATTGTTCCGCTCCTGCTTTCTTCGAATCTGGATGGGATCTCAACGCACGCGGGGCGGGCCGATGACGATTAAATCATCGGCCCTGTGCTGGTGGATTGATGGGGTTGCGGTCATGCTTCGTCTTCGATTCCCTGCTTGAACTTCAGGCTGGAGTACGGGACCGGGCCATTGGCCTGCATGGAGACAAGTCGCCGTTGCTTCGGATGAAGAAAGATGCGCCATTGTTTGAGTTGAAGCCCGAACAGGTCGGCGACTACAACTTCCGCATGGAGACTCTCCGTTGCGACCTCTTCGATCTGGCACGTACAGCGCCTTTCCAAAGGTCGGTTCGCGTGGTGGCCGGAAGCAAGCTCACCGGCCAAACGGCTGGAGGCATACGAAGCCCAGTTGCTGATGGTGGCGGGTGATGTGTCGCGAGTCCGCGCCGGGCCGATGTGGCGGCGAGTGAGCGAGCTGAATTAGGGATCGCAACAGACATTAGTCTCATAAGCTAAGTGTCGTTCTCCTTCTAATGCGTTGCAACTCGACGATTGACGCTGGTCTTGACACGCTTTCGCTTAATGCTGGCCACTGAATCATCACAGGCGGTTCTGCTATGCCTGATTTTGCGATACCGTTCACCAAATGCAGCAGGCCTCGCCGGTCCTCCCTAAAGGAACTGCGAACCTACTTCGCGTAAGGAACGTATCGATCTCGTAAAACCGTCTGGCGTTACTTGCTACAGAAGGCGGCAAACTGATGCCCTGCGGTTACCGCACTCAGTTCCACACGTGGCGGCCGCAGAGAGAGACTATTCAGAACACAATCCGCGGTAATCCGCCAAAATTGGGACTTGGGCGCGGCTGAGTTTCTTATCAAAGTCGGAGCGCCACCTTGGATCGTCGATGTCATTTCGAACCGAAGATAAGCCCTTGACGGCCGGCAGGTGCAGGTCGTCCGGATCGATCGCGTCACTCGTAGGCACCACAACCACATAGCAATTCGGAACGGTGAAATACCTAACCTTGCGTCCTCTCCTTGGGACGTACTCGATGTGAACGCATCGTTTGTACTGGGCAAACGGGGCAAGCCACAGCTTTGCCTCGCGAGCATCGATGCGTACGATGCAGGAGAAGAGGACGTTGCCGGTCGTGTAGATCGTGACGTTTTCGAGTTTCTGCGGTTTGACTTTCATGCTACAAATCCAGCACCGGTGCGATTTAGCTCAACGGACTCAATGATATCTTCTGTTACGTGTTATTTGTTGTGCTACCGGTAGATACAACGTAACCTAAGATTGTGATCCGCAACACATATCAGAACGAACGGATACAGCATCCTGCGCTGGCGTAACATCCGATAACTTCCCGTTCTCAGCTGTCAGAAATTAAAATCGCCATTCGTTCCCTTCCTTCTCACCGCCCGATAGTTTTATACTCCCGGGCGGTGAGCGGGATAGTCTGTGACCCTTCTACGTTCGCCGCATCGCCTCAAGAATGACGTTTCCCACGACGGTCAGTGCGTCGTGAGCTGTCTGGGCGATCGCGCGGTGTTCCGGATCCCGGCTCTCTTCAGCTCATCTCCCGATCCAGCAATAGACCGTCTCATAAGCTTCAAGTGGAAACGGCTCGTCTTGTTTAGCCTGATTCACTTCTCTGGCCATAGTGTTTCCTTTTCTTCCAGTCGGGCTTCACCGTCCAATCGCTAGATTTGAAGTGGGCAGTTCTCGCACTTTGAGCTCGTGCAGCTTCGAAGGCCATACTGCGGGATCCTCACCCTTCGAATCGCGGTGTCCTTCTTTATCGCGCAGAACCAACGGTTGCTCCCCGACCGTTGGACATCTCCCTAACTGTTTGACCCAGGCTGCGACTCCTGCGCATCTGCATTGATCCAGAAGAGACCGCACCCACTCAATCGCCATCGGCCGCGCAGATCTGCCCGTCTCACCGCCGATGATCGCCCAGTGCACGCCGTCCAGATTCACTGAACCCAAGTCCTCGAGCAGAGGCTCGAAACTGACGAAGCGCACTCTTGCCGGAATTTTCCTAAGCGTCTCAAGCCGCGGTACACCCTGACCTCTGTTCTCGCACGTGACACCGAGCCAAACGTTGCTGTATCCATTTCCCCAATCGGCAGGCAGGTATCTCAGGACGTTCCGGGGGCGCTTTGTGAGCAGAAGCCAATCGAGAGCCGGTGTTTGCCGGATGATGTTCCACAGTTTGGCTCGTTGTCCGTCTGGCGCTTCCTTGTCGGCCCAATCGGCCATGGATGCACAGAAGACCCGCGGTCTTCCCGCACCATCGCGAAGAGCTTTGCGGTTCCAGGCATGCGGTTGTTCCCAGATCGAGTCATTCATGATCTGACGCTGAACGCCCGGACCCCAATGCTCCTTCTCGGAATGAAGATGGCGCCGATCCAGTGCTTCGGCATAGCAGTTCACGCACCCAGCCGAAACCTCGGTGCAACCATGCCAGGGATTGAAGGTATAGTCGGCCCAATTGATAGTGGTTTTTCCCACGATGTTCCTTTCTGTGGTCCTCGATGCTTGAGGCCCGTGAACACGCGAATCCGCCCAGCGGCGTGCTCCAATCTCACATCGGCATTGCGACGGCACATGTCCAGTGATTGCTGTCACGACGGGATGTTCACGCCAAGCGCGGGCTTTTCCCTTCCCAAGCTCGTTAATGACTCCCGATCGCAGCCCAGATCGGGAGCCCATCATACCGCCGCGGCCCGATTTTTCGACGCCACGGTCGCGGCCGTGCCTTCGGAAGGAATCACTCGATTCGCGCATCAGGACGCCGGGTGACCGGGACTTTGCCCGTCGATAAAGTCAGCCGCAAGTTGCACCCAATCGCGCACGTCGTCGGCCTCACATCCAAGGAGCGCGTTATGCGTTAGTTCGACCGGCTGTGCGTGCAGGATGCTGTCGCCTACGGCGATCGTTAGTTCGCCCTGATAGGGTTCGGTCCGTGTCACGACCACGCGATAGAGTTGGTCGAGCAGAGAACTCCATACGATGTCCTTAATCATCGCAGTCTCCTTTTTTGGGTATGCGGGGGGGGGCGGTCCGCAGAATTCCTGCGAGGGTGTGCGGCGCGTTGTTTGGAAGGAAGAAGGAAGGAGGCTCGCAGGTCGCGTTGCTAGGGTTGAGGGAGTTCAGAAGCGGGTCTGTCTGTCACGGCCCATAACCTACCATTCACGGCCCTCAGGATTCGCGCTTCCCTGCTCACAGCCCCAGCCGCCCGGATGCGCCGTCCCGGAACAGATCCGCGTCGCGGATGTAGCGCCGCAGCACGTTGGAGCGGTGACCTGTGACCTTGGCAATCTCCCGTTCCGTACAGTGACCGTGAGAGGCCGCGGTCGAGCAAAAGCCGACCCGGAGCGAGTGGGGCGAGGTTTTGGCTTGGTTGAAGCCTGCTCGCTTTAGAGCGCCCGAGAGGATCTTACCGACGCTGCGCGGATTCAAGGCAGTTGGCGAAACGTGATCCCAGCGATCCACGGCGCGATAGAGGGGCCCCGAGGTCAGCTGAGCCGCGGAAAGCCATCCACGAAGAGCCTGTACGGGACAAGTCTCCACGTACTCGCTGAACGGGATCGCGACCACGCGTCCCTCAATTCCGAACGGGTCTGTCTTGCCACGCGACAGTCGCACCGTTACACCTTCTGCCGTAAAGCTCAAATCGGCGATTTCGATTACAGAGGAAAGCTCGCTACGACGCGACCCCAGAGAGAAACCCAGAAGGCAAAGGCTGCGATCCCTCAGACCGAGAAGATTTCGAGGGCAGGCGGCAACGATTTTCTTGATTTCGTCGGTCGAAAGCGGCTTCGCACCAACCTGCGCGGCACCGTGCACACGCATAATTCCGGCAAGAACCTCCCGAAAGAGATGACTCCTGCGCAGGGCCGCAGGCCAGTCTTCGTACCCTGCTTGACGATGAAGGTAGCAAAGACTCGCGACACGGCGCTTGATCGTTGAGATTGAATTTTGGGCTTGAGCCGCACAATGCGCAACGTAAAGGCTGACGACATCGAAAGTGGTTGGCAGAGCAGCCGGTAGTGAATGCCTAACGAGAAAATTTTCCCAGGCTCGTTGGTCTGAGGCGTACGACGCCCGTGTACTCGCGCTCTTGCCGTTTTCAAAATAGTTTGTCGCCTGACGGATGAGTGCGTCGAGTTCCGCACTCCGTTGAGGAACGGATATCTGTGCTTCGTTCATAATTTGATCTCCGATGAAAGTGGAATGGGCGCTGTAAGTGAGGGACTGCGAGAAGGTCGGTCTCTTCGGCCGTGAGCCAGTTGCCTGATCGAAGTCCTTGTGCCGAGCACCGTAAACGGTGACGATGCGGTCCGCTTCTGACGATCGATGTTTCAGTTGGTCCGTGCTTCTCGGATGAGTTTGCGATGGACGAAAGACGGCAGAGAACCTGGTAGATCCTGTGCGCGCGGTACGCCATCAGCAGAGCTCGGCAATCGGACCCAGAGCGCGCAGAAGGAAACACGCATCGTCGTGCGTGCTCCTTCCGAAACAACTCAAATTGCCCAGGATAGAAAGAAGCCGGGGAAGGAAAAGGACGGACGAAACGGCAACAGGCCTTGCAAGCGAGAGGTCAGTTCGGTCCACAGAACACACAACGATCGATGCGAAGACAGGCCAGCGCCGCTTGCCCAGAACGCGCCTCGGTCGGCAGTGTGGGTGCCATAGACCACAATGGATCGAGGCGAACGTTAGTTTGCAGGGAAAGTGCGCCAGGGGCGCGCGTGCTCGCGAAGCGGACGGGCAGGCATCCTGCGAACTCCAGGAGGTGGCGAGGAGGACGACGTGGGGAATGAAGCTCTTGAATAACTGGACGCGGACGAAGTCCGGGATCCAGTCGCTCTATCTGGGTAGAGACCGCCAGGCTGCATGCAAAGGTAAAACAGCCTGCTTCTTTCATTTTTCGCAACGAAAATGCGGATCGAGACAACCATATCTGCTCCAGATGGGAATGCTCTCCGGTCTGGAGAGGCCGGAGAAATGAGAAGGGTTCCTGCAGGCGGAAGCGCGACAGGAACCTCGGTTTAAAGCGTTAACTCGGCCGGAGTGAGAGCTAAATCGTGGCCGAGGTCCGCATCTAATCGTCGTCACAGCGCAGTGGGGATTACCCGCAAGAGCGAGGCACGGTGAAAAACTTCACGATGAGGATCAGCTGGAAAAAGAGAAGGATCATTGCGATGTGGAAGACCTGCATGTACCAGGGCCGCCGCGCATCGGATCGAGAGATCATCGTCCCCAGGAACAACCCGAAGAGAAAAATCGGCGCCAGAACGACGAACGTCGATACGAATGTCTCGACGGTCGAATCGAGCGTTATGAAGAACTCCTTTCGTGGGAACGTGTGTGCACGCTCGCGAAATTCGCGAACGCCCTGGCACGAACAAGTTGCGAGTTGAGAAACGTCAGCATCCCCCCTCCTTTTCCATGTCTTCGTCGAAGATCCGTTCGTCGAGTGCGTCGTCGTCGGAGTCGGTGCAGTCGTAGTCAAAGTCATCGTCATAGGTGGCCGGGTCGACGGACCCCGCCACCTCGTCGAGCATGGCCTTCCACTGCTCCGCATCGGGAAATCCGTCTGCGTCGAGACCGGGAGAGCTTTCTTCGGCCTGGGGTTCGATGATGTGCATGTGCTCCTCCTTCCGGCGGAATCTGCCGACAGGATCGAGCGTGCGCCGGGCAGAGATGGGAATAAGTCGACGTTACCTGCGCGTGCGACGGATCAGATACACCGCGCGGGTCTGCGCAGCGATCGTACGAACGCGAGCATGGTCTTGTGAATTTTGGAGGTGCGGATACGAGCCATCGGCGGATGGACCTGCCAGCTAGGCGGGCCGGCCACACCCCTTGAGCGCGACGACGGTCAGATCCCGAACCGCCCGCATGCGGACTAGCCATACGCCATCAACAATTACAGCGATATATTTCGATCGTAGTGCGGGCCGCGACTTGAGAGAGGGCCTTTATATACTTGACTCAGTATGAGCACATGTGAGATTGTACGACCAGCAATTCGGGAGCATGTAGCCGTTGTGGGCGCAGTGTGTCCATGGGTGGAGAATCCTTATGCTCTCGTGAGTTGGTGGGCTATGGAGAGATTTGCGGCAGCGGCGTTTCATAACATCGGAACAAACATAGGAACGCTGACATGCAAGCTTGAGCGTTTACCGGAAGACTTGGACGCAGTTGAGTTGGCAGGGGCCTACCGGCCTTTGCTTACCCAGATTCGGGAATGCTGTGCGAAGATCGGGCTCAAAATGTCGCCCGTATGCATCGATGAGTTCTTTGCAAATCTTCGGCTTGGCATGACGGCAGACCAGATGCGCAGCAGCCTTGCGGAATTGAACAACAGTATCCGTTGGGAGATGCAGGCAGTCTTTTTCTTTTATATGGCGTGGGAGCAGGTGCCGTTCTACGACCAGAAGGAGATGTTTGGGGCAGTCGTGAACGCGAAGTTCCCATCCGTTCAATTCGACATGGTTGAGGCGGGAAATTGCTATGCGATGGGCCGGGGCACCGCCTGTGTGTTTCATCTGATGCGGATCATGGAGGTTGGCGTTCAGGAGTTCGGAAAGAAATTGGGCGTCGGGCTGGTAAATGAAAAGAACTGGCAGCCCATTCTGGATGAAGTTAACAGGGCGATCAAGAGCCTGCCATCGAAGGCGGCTGGCACAGTCGAGATGAGCCAAGTGGCGGCGAACCTGTACGCAGTGAAACTGGCTTGCCGCAACGAGGTAATGCACCCAAACGCAAAGTACACCATGGAAGAAGCGAAGGATTTGATTAGGCAGGTGAAGCTCTTTATGGTCCAGCTCGCGAGTATCATTTAGCCATGAAGAAAACTCCGAAACCGAGTCCGGAATTCGATACATTTACCGGCTTCATGGACAAGCTGGCCAAGGTTCCGCACGGTGAACTCAAGGCGAAGCTGGATGCAGAGAAAGCAGAAAAGCAGGCCAATGACTGGGTGAAGCGGGAAAGCCAGAAGCATGTCAGAACGGGGGGAAACCAGGGAGCGGTGTTCTCCCGGAGCGCGGAGGACAGCGCGCCTCTCCAAACGCTGGCCGAGAACCTCAACCGTGAGGCGCGCCGGAAGATCAACTAGTGTGGCCTGATTACCACTCTTTGTAGAGGTCGTAGCAAAGGGGGTACTGGTCCTGAGGTTTTCGACTTGGGTCCAGCATGGGGTCGGGGCTGCAACGCCGACCTGTTTTCGTATCCAGGGCGGTATCGTCGCCCATAGGAACGAAACGCTGTACGGGCCGTTTGCATCCGGTGAGCGCGATAAGAAGCAGGAAGATCGGGAGGGTTTTCAAGGTAAATGACCTCACAAACAAGGCATTACATAGAGTTGTCGGATATTCTTTCTGTTCGCTGTGACTGCAGGAAATGCGGAGCGTCACTTTCGCTCCCTCTGGCTTTGAATTTGGCATTCTCTATTTTGAAATGTCCTAATTGCGGCGACTCCTGGGTTCGCTTTGATGGTGGCACCCACGAAATAGCGATATGCACATTTATCAAGAGCCTTGAAGATGTTAAGGCGCTGTTGCCTCAAGCTGGATTCAATCTTCATTTTGAGTTGGCGTCGGACCTCTTAGACCGTTTGCCGCGACCCTGACGCTTAGAATTGCCTCGCATCGTCCTTGCCGGTGAGTTCGGAGTAGGTGAGGCGCTTGCCCATAACCTGATTCATGGCCAGTTCAAACCGCTGGCCATCGTTCAAGTCTTTGCGATTGTTGTAGCGGAACGATTGCTCGTCGAGATAACGGAACAGATGGAAAGGCTCGACGCTCACATAGGTTCCACTGATGCCACGCTTCAACAGGCTCCAGAAGTTTTCGAGACCATTGGTATGCACCTGACCATCGACGTAAGCCACGGCATGATCGATAACCTGATGGGCGTACTCGCCAGCGAGTCCGCTGTAGGAGAGCAGCGCGTCGGTGTAGAGAGCGCTTCCGGCTTCGACGTGCTTGCGGACTTCGGCTTGCGGGACGGGCTTGCGGCGGCTGGGCACAACAGCGGTCCGAACCTCTCCGCCGCGCTCCAGAATGCCTATGACCGCAACCTTGTCCTTGGTTCCGGTCCCGGTAATACGGCGCTCGCGCTTCGAGACGTGCATGTTGCGAGCCTTGCCCCCGATGAAAGTCTCATCGACTTCGACGCCGTTGCCACCCTTGCCGCCGAGCTTCATGAACGAGCCGGTCTGCATGGCCTTCCGGATGCGATGGAGCATGAACCATGCTGTCTTCTGGGTTACGCCGATAGAACGGGCGATCTCGCACGAACTGACACCGTTTTTGCAGTTGCAGATCATCCATGCGGCGGTAAGCCACTTATCCAACCCGAGCGCGGAGTCCTCAAAAATGCTGCCCACCTTTATGCTGAACTGCTTGCGGGGATGGGCAGACTTGCATTCCCACATGCGGCGGGTGGAGATGTAGCTCACCGCCTTGCTTCCGCAGGTGGGGCATTCAACACCTTTAGGCCAGCGCCGGGCACTAAAAAAGGCAATGCAGTTATCGAGATCGGCGAAGTAAATGATGGCTTCTTGCAGTGTTTTTGGGGCTTCCATGACTTAAGAGTAGCGCAGTTATGCTCCTGAGTCAAGTATATAAATGCCCTAACAAGAATGTCAACAAATGTGCTTCTTTTTTCAATTCGTGCTGGCCAGTAGAGTACCCTGCACCGGCAAGTAGTACTTGTTACCCTCAAAAAAGCAACCCGTTGAGCCTTCCCCGAGGCGGCAAACAGGCATATGCTTTTTGAAAGGCAGGTAGCTGATTTTTGCAGCCGACGCAAAACTGCCGGGTGTCGGTCTCGTGAAAGCCCCCTCCTTCGCATGAAGCATGGCTGCATGGGATTGAGGCCGGTCTAGTGGACGCCCCCGTGATTACCTGATCACGGACGGGGTCCCAAGAAATTAGAAGCGCCCGGGGCACGACTCTGTTCGGAGAGCCCCAACCGCGAAATTTCCAAGACTACGCGAAAAGTCTGAGCTTGGAGTGTGTGCGCGCCAGGGCCTCATCACATCCCTGGATCCCACCACTCCGGGCACCTCTGTTTCCTGCACATCCCGCATCCGCGTGGGAACAGACGCCGCCGGCACTTCGTCCGGCTGGCGATCGGCAGATCCTCGCCAGATTCCTCTGAAGCCAAAATTTTGGGCTGCCTGCCAGCGTGGTAGGTGCAATTGGACTCGCGGCTAGCGGAGCCGCAACAGTGCCTCTCTTGAGGCACACGAGCGCAGTGCGCTCAAGAAAGGATAAGTATATGGGCTCCTGTGGTTTTTTCTTGACTCCGCTTTCTGCGATTGACGTTCCCTGGCTCGAAGTCCGCGGGGACGATCTTCAGTGGGCTGGCTTTTCGTCGCTGCTCCGGCGTCGCCCGAACGATGGCAAGATTTACGCCACCCTGTGGGACCTGTCGCTGCAGAAGGGAAGGAGCATCGGCGACGACACCCGGGCGATCCGCGTCGGCTACACCGAGCTCCGCAAGTGCTCCGGCTGCAGCACGCGCGCACTTGGTCGTGCGTGGCCTCGCCTGCTCGCGTGGGGACTCCTTGTGTCGCTGGAGCCTCACGAGGATCGTGAGCCGGCGTTGTATCGCGTACGATCCCTGGGCTTGGTCGACACCCTATACATGGATGCAGGCTGTACGCATTTTCGCATTCTGGTGGGCGGCAAGATCCAGCCCTTCAAGGCAAAGCCGGTCGTGAAGGAGGAGGTTGCGTGAGCGCCACTCCACTTGATCGGCTGCTCGCCAAGCGGGCCAACGAGCAGCCGAGTCTCAATCCAACAGGCGTCTCGTTGCTCGCCGACGTAGTGACGCGCCTCCAACTGCCGGCCTCGCTTCTGGGAGGCCGGCAAATCGCCATTAGAGCGATTCAACTCCTGCGCACGTCCGTCCCCGTTCTGAGGTTGGCAGATCGACCAATAGTTCTCAAGTACATCGAGGAACTGCAATGGTTGCTTCGCTTCACCTATCGCTTCCACGCAGACATCTTCAAAGACAAGAAAAACTACGACGGCTTCTGCGAAGGAGGCAACCCTTACGAACGGAGCGGCGCCCATGATCACGGACTCTGCTGTCTTCTGATGGCATCCTGCGACAAGGCTGACCCCGACTTCGTGCAACGCCAGCTTCACTTTGATGTTCTTGGGACTATCGCGATCCAAGCGCATATGGCCGCGCTCGGCCATTGGGGGTACCAGGCCGATTGGTCTTCGCCAGATGGTCCTGGAGCACGTATTCGCGAATCGATGTACCGGCGTACGTTGGCGATTCGACATTTTGTCATGGATCCTTACCGCGCGAACGCAGCTTATCGAGAAGCGCTGCTGGACATCCCTCTGCATCGTTCCAGCGCTCAGCTCAGGACAACGCTGCGTGAGATCCGGCGCGGTCTTCCTGCGTACGCAGCGAAACCCGAAGCGCAGCTTGACCCGGATCTCGCATCGATCCTCGGGCTGCTGAGGGTCGCCGAGAATCCGACCTCGATCCGGTCGTATGAAAGCGATGAGGATGAGGATCCGCACCCGGCCAAGAAGAAAGCGACGCGCCGTGAAATCAAGTGCTGCACAGACGACGATGACAATGCCGAAGATGCCCAAGATGAAGAAGAGGAAGAAGCAAGCGCTCAGACCGTAACCTATGAGCGGACACTCCGATCAGAAAAACAAGAAGCGGAGTGCGTCGAAGCCGGTCTTAATCCCGCGGAAGCATTTCCCGCGCAGAGATTCCATCTCAGCACGCGTCGTTCTGGTGATCCCCGTGCGGGCATCGCCATGGGCAATCAGAATCTTTCTCTGGACATGCGTATCCTGGCGACGCAGCAACTTGGCATCGCTCTTCAAATCCTGGAAAGCCTGGTCCCGCGCAACGAGAGCTACCTGGAACTCTTCGCCCTGGTCAAGACTGTCGTAGCGCGGGGATCGACGTTTGAAACTGCACAAGCTCTCGAAGTGCGCAGTGATCCTCCTGGAAAAGTCGAGAGGTTGACGTTCTGGCTGTCGCCCCGGGAGGACACGCCGTCCGAGTGGCTGATCCCGGCTGTGCCCATTCCGTACGCGACCGAACAGGGTTCCTACGAGGGGTGCCGGAACGTGGTGAAGTCTTTCCCGTCGCCCGACTACTGGCGTGTCGGTCCGCTTCTTCGCCGGCTCATCGAGATCAAGTACCCGACTTGGAACGGTGAACCCATATACCCGTTCAAGGTGCCGATCAAGCTGAAGGGGCAGCCCTCGACTTTCTCCAAACGCCTGAAAGCTGCTCTCGAGCATGGCGACCCTGATCGGGGACCAGGCCTTGGGCACTGCGCCATCTTCTCCCGGTTAGGGCGGGTCCTTCCACAGCGGATCTACAACCAGACAGGGGATCTGGTGCCAGTGACCTACGCGACACTTCGTAAGGAGCCAACTGGCGAGGATGGGAGATTCTACGCGACTCCGTCTGTGCTGAGCGTGCAGCAGGCCGAACTCAGGGCTGTGCGCAGCATCAACGACGAGTTTTTCTTAATGGGCTACGATGCGTCGATGGACTTGGATTTAATACCGTCGGATAGCTCCGGCTATTTGGGTAGTCCCATGTGCGCAACCTTCGATGCTTTGGAACGCTTCGTTCAACAACTCCTACTACGGATCGCCAAGGCAAACAAGATCCTGAAGCAGCGGACAGGCGACATCGACGCCACCATCGATCGTCACAATGCCTTTGTCATGCTCACATTCTGCGTCGTCTCGATCGGCACGTGCCATCGTCCAACGCATGGCACAGTTCCTGATCTGGGCAGCATCGACTCATCTACCGGCCTCTTCAGTACCGTCGACAAAGGCCCGTCGAGCGCACGTCTTGCTGTCTGCGCAGATGCAGCAGTGGCCCAATGTCAGGGCTGGCTCACCTACCGGAACAATTTCGATTTTGAAAAACACTTCGGTGCCAATCCGAATTCTGGACTCTTCTTCATTGACGCGAACCACGAGTTCGTCGCGGTAAGCGTCAGCTCTCTGAAAGATCAGTCCTTCCCGTTTGTAGCCAATTTCGCCCGGCATTTGGCAAAGACGGTTCTTAGCGAATGGTGCGATGCCGGCGGTGGCCAGCTTTCGCAAGAGTTCATTGCCGCTTTACTAGGTCATTCGATGGAGGGAGAAGAGCCATTCGGGCCGAGTTCCAGCTTCAACTACCAAAAGTTCTCCGAGACGATGCGGGTAGCGCTCGGACAACTCATCAAGGAAATCAACTTCGCGCCG
>Ga0182024_10018660_pt1 | contig 12884 bp, 8 predicted proteins | sample P32metaG_FD_120480 | JGI IMG/M metagenome (GOLD analysis project Ga0182024, IMG submission 120480) | Permafrost microbial communities from Stordalen Mire, Sweden - P3-2 metaG (Illumina Assembly) | ecosystem: Environmental > Terrestrial > Soil > Wetlands > Permafrost | place: Sweden: Stordalen...
CGAGTTGTAGCCGGTCCCGAAGTCGTCGATCGCGACGCGCACCCCGAACGCACGCAGTTCTTTCAGCACGGAAGCGACCCGCTCGAGGTTCGCGCTGATCGCGGTCTCGGTGAGCTCGATCTCGAGCAGCTCGGGCGCCAAGCCGGAATCGCGCAGCGCCCCCTTTACGGTTCGCACGAAGTTCGGATCGGCGACCTGTCGCGTCGAGACGTTGACGCTCACCTGAAGCTTGAGTCCCGCGCGGTGCCATGCGGCGTTCTGCGCGCAAGCGCTGCGCAACACCCAGGCGCCGATCGGCACGATCAGGCCCGATTCCTCGGCGAACGGGATGAAGTCGTTCGGCTGCACGATGGTGCCGTCGGACTGCGGCCAGCGCAGCAGCGCCTCGGCGCCGCGCAGCCTGCCGCTCAGCTCGTAGATCGGCTGGTAGGCGAGCACGAACGCATGCTCGTGCAATGCTGTGCGCAACTGCTCTTCGAGATGGTCGAGCGCCGCATCGTAGAACACGCAGCCGCCTCCACCGCGTTTGGCAGCGTACATCGCGACGTCGGCCTTGCGTAGCAACGTGGCGGGGCTCGGGCCGTGCGGCGGCGACATCGCAAGGCCGATGCTCCCGCCGACGTCGACCGAACGCCCCTTGATGACGAACGGTTCGGCGAGCGCGGCGAGCAGCCGCTGCACGATCTCCCTCGCATCGCCGTCGCTGGTGTTCGGCAGCATGATTGCGAACTCGTCGCCGCCGAAGCGTGCGATCAGATCCTGATCGCGCAGCACGCCTCGCAGCCGCAGGGCGACGTCCTGCAGCAGCGTGTCACCGGCATGGTGACCCATCGTATCGTTGACCTCTTTGAACCGGTCGAGGTCAATCAAGGCGAGCGAGACCGGGGCGCCATTGCGGTTCGACGCTTCGAGCTCAGCGGCGAGCCGTTCGTTCAGGAAGGCGCGGTTCGGCAAGCCGGTCAGCGCGTCGTGCAGCGCCTGATGCTGCAGCGCGATTTCGGCGCGGCGCCGTTTGGTAATATCGGTCACGACGGCGACGACGCTTTCGACGCGTCCGGCGGCATACACCGGCGTCCAGTGCGTCTCGAGAACGACCCCGTCGAGCGTGCTGAGCGCGGTGTGCTCGTCGCCGCGCAGCGCGCGACGCCCTTGCTCGATCAGCGCCGGGACCTCACCGAAGACCATGAAGAACGAATGGCCGATCATCGACTCCGCGGTGTGCCCCATCGCCGAAAGATTGCGCCCTTCGGCGATCGTGATCGTCCCGTCCGCATCGAACGCGAAGAGCACGACCGGTGCGTTTGAGACGACCATGCTGAGCCGTCGTTGACTCAACGCGAGCGCCGAGTCTTGAGCCGAGAAGCGGCGATCGATGAAGGCCACGATCGCAAAAAAGCCGCTGACCATCAGCGTGATGAAGGCGATGGCGGAACCGCCGACGGCATCTGCACTCACGTCCAGCCCGGTATTCGGCGCGGCGGTCGTACTGACGAACGTCGCCGCAGCCATGCCGGTGTAGTGCATGCACGCGATTGCCGATCCCATGACGCAAGCAGCGATGACGCGATGCCAGCCGGAACTCTTCACCGACACCGCACGCAGCCGGAACGTCAGCCGCAGCGCAACCAGCGAGAGGGCGACGGCGACGACGACGGACAACCCGACGATGCGATAGTCCCAATTCATCATCGCCGGCATCCGCATCGCATACATGCCGATATAGTGCATTGCGCCGATACCGCTGCCCATCGCCACGGAGGCGCCAAGGAGGGGGGCCCACGTCACGCGCGGACGCGAAACCGTATACAACGCGACGGCCGCCGCGACCAGGCCGGCGACGAACGAGACAACGACCAGCGGAACGTCGTAATCCACGTCGACGGGTAAGCGCAGCGCCAACATGCCGGTGAAGTGCATCGCCCAGATCGCGCTGCCGAACGCGACGGCGCCGCCGGCCAGCCAAAAGTGCCGGCTCCTGCCCTGATGCTTGGCAATGCGTTCGCTCAGCGTCAAGCCCACATACGCGCCGACGACGGCGATCACGAAGGAAAGCACGACGAGTCGCCCGTCGTAAACGCTCGCCATTGCGGTGTTCACCGGCATCACCATGATCACGCCGGTCACGCGGTGCTCGCAAACGAGCGCCAGCCGAGGCGGCGGCCACGTGGAACACACTCGCTGACATAGCGCATCGACATCAATGGTAGCCGCGGCGGTAACGCGGGGCGGTCCTCCGTCCACCGGCGAGCGCCCGCTCCGTTTCGTCGCGCCGCGAGCTGATCGTTAAGACGTTTGCGGCGCGGCTGACGAGGGTCCCCGCGCGACGAGGCTCGCGATACCGCCGGCGATCATCCCGCACGCGTAACCGGCGTGCACCAACGGGAAGTACACGAGCGACGCGGCGGTCACCGCTGCGGGCTGCCCGGGTGGTCGCAGCATCACCGTCATGACGATGTAGATCGCGCCGAGCGGGAGCAGCGCAATGCGGACCGGGCTGACGGCGAGGCCGAGCGCGGCCAGCAACGCGACCGGCGGCACGATGTGACGCAGCCGCGCACTGCGCGGATGCGCGGCGATGGTCTGCGCGCGCCAGTAGCCGTAGCGCGTCCACTGTTTGAGTGCGGCGCGCGCGCCACGCGTGAGGATCTTGCGGCTGTGCGCCGGGATGCGAACGACGCTGCCGCCGGCTTCACGCACGCGTTCGGCAAGCTCGGCGTCCTCGTTCGCGCGCCACCGCTCGTCGTACCCGTGCAATTTGCGCAGCACGCCCGGCCGCCAGGCACCGAGATAGACGCTCGTCACCGGCCGCACCTCGTCGAACGTGCGGTAGTCGGCCGGGCCGAAGCCCATCGGGCTCGAGAACAGCGCCGCGTGCAACGCTCTCCCGAACGTCGTCGGGGCGGTGAGCTCGTGGTTCCCGCCCACGCACCACACGTCGGCCGGCAGAGCAGCGAACGCGTTCATGATCGTCGCGACGTAGTCCGATGCATACACCGTGTGCGCGTCCACCCGAATCACGTAGGCGTCGTCGGGAACGCGGGCGAGGCCACGATTCAGCGCCGACGCGATGTTGCGCGCATCTGCCGCGACGACTTCACCGGTCCAGCTCGACTCGGCCAGCCAGCGCTCGATCATCGCGGCGCCGCCGTCGGTCGAGCGGTCGTCGACCGCGATCAAGGTCAGCCGAAAGGGGCGGCCGGAGCCGTCGCGCTGCGCGGCAAGGCTCTCGAGAACCGCCGGGAGATGCGCTGCCTCGTTGTGGAAGGGCATGACGAGGCAGACAACAGCTCCCTGGTACATCGCACCCAGTGTACCCTAAGGGAGCATGCGTTACGTCGCATGCAGCGACAGGGAAGTGGGGTTTGCGGGTCGTCTAGTTGGTACCGAATCTCGTCGGCGGAGGCGCCGAGGCCGCCGTGCGGACGTTGAGCGCCGGACTCGCAGCCGCCGGCGTGGACGTGACGATCGTCTCGATCTACCCGTCGGGTCTCGACGACGCCGAGCTGGCGAAACTCGGCGTTCCGGTCGTCGACCTCGGCCGCCAAGGCCGCGGCGATCGCGGGTATTTTCGCCGTCTCGTTCGGGCGCTGCGCGCGCTGCGCCCCGACGTCGTTCAGGCGCACCTGCACACCGGCCAATACGGTGGGCGCGCCGCCGCCCTGATCGCGCGGGTCCCCGCGCTCGTGCTCACCTTGCATGGCGACGAGCCGGGCGGACCGGTGCGTTGGGCCGCCGATCGGGTCCTTCATGCGGGCACGTCGCGTTTCGTCGTCTTCACCGAGGCCCAGCGCCGCCGTTTCGCGGCGGAGGACCACGTATCACCCGATCGCGTTTCGGTGATTCCGAACGGCGTCGCGGTCCCGGCGCCGAGCGCATCGCGCGCTGAGTTGCGCTCCGCATTGCAGCTCGGACCGGATGCGTTCGCCGTCTATTCCGCGGGCCGGCTTTCGCCCGAGAAGAACCAGCGCGCCGCGATCGAGGCGCTGGCGATCGCGCGCGCAGCGGGCGCGAACCGCCTGCGGCTCGTCCTCGCGGGCGACGGACCGCTGCACGCAGAGCTGCGCGCGTTTTCGGCCGAGCGCGGCGTCGATGCGCAGGTCGACTTTCTCGGCTATCGCCGCGATGCGGCGGCACTTGCTCGGGCGATGGATCTGTTCGTGCTGCCCTCGCTGCGCGAGCGAATGCCGCTCGCGCTGGGCGAGGCGATGATGGCCGGCCTCGCCCCCGTGACGACACCGTGGGACGGTCACGCCGATTTCGTGCGCGACGGCGAGACGGGATTCGTCGCAACGGGTTTCGACGGAACCGCGCTGTCGGCGGCGATTCTGCGCGCGTACGGCGACGATGCGTTGCGGACCGCGATCGCGCAGCGCGCGCAAACCGCGGCGCGCGCGATGTTCGACGTCGGCGCGATGGTGCGCGCGCACGTCGCGCTCTACGAGTCGCTCGCGCGAGGCCGCCGCGCGTGAAGCTGGCGTACGTCACCGCGCTCTTTCCGTGCGCCCCGGCCGAGCAGTTCTTCGAAGCGGAAGTGCGTTCGATCGCGCAGCGCATGGACATCCTGCTGATTCCGACGCGACCGCCGTCGAGCGAACTCTGCTACGCCGATCTCGGCGCCGGCGTTCTGGCGCTGCCGCTGTTCGACGCGCGCGTGGCGTGGTTGGCGCTGCGCCAAGCGTTCCGGACTCCGCGCCGCGCCGCGGCAGCGTTCGCGCAGATCGCGTTCGGGCCTAGCAGCCTGCGCGCGCGCGCCGTGAACCTGGCCGCGTTCCCCAAAGCGCTCGCCGTCGCGCACGAGGTGCGCCGGCGCGGAATCGACCACGTGCACGCCGCCTGGCTGACGACCCCCGCCACCATCGCATGGGTCGTCAACCGCGTCACCGGCATTCCGTTCAGCATCACCGCGCACCAGCACGACATCTTCTCGGCCAATCTGCTCGCGCCAAAGGTCGCCGCCGCGCGGTTCACGCGCGTGATCTCCGAGCGCAACCGCCAAAAACTGATCGCGCAACTGCCCGCGTCGTCCGCGGAGCGCTGCGTCACGCTGCACCTGGGCGTCGAGGTGCCGCCGCTACCGCTACCGCCGCCCGATCGCGTTCCGCGCATTCTCTGCGCGGCGCGTCTGTGCGAATGGAAGGGGCACCGCTATCTGCTCGACGCGCTCGCGCGCCTGCGCGATCGCGGCGTGGTGTTTCGCTGCGATCTCGCCGGCGACGGCGAGCTGCGCGCGCAGGTCACGGCAATGGTCGAGCGCTTCGCGCTGGGCGATCGCGTGCGGATGCTCGGCAACGTTCCGCACGCCAAGATCGTGCGCGCGCTCGCGCGCAGCGACTACGACCTGTTCGTGCTGGCGAGCACCGAGCGCGAAGGCGAGCACGAAGGGATCCCGGTGGCCGCGATGGAGGCAATGGCCGCCGGTGTGCCCGTCGTCTCGACTACGACCGGGAGCTTGTCCGAGCTGGTCAAGCCGGGCGAGGGAATCTTGGTGCCGCAGCGCGACCCCGCCGCGCTCGCCGATGCGATCGCGACGCTGCTAGCGGACCCGGAGCTGCGCCAGGCCGACGGAACCCGTTCTCGCGCGCACATCGAAGCGGCGTTCGAGACGGGCGTGACGACGGCGTTGCTGCTCGAGCTGATCGAGGCCGGCGACACCGCCGCGGCGGCTCAGCTCCGGGCGAGCACCACGACGCGGGCGGTATGATCGGCCTGGTAGGCGACCTTGGCGAGATCGGCTCCGAGGGTGGCGATGCCGACGACGAGCGCGGCGCCGGCGAGGATCGAGCGGATCACGGTGGAACGTCCTTTCAACTAATTCGCTAGGTGATCGATATACGCAGCATACCTCTAGCTTGTTTCAGAGTCAACTAAAAGTTTAGTTAAAAGCCGCGGAGGCTGCCGCCTTCGAGGAAATGCCACCCACCTGGCGCACCGACCGTCTAGCATCGTCCCAGAAGGAGCACCGGGTCTTTGCAACTGGTCGACGGCGCGATCGTTCTCTCCGCCACGGATCTCAACGACTACCTTGCCTGCGGGCACCTCACGTCGCTGGATCTGTCCGCCCTGCGCGCAGGCCTCACGCGCCCTCAGACGCTCTCGAAGCAAGGCGATCTCCTGGCCGAACTGGGTGAAGCGCACGAGCACAGCTACCTCGAGCTGCTTCGAGACCAGAACACTCGACGCACGATTGTTTCGATCGATCGCTCTGCTGGGATCGCGGCCGCCGTAAGCGCGACCAAGCGCGCGATGGCGGACGGCGCCGACATCATCCACCAGGCCACGTTCTTCGACGGAACCTGGCTCGGCCACGCCGACTTCCTGCGCCGCAACGACGCGCCGCTGCTCGGCGGACGGTGGCCGTGGCACTATGAAGTCGAGGACACGAAGCTCGCCCGACAGACCGAACCGTATTTCTTGCTGCAACTGTGCTATTACAGCGAGCACGTCGAGCGCGTCCAAGGCGCGGCGCCCCGATCGATGTACGTCGTCTTGGGAGATGGTACGCGACATCGCTTCGCGGTCGACGATTTCTCGGCGTACTACCGCAGCGTGAAGCGGCTCTTCGTCTCCCACCTCTACAGTAACGCCGAAACGTATCCGCTTCCGGTCGCGCATTGCAATCTTTGCGTCTGGGACGCGACCTGCGAGCAGCGCCGGCGCAAGGACGATCACCTCAGTCTCGTCGCGAATATCACTCGACTGCAAACAGAGCGCCTCAACGGCGCGGAGATCTGGACACTGGCCGCGCTCGGCGAGGCCCGCGACGACGCGCGACCACCCGAGATGGTCGCGCCGACGTACGACAAGTTGCGCCGGCAAGCGCGTCTCCAGGACGAGCAGCGCAAGGCCCTCGCCGCGCACGATCCCAACCCGTGGAAGTACGAGTTCATCGAGGCCGCGATCGAAGACCGCCGCGGATTCTTTCTGTTGCCCGAGCCTTCTCCCGGCGATCTCTTCTTCGATATGGAAGGCGATCCGTATTACGAGCTGGGAACCGGACTGGAGTACCTGTTCGGCGCGTATGCGGCCGACGGCGGCTGGCATTCATTCTGGGGCTGCGATCGTTCGGAATCGCCGGCCGGGGCAGATCGCCTGGCCGAAAAGCGCGCATTCGAGTCGTTCATCGACTTCGTCATGAAGCGGCGCGCCGCGTTTCCGCAGATGCACGTCTACCACTACGCCTCCTATGAGAAGACGGCGCTGCAGAAGTTGAGCCAGCGGCACGCGACGCGCGAGGACGAGGTCGCGACGATCTTACGAGAAGAGGTGCTGGTCGATCTCTTTCGCGTCGTGCGTCAGGCGCTCGTCGTCGGCCAGCCGAGTTACTCGATCAAGAAGATCGAAGAATACTACGGCAAACGTGGCGATGGGTCGGGTATAAAAGCCGGCGACGAGTCGATTCTGTGGTTCGAGGAGTGGCGCGCGTTGCGTTTCGACCCGGCACGCCGCGACGATCGCATCCTCGACGACCTCGAGACGTACAATAAGTACGATTGCGTCTCGACTTTCGGGCTCCGCGAGTGGCTGCTCTCGCTGCGCGCTGCCGCAGCCGCGAAGTTCGGCTGCCAGATTCCGCCTTACCTCGGCAAGCCGATCGACGCGGAGGCGATCCGAAAGGATCCCAAGTACGCCGACCTCATGCGCCGGCTCGACGCCGAGATTCCCGAGGACTTCGACATCGCCGTCGGCGACCCGCAGCTCGACCGCGTTCGGCTGTTGTTCCTCGCGCGCCATATGCTCGAATACCACTATCGCGAGGAGCGGCCGGTGTGGTGGCAATTCCACGACCGCTGCGCGACCTACCAAGAGGACCCAAATCTGCTGATCGACGATGCCGAGACGATCGTCGGGGTTGAGTGGGACGGCAGCGCGCCCGTGCGGTCGTCAATCGCGTACACCGGATACTTCCCCGCTCAACTCCTGAAGGTTGACAGCGGAACGGCCTACGATCCGCGAACGAAGGACAGCGTCGGCACGATCACCTCCGTCGACTGCGGTGACGAACGAGGCACCCTCGTCTTGGAGCGCAGCAAGGGGCGCGCCGCAGAACCACTGCCGCCGGCATTGACGTTTCGCAAGATCGTCCCCGCCAGTACCGTCCTCGACGCGATCGCCCGTTTCGGCGAAGCGCTGCTGGCCGACGGGCCGGCCTGCCACTACCGCGCTGCGTACGACGTCCTCACCTGTGGCGCACCGCGTCTACGCGGCGTCGCGACCGGCGGCAAAATCCAGCCCGACGTCGTGAACGAAGAGTCCGTCCGCGCGGTGGTCGACGCATTGGACGACAGCTATCTCTTCGTGCAAGGCCCACCGGGCGCGGGCAAGACGTATCTCGGTGCGCGCTTGATCGTCGATTTGATCCGTCGCGGCAAGCAGGTCGGCATCACCGCCAACAGCCACAAAGCGATCCACAACTTGCTCGACGAGGTCGAGAGAGTCGCCGCGGAACGCAACGTCGCGTTCCGCGGACTGAAACGGTCGACGAAGGACGATCCGGAGACGCGCTATGACGGCGTGCACTTCGAGAACGACGAAAGCTCGCTCGCGCACGACGGAGTCCAACTGGTCGCCGGAACCGCGTGGGCGTTCGGTCCCGCAGCGATGGATCAGCGGCTCGACTATCTATTCGTTGACGAGGCCGGTCAGGTCGCGCTACCCGTCGCCATTGCCGTCATGACGGCGGCCCGAAACGTGGTGCTGCTGGGGGATCCGCTTCAGTTAGCGCAGGTCACACACACCGACCATCCCGGCGACGTCGGCGCATCGGTGCTCGAGCACATACTCGGCGGCGAGTTGCGGCCGGTCCGCGCAGACCGCGGTATCCTGCTCACCGACTCGTATCGCATGCATCCCGACGTCTGCAGCTTCATCTCGGGGCTGCTCTACGAGGGAAGGTTGCACGCTGCGCCGGGCCGCGAGCGTCAAGTCGTCCAGAGCCCCGGGCTCTCCGGGACGGGGCTGCGTTGGATGCCGGTACGCCACGACCACGACAAGCAGCGATCACCGGATGAAGCTCGCGCCATCGGCGACGAGATCGAACAGCTTTTGCGCGGCACCGTGACCGACGTGCTCGGCGTCACGCGGCCGCTGCGGAGCGACGACATCATCGTCGTATCGCCGTACAACGCGCACGTCCAATGCATCCGCCGCGAGTTGGACGGGCGGCCGGGAGGCGCTCAAGTCGAGGTCGGAACGGTCGATAAATTCCAGGGCCGCGAAGCTTACGTCGTGTTCTTCGCGACGGCTGCCTCGAGCCCGGAGGATGCCCCACGCGGCGCACGCTTTATCTTCGACCGCCAGCGTTTCAACGTCGCGATCTCACGCGCACGCGCGCTCGCCGTAATGGTCGGCAGCCCGGGACTGCTGACGCACCGCTGCTCGTCGATCGAAGACGTACGAGTCGCAAACGGCGTCTGCCGCTTCATCGAAGTCGCCCAGGCACAAGCCGCCACGTGGCGCGAAAGCGAGCCGGCGTTGTGACGGAACGGAGTCGCATTCCGTGCGCGCAACGGGGACGTAGTTCCGCTCGGCAGAAACCGCGGGCATGGAAGAATCGCCGCGCTGGAAGTACGACGGGGTCCGCATCGTCGCGGCCTGCGATCTCGATCCGAACACCCCGCAGACGGCAGGAATGAATCGCGCCGCAGCGATCACGACCGCCGCCGCCGGCGCGCGGAAGCTGTGGGCCGGAACCGTCAGCATCGATCCCGACGCGCGCACCGGAGCGCACCATCACGGCGAGCTCGAGAGCGTGATCTACGTGGTCAAGGGCCGCGCGCGGATGCGCTGGGGCGAGCGCTTGGAGTTCGTCGCCGAAGCGGGACCAGGTGACTTCATCTTCGTTCCGCCGTTCGTGCCGCACCAAGAGATCAACGCGGCGGAACGGGAGGCGCTCGAGTGCGTCTTGGTCAGAAGCGGGCAGGAACCGGTCGTCGTCAACCTCGACATCCCGGTCGCCCAGCAGCCCGAGCAGGTCCGCTGGATCGACGATATCCATCGGTCGTAAAGCTCAGCTGACCTTCCCGTCACAACTTGCCAAAGCCAGAAGGGACCCGCCGTTCGGGGGTGGGAAACCAGACCTTGATGACCCGGTTCCTCTCGCTGCGTCTTGTCGCGGCGTTCTTCATTTTTTCCGTCTTTGCATCCGCGACCGCTCCGGCTTCTGCCGGCGGTCCGGCGCCGATGGCCGCGCCGACCGAATCGGCGTACGCCGCCGTGCTCCGCACGATCAATCCGAAGCTGCCGGTCGCCAAAGCCCTCGCATACGCGCGCTCGGTGATGGCCGACGCCTGGCGCACGCATCTGGATCCGCGCTTCATCATGTCGATCGTCACGGTCGAATCGGCGTGGCGCGCGAACGCGCGCTCACGCGTCGGCGCGCGCGGGCTGGGACAGTTGATGCCGCACACCGCCGAACAGCTCGGCGTGAACGCGTGGAATCCGTCCGAGAATCTGCGCGGAACGTCGGCATATCTCAAATCGCTGATGGATCATTTCCGCGGTAAACCGAACGCGGCAAGGCTCGCCATCGCCGGCTACAATGCCGGACCCAAAGCCGTCGAGCGCTATCACGGCGTCCCTCCGTATACCGAAACGCAGCATTACGTCCTGCGCGTCTTGCGCGTTTGGAAGCAGCTCAATGCGCGCGTCGGTCGCGCCTTGGCACCGGCGCCCGTGACGATCGCCGTGCGGCAGCAGCCCCTTCCCGACGAGCGGCAGTGGCTCACCAATGTCAACCAGATCCTCCCGTCGACCGCGGCGGCCGTCGAATCGGTGCCGAACCCCGCGGTCTTTTCGGAGACGCTCGCTACGACGGAATCGGTCGCGCCCCCGTCCGAACCGATCGTCACGGACCCCGACCTCAAGCGCTGATTGCGGCTCGGAGCTGTCGAACCGCCGGTTGACGCAACCGGTACCGCTTTGCGCCCGGTCAGGGCGCGCATGAGGTCGGACGGCGCTGTCCCCGACACGATGCAGGCAATGGTGATCGACGCGTTCGGCGGCCCCGAACGGCTCACCGTGCGCGAAATCCCCATCCCCTCGCTCGACGATGAGGACGTTCTCGTCCGCGTCGATACGGCCGGCGTCGGCGTTTGGGATGCGAAAGCACGCGCCGGCGAGTGGGCGACCGGGCACGATAGCTTTCCGATGGTGCTGGGCGCTGAAGGCTCGGGCACGATCGCCGCGCTCGGCCCCGGGGTACAGGGCTTCAGCCTCGGTGATGCCGTGTACGGCTACGCCTACGGCGATACGAAGGGCGGCTTCTACGCCGAGTACGTCGCGCTGGCCGCGGCGCACGTCGCGCCGTTCCCGACCTCGATCGATTTTCGCGAAGCCGGCGCGGCGCCGGTCAGCGGACTCACCGCGCTGGCCGGGATCGACGACGCGCTGGCCGTGCGACCGGGACAAACGGTCCTCGTTCACGGCGCGAGCGGCTCGGTCGGAACCTTTGCGGTACAGTTCGCCAAGCACCGCGGCGCGCGCGTGATCGCGACCGGCAAAGGCCGCGAAGCACGCGAGTACTTGCGCGGGCTCGGTGTCGACGAAGCGATCGATACCGAAAACGACGATCTGCTGGCCCTCGCGCGCGCCGTTGCACCGCACGGCGTCGACGCGCTGCTCGCGCTGGCCGGCGGCGCGGGACTCGATCGCGCGATCGCGTCACTGCGCGCGGACGCGACGACCGCATATCCCAACGGCGTCGACGTTCCGTCAGCGAAGGCGATTGCGTTCGACGGCGTGCCGAATCCCGCGACGTTCGCACGTTTGAGTGCGATGCTCGATTCCGCTTCGATCGTGATCCCGATCGGCGCAACGTATGGACTGACCGCGGCCGACGAAGCGCATCGGCGGCTCGAGCGCGGTCACCTCTTCGGCAAGATCATCCTGATCGTCGACGCGACCGAAGACGTCGTCGAGAAAGTCGCTTAAGGGGAGGACTTCGGCGCGGGCGATTCGGCGGCGGGCGCTATCGACGACGGTGCGCCCGACGTACGCGTTGCCGGCGCAGCCGACCCTGCGGCCGCAGCTTTGGACGCGGGTGACGACGACGGATGCGGTAACGCATACAATGCGAACACGGCCGGGCGATTCGCGAGCAGCTTGAGCGTCGTTGCCGTACCGGCGAACAGCAATCGCGCCGGCGGTAACGTCGCCGCCGGAGTCGGCGTCGTTCCACCGGGATTCGGCGACGAACCAGGCAACGGTGTCGCGCCGGTGCGCGCCGTCGGTGCGGGCGTCGGCGCGATCGATCCGCTGATGCGCGGCGATGCCGCGGGAGTTACCGCCCCGCCGAGCGGACGTGCGGCCAGCGGCGGCGGCGTCGCGGTCGTGTCGAGCTCGGCGACGGCAAGACGATACTTGCTGTCCTTCTCGCCCGAGTTCCACAAGGCAAGACCGAACTCACCGTCGCGATATTGCGAGGCGATCTCGCGCGGCACGTCGAGCTCGATGCGCGGGTACGTCGTCAGGTTCGCGTCATGCGTCGGCAACATCACGATGTAGGCGAGGGCGCGGGCGGGAGCCTCGCGCGTCTTGCGCTTGCGACCCTTGCCGGATGCGAAGTTCAGATCGGGTCCGTCTTGCGGCTTCACCGTCGAGAGCGTCACGCCGATCGCGATCGAAACGGCCGTCGGCGCAGGTGCCGGCGTCGCTTTGCCCTTCGGCGACGGAACGGCGGTCGGCTCCGCTGCTTTCGGAAACGCGATCGCACCGCCATATCCGCCGACGTCGGTCAGTTGCTGAAATCCGGTGTTCTCACCATATGTCAAAATGACGCTGGCCGCGCTCGGAACCGGTGTCGGCGTGCTCGGGCCGCCGAAGCTCGGCGACGCCATCGTCGACGGCATGCCGGTACCGGAACCAAACGAGCCCGAGCAAGCCGCCAC
>Ga0182024_10018661_pt1 | contig 12883 bp, 8 predicted proteins | sample P32metaG_FD_120480 | JGI IMG/M metagenome (GOLD analysis project Ga0182024, IMG submission 120480) | Permafrost microbial communities from Stordalen Mire, Sweden - P3-2 metaG (Illumina Assembly) | ecosystem: Environmental > Terrestrial > Soil > Wetlands > Permafrost | place: Sweden: Stordalen...
GTTGCAGAGATCTGGGGTGCAGAGATCTGGGGTGATCTTATTCTTTCCGAAGGGCCTACATGGGCATTCTACGCAGACGGGGCCGGATTGGTTCAGGAGTTTCGATGGGGTTGCGCGAAACGCAAAACGGCCCTGGAGATCACGCCATCTCCAGGGCCGCGTTGGAAAGGAGCGGGTTTCGCCCGTAGCTGAGCCTTACTTCTTGCTTTCGTTGGGCTGGTTGGCTACCTGCAGATAGTTCTTCACGCTGAAGACGCCTGGGACGCCATTGGCGCGAATGTTGGCGGCATCCTTGTCGGCTTCCGAATCGACCACGCCGTAGAGCGCCACATTGCCGTTTTGCACGGCAATGCGAATGGGCTTGGCCGGGTCGATCGCGTACTTGTTGAGCGACGGGAAGCCATATACCGCGCGCGCCACCTGAATCCGGATCTGGTTATCCATGGGCGAAAGCGGATCTACGGTGATCTGGTCGACCACGTCTTTCACTCCCGGTGTAGTTGAGACAACTCCGAGCGCAGAGTCGCGGCTGGGATAATCAAGCGCAGAGCCGCCCAGCGTGACCACGCCATTTTGCACCTGCAAGGTTATGGCGTCGAAAACATTGCCGTAGCCAACGCGATCGTAGGCCAGCTTTTCTCCCAGGCTTTTCTCCAACTGGCTGTCGGGTATCGCGGGGCCGGAGACCTGAATGTCGTTGCGCACCGCCGTGACGCCTTTCACCTTGTGCACATTCTTGTCGGCATCGAACTTGTATTCATACAAGTTGACGGTGCCGGTAAGGGTAGCCACGCCGTTCGCGTCCACGTTGACCTGGACATCCTTGTACTGCGACTTGTCGAGCTTGGCATGGACAGCTGCAGTCACATCCTGCGGCTCAGCCGCCGCTGCAACGTTCGAATGAGTGAGAAGAGCTGCAAACAGGACTGCAGCGAATACCAAGAACCTGCGGGAATCCATTGTTCTTGTCGTTCTTGTCATGGGGGAATCCTCCACGTTTACGATTTTTGAGCTTGCCTAGGGCAGCCGCTGCATTCATGATTCATGCGCGGCTTGCCCACCGCATGCCTCTCTTTAGACACAGGAGATCGCGATTGGGTTGCGCCGAGACTGCGGTCTTTTGCTAAAGGCTGTCGATGCTTGCCCCTAGAAGCATTCAGGCCACTTCTGCGCGCCATGTAGAACGGCGAGAACGTGAATCGCGTTTTCCAGAACGCGATAAGCGACGATGTAGGACGTTCCCGGCACAATCACTTCCCGCGTGCCACCAACACGGCCCATTCTTCCGGTATAGGGCATGCGGGTAACTTGACGGATGGAGAGCCGAATGCGCTTGACCATCTTTACGGCAGCGGCCGGGTTATCGTCCGCGATGGTTTCGAAGATTTCACGGAGCTGCTCGACTGCTGGAAGGGTCCACCGTAGCTTCACTTGTCTTACCGAGCTTTCTCTTCTTTCTTCCGGGGCGGTATGGGCTTGACCCACGAGCCGATCAGAGCGTCGAGATCCTCATCGTCGATTGTTTTCCCGTTCTTTGACGCGCGCAATCCCTCTTTGACCATGGCGACGAGGCGGCGCTGCTGGTCCAGATAGGACTCCACGGCTTCGTTAAGCAGGTGGCTGCGATCGCGATCCAGGGCTGTGGCGATGGAATCGAGTTCGGCGACCCTCTCGGACGCTATGCGGAAGCTGATGATGCGCGACGAGCTCATAATACATTAGATTACACGGTACTTCTTGGTAATACAATGGACGCTTCCCACAGCGCCAAGCCCGGATGTTGGAGGTGGGAACGGAGCCGGATCGTTCTAGCGAAAGCGACGAGTAGCCTTGACGACCATGGAAAAGACGCCAGACTCGTCGCGGGCCACGACCAATGAGACGTGTCGATTGATGGCCACTTCAGCCTGGAGCAACTGCTGGCTGGTGGTATTCACGTCGGTGGCGTAGGTGAGAGTGACGCTGCGACCGAACTGCTCCTGCATCGTAATGCGCGAGGTGGAGTTGCCGAACGCGCCCAGATAATTGGGATCGACTTTGACTGAACCGGCGCCGAAGAGCTTTTGCACGCGGTTGCTTACGGTGGCATTCAGAGCTCCGCCGAGCAAAGCATCGGTGGGATTGGCGATGGTCTGCTCCTGCTGTTGCGTGTAGAGGCGCTGCTGGCTGGCAGTGTGGCCCAGGGCCAGGAGTGAAACCACATCGCCTTCGGGCAAGGGAGGGTCGCTGCGGTAACTGACGGAGAGCTTTTGCGGCGAACCGTGGAGGCCGAGGGAGATGTCGTAGTCTTCAACGTGGGCTGTCGCGCTGAGGTCGATGACGGGCTCGATGCGCACCGGGTTGGTGAAGGTGATGTCGCCGCGCTCGAGGTCGTAGCGGGTTCCGGCGATCAGGGCGCTGCCCTCGGTGACGGAAACGCGACCCAGAAGCGAGGGCGAGGCCAGCGTGCCGCGGAGGCTCAGATCCACATCGCCGGCCAGCTTGGCAAAGGCATTCTGGAAGCTCAACTGCGGAGACGAGATGATATGTACGTCGAGGCGCACGTGATTCGAGGGAGCATCGGGCGGCGCGATGGCCTGCACCGAGGTGTTGGCCTGCAGGGCGAGGGCCGCGAGATCGAGATCGGGACTGACGGAAAAACGCGTGATGAGAACGTTGCCGCTCAGGAAGAGGTTGTTCTGAGCGCCCTGCAGATGGAACGTTGCATCGGCGAGTGAACTCACGCCCTCGGGGTAGCGAATGTGCACCTGTTTGCCCGTCACCGACAGGTCGGCATAGATGCCGTGCTGGTACGCGAGATAACCGCCCACGGTCAACAGGCCTCCGCCGCTCATCGCGGTCAGGTTTGTCACTTCCAGGCGGTTCTGGTTGAACTCGAGAGTGCCGTGCAATTGGCTCAGGCCATTGGGCAGATCTTCCAGCGAGAGCGCGCCATTCTGGAAATCGATGCGCCCCTGCAGTCCGGGATGCAGCAAGGGCCCGTGCGCCTCCACCTTGAAGGTTGTCGATCCGCTGGCGGTCAAATCGGAGTCGAGAGTTTCTGCCAGCTTCAGGTTGATGGAGCCGCTGGCGGCAAGATCGAGTTGCTGGGCGCCGTCGAGCGACAGATCGCCCTGCAGATGCAGATCGGTATTATCACCGGTCACGTGGAAGGGATCGAGATGAATGCGGCCACCGGCCAGCGTGGCATGCAGATGGCCGTCGCCCTGGAGCTGAACGCCGGAAACGGTGAACGCCAATTCGCGAAGCTGCGCCTCACCCCGAAGCTGCCTGGGATGCGCAAGCGGGCCGTCGACCGAAACCGTGCCGGCCAGTGCCGACTCGCTGTTGAATTTCGTCGCGTGCGCCATGCGCAGCAGAGTGCCGAGATTGAGGCGCGAAAATTCGAGTTGCGCATGGGTGGGATAGTCGCCTCCGAGAGTGGTTTGCCCGCGCAGGGTGAGTCCGGCTTGCTCCAACTGCGTGGTGGCACTGTATTCGAGAAGCGGACCCGAGGAATGTGCGGTGGCCTCGAGGGTTCCGAAACGCTGGCCGCCGAAGGTGAACGCGGCCAGCGTGGCGTGGCCCTCAAGGCGCGGATCGTGCAACGTGCCGGAACCGGAAATGGAAAACGCAAGCTTGCCGGTAGCGTCGAAATTGCGGCTGCGGATGAAATCGACGCGAGTGATGTCGATGTTCTGGGCGCGCGCATCAATTTGGAAATGACCGGGCTGGAAATGGCCGGGCTGAAAGCGCTCGGCGTTGAAGTCATACGTTCCTGACCCGGAGAGGTTTCCGCCGGCAATGTTGAAGGTGGCCGAGGTAAGCTTGAGCACCTGGCCGGCGAGTGCGGCCTGGACGCGCAAACTTGAAACGGGCTCGCCATAGAGGGAGCCCCGCTCCATTTGTGCGGAACCGGAGGCGGTGAGCGCATGGAGCGGTCCATCGGCCGTGACGCGGGCGTTCAACGTGCCGGTGAGCGGAAGATTGGGACCGACTGCCGCGGTAATGAACGGCTGCACATCGGCGAGCGCAAGATTGGCCGCGTCGAAGTGCGCATGCAGAACGGCATCCCCGTCAAACGCCGGCTCGCGATCCTGCGAAGCATCGAGCGTGCCACCCAGTACGATGCGCGTATTGTCACGCTGAAGCTGCGCTTGCTGGATGGCGATCTGCGACGGCGAGTACATCCCTGACGCTGAGACGGAATCGAAGCGCACAAACTGCGGTGCACCGGAGCTGCCGCCAGGGAATTCAAAGGCGAGTTGCGTGGCGTTCACCGTGCCCGAAATGTGCGGCCTGGTCAGCGAACCGGTCCAGATCCCGTGAAAGTCGGCCTGTCCCGTCAACGACACAGGGAGCGCCGCAGCTCCGGTTTTCCCGTTGCGCCTGTAGCCGAGTCCGCGCAACGCGGTGTCAAATTCAGCAAGGTTTTGCGAACGGAAATCGATGTTGAGCGCCGAAGGACTTGCAGGTGGGTGCGCGCCCAGCACGCCATGCGCTTCAAGATCGCTTTGCGGCAGATGAAGCTCGAGCTTGCGTACCGCGACGGAACCGTTGCGCTGCGCATAAGTGGCGTCGATCGCGCCCGTGGAGGGTACTTCACCGGCAGGAGTCTGCTTTGATGGGCTCAGGCCGAGCAGGGTATTGACCGTGACGGTGTTGCCGTCGCCGTGCGTCCAGGCGGCAACCACGGGGCCATTCAGGCGGGCGTCAAGACCCAAACGATTCGGGCCCAGGCGCCGGTAGGATGGTGGGCTGACCATGTCGAGCACCGTGTCGAGCGCAACGTCCTTGAAATTGGCGGTCACTTTGCCGTTGACAGGGATGATCCAGTTTGGAGTGCGGACAACAGTATTTCGGTCGGCGGCAGAGTCTTCCGTTCCTTTCAGGTTTGCCTGCAAGTGCGCCCGGGGATCCCGGGGAAGCCATGGCTCCAGCGCGACCGTGCCTTCGATCTGACCGCCCTGGCGCATACGGGCGACGATCCCGGTCAGGAGCAACTGCTTGCCATCGGCGCGGACGCGGGTGTCGAGCGTGACGCCCGTGGCGATGACGCCCTCGCCGATGTACGAACCGTTGTCGATGTGCACCCCGCCGTCGATTTGGAAAACGTCTTCCTGGCCCGCAGCGCTGAGATCGAGGCGAGCCACTCCCTCGGGCGCATCGGGATAGCCGACGATGGGATCGAGAAGCCGCATATCCAGATCGCCCTGCACATGCGCGTGCCAGTGGGGATGCGTGAAATCCTCAAGGTCTCCGGTGACTTCAAGAGAGTGACTCGGGCCGCCGCGCCTCTCGGCCGTGATGCGCAGGGAGCGCAGAAACACCTGCGCGTGCTCGAGGTCGAGCGCGGCCTGCAGGGTCCCGTGCACCGGCAGCGGGTTACGCGGCACAGTGCGGGCGAGATTGAGATCCGTGACTCCAGCCTCAATGTGATAGGACCCGGGCGTGCGCAGCGTCGCGGGAACATAGCGCATGACGAGCGACGCATCGTTGGCCGAAAAGTCGAGCGGCGCGTTCCGGTTCTGATAATCGAAACTGGCGTTGCGGCAGTCGTAGTCGAAGTTTCCCTGTTCCACTGTAATGCGGCCGGCATGCAGCTCGAAAAGAGAGTCTATGTTGGGAGTCGATGAGGTGCGCGGCCGCAGCGGATGCGGCTGATTCGTCGAGCCATTGGGATAGACGATGAAGTGCAGGCTGGGCCGGTCAATCTCCAGCCTGCGCAGGCGAACGCTGGGGCTGAAAAGATTGCGCAAGCTGAAAACCACGCGCAGGCGATCGATTGTTGCGTAAGGCGCTTCGCCGGGATCTTCAAGACCGTGAATGACGACTCCGTCGGCTTCGGCTTCAAAATGGAGCAGACGCCAATGGAAAGATGCGATCTCGGCCCGGCCGCCAGTCATTTCTTCGAGAGACGCGATGAGGCGCCTGCGCACCGCGTTTTCAAAGGCGGAAGAGCTGGCGACGAAATAGAGGCCTACGACAAGAACAGCCAGAAAAACGGCCGTGATCGCAACGGCGAGCGGAAGATGGCGCAGGAAGAAGCGGCGCAGACGGGTGCGCATGCTGCGGTGCGGCCGCGGCGGCGGGGAAGGCTCTTCGCCGGCAATGGGCGGATTGTCCCGCTCGCTCATGGCTTTCCCCCTTTCGCGCCGCCTGAGCTGGCAGGCTTTGCTGCTGCCGGCGCAGGTTGCGGAGCCGGCGCGGAGGCAGGCTGTGGAGCAAGCTCCGGAGCAAGATCGGAATCCAGCACTTCCACATCGCCCTGCTTGCGCAAGTCGGTAAGCCAATTGTCGAACAGTTCGTTGACTTGTTGCTGCAGCAGAATTTCCTGAATGCGCGGCGCTGCCTGCTCCAGCGGCGGAACGGTTTCGCCGGCCGCGTACTGGGGCAGCAGCGTGTCGTGGTAGTAGGTTTCAATTTGTTGTGGGGAGATTTGAATGCCTTGACGGAAGCGCTGCTCAATGAAGCGCAGAATCTCCAGGCGGTAGCGGAGATAGGCCTCGACGCGCGCCGCCGTGAGCCCATGCGAAGCGAGAAATGACTTCCATCCTGCAACGGAGGCGCAGTTCTGGCGGACGCAATTGGGCAGTTCCGTGCGGATCTCATGCAGGCGCGCATTCACCTCCTCTTGCGGGGGCTCGATGGCTTCGATGTCCTGCTGGCGGATCTGTTGCTCGATCAAGGCCCGGCTGATCAATTGCTCGAGCGCCTGCTGTCGCGTGATCTCGACTTGAGGCACCGTGTTGGGATCGAGAACGGAAAGTCGAATCTCGTCGTCGAGGTCACTGGCCAGGATGACATGCTTGTTGACGACGGCGACGGCGTGATCGAGGACGACGGGGCTGGGCGAGTCCGATTGTTGGGCCGCGAATGTTGGTGGTGCGGAAAGTAGCAGCGCGAGGAAAAGAAATTTTGCCGCTGCGCCCCGCCGAAAAGCAACCGCAGGTCCTTCGAGTTCGCCTGACGCAAATGCGCGCCAAGCTCCGCTCAGGATGACAACGAAGTGGTGGGCGCGATCGACGGCCATCGGGCGGGCAAAAACGATTCGGATTGGCGCATGCGTGCTCATCAGAAGGCCTGCCCGAGGCTGAAAAAGAAATTGATGTGCGGCGACTGGCCGACATAGGGCGCGGAATAAGGACCATTCGGCGTCGTTAAGGTTACCGGGATCGAGTAATTAATATTCACCGGATAGATGGGTGGATTCAGGTTATAGCTGAAGTCGAAGCGAATGGGTCCGACCGGCGTATGGTAGCGCATTCCGGCGCCTAGGGCGTGCGAGAAATCGTTGAAGCTGCATTGGCCTTGCTTGCCCGTCGAGGTGTACGGCCCGCTTGGCACAGGTGGGCTCGAGGGCGTGCCATAAGTCAGCTCTCTGCACGCCGCGCCGTCGGGCTGGCGCGTGCGAAGAATGCTTGCCCATGCGTCGCCGGCATTGGTGAACACGTTGCCCATGTCGTGAAAGATGACAAAACTGAGGGTATTGGCAAACCAGGGCAGAGTGGGAGGCGGCAGGCGCAATTCCGTGCTGTTGATCAAGGCTCCCGCGCCGCCGATCTGGTAGCCGGTTTCAGGGTCGCGCGGCCCGGCGGCATTCTGCGAAAAACCGCGCAGCGAAACCGGACCGCCGGCATAGAGCCGCTCGGGCAGCGGAATCAACTCGCTCGATCCATTACCGAAGGCGCGAATCTGCCCGTAGCGCGTGTTGCGCGCCACCACGAAGCGGTTCTTGTCGAAGCTGTAGTAGCTGGAGTTCGAGGTGTCGATGCGGTTGAACTCGGCCTGGGCGCCGAAGAGCCGGTCGGAGAGGAACTCCTGAAAGCTGGTGTAGGTGCCGCGGTGCGCATCCAGGGGCACGTCGCGCGTGTCGCGAATCCAGGTGAATGCGGGCCCTCCCACGCGCGTGGCCGTCGAGAGCTCGGAGATTTCACCGGGATAGACCTGCAGGCTGCTGGCGGCCACTTTCACTCTGCGGAAATCGATTTCGTAAATGAAAGTGTTGGCCCGGGAGAGCCAGGAACCGGGGTGGTTGAAGTTTTCGGTCCCGCGGAATACGCCTTCGAGGCGCGAGGCAACATACGTCGATACGTCTTCGCTGTTGGCATAGCCGCCGGAGAATGCGAGGCCGAAGTTCGGGTTTCCCTCGATATGCGGGATCTGATAGAGCAGGCCGAGGCTCTGCTCCAGCAAGCCGTAGGTGCCGCGCAGCGAAGCCGATTGATCGCGACCCAAGAGTCCGTTGCGCGTGATCGCGGCCAGCACACGCGGGCTGACACCGGTCTTTCCGTTGGGACTGCAGGCGACTCCGGCGGCGAACGCGCCCGAGCAGTTGTTCTGCGGCTGTCCGGTTTGCGCCTCAAAGCCAAAGCCGTAAGTCAACGTCCAGCGCCGCGCTTCGATGGCCTGGATCAGCACGCTTTTCTGGGGCGCGTCGCCGGTGGGATTCACGACCGCTGTGTCTACCTCATTGAAGAGCGCGAAGGCGTACAAATTACTTTGCGTGGTGGCGAGCGCGTTTTGATTGAGCACATCGCCGGCATGCACGGTGATGGCCCGCGCCACCGTTTGCGGACGCGTGTTGTCCAGACCCGTCAACAGCACGTCGCGGACAAAAGTCTGCGGCCCTTCGTCGATATGGAAGGCCACATCGACCTTGCCGGGATCGGCGGCCTCGGGTTGCTGCGTCACGTTCACGGTCGCCTGATCGAAGCCGCGGGTCAAGTACGCCGTGACCAATGCATCGTGGTCACCCGCCAGATTGCGAGGCGATAGGATCTGGCCCGGCGCAGTGTTGAGCAGCGCGGTCAAAGTTGCCGCGGGGATGTGGTCGTTGCCTTGCAGCTCGAGGCCGCCAACGAGAAGCTGCCGGCCCTCCGCAATACGATAGACGACCTTGAGGGGCGCGATGCGGTCGGCGGCCTGCTGCGGCGGCGCGCCGGAGTTCTGCTGCGCATCGGCCGCGGTCTCAGGAGTGCTGGTTTCGGGCGTGACCCCCACTTGAGAAAAGCCGTTGTTGCGATACACGCTCTCGAGGGCGCTGACGTCGGCGGAGACCAGCGCCTGACTGTAGAGGCCGTGACGGTCCAGCACGTCGGCAGCATGAACGCTGATCAGATCCATGAGGGTGGGCGTGGAAAAATAATGGTTCCCGGCGACGGAGACCTGTTCCACGCGACGCCGGGCCCCCAATTGCACGGTGTAGAGAATGGTTACTTCATCAGCGCCGGCAGTTTGCTGCGCGTGATCGACGCGCGCATCGAAGTAGCCCAGGCGCTGATAGTAATCGCGCAGGCGGCGATTGCCGTCGTTGAGCAGATCTTCGTCAACGCTGCCTTCCTGAAAGATGGGAATGACGTGTTTGATGCGCTCGGCGTCGATGCTTGCGCCGTGCACCTCAACGCGCACCACGGGCCCGCGATTGGCGGAGAATTGATAGTTGACCGCCTTCGCGGCATGGTCGTAGGCCGCGGATTCGAGCTTGACCTCGGCCTCGAGGCGACCTTGCTTCTGATAAGCGCGGAGTACGCCGTCGAGCGCACGATTCACAGTGTCGTGGTCTACGCGCGCGATCTTTGAGAGATGGGCGTGCTGGCGGAATTCGTCCAGGGTCATGCCGGAATCGCCTGTAAGCGTGACCTTGCCCACGCGCGCACGCGGTCCCGAGACCACGCGAAACGCAATGTCGGCAAGCTGTTCCTGGGGACGCGCGGTAATGGTTTGCGTGATGGCCGCTTCGAAATAGCCGTTTTGTTCGAGCGTGGCGTGCATCTGTTCGGAGGCACGCACCATCTTTTCCTGGGTCAGGCGCGTTCCCGCATCCAGTTGGCTGGCCCGCTGCAGTTGCATGTTCATGGTGGCGCCGGCGGCGCCGTCCACGCCCACGCTGCCGATAAAGGTGCGCGAGGTTCCGGCGAAAACCAGAGCCACGCCGCCGGCCACGCGCGTGCCACGGGCCTCAATGGTGTCGTAGAGGCCGGTGGCGTATAGCTGACGCAAGCTGCGTTTCAGGCTCTCCTCGGTGAGCGGCGCGCCTTCGGATTGCGCCAGATGGCCGGCCAGTGGCCGGAGCTGATCGGCAGGAACGCCCTCGAACGCAATGCTGCGAACCGGCAGGCCCTCCCACTGGAGAACGGAATCAGGCGCTTGAACGGGATGGTTCGAGGGGGCGGATGACGTTGCGCTCTGTGCGTTGGCGGTGACAGGAGCGGGCTGGGCAGATGCCGGGGCGGCGGCAGGCGCCTGGCACCAACCGCGGAGCGATGCGCTGCCTGCGATCAGAAGCGCGGAGGCGAGCAGAATTCCGGGATGTACCAGGCGGATGACCGGGCCTTGCCGCTCCATTGGGGTAGGACAGAGCCTGCATCGGGGAGCCCAGTAAGCACCAGGCCGTTCTTCCGGCTTTGTCCGCAAGACCATATCTTTAAAAGACGCGGGGTAATTGCATTTCAAATCAAGGCCAAAGGGTTTCACCAAACAATCTTGCTGGGTATCGTCTGCACTAAATTCTTGTCCATGTTCGATCGATCCCAGAAACTTCACCTTATACTAACGAGTAAAGAAACTGCGGCAAAACCTCAAAACCTGAAGGCCGCGCGAGGTTTGGCTTCCTTCAAGGCCGCCGGGGCAGGCCGTTCTTGTGGCGGAAGCCGCCGGCAACACCTTCGCGGGAAGCAGGAATTGCCTGCCGGGAACGCCGATGTTGGAGCGCGAACTTTCCCAAGCCGCGTCGGAATCAGGAACATTGTTTCAGAACTGGTGATCTCCGGCATCAAAATCATGCATCGAAGGATGTAGCGCGCACCTCCAAGGAAACTCATGTCCGACGCCACCCCGACTCAATCCTCCCAGCGCAGCCGTGGAAACGGCAGCGAGGCAGCAGCGCAGGGAACGACAGCCGCCAAATCCATGACCGCCCAGCCGCCCAACACCGCCGACGCCGAGGTACTGGCGCGGGCACAGGCCGGCGATCATCACGCCTTTGCCCACCTCTATGCCCTGCACAAGCGGCGCATCTACTCGCTTTGCCTGCGCATGGTGGGCAACGTGGCCGAGGCTGAGGATTTGACGCAGGAAGCTTTCCTGCAGCTGCACCGCAAAATTGCCACGTTTCGCGGGGACTCGGCCTTTTCCACCTGGCTGCATCGTCTGGCCATCAATGTGGTTTTGATGCAACTGCGCAAGAAGGGTCTATCGCTGATTTCCCTGGATGAAGCCATGGAGCCGAGTCCGGAGGAGGGTCCCAGCCGCAGCTTTGGCGCTCCCGACCTCACGCTCACGGGAACCATCGACCGCCTGGTTTTGGAGCGTGCGATTGCCGATCTCCCGGCCGGGTACAGGCTCATCTTTATTCTTCACGATGTGGAGGGTTTTGAGCATAATGAGATTGCAACCATGCTGGACTGTTCGATTGGCAACAGCAAGTCGCAATTACACAAGGCGCGTTTGAAACTGCGCGACGCCCTGCGCGCCCAGAACCGCCAGGAGGCGCGGCCATGACCGTTAACTTGAGCAAAATGAGCTGCATCGAATTTCAAGATCGAATGGCCGAGTATATCGGTTCAGGAGAGGATCTCAGTGAGCATCCTCATCTGAAAGACTGCGCGGACTGCCGCGCCCTGCTGGCTGATTTGAAAACCATCGCCGAGGCAGCACGGCAGTTGTTTCCCAGCGTGGAACCGCCGGACGAGGTGTGGGAACACATCGAGTCAGCCATCAAGCGGGGCGCCTAGGCAGCACCGAATCCGGGCCGGCGGCGCATCGTTATTGGGCGGATTCGGGGGTTTGCTGCGTCGATTGAGTAACCGCCCATCCTGTCTCAGCCCCAATCCAAACCCGCTCGCATGCCGGGGCCTTTGTACGGGAGCCCTTCCCCCTCACCTTCAAGGATTTTTGGCCGATAGACCGGTGGGATGGCCACCTTGAGTCGGGGCCGGGGCAGGGCGTGCTCCTGCAGTCGGTTGAAGGGGGAATTGAGTCGCGTATCCACGTCCCGTAAGCCATTAAAATAACAGCCTGTTAAGAGGACCTTGAACCCTGGAGGGAACGGGAACGTAGCACAAGTTCAAGAACAGCATCGGGGAAGCGCCGGGAGGGTCAAATTTGCAACTTTTCCCTTCCTGAACGATCTAATGATAGAAAAGTTGATACGGGGACACTCAATGCCAAACCATCCAGCTTCACCCTCGAACGAACCCACACCACCCAAGAACGCGCCGGAAACGCGCATCATTCCGATTTTGCCGGTGCGCGATACAGTTCTGTTTCCTCACGCGGTCCTGCCATTGACGGTAGGCCGGGAAAGCTCGATTCAATTGATCGAATCGCTCGGCGAGGAGCGGGCGATTGTGGTCGCGGCGCAATTGGATGCGCGCCTGGACGCGCCCAAACCCGCCGACCTGCACAATATCGGCACCTTGGCCACCGTGCACAAGGTTGTGCGCATGCCCAACCAGAGCCGTTTTGTGTTCACCGAAGGCGTGAGCCGCGTCCGGTTGGTGCGCTTTATCCAGTCCGAGCCGTTTATGATGGCCGAGGTGGAGACGCTGGAGGATGTGACGCCGGTGACCTCTGCAGAGTTCGAGGCGCTGGTGCGCAACGTGATCGGCCAGTTCCAGCAGATCGTCGCCGAGTCGCCCACCCTCTCTGACGAACTGCGGACCATCGCGGCGAACATTGAAGAACCTTCCCGCCTGGTGGACTTTGTGGCGTCTTCCCTGCCCTTCCTGACTACCGACGACAAGCAATTGCTGCTGGAAGCGTCCAGCGTGGTGGACCGGCTGGAGCTGCTGAACAAGCTACTGGTGAAGGAGATCGAGGTGCAGCAGTTGCGCACCAAGATCCAGACCGAGGTGCAGGACCAGGTGCAGCAGTCGCAGCGCGATTACTACCTGCGCGAGCA
>Ga0182024_10018662_pt1 | contig 12883 bp, 12 predicted proteins | sample P32metaG_FD_120480 | JGI IMG/M metagenome (GOLD analysis project Ga0182024, IMG submission 120480) | Permafrost microbial communities from Stordalen Mire, Sweden - P3-2 metaG (Illumina Assembly) | ecosystem: Environmental > Terrestrial > Soil > Wetlands > Permafrost | place: Sweden: Stordalen...
CGTTGCGGCAAACGCGACGATCGTCGCGACCAGGAAGCGCTTGTAACCAAAGTGCCCGGCCATCCAGATCGACACCGGTACGCCGAGAAAAAGCGAGCAGCTATAGACGGTCAACAGCCAGCTCGCTTCATCCGCTGAAACGCCCAGCGTGCCGGTCAGGTCGGGCAGCACGAGATTGACGCTGTCGAACGTATAGAACTCCATCCCGGTTGCGAGGCCAAGCCCGACCAGCAGCCGCCGCGTATGTGCTGGACTCAGGGCAGGAGCGGGCGCGGTCGGCAGTTGCGATGACCGAGACTCGGAGAGCGCCGACGGGAGAGCAGTTTTATTCATCGCAAGACTCGCGTGATCGGCAGTCGTCGCGACGCGTGTGATGAGCGATCATGGCGCACGTTGACTTTCAAAGTTCTTGATCCAGTTGAGTGCGACGCAGTCAGTGGGCAGTTTGAAACAGGTACGTCGGCGCCTGCTTAGGTCCGTTCGCCAGGCAGCAGCTATCGGCCACGTCATCCGCGCCCGTGCGAGGCCAATGGCGTAAAGCGAGGACGTACGGGCAGGCGAGATCTCTGGCCCGTACGGATGTCGACGGCCAGTACTAGTGACCTTCGCTGGCGCCAAACATCGTCTTGGCATAGATCAACCCGAGACCATAGCCCCCGCCGTGAGCGATGGATGTGGTGACGGTCTGGTTGTAGGTTTCGCCGCGTGCCCAGTCGCGTTGCAGTTCGAGCAGATACTGGAGTGAGGTCATAGGACGTGCGCCCATCTGGATCATCCGCTCCATCGCACGTTCGTGCGCTTCATCGGAGACGTCGCCACAGGCGTCCGCAATAACATAGACTTCGAACCCCTGATCGATGGCGGATAGCGCCGGACCCACGATGCAAACAGAGGTCCACAATCCGGCGAGCGCGATCTTGCCCTTGCCGATCGCGTTCACTCTTTCGGTGATGCGGGCATCTTCCCAGGTGTTCATGGTCGTACGGTCGATGACCTGCTCCTCAGGAAAGACCGAACGGATCTCATCAAAGATTGGCCCCGAAAACGATTTCTCTGCGACCGTGGTCAGGATCGTAGAAACCTTGAACTCCTTCGCCGCTTTCGCGACCAGCGCTGCGTTGTTTCGCAGCGTGACTGCGTCGATCGACTTGGTCGCAAAGGACATCTGCGACTGGTGGTCGATCATGATCAACGTGTGATTGACGGGATCGAGCATTGTCTTTCCGGGCTCTGCTTTTGCTGTAGGCATGATGGCGCTCCTTAAGCGGTTTTGACTAATCGGGTATCCCGAAACCGGGCGGCCCAATTGAAGGCCTCTTGCCCGACAGCTGGTCGTGGGACTGACGTCTCTCTTTCAGTTCATCGGTCGGCGTAATCCTCCGGCACGGTGAGCTAAAGCGAGTCTTTTCGACCGGTGTGGCCGACTCCTCCGATGCGTTTCGGTGCGACACGAAGCGCAAAAGATTCCGTTCGTGGCAGCATGTTGAAACGCCACGGCTTGATGAACCCTCATGAAACGCTCTCCCATAGTTGCCACGTGCATACGTGTCATTCGTCCCAGGCCGAGCCGAGTATCAACCCGCAGAAATTGAGGCGCCGATAGTCGGGGTCGCAGCGGTCGAGCACATCGGCATTCACCGTACCGAAGGTAGTGGCGGGGCGGCGGCCCATGGCTTGCGCGAAGAGTTCGATAATCTGCTCCTTGAAGCCGACATCACGTGGAAATTCGCGCAGAATTTCGTCACGCTCGGCCCGGCTAATTTCGTCGAAATGCATGCCGAGCAGGTCTGTCTCCACGCCGGCACCAACGAGTGCGATGAGTGGCGACATTTCGCCGTTGATACCAAAGGTCGTATGGAGTGCCACGGCGCGCCAAACTTCGGCGATTCCCGTCGAGGCCACGCGGTGACTAGCTAGAACCTCGAGTACCGCATTTGCCCCGTCACCTCAAATCGCTTCGACGAGTCGTGATACGGTGCGGTCAGGCCAATGTTATGAAACAGTCCTGCAACATAAAGGAGTTCCTCGTCGAAACTGAGCCCCCGGTGCTTGCCAATCAGTGCGGAGAATAGGAACACCCGCAGCGAGTGGCGATAGAGGATCTCCGGCTCGCTGGCGATAACGGCCGCGGAGGCTGCATTAGCCATCGCGCTGTCGGGGATTACGATCCCGGCGACCCTCATGTTCATAGCCCCTCTTCGTCATGCGATTTGACCCATCATCCTCACTATTGGCGCCGACCGGACGGGGAAGACGGCTCGGCACAAATTGCGTCTTTCGTGTTGAAGAACGTGGCAGAAAAGTCGTTGATCCGCTCGTCAAATAATCTAAAAGTCCAGGCTGCGTTGTCTCAGCCACCAACCAGCGCAAACAGGGTGTAGCGGCCGGGGCCCGCGATCGCGATCGTGCCGAACAGAACCAACAGCATCCACGCGAACTGAGCTTGCTGAGGCGTCCATTCCGGATGCACGCGCACCAGGGCGATAGCCGTGAGAACCATCACCGGCAGCGCCGCAAAACGGGTAACGAGGCCGGCAATCACAAAGAGTGGACACACCACCTCCGCGAAGATCGCGAAGCAAATCGTCAGCGTCTTACCGAGATGAAACGGGTCTTCGATCGCCGCCGCTTCGCTCGTGTAGTGCCTTAACTTGGGCAAGCCGTGGATTGTCATCAACACGAGACTTGCCCCGATCCGCAAATACAGCAGACCCAGATCGGTGGCGCTTGACGTGAGCTGAGCCAAAGTTACTGCCATTGTCGACGGTCCCGGTATCCGGCGTTAAAACGCGAAACAGCTGCACCCCAGAGCGCCCCAGAAACCGTTGGCGTCGCCGGCCGGGATGTTGCTGCGCCAAGCCCACATATGCCCGTGGCCGTGAACGCCGCACAAATTCGCGCAACCGTTGACGCAGGCGTTCAGCGAACCAGTCGGCGACCCCGCTGAGGGCCGGTACCGGCTATAGCCACCAAACTCGGCGACTGGCGACCACGAGGGGCTGACGGGCAACGGCGGTGGGGCGAGTGGGCTGAATTCCTCGTCGGCGTATACGACCCTGCCGTTTACGACCGTCAGGACTGATGCGAGGTATTTGATCAGTGGTTCGTCGATGGAGAAGTAGTCGTCGGTGAGTGCGACGAAGTCCGCGAACTGTCCCGGCGTCAAGGCCCCTTTGCAATCCTCCTCTCCCGAGAACCAACTGCTGCCGACTGTGTAGCGGCGCAGCGCTTCCATGCGGTCAAGCCTGTTTTGTTCCGGGTACATCGCTGTGCCGCCCACCGTACGCCCTGAGACCATCCAGTACAGCGAGACAAACGGGTTGAAGCTGGCCACGCGCGTCGCATCGGTGCCTGCGCCGACGGGTAGACCGCTCGCTAGCATGAGCTTGATGGGTGGCGTGTGCGCTACGACTTCGGCGCCATAGCGTTGAATGAAGTATTCGCCCTGATAGGCCATTCGATGCTGCACGGCGATGCCGCCCCCAAGCGCGGCGATCCGGGCGATATTCGGTTCTGATATTGTTTCGCAGTGGTCGAAAAACCAGCGCAGGCCATCGAAGGGGACCTCGCGGTTCACCTGTTCGAACACATTCAGGAAGCGGGTGATCGATTCGTCGTAGGTCGCATGCAACCGGAACGGCCACCGGTTCTGTACAAGCAGCCGCACAACGGCAGTCAATTCGACTTCTAATGTCTCCGGCAAGTCGGGACGGGGCTCTAGAAAGTCTTCGAAATCGGCGGCAGAGAAAACGAGCATCTCTCCGGCGCCGTTCATGTGCAAGAACTCGTCGCCCTCGCCGGGCTTCGTCATCTTCACCCACTTGGCGAAGTCTTCGATTTCCCTCTTGGCATTCTGCGTGAAAAGGTTGTAAGCGATACGCACGGTCAAGTCGCCGCGCCTGGCCAGTTCCATGATGACCGCGTAATCATCTGGATACGCCTGATAGCCCCCGCCTGCATCAATGGCGCTCGTCACGCCAAGCCGGTTCAATTCCCGCATGAAGTGGCGTGTCGAGTTGATCTGGTCGTCGTGACCCAGCTTGGGTCCCTTGGCGAGTGTTGCGTAGAGCAGGCCGGCGTTAGGCCGCGCGATCAGCATGCCGGTCGGGTTGCCGTGCCGATCCCGCTGGATTTCACCGCCCGGCGGGTTGGGCGTGTCCTTCGTATAGCCGACTGCGCGTAATGCCGCGGCGTTCAGTAACGCGCTGTCGTACAGATGCAGCAGGAAAACCGGTGTGTCCGGTGCGATCGCATTGATCTCTTCGAGGGTGGGTCCGCGCCGCTCTGCAAACTGGTGTTCATTCCAGCCACCCACTACCCGGACCCACTGCGGTGCGGGTGTGCGTGCCACCTGGCGGCGCAGCATATCGAGCGCATCGGCAAGCGATGGGACGCCATCCCAGCGTAACTCCATATTGAAGTTCAGGCCTCCGCGTATCACGTGCAGATGTGAGTCGTTCAGACCGGGGATGACGGTGCGGCCCTGCAGGTCAATACGCTGGGTGGCTGAACCGGCGCGGGCCATCACTTCGTGGTCGCTACCCGTTGCGAGAATCCGGCCGTTCGCGACTGCCAGTGCTGTCACGAACGATCGTTTATTGTCTTGCGTTGCAATCTTGCCGTTAAGGAAGATGGCATCCGCGATCGCGGCGCCAGTCGATTGAGTACCCATCGTGACTCTCCTTGAATCTGGCCAGACACAGTCGTATGCGTGTCACGAGGGTCAATGGCTCGCGACCAGCATCCGGGTCAGAATTCACGTTACTCAATTCGAACCCTTAAAGTCATGAAATTGGGCTGAAACGTTATTAAGCGCCATGGGCGAGCGGAGCCCCGGTGCGGGTTGACTCGGGTCTGAAGCACGGCGCTACAGGATTGCGAGGCGGTACGGTTTGCGGACATTTCTGGATCGCGGGTTGGATCGTCGCCGCTGTGGCCGGTACCGTCGACGCTCCATGACTTGGAACATTTAAGGCCACCTTAAGGACATTCAAGCTCTGGGTTCGGTGGGCGTCGGAAGGCGTTTGGGGAATCAATAACGGTGGGCCGTTGGCCTGCTGTGATGAAAGCTGCGTCGGAGGCGACCCGCGGTTGGGTGATCGAGATTGACGGCGTTTGTGCGGTGCATGACAGATCATTCGACTGCGCGATCCGACGCGCTTGTGATTCATTTCCTGACATTAATTGCGGTCATTCAAATGTAGTCTCGAACCGTCGACGTCGATCTATCCAGAAAGATGACAAGCAACGCTAGGCAATGGGATATGGCAAGCTTGATCTCCACCGCCGGAGTTGCCGCGAGCTGCACGGTCGTATTGCTGCTGTTTGGCAGGGTGTGGGCGCAGAGCGGCGTGAGCCTTCAATGTGTCATGAAGCTTCGCGCGAGGCCGTCTGCGATCCGGCAGGCATCCGCTCATGCGCCTTTGTCCGCAGCGTCCCGGCTTCCTTCCGGACGCGCAGGGGTGTCACGCCCAGTCGCTCGGAGAACAGCGCCGTCATGTGTTGCTGCGATGAAAATCCACAGGAAGCCGCCACGTCGCAAATCGACAGATCGGTATCGCGCAGCAGTTGCTGCGCGAGGCCGATACGCCGCTCCAGCACAAGCCGATACAGCGAATAGCCGGTTCGCGCCTTGACGCTGTCGAACACGACACGCAGAGGCAGACCGAGCGCTGTCGCAATATCCGCGCATGTCACGCCGCTTTCGACATTTTCGGAGAGGTATTCATTGAGCCGCTCGAACTCAGCGTCGGACATCTTGAGCTTGCGTCGTCCACCCGAGCCGTTCAGATAGCGGGTTGCCTCCAGGTACGTGAGCGTCGCGAGACAGTGCATTTCCCAGTGATTGACGCCTGCTGCAGACAGCGCCCGACCGCGTGCATAGCGGACCAGATGTCTGATGCCGTCCCCGCCGATGTTCTCGCGGCTTCCCGCGCAACGCAGCGCGCCGACGCCCTTGTCCTCGATGCTGCGCTGGAAGTCACCGGCGTAACTGAATGCGATGAACCCATGCCGAACGACTTTGGCGTCGATGCGCATGCGGCTATCGCGTGGATGAAACGCGGCGGTTTCCGAATGGAAGGTGAGCGGTTTCGCCGGACCGTCGTCGTATCGGGTCTGCGAGACGATATCCCCGAGCACCAGGCAAATCATGTCTGACGAATGCGCGAAATCGAGCGAATAGGGTTCCGCGCCCGAGACGCAATAGTGGAGGCCCGGCGCGCTGGCAACCATGCCAAATTGCTCAATCCCGCGACGGTCTGCGTGGTGTGCGTTCTGACTCATCGTTGTCTCCTGCGATTGAGCCGCCCGTCCTCGATCTGCCGGAACGATGTCTGATGCTGCTGCTCGACTGAAGTATATGAGAGACCGCGGGCGCGCGGGCCGGCGGCAAACCAACCGAGGGTCGGAATTCGCGAACGCCGCGTACGCTAAAACAACGAGAGTAGAAACACCTACATGCCTATCGCAGCCGGCCTGCGTCCACCGCGACGCGCGCCGCTGGCCATGCCAACGCACAGCCGCTTCGTTCGCTCTGGCAGGAATCTGAAATCCACCGAAATCTGAAAGACCGGCCAGTTGCACGCGGCTAGTCTGCGCTGTAAGGCCATAGCGGCGAATGAGACAGCGGAGACTACGATGAAGAAAGGGAAGACGCGAGTGGGCGTCGTTCGCGCCACGGGAAGTTTCCGAGGGCGCCGGACGACAGCGAGTGTGGTCGTCGGCGCTCCGTGCACGATGCTGCCGACTTTGCCGGCAATCGCCTCAGTGATTCCATTCGCTACCGACCGGCCGCAAACCTGGCAATTCAGCTCGGACTTCGACGAACCCTACAGCTCGTTCGGGCAAAACATCGAATGGAACCACGATAGCCGCGCATTCGATGCAAATGGCAATCAGGTTGCCGGACCGGGCACGAATACGTTCGTCGGACTCTCGACTTTTATCCACTACTGGAAGCTGCCTTCGTTGCCGCATGTCGGGTCCGTTCGTGTCGCTGGACCACGAGCGCAGCGGCGGCCCGATCGACCGTACGACCGGCCTCGCGATTCCGAACTCGGCGAGCCGCGAAACCGCAGTCGGCGCCGGCGTGCTGTTCCAGTTCAAGCCGAATAGTCTGCCGTTCCTGCATCAGAAGACGTACGACCAACTGTCGATCCAGTATTCACACGCGGTGGCGGGCCGCAATACGACGTTGACCAACGGCCTGTATGTGCAGGTCTGGCACTACTGGTAAGACGCTTTTGCTGTTTTTGCCGCGCTCACGCGAACGATGAACGACCGATCACCGCAAAACCGATCCACGGAGACAATCATGACCCAGGATAACCGCTCAGCACAACGCGCCCAGTCGCGCCGCAACTTCATCAAGGCAGCAGGCGCCGGCACGGCAGCGGCGACGTTCGGCGCCGTTACGCTCCCTGCGAGTGCCGCGGCCAACCTCAAGTTCGACGCCGAGTTCGATATCGTCGTCTGCGGCGGCGGAGGTGGCGGGTTGCCTTGCGCGCTCTTTTCGCGCTGGCTTGGCAACCGCGTCGCAATTCTCGAGAAGGCGGGCAGCGTCGGCGGTACCGCGGCGAAGGCTGCTTTCTGGTACTGGGTGCCGAACAACGAGGCAATGAAGCGAGCCGGCATCGCCGACCCCAAGCCGGACTTCCTCAAGTACGTCGCGCGGCTGTCGCGGCCGGAACAGTACGATCCGTCGCTGCCGAAGCTCGGCCTCTCGGAGTGGGAGTATGAAATGTGCGAGGCCATTTATGACAGTGCATCGCCTGCGGCCGAACTGCTCGCGAGCAAGGGCGCGCTGCCGTACCGCCATGAGGCGGCGGTCCCCGACTACTGGGCCGAACTGCCGGAAGACAAGGCGCCTCGCGGACGTGTGCTGTTTCCGAAAGACGGGTTGCCGAGCATGTCCGACGGCGGCCGCGTCGCGATCCGGACCATGAGCACCGCAGCAAGACGGGACGGCGTCGAGATCCGCACCGGCTACCGCGTCCAGAAGGTGTTGCTGAACAGCGCGGGCGCCGTCATCGGTGTGGAGGCATTGACGGAGGAGGGCACGACGTTTCGCGCCCGGGCGAAGAAGGCCGTGGTCTTCGCGACCGGCGGTTTTACGCACGACCCGGAACTGCGCAAGAACTTCCTGCACGGTGCCGTGTACGGCGGCTGTGCGGCGCTGACCAACGAGGGCGATTTCGTGCGCATCTCCAGCGCGCTCGACGTTCAATTGCGCAACATGAACTATTCATGGATGGCGCCGATCTCGCTCGAAAAGGCGATCGCGAAGGACGGCTCGCTGTCAGGCATCTTCACGCCGACGGGCGATTCGATGATCTACGTGAACAAGCATGGCAAGCGCGTGGTCAACGAAAAGCTCGCGTACAACGAGGTCTGCGCAAGCTTTTCCGAATGGGACGGCGCAAAGGGCGAGTACCCGAACCTTGCGCTGATTTCGATCTGGGACCAGCAGGCGCAAGACAATTGCGCGAGCGACGACTATGGCAGCCTGATCGTGCCGCCCGGCTCGAACGATCGGCACGTGATTCGCGGCAACACCCTCGCGGAGCTTGCCGCGGTGATTCGCGAACGGCTCGCGAAGTACAGCAGCGCAATCGGCGGGATGGATCTGAGCGACGATTTCATCGACAACCTGCAGGCAACGCTTAAACGATTCAACGGCTTTGCGCAGGCCGGAAAGGATGCGGACTTTCATCGCGGCGAACGCGTCGTCGAGAAGCTCTTCAATGGCTCGGTCAAGAAGAAGGCGAACCAGAAGAACGAAACGATGTGGCCCATCAGCACGAAAGGACCGTGTTACGCGGCGCTGATCGTCGCCGGCAATCTCGATACCAAAGGGGGGCCGAAGACCAATTCGAATGGGCAGGTGCTGGACGTGAGCGGCGTGCCGATCAAGGGACTTTACGGGATCGGCAATTGCGTCGCGTCGGCCTCAGCGCGCGCCTATTGGGCTGGCGGCGGCACCCTGGGCCCGATTCTCGCATTCGCGTATCGGGCTGCCAACACCGCCCATACGGAATCCGCATCAACGTAACGAAGGGAGACAAATCATGCGTCATATTCAGATCATGTCAATTGCGCTGGCGGCATGCCTTTCGCTCGCCACTGCTGCCGCGCGTTCACAAGACGAAATCGCGCTGGGCAAAACGCTGACGACGAACAACTGTGCCGTGTGCCATGCGTTCGGTCAGGGCGAGCCGAACGGGCAGGGACCGAACCTGTTCGGGATCATCGGCAGGCCGCTCGCAGCGGCGCCCGGATTCAAGTATTCGGCGGCGATGAAAGCCGCCGCAGCAGGCAAGGTGTGGGACGAGAAGCTGCTGGACCAGTGGCTCACGGACACGCAAGTGGTCGCGCCGGGCAACGCGATGACCTATTTTGAAGGCGACGAAGCAAGACGCAGGAAGATCATTGCTTATCTGCGTACGTTGCATTAACCGAGTGAGGAAAGCATGGAAATCAGGACGATGACAGACGAGCAGCGCAAGGCAATCGCACTCGAATATCTGCGCAGACTCGATCGCGGGCAATCCGTGTTCGACCTGTTCGACGATCATGCCGAGGTGTTTTTCCCGAAATGGGGAATCGCCACCGGCAGGGCGGCGTACGAAAAACTGTTTATGGACCTGGGCGCCATCGTGTCGAAATTCAAACACGATCTTGCCTATCTGAACGTGATCCAGCAAGGGGACACGGTGGTGGTCGAAGGTACCAGCCACGGAACGAGCAAAGGCGGCGTCGATTGGCGCGCGGGCGTCACGCACGCAGGTCGCTGGTGTGACGTGTTTGAAATCCGCGATTTCAGAATCCAGCGCTGCTTTATCTACCTCGATCCGGATTACGAAGACGCCGACACAGGACGATATCCGTGGCTCGCGGGCGGACGATAGACGTTAACTTGCCGCAGCTCAGCCGTCGCCATCTTTTTTTGGGGGCAGCCGCGGTCGTATCCGCGCCACTGTCAACCACGCCTCAGAGGCGCACGCGTTGCTGAGGCGTGGTTGACACCCATTTACGTGCAATCGGTTGCGCGATTGGCGTATTTGGCATCGCCATGGTTACCCGCGTAGTCAGGGTTAACTATGGTATTTTTAGGCTTTGACATTGGCATTTTTGCAAATTATTATGCAAACGATTGCATTGATGGAGGTGACCTGTGGAAGATTCAAACCACCTGAAGAACATCGTCGACGACGCCGCTTCGATAACCGCGGTTGTCAAGGCGGCAATGAGCCGGACCGACAATCCTCGGCTCAAGGAGCTCGTCGACGCAGTAGTGGAGCATGGCCACGCTTTCCTGAAGCAGGTGAAGCTGTCCGACGAGGAATTCGAGAAGGGCCTTGATTTCGTGAGGGCGGTCGGTCTGGCTTGCAACGACAAGCACAATGAGGTTGTTCTGCTCGCTGACGTGCTGGGTCTATCGACCCTGGTTACGTTGCTGAACAACTCGGACGCAAGCGGTCGCACGCCGGGCGCCCTATTGGGGCCGTTCTACCGAGGTGACTCGCCGCGGTACGCGAATGGGGAAAGCATCGCATGCGAGAACTCACCAGGCGCTCCGCTCTTCGTGGACGGCCGCGTGCTCAACACCAGGGGTGAGCCTGTTGCCAACGCCAAAGTCGACGTCTGGCAGGCCTCGCCAGTCGGTTTGTACGAAAACCAGGACTCGAGCCAGCCCGACAAGAACCTGCGCGGTCACTTCTACACCGACAGCGAGGGGCGTTTTACCTGCAAGAGTGTGCGCCCTGCCGGCTACCCTGTGCCCACCGGCGGGCCGGTAGGCGTGCTGCTTGAACAGCAGAATCGCCACCCGTTCCGGCCAGCGCATCTGCACTTCGTCATCATCGCGGAAGGCTACGCGACCCTGGTCTCGCAAGTGTTCGCCGATGACTCGGAGCACCTGAATTCTGATGTCGTGTTTGGTGTCAACCGTCGTCTCGTCGGCACGTTTCAGCGCCACGATTCCGGCACGGGTCCGAAGCAAGACGTAGACCGGCTGTACTACACGCTCGAATACGACTTCGTCCTTGCCGAAGGAACGCCGACTTACCCAACTCCCCCCATCAAGTAAAGAAGAGGTCTCAAGTGTCCAACACACTTTCAGGGAAGGTCGCGGTCATCCTGGGCGGAACCGGAGGTATCGGCGCTGCTGCAGCCCGCCGTTTTGGGCAAGCTGGCGCCCGCGTTGTAGTCGTCGGTCAGAATGACCTAGCCCGAGCGCAGCGCGTGGCCGACGATCTGCCGGGCGAGGGCCACAGTGCGGCGCTTGCGTCCATCACCGCGAGCGAGAGTCTGAACACACTGGCCGGGCTGGTTCGTGACCGGTATGGCCGCGCGGACATTCTCGTGAACACGGCAGGCTTCACCCAGCCCGTCAAGCATTCCGACCTGAATGCGCTCACCGACGAATTGATCGATGAGATTCTGAAGGTCAACTGGCGCGGACAATTCGCGGCCATCCGCGCTTTTCGCGAACTGCTAGATGCATCGGGCGATGGCCTCGCCGTCAACGTTTCGTCGATTTCCGGCACGACAGGAGTTGGTAGCAACATCGCCTACTGCGCGGCCAAAGCCGGGCTTGATGTGATGGCGGCGTCGCTTGGCCGTGCACTTGCACCTCGCATTCGTGTCCTGAACGTGTCCCCGGGAGTGGTCGACACATCTTTCGTTCCCGGTCGTGGCGATGATTTCAACGACAAGGTCGCCGCCACCACGCCACTAGGCCGCATTGGGACGCCGGACGACATCGCAGCGGCCATCGAGGCCTGCGCCACTCACCTGAAATTCAGCACCGGTGTGACCATCGTCGTGGACGGTGGCCGTCGCCTGAACTAGTTGCAGCGAGGCCCAACATGCATTCCCGCAAGACCATCATTACCTGCGCCGTAACAGGCAATATCACCAAACCGGAACAGCATCCGGGGCTGCCGATCACACCCGAGCAGATCGCGACCGCCTCGCTCGAGGCCGCACGCGCTGGCGCGGCCGCCGTTCACATCCACGTGCGCGATCCCGAAACGGGACGACCCTCTATGGATGTGGCGCTTTACCGGGAGGTCATCGAGCGCATCCGCGCGGTGAACGTCGATCTCATCATCAATCTCACCACAGGCCCGGGAGGGCGCTTTATTCCGAGCGACGACGACCCCAGAGTCGCGGCGCCAGGCACCACGTTGCTGCCGCCGGAAAGGCGCGTCGAGCATATCCTGGAACTCAAGCCGGATATCTGCAGCCTCGACCTGAACACGATGAACTCCGGCGGCGACGTTGTCATCAATACACCTAAGAATGTCACACGCATGGCCCGCGTCATCCGTGAGGCGGGCGTCAAGCCAGAGTTTGAGATTTTCGACTCCGGTGACTTGCACCTTGCGTTGGACCTGATCAAGGACGGCGTCCTGGACGGGCCGGGTCTCTGGACCCTGGTGATGGGCGTCAAATATGGCTTCTCGGCCAGTCCGGAAACGCTTCTCTACGCGCGTAATCTGCTGCCCGGTCACGCCGTCTGGTCGGCCTTCGGTGTCGGCCGCTTCGAATTCCCGATCGTCGCCCAGTCATGGTTGGCGGGCGGCCATGTCCGGGTCGGCCTGGAAGACAACATTTACATCGCCAAGGGCGTGCTCGCTGACAGCAATGCGGAGCTGGTCACGCGTGCACGCGACATCGTGCATTCGCTCGGCGGTGAGTTGGCGACCAGCCAGGAGGCTCGGGAGCTTCTGGGGCTGAATCGATGAACGCGGTTCAAGACGCATCGGTTTTCGGCACGCCGGCGCTGGATCCGAGCGCCTACATCGCCCACGGAACGGTGCTTATCGGTGACGTGACGATAGGTCGTCAGGCGTCCGTTTGGTACAACTGCGTGCTC
>Ga0182024_10018663_pt1 | contig 12883 bp, 8 predicted proteins | sample P32metaG_FD_120480 | JGI IMG/M metagenome (GOLD analysis project Ga0182024, IMG submission 120480) | Permafrost microbial communities from Stordalen Mire, Sweden - P3-2 metaG (Illumina Assembly) | ecosystem: Environmental > Terrestrial > Soil > Wetlands > Permafrost | place: Sweden: Stordalen...
CGGATATCTGGGGAAGATGCCGTTCTACAGCTATCCGCGAATTCCCGGCCATGAGCTGGGCGTTGAAGTTCTGGAAGTGGGCGCCGGCGTCACGAATGTAAAGGTCGGCGACAAGTGCTCGGTCGAACCCTACATGAATTGCCAGCAATGCTCGGCGTGCAAGCGCGGCCGCAGCAACTGCTGCAAGAATCTCAAGGTGCTCGGCGTCCACACCGACGGCGGCATGCGCCCGCGATTCATCGTCCCGGCCCGAAAGCTTCATGCTTCATCAAAACTCTCACTTGAGCAACTCGCTCTCGTCGAGACGCTCGCGATCGGCTGCCATGCGGTGAATCGCGGACAGGCCGAGCGCGATGAGCACGCACTGGTCATCGGAGCCGGGCCGATCGGATTAAGTGTCATCGAGTTTCTGCGACTTGCCGGCTCTCGCATTACCGTTCTCGATCTCAATGAGCAACGCCTCGCGTTCACCAAGAAAACCATGGGCGTTGAGAACACCATCGTCACCCGCGGCGACGGCTCGGAGATCAAGCAACTGGAGCAAATCTGCGGCGGCGATCTGCCGACGCTCGTTGTCGACGCCACCGGCAACCCCAAGGCGATGTCGAACGCGTTCAACTTCGTCGGCCACACGGGCCGGCTTGTGTTCGTCGGCATCACGACGATGGATGTTTCGTTTCCCGATCCGCTGCTGCACTCGCGCGAAATCACGCTGTACGCTTCGAGAAACGCGGTGCCGGCCGACTTCACACGAATCATCAAGCTGATCGAAGATGGCAAGATCAACACACTCCCATGGATCACGCATCGAACCAATTTCGACAGCCTGATCGGCGAGTTCCCGAGCTTCACGAAAGCCGAGACCGGCGTGATCAAGGCGATGGTGGAAGTATGAAGTGCGCGGTGACCGTGAGTCTGGTTCCCGAGGCACGCGGCGGGCCGTTCGTGTATTGGGATGATCTTCCAACCGCATTCGAGAAAGCGGCGAAGTTGAAGTTCGACGCGATTGAGATCTTCCCGCCCAGCGCCGACGCGGCGCCGAAAGACCTCGTCGCTGCTTTGATGAAAAAGCACAACCTGAAAGTCGCCAGCATGGGAACGGGCGGCGGCTGGGTGAAACATAAGCTCGCGCTGACGAGCAACGACGCGCAGATTCGCACCCACGCCCGCGATTTCATCCGCTCGATCATTCAGGTCGCCGGCAACGTTGGCGCGCCTGCGGTCGTTGGCTCGATGCAGGGGCGCTGGGGTGACGGCGTGGATCGCGAGACGGCCATGTCGCGCCTTATTGAGGCGCTCTCGGATCTTGGAAATTATGCCGAGCAGTTCGGCGTGCCGTTGATTTACGAGCCGCTGAATCGCTACGAAACCAACATGGCCTGCACGCTCGCCGACGGCGCCGCTCTGCTGGCAAAACTCAGCACCAAGAATGTGAAGTTGCTGGCCGATCTGTATCACATGAACATCGAGGAAACCGACTTGGCCGAATCGATCCGGACGGCCGGGAGCGCGATCGGCCACGTACACCTGGCTGATTCCAATCGTCGCCCCGCCGGTGGTGGGCATACCGATTTCGCGAAAATCGCTTCGGCCCTTCGCGAGATTCACTACGCGGGGTATCTCTCAGCCGAATGTTTCCCCTGGCCGGACCCCGACTCCGCTGCCGCCGCGACGCGGCGCGCGGTTGAGCGATTCTTCGCGTGAAAAACATTTGACAGGACGAACCCGCCATGCTGCGACACCGACTGATTCATCCAAAGCTCAACGAAGTGCTCGGCCGGGCCGGGCATCACGCGAAGATTCTCATCGCCGACGGGAATTATCCATCGTCTTCGGCGATCGGCCCGAACGCGGAGCTGGTGAGCCTGAACCTGATGCCCGGCGTTGTGAATTGCACGCAGGTTCTCGAAGCGATCCTCAGCGCGATTCCCATCGAGGCGGCCAACACGATGATGTACGAAACAACCGGCCAATACGCCCTGCACGAAGACCCGCCGGTGTGGAGCCAGTATCGCCAAACCATCGCGGCGGCCAATCTCAAGCTCGACCTGGTTCCCATCGAAAAGTGGGAGTTCTACAAAGCCGTCGCGACGCCCGACCATGTCCTGACGGTGCAGACCGCCGACCAGCAGCGCTTTGCGAACCTGCTGCTGACGGTTGGCGTGCGGATGGATTGAAGCCAAAATCGGGCCGCGCCGCGCGGGTCGGAATCGACGATGAAAAACATGGGTCTCCTACTACATAGGCCCATTTTTCAAAAAATTCTTGCAACTGACGAGCCGGCGGGACGTTATCGATTCGCACCACATTCCCCCGCTTTTCGGGCAAACCGCATTGGCACGCTGAAAACGCGGTTGAGGGTTGTCGGCGACTGATTTCGAGGCGTTGTTTCGGCTGGATGGATAGGACTAGATAAAGTCGGCTGGTCGAAGTCACAAGTGAGCGCTTCGCCGAGCTTCACAATTTCGAAGATTCGGCGGATTTGTTGATCGCAAAACCACATGGATTTTGCTGCTCAAGCGCGGCGCCTGACACGCGATGCGAGAATAAACATGCTCCCCAGTGAGAGCGCGACCAGCGAACCTGGCTCCGGAACTGAATAGGTAAGCGTTCCAGCGAAACCGACGTCTGTTCCGTCACTAGTTGTGCCAAAGGTGACTGTGGGACTGGTGAGAACAGGACTGCCGGTATTGTTCACAATGACTCGCAGGAGATTGTTCTGGCCAGGTACAAAGCCGCTCGTGATCGTCCCTGAAGTTTGGCCCGTGAAGACGTATGCAGAGTCGGGAGGGCCGGGTAGAAGGGACATAACACCCGCGCCGCCGTTTGGATTGCCGAGGAAAAAGTCGCCGATCGCGACGCCATTGAGCTGGAGTACCACGCGATCATCGGCAGTGAGCCCGCTGAAGGTGAGGCTGACTCCAGTGGCATCGGCGGGCAGCGCAATCGATTCATCGGCGTACCAGAAGCCGGTAAACTGGGCAAGACTGCCTCCTGAAACAAAGGTTCCAGGCGAACGGCCGTCGCTGGTAATGCTAATGTTCTGACTGAGTTGCCAGGGAGTGACGCCCGACGCACCCGCTCCGGTCAGCTTCCAGTTGGCGGCGACGTCAGTTCCGACGTCGATATTCACTCCAAAGCACGGCAAAGCTGCCGCGCACACTCCTGCGAAGAATGCGATCACACACGGAATGCGATTGATAACGAAGTGCATTTTCTCTCCAATTACTGAAAAATAAGATTAGCCTCCCGGCGCATCCCCTTGCGATACACAAAGGAGTTTTACTGAACTCCCATATAATTTGCAATCCAATTACGGAATTAGTTCGGACATGGGGGTAGCGCGCTATCATGGCTGCGGCGGCTGCGTCACACCAGCTGACCCACGCGTTCGAGGGTCATTAAGAACGCCTTGAGATACTCCTGCCCAAACAGATGCACGTGATTCAGCAGGCTGTAGAGCTGATAGACCGGCTTGCGGACGCGGTGGTAGTCGTCGGTGAGGCGGCGGTGCGACTGGTAGACCTTCATGAACGTGGGGGTCACGGTGTGGAAGAGCTCGAGATACGCCAGCTCGGCCTCGGCGTGGCCGAACTTGCAGTTGGGGTCGAGCAGCGCGGTGATTCGCCAGGCTCCATCGGCGTCGGCGTTGGCGAGAATGTTAGTCGCCCATAGATCCCAGTGCGTCAGGCGCGGGCAATCATCGTGGGCAACCAGTCGATCGAGCCGATCATGGACGCGATTCATCAGCTTGCGCGATTTGACGGGAAGGAGGTTGCTTTTCTCGACATCGCGCCAGATCGGGTCGTAGACCTCACGAAAACAGGCTGGCCAATCGTCAAATGTTTTTGAATCGTCAGCGACAACGCGCTGATACTGCCCGCCGCGATGCTCGTGCATCTGCAACACCAACTCCGCCAGGTGACGTTGAAGCGATTCAGCATCGGTCGATCCACAGCGCGAACGGGCCGCCGCCAGATCGACGCCGTCCATGAATTCCATGAGCAGATAGCTGAACGGCGACTCCAGCGATCCGGTTTTGCAGGCGTAGACCGTCGGCACGGGAATGCCAACTTCGCGAAGCAAATTCAATTGATGCGCTTCGTCGCGATATGTGCGATCCACCCGATGCGGCGTGATTTTCAGCACGCATTTGCGGCCGTCGGCGGTGGTCAGCTTCAGGGTGGTGTTGATCTGTCCGCCGTGCAGCGGTGAGACTTCATCAAGTTCAGCGTCCGCTCCGGCCCACCCGCGAAGAATAGGCCGGAGATCGTCCCAGGAGACGTCCACCTCGTGCGGCGTCATGAAAGCGATTGTCCAAACGCCGTCCGCGATTTGCAATGAAAGAATCGGGGTAATGCGGGTTACTTCGCCGCGCCCCACCCACCACCGCCGGGCGTCTGGATGCGAAGCGTTTGACCTTTTCGCAATTTGAATTGCATCTTGCCGGGCAGCGGGTGTTCGGAACCATCGGGATCGATAATCGTATTCCGACCAGCTTGGCCGGGCTCACCTTCGCGCAATCCATACGGGCGCGACTGGCGGCGGTCGGTGAGGATCGTTCCTTCGCAATCTGCCAGCGCTTCGATCTCGCGGACGATTCCATCGCCGCCCGCGCGTGATCCGCGTCCACCGGTTGATCTAGCGCGACTGAATTTGCGAACGCGCAGCGGGTACTGCATCTCCAGGGCCTCTGCGGGCGTGTTCAGCGTGTTGGTCATGTGACATTGGACGGCGGACGCGCCACTGCCATTCCGAGATGCGCCGCTGCCGCCGCCGATGGTTTCGTAGTAGGTCCAGTTGTCGCCGCCGAGCGCGACGCTGTTCATCGTTCCGCAACTGGCGGCGGGAATGCGATCAGGCAGCGCCTTCGACAGCGCGCCGAAAACGACATCGACCACGCGCTGGCTGGTTTCCGTGTTTCCCGCGACGACCGCCGACGGATACTCAGCGTGCAGGACCGATCCCGGCCGGGTCAGCACGTCGATGTTGCGAAAACATCCCGCGTTGAATGGGGTCGATGCGTCCAGCAGACACGCGAAGCAGTAGTAGACCGCCGATAGAGTAACCGCCTGCGGGCAGTTGATGCAGCCAGCCACGGCGTCGGCACTTTCGCGAAAATCGACCGAGGCGCGATCGGCAGCGATCGTGACCTGCGCACGGATCGCGATCGGCCCGTTGCCGGCGCCGTCGTCATCCATCGCGTCTTCAAATGAATACGTGCCGTCGGGGATCGCATCGATTGCGCGAGCCATGAACGCTTGCGAGTAGTCGAGAAGCGCCTGGCCATATTGCTGCATCTTGGCCAGCCCCTCGCGCTCGACGAGACGAATGAGGGAAGCCTGCCCGACGCGATTGGCAGCGAGCTGGGCTTCCAAATCGCCCATTCGTTCCTGCGGCGTGCGGACGGCTTTCAGAATGCGATCGAGCAACGGCTGTTCGACCCGCCCGGCCTGATAGAGCAGCGACGGCTCGATGCGAATTCCCTCTTCATCGATATTGCGGCTGAGCGTCATCGAGCCGGGGCTGACTCCGCCGACGTCGGCATGATGGGCGCGATTCGCGGCGTAGCCGATCAGCGTCGCATCGTGAAAGATCGGCGAGACCAGCGTGATGTCCGGCAGGTGTGTGCCGCCGGCGAAAGGATCGTTGACGATCGCGACGTCGCCGGGTTTAAGATCGCCCAGGCGTTGTCGCACAGCGGTCACCGACGCGGGCATCGATCCCAAATGCACGGGAATATGCGCGGCCTGGGCAAGCAGTTGCCCGCCGGCGTCAAAGATCGCACAGGAAAAATCGCGACGTTCCTTGATGTTGGCCGAGAACGCGACGCGCTGCAGCGTGATGCCCATCTCCTGAGCCGCGGCTTCGAAGAAGTTGCGCATCAGTTCCAGCTCGACCGGATCGATCATGACGGATTGCTATACGAGGTTTAGGAATTCGACCATGTGCTGGTCATAGATCTTCCCGGCCTTCGGATCGTCCATAGGCAGGCGCAGCTCGTTAATTACTTTGGTGCCCATGGGAATCCATTCCCGCCAGCAGTCGGCACAAACCTGCTCGTAGATTTCCTTGGCATGTGGGCCTTTGAACGGCGGCTTTGATAACCGCGATTTCACCTGATGGCAGCGGGCGCAGCGCACCTGTCCTTCGCCGACGGCGACGGTGGGACCGGCCGCAGTCTTGATCTCAGGAACCGGCGCGCCCAGTTCCGTGAGCATGCGAATCATTTCGGTGCGCGGCATAATGTCGCCGCGCTCGTCGGCACGTTTGACTCCTTCGGTAAGGCGGGCGATCGCTTCATCCTTGCGATTGAGTTTCAGCAGCGCATCGGCTTGAATCTGATAGGCCTTGCTGATGTTTGGATTGAGCGTCAGGCACTTGCCAAGACTTTCGACAGCCGCTTCAAACTGCCCTGCCGCCAGATATTCGCGGCCAAGTGAAAAGTGCGCGACCTCGTTATTCGGGTCGTCGCTGGCCATCTTCTGAAATTGCTCAATCCGGCTGTTGCTCTGCGCCACGGGGTGGTCTCCTGTCGTCAAATCCTTCTCAATACGAATTACAGATTATAGCGCGGGAGTTGGAGGTGGTAGCGAGTGTCATTGTACACCAGCCCGTCGTGACACGCCCATCCTGGGCGTGCTGGCGATACCCGGCTTATGTTGACGTGCCAACCTCAGTGCCAAGATCGAAGCGAAGCGCTCCTTTCCTTCTTCCGAATACCTGGAATTCTAAGTCGCCCAGCGCCGCGAGCGGCGAGCTTTGATTCTTGAGTTGGCACGTCTTTTGAAAAATGAAAATCGCTTGCATGGGCTGGAAGCCCATGTCACGTTGGGCGGGGGAAAGCGCAACCGGCAGGACTCGAACCTGCGACCGGCGGATTAGAAATCCGCTGCTCTATCCAACTGAGCTACGGTTGCGTCGATGAGGACTATAGCACCGGTTTCGGCACGCCGACAGCGCACGCCGTTCTTCTCGGACCTTTGGTTGCGCTGCCGGTTTCTTCGATACAGCCGGCAGGGATGACATGCTCGAAGACCGATTTCGGGGATGGTTCGGTTCGCACCCGAGCCGGTTGGATGGTACGTCAGGTTTGGGAGTGTATGCGCATCGGGATTACCCGACAATCTCTGCTGATTAGCCGCGATCGAAGGCCGCGACCGGCAATTGAGTTTCTGGAGCCGCGCGCGCTGCTGGCGGCACACATCGCCGGGAGCAGCGTGGTCTATCCGACCATCCAGGCGGCGGTGGATGCAGCCGCGCCGAACGCGATTATCACCGTCGATCCGGGCGTCTATCCAGAGCTGGTCGGCATCAATGAGCCGCTCACCATTCGCGGCGCCATGTGGGGCGTCGATCCGCGCGGCGGCACCCGGCAGGATTCATCCAAAGAATCGATCGTCACCGGTGAGAGTGTCGGCAGCGCCGTCAGCTCAGCGTTCTACATCGCAGCCAACGACGTCACCATCGACGGCTTCACCGTGCAGGGCAATACCAGCGAGGGGATGTATGGCGCGGGGATCGTGATCGGGCCGAATAAGTCGGGCACGCACATCTTGAATAACGTCGTTCAGAACAATATCGCGGGACTCTACCTGTCCAACGCAAGCAGCACCGATGCGGCCCTCATCCAGCACAATATCTTCAGATACAACAACAACCCTGGCGCGAATGGTGGCCGGGGCATTTACAGCGACGGCAGCGTTTCGGGCGGGACACTGCAAAACGTCACCATCGACGGCAACTTCTTTCTCTCCAACTACGGCAGCACTGGAACGACCACGCTGGAAGCCGCGGTTGGGCTGGAATCACTGGGCGGGGTGCAGACGAATATCCGCGTCACCAACAACGTGATGGAGGGAAATGGCAAAGCGGTTCTGGCGTATAACGCGTCGAACCTGACGATCACGGGCAACGTGATCACCACAATTCGCGATCAATGGAGCGGCGCCCTTCGCTTCGAAGGCGGCGTCACCAACGTCACGATTCAGAGCAACACGATCTACGACAATACCGGTCCCGCCGTCCATATCGATACGAAGACGCTGGCGACGCTCAGTTCCGGGTTCGTCATCACGAATAACAACTTGTATGGCAACAGCAGCGCATACGGGAATCCGGCCGCTTCGGTAATCATTGGCGCGGGAACATATTCGGGAACGGCCGACGTGCGATCGAATTGGTGGGGCGCTTCGACGGGGCCGTCCGGCGACGAGACCGGCGGTGGTGACGGATTGTCCGCCAATGGCAACGATGTGCTCTACTCGCCGTGGAGCACGACGCCGGTGGTTTCGGAGGACACACCGTTCGACGGCGTACCGATTGGTACCGGCGTTCTAATTCAGGCGGAGAACTTCGATCAGGGCGGCCCGGGCGTGGCCTATCTGACTGGACGAACGACAAACCCCGGCAACGTTTATCGCAGCACTGGGGTGGTTGTCGTGGCTGACGCGGATGTCGACCAGGGATACAAGATCGGCGACACCACGGCGGGCCAGTGGTATGCATACACAATTAACGTGGCGCAGGCCGGCAGTTATCGCATCGACTATCGACTGGCCAGCGCGCAGACAACCGGCGGCCACTTCCATTTTGAAATCGATGGCGTAAACATCACCGGCACGCTCACCGCGCCCAACACCGGATCGTGGACGACGTATCAAACGCTCTGCGGCGCCGCGTTCAGCCTGACGGCGGGCACGCATGTTTTGAAGCTGGTGATGGATGCGCCAGGAAGCGGCGGCGCGGTTGCCGACTTCAACTGGATGCAGATCACGCCGGCGGCGATGCCGCTGGTCCCGACAGGCTTGTCGCTGACGCCGGCTTCTTCGACGGAGCTGGATCTCAGTTGGGCGAGCAGTGACGCGACGGTCACCGGATTTCAGATTCTGCGACAGACGGCCGGCGGCGCTTTCGTCCAAATTGCGACGCTCGGAGCCGCAGTCAGATCATACGCCGACACGGGATTAGAGACAAACACCGGCTACGGATACGAGGTCATAGCGATCAACGGCTCGGGAAGTTCGCTCATTGCCGGGCCGGTGACGGCAACGACCCCGATTCCGCCGGGCGCGCCGACGAACTTCGCCGAGTCGAGCGCGACAACGACATCAATCACGCTTGCGTGGACGGCTCCCGCCGGGGCAACGGGATATCAACTTTACCGTCAAATTAGCGGCGGCAGCGCGACCCTGGTTGCGACGCTTGACAGCGGCGTGACAAGTTACGTCGACAGTCCTCTGACCGCTGCGACGACTTATCAATACACGCTCACCGCATCGAATATAAGCGGCACCGGCGGCAGCGCGAATGCGGACGCCTCGACAAAATGCGTCCCACCAGCATCGATCTCGGCGGTCGCTTCGACTGGGCAGATCGTGCTCACATGGGCAGGAGTCGTTGGCGCGAGTTCATACAACATCTATCGCGGGACGACTGCCGCTGGCGAGTCGGCGACGCCGATCGCTCAGGGCATTTCCAGCACAGGCTACATCGATCCGGGATTGGCCGGTGGATCGACTTACTTCTACGTTGTCCGCGCGGTGAATGCCGCGGGCACGAGCGCCGCGAGCGGCGAAGCCAGCGCCCAGACACCGAGCATCGCGCCAACGGCTCCGACCGTGAGCATCGCCGTGGGTGTCGGACAGATTATGCTGACATGGTCGGGCGGCGCGAACGCGACCAGCTTCAACGTTTATCGCGCGACTCAAGCAGGTGGTGAAGCGACTGGGCTGCTGGCAAGCAACATCGCAGACGGCAGCTACATCGACGGCCGCGTGCAGCCGGGCACGAATTACTATTACGTTGTGACCGCCGTCAATAATGTCGGCGAAAGCAGCTTCAGTGCGGAGGTTTACGCGACGGCGTCAATCGTCCCGCCTGTGGCGCCAACCGATGTGGTGGCAACGGCGGCGACGAATCGCATCACGTTGACATGGAATTCTGTAGATGGCGCGACGAGCTATCTGGTTTACCGCGGCACATCAACCGGCGGCGAATCTGCCACGCCGATCACGGTGAATGGAACGAGTTTCGTCGATAACGGCGTCGATGCTGGCAACAGTTATTTCTATCAGGTCGCGGCGGCGAATCTCGCCGGGAGCAGCGATCCAAGTGCGGAGGCATCGGCAACGATTGCCAAGGCCCTGCCACTGACAGTGACGACCTCGAGCGTGCTACCCGCAGCGGTCATCGCGGGGCAGGCCAAGCCGATCGCGCAGACGCTGACGTTTATCAATTCGAGCAAGAGCGCGTTCATCGAAACGCTGACAACGCGCTGGTATCTGTCGCCGACTGCTTCGATGGATGCATCAGCGATAGCGCTTCCGGGCACAATTCGCAAGACGATTCGGCTGAAGGCAGGCGCACGTGTTGCCGTTACTACGCGCCTCACCGGCATCCCGAAGAATATTGGCACGGGAAGCTATTACTTGATCGCGCAGACGATGGATGCGGCCGGCGATGTCAGCACCGTGACTTCAGCCAGGACAATCTCAATCGCCGCTCCCGAGGTGTCGTTACAGGCGGCGTTTTCGGCCGCACCTCGAAGTGCGATTTCTGACAAGCCCCTTGATGTTTCGATTCGGATTTCAAATCTGGGAAATGTGTCGGCGATCGGCGCGCTGCCGATCGAATTGGCCGTTAGCGATGCGGGGGGAAATGTTCTTCAGAGCCTGTCGATCAAACATGAAATTCGCATCGGCGCGGGTGGCAATGCGATGATTCGAATGAGCATGAAACTCGCCGCGTCGCTGCCGAGTCAGATCAACATGAATGTTACACTCTCGCCGATGGGTGTAATCGCTTACGCAACAAGCGATCCGCTCTTGCTCAGCGCGTCACTGTCAATCATCACTCGAAGCGCAAAGCGGTGATCGGATCGAGCCGGGATGCTTTCCAGGCGGGGTAATAGCCGAAGATGATGCCGACGGTCGCGGAGACGAAGACGGCGGCGATAATCGCCGGCAGCGACATTCGCGTCGGCCAATGAAGAATCATCGTCACCAGCATCGAGCTGCCGCGTCCGCAGATGATTCCCAGCGCCCCGCCCAACAAGCACAGAAGAACGGCCTCGACCAGAAACTGCTGAAGGATGTCCTGGCCTCTGGCGCCAACGGCCATCCGCAAGCCAATCTCGCGCGTGCGTTCGGTAACGCTGACGAGCATGATGTTCATGATGCCCACGCCGCCGACGAGCAGCGAGATGAGCGCTACGCAGAGCAACAGCTCGGTCATCATGGTGGTTGTGGACGAAAGGGCGCGGTTGAATTCGGTGGTATCGCGGATCACGAAGTCGTCGTCCTGAGCTGGCTTCAAACGATGGCGGGCTCGCAGCAGCGAGGTAATCTGCCGAGTCGCTGAATCCATATCGCCGGCTGAGTGAACCGAAATATAAATGCGATCGACGTTGGGGAATCGGATCGGCTGCGGACGATCGAACGCCTGTTCGCTGTCCGGCGTTGGGAACAGCGCCAAACCGCTGCTCGGATAAAGGTTGTTGAGGGTATTGACGCTGGTGGCCGAAGCGACAGCCGTGGAAGCACTCTGGTTCACGACGCCAAGCCCGGACCCGGACAGACGAAACTTAACCGTTGTCCAGGGCGCGATGAACACGTCATCCTGATCCGACCCGGTCATGTTCGCGCCCTTTGCCGAGAGAACGCCGATGACCCGCATATTGACGTTACGGACGCGAATCTCCTTGCCAATAGGCGATTGTCCGTCGAACAGCTCACGCACCAGCGTCTGCCCGATCAGGCAAACCAGGTTTGCACTCTGGACATCGTGATCGGTGAAGAGCTCACCCTCGCTCAACGGCCAGTCGCGCACGTTCAGGTAATTCGGCGTGGTGCCGAACATGTTGTCGGGCTGCCAGTTGCGGCCGGCATAGATGATTTGCAGGCGCGTGTAGACGCAAGGAGCGGCATCCTTGGCCGCGGGGCACTCCCTTAGTATGGCAGAGCAATCTTCCGGCGTGAGGGTCACGCGGCTTCCATTGCCGAAACTGACCCCGCCGGTCGAGGCCTGGCCGGGGAAGATCATGAGCACGTTGGCGCCCATCTTGGAGATGGTGTTTTGAATCTGCTCGGATGAGCCGGCGCCAATCTCCATCATCGCAATGACAGCGCCAACACCTATGATGATTCCAAGGCAGGTTAGGATTGAGCGAGTGACATTTCGCTGCAAGGCGTGTGTTGCCGACCGCAGCGTTCGAATCGAAGACTTCATAACAAACCGTGAACAAAAACCAACATGGCCTGTTACGTCGGCCGACGCACCTACTACGCTCAGCAGCACCCTGCGTTGCGATCTTGGAAGCAATTGGCAGCTTGCGCGTACTAAAGTATGTTGCGGCAAACACCTGGGCGAGAGGATCTATGCGAATTGGTCGGCGTCGGCGGGAACCATCCACGGGGATTCAGCGCGCAGTCGTGCACATTGCCGAGGCGATGGAGCAGCGCCGTTTGCTGGCGGTCACGCCCCTCAGTTACGCAAGCCCGGTACAGACGCAGATTTCGACGACAGGGGCGCCGGTGATAGACGCCGACGTCGGCGATCTCAACGGTGACGGCATTCCGGATCTGGTGGCGCTCGATGGGGTGAGCGAGGCGGGATTGGCTTATACGCTGCAGCCGTTTACCGGCGCGGCAAACGGCACCTTCAAGGGCGGCAACCTTTCCGTAGGCGGTGGTCAGACGTTTGCATTGGGGGATTTCAATGGCGACGGCAAACTCGACCTGGCGACACCGTCGGGCGTGCTGTTGGGCAATGGAGATGGAACTTTTCAGACCGCGGTCCCCGGATTCACGAATCCCGCTGGCGCGGTGAATTACATCGCCGGCGACTTTAATGGTGACGGCAAGCTCGATCTGGCAGTTTCCAC
>Ga0182024_10018664_pt1 | contig 12882 bp, 11 predicted proteins | sample P32metaG_FD_120480 | JGI IMG/M metagenome (GOLD analysis project Ga0182024, IMG submission 120480) | Permafrost microbial communities from Stordalen Mire, Sweden - P3-2 metaG (Illumina Assembly) | ecosystem: Environmental > Terrestrial > Soil > Wetlands > Permafrost | place: Sweden: Stordalen...
CGACGCGGAGGTCCGTTCCGAAGCCGATTGGCAGAAGATGATCATCGGCTTTCTGCTACTCATCTTCCCCAAATACGTGACCATCCTGCAGAACGTGCGTGTGCAGGATTTCTATTCCACCGCTGGCGCGACGCGGAACCGTTACATTGACATCGCCTTAGTTGACGCCAGCGGCAACATAGACGTGATCGAAGTCAAGAAGCCATTCGAAGACGCGCTGCTAAGCCGGGTGACCTATCGGGACAACTTCACGCCGTCGAAGGAGCTGGCGGGCAGCATCATGCAAGCCGAGAAGTACCTGTTCCACCTCTCCAAGTGGGGCGTGGCCGGGGAAAAGAAGCTGACGGAAAAATACGCCAAGGCCCTGCCGCCGGGCTTGACGATCCGCATCACCAATCCCAAGGCGATGATCATCTTGGGGCGCGATCGTCGTCAGGACGGCTCGTCGGCCCTAGACCAGGCGCAGCTGCTTGACCTTGAGGTCATCAAGCGCAAGTATGCGAACATGATGGACATCATGACATATGACGATCTCCTACGGCGACTGGAGAACATCATCGCCTCGCTGCGTCGGCGCGTGGAGGAAGCGGACGAGGTCTAGCGCCTCGGTCTTCGCCTCTCGGGCTTTGGTGCTCCCGTTGATCGGCCCCCGTCGTAGAGGTCCGCCGCAGGAACGACCAATTTATGGTGGGGACCCAATGCCCCTTCTTGACCCGCAGCGGACCTTACGGCGTGAATTCTGTGCTTCTGCGTGGCCCGGTGGGCCGCTTGCTTCATGAACGAATTGAGGCCAGAATTTCAAATGACTTCATGGTGACTACACAAATAACGAAAGTCGCTATGCCACTGTCTCGGAGGCAAGTCATCGGTCTTGGGTTTTTGGCGGCGGTGGCTATATATGCCACATGGCCGGGTTCCGATAGTTTGGATTACTCATCGTGCGAACCCAAAGGTGGTATTTCGCAGCTGAGCGCGAAAATATATGGGCGCTTCTTCTGGGAGCGAGCGTTGACGCGCGCTGGAGGGCTGGCGGATATGAAAACCACTGAGTCATTCTTGGCGGACGCCGAACTGGTAGCGAGACAGAATGATCAACGGCTCGAAGAATTTTATGCGAAGAATCCTTCGATTGGTCCAACCTCGTCCGAGCGCACCGCACAACGTCTTCGCGAGCGAGCAGATCGGATCGAAGCACAAGATGGCTTGAACCGCATCTTCACCATGGAGCGTGAGGTGAAAGCGAAGGCCCTCAATTGCGTGCAGGTGATCACGCAAAAATTGCGCGCTATGTAAGCTGTCACGCGCGTAAAACAGTATGGATTGAGAGTCATGCGAACCGCGTTAAGTTCATTGCTATTAATGCTCTTGCTTTCGTTGCCGGCCACCGCAACGGACGCTGATAGCGTGAAATACTGGCTCCCGCATTGCAAAGCCCTAACAAGCGCCGGACAAACCGACATGAAAGGCACCTATCTTGAGGGAGAATGTCTCGGGATGATCAAAGCGTCAGCATTTATAATTCAGGCGGCACCACCCGGGGGGTTGCCATTTCGCGCATGCTTGCCGGACAACGCCATCACAACCGATCAACTCGTTACTGTCGTCCTGAGGTGGATGGAAAAGAAACCGGACCTTGCGGGTGAGGATTTCATAGTTGTCACGATGTTGGCATTGGCTGCCACGTGGCCGTGCAAATGACAGCAGCTTGGTCGACGTATGTCGCCGTTTGCATGTCGCTTTCGGCACTTTTCGGACATGGCGCGATGCCCAAGTTGAGTCCGTAATGCGGACCAAAGCGGACATCCCGAACTATGAGGCGCAGTGCTTAGCGTCACGTCGTAAAAAGAATTATTGGTCTACGATGCTGTGCTGGCCCCGCCGATCAAAGCCGGTCGCTTGCCCGTTCACGCGCCGCATGACGCACGTTGCGAATCGAGATCGAATCACGATCCGCGCTGTAAAAGATAAGATACCGGTAGGGGAGGACAGGGGTCACGTGCACGTCAGGCACATCGGTCTCGGTTGCCATCCGAGGATACTCCGAAAGACGCGCTATGGTCGCCCGCATGACAGCGGCAACTTCCTCGGCAGCAAGCGGGTTGTCTTTGGCAATGTAAGAAAGGATAGCGTCGATCTCGGCGAGAGCGCTATCGGTGTAGCGTACTTTCATGCACGATGAAATCGACCGAAGACGGTGTCCACCTCTTGATCCGCCGCGAATCGGCCTCTTTGCACGTCCTCGGCGCTTTTGTTAAGAGCTGCGCGCTCCTCATCGTTGACGTGATATACGTCGGTGTAGCGAGTTTCGATCTCGGCCAACGATCGAACGAGTTCGTCCTGTGCTTCTTTCGGCCATGTCGCGACGCGCTCCAAAACTTTTTTCAATTCTTTTGTTTTCATACGCAAGCATTATAGCAAATCGCCGAAATCCTGCACTGAAGGCGAGATTGACAACTCCCCCGTTTCGTTTCGCAAAACAGATATTGTGCGAAGTTGAAACTAAGGCTCTGTTGAGCCAAGAAATAGGGATTGCACATTATAGGGCTTTGTTGAGCCATTTCCTGGCGCGTTGCTAGACCGAGTTTTCCTACTGTGCATTCCCCTTTATTTTGAGAATGCATTTCCCTGACTGGGTATTTTTATAATGAGTATTCTTAGATGCGTATTCTTATATAGAGAGACCGGCGGATTTTGCCGCTCTGAAGCAGCGATCATTGCCGTTCTTGACCGGCAGAATTTGCCGGTCTGCGCCGGCGACCTGTGGATTTATCGATGGTGAGATGCAAGCGGTACAGATTGGTTTTTCCGAGGCCGCGTTGCTTGATCTCCAGCATGCCGAAGCTCTCAAGCTCCTTGAGATAAGTACGCACACTGCGCTCCCCTGCTCCCATATCCTCCGCTAGTTTCAACTGACCGGGAAAGCATGCATCGTTATCCCATGCGTATTTCAAAAGCATGACGTAGGCGAGCTTGGCTCCCACTGATATCTCTTTCTTGGTGAGCACGAAATTCGGCACCTGAGTAAAGCCGTGCCGTGTGATCGGATCACCACCAACTATTTCGATGTTGCGCTCCTTGAGGATGTCGCCGATGTGCTGGGGGCGAGAGTCCATATCCCGCAATTATACTCTACGGAATGGAAACACCGCCGCTTATCCCCTTCTAGCCAGATGGATGTTCCATCTCCCCTACTGTCGTGGTCGGAATGTTCTTAGCGGCGAGGAGATATTCGGCCAGGGTTTTGCTGCCGGCTATCTGGCCTGCTTGTGCCATCTCGACCAGCCTTCTGTTTGCGTCTTCGAGGATGTCTTCGGTTCGACGGACCTGCTTTTCATATTTGGATTTGAACTCATCGACCTCCGCTTCAAGTCGCCTCACGTAAGGGTGTTCAAAGATAGCAAGGTCACTGGAGGGCGCGTCTGGGCGCGGCTGGGCGGGCTCAGCCGCGCCCTCCTTTCCGATGAGTTTTTCCTCCTGTTCCGATGGTCGCCCGGGCGCGGCAGGGCGCGCTGGAGCGCGGCCGGCCGCGTCTGCGGTCTCCCTGATATAGGCAATGTGTCGATCGACCGACTCTGAAGTGATCAGGTATCGCTCGCCGAAAGAAGTCTCGATCTTGCGACATTCAAGATCGCCGCGAGCACAATATTTTTGTAGGCGACGGGTCGGGCGGGGGAAGCCCGCAGTCGCGTAACGGTCGGCAGCGGCGTCGATCGTTAACGTGTACGCGGATTCGTCGAGGGGCGCGGCAGGGCGCGCTGGGGCGTCGGGCATTGCCTTGATGATAACCCGCTCGTCCCCACCTCGCGCCGGGTTATCCCCATAAAGACAGTAACGGCCAGTAATGCGGGATGGATAGGTCTGTGGATTGGGAACGGGTTGTGGTCTATGAGTCGGTGTATCGCCCTCTAAGCACCAGTGCTTAGTTTACTCAGGTAGAATGTAGCAATGCGATTGTCATGGAACGAAATTCGTGCGCGGGCCGCCCATTTCGCAGAGGAGTGGAAGGAAGCGCATTACGAAAAGGGTCAGGCTCAAACCTTTTACAACGAATTTTTTGAAGTGTTCGGAGTGACGCGGCGCCGCGTTGCGAGCTTCGAGGAGCCGGTAAAGAAACTCGATGGCAAGCACGGCTTCATCGATCTTTTTTGGAAGGGCGTTCTATTAGTCGAACAGAAGAGTGCGGGGGGAAGTCTCACCAAAGCCAAAGAACAAGCCTTGAACTATTTTCCGGGTATCAAGGAATCGGACCTGCCGAGACACATACTCGTCAGTGATTTTCAAACATTCGAGCTTTACGATCTCGACGGTGAAAACCCTCCCGCGCATTTCGGCTTGAAGGAGTTACCGAAGTACATCGAAAATTTTGGATTTATTCTTGGGGTCGAAAAACGCACGTTCCGCGACCAAGACCCGGTTAACATTAAAGCATCGGAGCTGATGGGCAGGCTCCACGATGCACTAAAGGATGCGGGTTATACTGGACACGATCTTGAGAGATTTCTTGTCCGTCTTCTTTTTTGTCTGTTTGCGGATGACACCGGCATATTCGAGCCGAGGGGACTTTTCTTTGATTTGATTGACCAGCGGACGCGAGAAGACGGGAGCGACGTCGGCCAGTGGCTCACGCAGCTTTTTGAGGTGCTCAACATCCCGATTGAGCGCCGGCAGAAGAACCTCGACGAAGATCTGCAGAAATTTCCATATGTAAACGGGGACCTATTTCGGGACCGTCTGCAAATTCCAGCATTCGACGGTTCTATGCGCGATCAGCTAAAGGAGGTCTGTGCCTTCTCATGGGATGCGATCTCGCCGGCTATTTTCGGCTCACTCTTTCAGTCGGTGATGAACAAGGCGGAACGGCGCGCATCAGGGGCTCACTACACGACCGAAAAAAATATCATGAAAGTAATTCAGCCGCTCTTTCTCGACGATCTGCGAGCGGAGTTCGATCGATTGAAAATTCGCCGCGATACGGGGCGGCGGAATAGTCTAAATGCGTTCCACGAAAAACTTGGTAAGCTACGCTTCTTCGACCCAGCCTGTGGATGTGGCAATTTCCTAGTCATTGCCTATCGTGAATTACGTGAGTTGGAGATTGAGCTTCTGAGAGAGCTTCATGCCGACCAACGAACCTTTCTCGATGTTTCGACTCTTTCTAACATCAACGTAAACCAATTTTATGGGATAGAGATTTTTGAATTCCCGACGCGGATTGCCGAGGTGGCGTTGTGGATGATGGATCACATTATGAACAATAAGCTCTCGCTTGCGTTCGGTGACTACTACGCGCGTATTCCGTTGAAGGTGTCCCCGCACATCCACAATGCGGATGCACTGGAGATCGATTGGGGAACAGTCATTCCTGTTGAGCAATGTTCGTACGTGTTCGGCAATCCGCCGTTTGGAGGCGCGAAGTATCAAAGTCCTAAGCAAAGGGAACAAGTGCGGCGAATCGCGCGTCTGGGCGGGAGCGGAGGAACACTCGACTACGTTGCTGCTTGGTTTTTGAAGGCCGGGGAGTACGTTCAAGGAGGAACTGCCCATATTGGGTTTGTTGCGACAAATTCAATCACACAGGGTGAGCAGGTTGCTCAGCTGTGGCCGCTGCTGTTCGACCGCTGCGGATTAGAAATAGCGTTTGCCCACCGTACGTTTGCGTGGGGATCGGACGCACGGGGAAAGGCGCATGTGCATGTGGTGATAATCGGACTCACCCTGCGCGCCAACGAGCCAAAGGATAAGCGACTATTCAGCTATGACGATATCAATGGTGATCCCGTAGAAAGCGTCCACGGGGCACTCTCCGGGTACCTATTTGATGCGGGCGCTCTTGGAAATCGCCACCTCGTGGTGGAGGAAGTGTCCAAGCCATTGGCGGACGTACCGAAAATGGTCATCGGCTCAAAGCCGATTGATGGCGGACATTATATTTTCGATCCGGCTGAACGAGAGGCGTTTCTTGGAAAAGAACCGCGGGCGTTAAAGTATATGCACCCTTTCGTCGGTTCCGAGGAATACATTAACGGCGGAAAACGGTGGATTCTCCGACTCGATGATGTTTCGCCGGAAGAACTTCGAAGTATGCCGGCGGTAGTGGACCGGATTGCAGCGGTGAAGAAATTGCGGCAGGAAAGCAAGAGTAAGCCAACACAAGAACTAGCGAACACTCCGACGAGATTCCATGTCACGGTGATTCCGGTTCGCCCCTTTCTGGTCATACCGGAAGTAAGCTCGGAGCGGCGCGAGTATGTGCCGCTCGGGTGGCTCCAGCCGCCGACGATTCCAAGCAATCTTGTGCGCGTCCTTTCGGAAGCAAACCTTTGGCACTTTGCTATTCTGACTTCGCGCATGCACATGGCATGGTTACGGTACATTGGAGGTCGGCTGAAGAGCGACTATCGGTATTCAATCGGTATCGTGTACAACCCATTTCCATGGCCGCAAGCAACGGAAGCACAACAGAAGCGAATCCAGGAGCTGGCACAAGTAATTTTAGATGCGCGTGCGCTCTTTCCAAATGCCACACTGGCGGATTTGTACGATGCGGACGTTATGAAACCGGAGCTGCGAAAAGCACATCGTGCGGTCGATACCGCTGTCGACTCACTGTATCGAAGCGCTGCGTTCAAAAGCGACCGGGATCGAGTAGAGCACCTTTTTGGTTTGTACGAAAAATTGACCACGCCGATACTGGCTGCCGCCGCGGTCAAGACGAGCCGTACAAAGAAAGCGAAGAAGTATTACGATTGATCCCGATCAGTCCGCATCAAATGTAATGACGAAATGGCAGAGGTGCGCCGGGCAACATTGGAGCGGCAGTGAGGATTTCGCCTACGGCGTCGGCGAAGCGCAACGTTACCGGAAGGCCATCCGCAAATAAACAAGCGTTAAAGTTTACCTTAGTCAGACCCATCACGTCATGAAGCACTGTATCCAAATTGGCTTCGCCCCGGCATACTTCCACCAAAAGGGGGTTGGGAACCTCGCGTCCAGGATATGTATCCAGCTGATGGATGAAACCGGTTGTCCATAGCAACGCGCGATTTCGTCCTAACCTAAAAGTTGATCCCCTGAGGACGGGAGTAGCCCCCGATCTGAAGAGCTTCATTTCTTGCGAGCGAATAATTCTTACTCCCACCAAATTTGTTTGAGGCGAGACCGCTTCGCGGAAGCCCGCCCACTCTTCGTCATTGAAACGTGTTCGACCATGTATGAATAGCTCAGATGGCTCTCGCCCGTGCTCTTCAACATATGATTGAACGAGTCGCGTCATGAGGTCTTTTGCTTCGCTTTTGGGGAGGTGAAATTCTCTCATTTCCTCTGAGTACCAAGGCCCCATCGCTCCTTTGAAAACCAAACCATCTCCCGAATCTAAAAACATCTGCGCGCCGCAACATGCGTTCCCCGTACTCGAATCGACAGTGTTCATTTTGAAAACGAGACCGACATAGCAGACTCCTTCGCGAACGCTCGCAAGTTTCCACGGACGACCACCACTCTTAAAGAAAGCCGTAGTACATAAATTCCACGCGACAGTGGCGGGGTCTTGCAGTCTCCTTTGATGTCCCTCATCATCCTCCCCGCTGCTCAAAGTACTTTCGCGGACAACTTGAATTACGGCACGAGAGCGGATAAGGCGTGCTTTCAACTGATGGTGAAAGTTCAATTCGTAGCGATAAACCTCTGCTGCATCCATTTCTTCAGCGAAAAGCGATGGTTCTCTGAACAACCGCCGAGCAACGCGGGCACCGATCGATCGACCCGAGTAAACCGCTTCTGTTCGAGTGAGACGGGAGAGCGGCCTTCCGAGACGCCAAACTTCGTCTGGAATTACAACAAACCAAACGTCAACTTGGGCATCGTCCTCGCGTAGCTGCCGTCGGATTGGGCGTTCGAACAATGTCACGGTGTCGTAAATGGCTCGATATCTGTCGGTCTGACGGATGCTGTTTGCCACATCGGCTGAAGAGACAGCAATTTCGACCGCGGGAATGGATGGCCAAGGTGTCCGAAATGCGGCCTCGAATCCGGGAAACGCGAATTGATGAATTGATTTATCGGATACGGCTGGAATAAGTCGATTGGCATTTTCAAGCCACTTCCGAAAAATCGAAACGCCTTTTGGAGTTCCGATTACGCCGGCCCTGATCTGCGAAGGTTTGCGATCGACAATTGGTCCAAAAAGAAACAGGCCATTTCGAGGGTCCTCAAGCTGCTGCTTGTACCCAAATTCCAGCTTTGGCTCTGGTAATACTTTGATAACTTCAGAAGCAGCGCTCATGTCTTCGCTGTTTCCTGTCCTTGGTCTGTCCAAACCTCGGGGATATCATCGAACGCTTCGATATCGTCACCGGAGTCCAATTCGTCCTCTCCATCAACTAGAGGCGACTCGGACAAATTGGAGCCATCCGCGACAATTGAGACGGGTGATTTCAATACCATGAGCGACCGTTCAAGAGTAACTGTTTCGTTCTCACCAACAAAAAGTTTATCGCCATCGTTTGAACCAAGCCAAGTAACGAAGCTAATCAGTAGATCACGCCACCTGTCATTCCACCAGTTTTTGCAGAATCGCCGCCTCAACAAATGCATTCGTTCTTTACTGACGAGGGGCGTCGAGCCATCCGCGGTGAAGATAACGTGCTGACGCAATACGAAACGGGGATGTGCCCCAAGTACAGGTCGAGCTTCCACAGCGAAATGCCAAAAAACTTTTCTTCTCTCGCTCCAGCCGACCATCAACTTTCGACGGCGCTTGCCAGCATCATCGACAAAACTAACCTTGTCTCCTTCTAAGAAACCTTTTGGCATATACCACGCAAGTGCTCCAGAGGCTGTTGCAAAGCTGCGGAGGCCGCGTTTTTCCATTGCATAATCCCAAGATTGCCGAAGCATGCTCGTCATTATCTTGTGTGCTTCTCTCGAAGGCATTCCTGGCAAATCGGATGCGGTTCCAGCAAGAAATCGATTAGCGTCAATCCGATACACCTCGCTTAGCGACGTTGTAGGAGGGAGGTCCTGCTGCAATCCCGACAATTCTGAGTATGACCCAATCAAACGGAGATATCTGAAGGAAGGATATCGAAACGAGCGCATCGTATTTGCGATGAGTTCAATTGGAACTGAAATGTCGTAAAGGCGAATAAATTGGGGAAGCTCTTTTATCAAAAGCCAGTTGCTAGTTAGTTGCTCTGGTTCATTTGCAAGACGACTTGACTCGCCGAGATGGTGAGAAATCCAAAGGCTAAGTGCAGTAGGAATGCCGGCCTTTGTGCGCGGAACTTGATCCCGCTCCAACACAGCAACGAGCGCATGAAGGCCAGAGGCCCAATTTGCGCTAAAATCAATAATCGCTTTGCGGCCTAGGTTTGCTCGAATCTGATCATAGGGAAGATCGTCCACTTTAATCGGGAGAACAAAACGTTGCAGCGAGTTCGATCTTTCGACACGTACAGCGAGGTCAATTTCATCTAGTACACCCGCTTTCAGCTGAGCGGCCTTCGACAGAACGACGACTACCTTGGCCGCTTGGTGCCTAATGGCTTTTTCGATGTCCTCCCAGAACAGTTCCCCGCCAACAAGCTGGGCAACGTCTGACCAAACATCGTATCCAAGAAGAGCAAGTTGCTGGGTTAGCCAAGTCGCGAAAACGTTTTCCTCCGGATTGGCGTGGCTGATGAACACCAGTGTGCGCTTCGCCGCCTCTTGGATAGTTTGATCATTCGCCGGGACCCTAAGAACATCCCATGGAGTGCGAAGGTTAGATGGAAGAGCCTCAAGTAGCGGCGAGATATAATCTTCCCCGAATTGATCGGCGTTTACTAGAAAGGCGAGGGGGCCCTCTATTGATTCGCTACTCTGAGCTTGCAAAACTAGGCCCGCTACGGCGCTCGGATGTGCTCTGGTATCTCTGTCGTCCTTTTGAAGGAGTAGGGTCGATAAATCCACGTATTGAGCCGAAAGCTCCGTAAACAGCGAAAAGACGATACGTCGGCTCAAATTCCCGATGTCAAATCTTGGGACGCGTCTGAGGTCAAACACAGTTTTTGGACGCGAACCCCTGAGCACAGTGATTAGATCGGCTTCTCCGATCTGCTCAACGTTCACGAAGACAACCAGCGTTGGATTTTCCGTGGCGAACAGGGTGCTTTGCCAAGCCGGGCGCGCAAATGTCTTCTCGGAAAGAGCATCAGGTTGTGGGTCAGTTCCCACCAACCGCAAGAAATTGAGCTTTGACTTGTCTAGGTGAGACATTATCTCGCTTTTGCCAAAACAGCTTCCAGTTCAACGTAACTTACGCCTTGTAGATGCCATGGAGATCCCCATTCAGGAATGCCGATCGCGAAATCTCCGGTATTTGTATCCTTTAGATCGCGGTCTTTGAGAAATGCTCGCTTATATAATCGCGGCGCCACTCCTGTGAACGCTCGGAACAGGACTTTATGACCACCCTTGCTGGGTTCCTTCCAATCTTTTGCGTTCACCGTTATCGCGTCGGCATGTAGGGCGAGAGCTTGGCTCTTTGGATATGGTTCTATGTATTGGACTTCATCAACGCCGGCCGCCACAATTCCGCGCGCACAATAATGGCAAGGAAATGTCGTCACGAAGAGCCGTGTGCCTACCGTAGTTACGCCCTTTCGTGCCGCAGAGAATACAGCATCCATCTCAGCATGCACTGCTCGGCTAAATTCCAATAGATCGCCAACTCTGCCATCACGCAATTCGACCCGTAATTTGCTCTTTCGAATACCGCTGAGACTTTTGAGCTCCGGAACATCCGATATCAACTCGTCGATAATCTTGTTCTGCTCCCGCGTATTACTGCAAAATTTCCCCATTTTTTGATACGCACACCTATGATCTTCGGGCTCGTGATGAAATGATTCTCCGTACACTCCTCCACCTGCACGGGGCACTTCGTTTGTTCCCGTAGCAATCACGTTTCCGGCCTGGTCAAGAAGGGCTGCTCCGACCTGACGTGACAGACACGCGCTTTGCATCGCTGCGCCAAATGCATCGTGCATCGCCGTTTCGGCAATTGTAGGTCGTACTACTTCAGCGGCAGTCATTATCTTGATAAGTCGCGACAACTTGTCACTGATGTCCCAATCCTCGTTCGGCTCTCCGTCAACAAATTGTTCGACGGTATTATCGACGAAAAAATCGGCCATGTGAAACGCGTCGGAAACCCGCTGACCATATTTTTCAACTGCACGCGAATCTCGTGCCATGAATTTTTCTGCGTCGCCGACTCCAGCGTTCGTGTACTTGTTTACAATCCGTTGCTGGCGTACTTTTGCCTCGCAAACGATCCCAACTAAAACAAAGGCCTCCTGATAGACGCGTCGGAGGAGTTCAACCTCGGCTGGATGACGAATCGAATCTAGAATGTAAGCTCGTCGCACTCCATCAGGCTGAACCGGCTCTTCTCCCGGGTTTGCAATTCCCAATTTAGAAGCGCGAGTAAGGCGGATCAGACCGACAAGGTCCCTTGCTACTAGGGCATAGTCACCCTTTGATCGCATCTTGTCCCCCAAATCTTGAAATGCCCGCGTGGTCGCGAGGTCATTTTGTGGAGTGGAGGGTGGCGTTTCTCCATTGCGGGTTGCCCAATTCTCGATAACTTTACGGGCTTTGAGAATTTCGACGTCATATTTTCCGCCGGGTAACGCGCTGTTTTCAAGAAGGCCTTTTAGTTTAACGGCAATCTCGCTCGTTCCTGATCCGACGTAGCCAACGACCGCGAACACGACTTCATTTGTCGCATTTTCCAGCAATAGCGCTTTCGCAGGCTTTACTGCGTCAGAGGTTACTTTTTGAGAAATAATCGGTTGTGTTGCCATCTTGCGTTCCAAGGGATTGTTGACCGGGCAATGTACGACTCAGAATTGCGTGAGTTTAGCTATGATCGCCCGATGAGTCCCGCTCACCAACTGACATTCCGCCATAGAAAAGGGGTCTGGGTTGGACCCCAGACCCCATGCCCTTGTAAGAAGAAAATGTTTTAGCGGTTGCCGATTCTCTCTTCGATCCAAGTCTCCACTTCTTCCGCGACCCACGCCACTCGACAGGCACCAAGCTTTACCCGTTTGGGGAATTGGCCGGCGACTTCGAGGCGCGCAATGTGCGCGGGGCAGTAGGGGACACCGTAAACCGACTTGAGTTCCTTCTTTGTGACTAGCTTCCGTGTCATTGCAAATCCCTCGTGAAAGGGACGTTGCAACGCCCGTGGTTAGCCCTTGGGCGACGCAGAGCATAGGATCAGATGGTGAACATCGCAACATGAACATAGCTGCGCCTAGCGTCACGGAATTGGCCGGCCGCCTTGGGACGGAACGGGTCCCCAGTTGTTTGCGGCTCGGCTAGCCGGTAAGAGGTGGTTAGTCGCAGAGAGATGGACGCGATCTAAAATTAAAGAGCCAAAAAAGAGCCAAAAATTCAGAGAGTGAAAAATTATCTAATAAAATCAATCCGGTCCCGTAGCTCAGCCGGATAGAGCGACGGTTTCCTAAACCGTAGGTCGCATGTTCGAGTCATGCCGGGATCGCCATCATTTCAAGGACTTACAGGTCGCGGCGGTCTAGCTGGGCTGTTTTTTGCTCCGTTTTTGCTCCGGCCCCTAAGCAACCGTTGGATGCCTCTGGCCTGATCTGCACTCTTCGCATACATTCTCATTGCGGCCGTGTGGCCGTCCGCTGGTGGTAACCGGCGTTGCGCAACGCTCTTCAAGGAGTGTTCGCAATGTCGATCAAGCCGCTAGCCCGTCCTATTCGTGAGAGAGCAGCTTTTTGGTCCGATGGGTGCGGCCGCACATCTGCTCTGACGAGGCGCACAGGATTGCCTTCGGCTTTTCACCGCCTGACGAACTGTACTTTGCAA
>Ga0182024_10018665_pt1 | contig 12882 bp, 13 predicted proteins | sample P32metaG_FD_120480 | JGI IMG/M metagenome (GOLD analysis project Ga0182024, IMG submission 120480) | Permafrost microbial communities from Stordalen Mire, Sweden - P3-2 metaG (Illumina Assembly) | ecosystem: Environmental > Terrestrial > Soil > Wetlands > Permafrost | place: Sweden: Stordalen...
AGGACTGTCACCGTATCGCCCGATTTGACGGTTAGGGCGGGCTTGGCGCCGGCCCAGTAGTAGCCCCAGACCACGGTTGTGGGCGAGGCCTTCAGTTGAAAGTCGGCGGCCTGAGCCGCGGTTACGAGAGTTAGCAAGGCGAGAAGCGGTTTCATGGTATCCAGCGATTTTATCAGGTTGGCGGCGGGCTTGATCTAGTAAGATGGGGGCGCGAATCGCTCGCTACGCCATGGAGCGGCTAGGGGCACGATCCGCAGCGCTCCGGAGTTTCGTCCAATGCGGCGTAGCCGATGAATCGCATCAAATGGGCTATGCCGGTAGACACGGTTCTCGAGAATACGTCCGGACCTCTTTATGCATGTCTCTTTCCCTCCCATCAATCGAACTGTTACCTATGCGCCCGGTTTGTACACGTGGTTGGCAGGCGAAAGCGCCTGCCAACACATGCCTGGATTAAAGTGTTACCTCTCCACCAGGCAGTACGGTTAGTCCTGGCGGATTGCGGCTATCGGGTCGATTTGCGCGGCTCGCCACGCAGGTATGGCGCATGCCACTGTGGTGGTGACTGTAACGAGCAAAATGGCGATCCAGACGGGGGTGCATCGTCGAGCTGGATTCCGGCGAGCACGCTGCGCAGAATCCGCGCTAACGCAATCGCGGATGCCAGGGTCCCTCAAAGAGACGAACGCCCATGGCGGCGAGGTAATCCGCGCTTACCAGCCCAGGAACCCAGTCGGCGCGGGGCTGGCGCCGGAGTGTCCATACTCATTGCGAATCTTGCAGCAACTCGCCGGGACGGGAGTAGGGAAACGGCTCAATGAGTACGGATTGGATGGCCGCGAAGACTACCGAGGCTGCGCCGACGCCGATGGAGATGGAGAGGAGCGCAACCACGGTCACAGTGGGAGTGCGCCGCAGGAGCCGGAGCGCGTGGCGGATATCCTGGAGAGTCGACATGGTTGGCTTGCTAGACGCAGCGGTGCGGCCGGGCGTTCCCGCGCATCGGCGGACGGCGGGGTAGGCTTAAATCGAGGGGAGGGCAAGCGATGAGACAAACAATGGCGGGCACGGGCACTCTGGTCTTGGCGGCATGCGCGGCTTACGGTCAGTCCGCGGCGGCGCAACCGCAATTCGAGGTGGCGCAGGTCAGGCAGAGCAAACCTGCAGCCGGGCGGGTGTGGGAACGCATTACCACGGACCCCGGCAGGCTGACGGGAACGGGCGTCACGCTGAAGCAACTTATTTTCGAAGCCTACGACATGCCGTATTACCGGATCTTCGGCGGGCCGGCATGGCTCGACTCGGAATATTACGATCTGGAGGCGAAGACGGAGAGCGCCGTCAGCCGCGACCAGCTTAGACTAATGCTTCGCGGCCTGCTGGCGGACCGATTCAAACTGACGCTGCATCGCGAAACGAAAGAGCTGCGGGCGTATGCGCTGACTGTAGCGAAAAATGGGCCCAAACTTCACGAGGCCAAGGAAGGCGATAGTTCCTCCGGCCAAAGGCCGCCGGTCTACGTTGAACGCTTTCGCTGCGATTTGACCGAATTCGCCAACCTGCTGTCACTTCGGCTCAACATGCCCATGACGGACGATCCGACAGTTCCCGTAAGATCGACTGGGGTTCCAGTGCCCGTGTTAGACAAGACTGGGATTAAAGGAGTCTTCGATATCAGCGTGGAAGTGAAGCCAGACCCGAGCGTGGACACTTTTGTGGCCTGGCAGAGAGCGCTACAGGAGCAATTGGGGCTGAAGTTGGAGGCGCAAAAGGGCCCGATGGAAGTGTTGGTTATCGACCATGCGGAAAGGGTCCCTACGGAGAACTGACTGGCGGGTGCGGAATCGGCGTTAAGTCCCGGAAAATTGCGAGGCGGGCTTATTAAGTCTCGAAAGATGTTAGAATGGTGTTTGGGTGGTGGCGGTAATGCTCGAAATCTCGATGAGGGCGGAGGTCTTTCTTTCCAATAGCAGCATCGCCGCAGCGGTTTCGCGGGAGGTGAAGCTTGGACGGCTACGGAAACTCGGGTCGCGGCTCTATACCCGCAACTTGACCGAAGCGCCGGATAAACTTGTGAAGCGAAATCTGTGGCCCCTGGTTGCGGCCTATCTGCCGGGCGCGCTCATATCTGATCGTACCGCACTCGAGAGCCGGCCAGCCGAGGACGGTTCCCTGTTTTTCATCGCCAATCACAAACGCAGTATCGCTCTACCCGGAGTGACGCTGCGTCCGCGCAGGGGGCCGCCGCCCTTGGAGAGCGATCGGCCGTTCATCGGCGGCTTGCGGATCGCTTCGCCCGGCCGCGCCTTTCTAGAGAACATGCGCAGCTCGCGCGCACGCGATGGCGTTGCCCGTACTCTTCCCAAGCGCGAGGTTGAAGAACGCCTTGACGAAATGCTTCGCCGCAGTGGCGAACCGGCGCTTCAGCGCCTTCGCGAAGATGCCCGGGAAATTGCCGGACCGTTGCAATTGACGGATGAATTTCAGCGCCTCGACAGCTTAATTGGCACATTGCTTGGCACTCGCGACGCGCGGCTGGAATCGCCCGTTGCCATCGCGCGCGCCGCCGGTTGGCCCTATGATCCGCAGCGCCTCGACCTATTGCAGCGGCTCTTCACGGAGTTGGCCGGAAGCTCACCCATGACGCGGCTCGCGCGCCCTACGGACGGCGTTGCGCTACCGTTCTTCGAAGCTTATTTCTCCAACTTTATCGAAGGTACGGAGTTCGCCGTCGATGAAGCCGAGGATATTGTGTTCAAGGGCCATATTCCGGCAGCCCGCCCCGAAGATGCACATGATGTTCTGGGCACATGGAAGGTAGTATCCGACTACCGGGAGATGTCCCGCGTCCCCCGAAATTTCGACGAATTGAAGACGCTGCTGAAAGACCGCCATGCGCGCATAATGGAAGGCCGCCCGGACAAAGGGCCGGGACGATTCAAGGCGGATCCAAACCGCGCCGGCTCGACCTGGTTCGTGGCGCCCGAGCTGGTGGAAGGCACGCTTGCCCAAGGCTTTGAGATTTATCGGGGCCTTGCAAGCCCTCTCAGCCGCGCTATCTTCATGATGTTCCTGGTATCTGAAGTTCACCCGTTCGCCGATGGCAACGGCCGCGCGGCCCGCATCATGATGAATGCGGAGCTGGTGGCGGCGGGCGAGAGCCGAATCATTGTGCCGACGGTATACCGCAATAACTACCTGATGGCGCTGAAGGCGCTATCGCAAAACGGAATCACCGGAGCTCTGGTACGCACGATGGACTTTGCCCAACGGTATACGGCGGCCGTCGATTTCACGGAACTGGACCACGCGCGGTTTATGCTGGGCCGGACGCATGCGTTCGACGATCCGAACGAGGCCGACGCCGCGGGCGTTCGCTTGACGCTGCCTACGCCGGAGCTTCTGGCGGATACGACAATGCGCTGAAGGGCGTCACCGCGGCGCCGACAGGAATCTGTCGAGATCCGCAGCGATCTCATCGACCACGTGTTGCAGATTCCGGTCGAGCGATTGCACTACATCGGCAACGCTCTTACCTCCGACGGGTTCCACCCGCTCCACGGTGCGAGCCCAGACATTCTGGTTAGCTTTCCGGTTCACCAATTCCACGTGCAACGAGATCTTCGTCTGAATGGAGGCTTGGTCCACTTCGTCGAATTCCTCGAGCTTACCGCGCAACAGGTAATCGCCGTTGACTGAATTGCCCGACTCAAGCACGCTCTGATACTTCCCCGACTCCCGCAGACCGCCCATCAACGCGATGCGGACCATGGAGGCGGGCCGCTCCGTCCAACGATGGTATTCGTATGCGCCGGCCTCGTTCGATCCGGCTCGATAGCGAATTCGGTTGTCCTGCAGGGCTTCCGGCGCCGCAATGCCGCCGATCAGAAGAACGAGACCGTCCGGCTTGTCCCGATTCGCGGGCGGCGCGGGCGCTCCGAGCGAATAGTAGTGAACCGGCTTGGTCGAGATGCAGCCGGAATCCGCCACGCACCCGGCCGTCAACAGAAAGACTGCAACCATCAGACGCATCGTCCGCTCCTCGGATGCCATGGCTTATTTGCGAACCTCCCCTGGTTTGCGGTCCGGCACTTTCAGGCCGCGGATCAGGCTTGCGGGAGAATGCATCAAGGTTTCGGTCAGGGTCCGGAGATTTTCGGTGGTCATACGAAGGTTATCCAGCAGTTCATCGATGTTGCCGGAATTCCGATCCAATGTCTGGTTCAATTCGCCGAGCAATCCGGTGGACTTCGCCAGCGTATCCCGCAAGCCGGTTACGGCCGCACGAATGTCAGACCGATTCTCCAGCAGCGTGGAATCCACATGTCCCAGAGTGTCATTGGCGCGAGCGACGGCGCTATTGAGGGAATCGAGCACGGGCCCGAGCCGGGCCGTCACTTCCTGTACGTTGCCGAGGCTGGCCGCAACCTTGGGGCGCGTATCCGCCAGCATGCCGTTGATATTATCCAACGACTCGTTCGCCTTCGGCCGAACCTCGGCTACCATGCGATCGACGCCATTCAGCGTCCCGGCGATGTTGGCGCGGTTCCGGTCGTTGAGCAGATCGTTGGCGCGCGACAATGTGATCTGCAAGCCGTCCAGATTCTGGTTCAGTTTCTGCAGCGCCCTCTGCACTTCGGGCATCAGGGCCTGGGCGGCATCGCCCAACTGAGGAAGACCAAAAGCCTCGGCCGATAACAACGCGGAGCCCGGCGCCGCCAGAGCGGCGTGCTGTGTGCCCGTGGAGATTTCGATGTAATTGTCCGTCAAGGGGCCTAGAGTGGATATCTTGGCTACGCTGTCGGTTTTCAGGGGCGCGTCCCGGCTTACGGTCATATCGATTTCGATCCGCGTCGAGTTTTCAGGATCCACGCGGACCCTTTGGACTTTGCCTACCGTCATGCCGCCGTACCGCACGGGCGCGCCCGGCTGCACGCCTCCCGCGAATTTGAAGTAGGCCCGATGCGAAACGGCGGCGCCCCCCAAACCGCCCGAGATCACCACCACGGTCCCCAGCAAGAGGGCGCCCGCAATCAAGACAAACAGCCCTACCAGCGTTCGCTCGCGCATTACCTCCATTGTTCTACCTGATCCCTTCCGTGTAGATTCGCAAGTGGTCTACATCGTCGTCCTGCGTGGAATCCGCAATACGGTCTAGAAACTGGCGGACCCTGGGGTGCGGGTTGTTCCGCACCTCGTCGACCGACCCGATGGCCGCAATGTTGCCATGATCGATCAGAACGATTCGATCGGCAATCAGGAACGCGCTGGCCAGTTCATGCGTCACCACCACTATTGTGAGCCCGTAAGCCTTTTTCAAGCTGAGAATCAGATCGTCGATCCCCGCGGCGGTTATGGGGTCCAGACCCGCGGAGGGCTCGTCGAAGAACAGGATCTCGGGATCGAGCGCCATGGCGCGGGCGAAAGCCGCGCGCTTCCGCATGCCTCCGCTAAGCTGCGACGGGCTGTAGTTTTCGAATCCACTGAGCCCTACCTGCTCCAATTTGATTCGCACCATTACTTCGATGGTGCTTGGATCGAGCGCGGTGTGCTCGAGCAGCGGCAGCGCGATGTTACCGCCTACGGATAGCGAGCCGATCAGAGCGCCGCCCTGGAAGGCCAGCCCGATGCGCTTGCGGAGGGCGTCCATTTCGCGAGTTCCCGCGGTTGCAATGTCGACGCCGTTGATCCGTACCTGACCGGACGAAGGCTTCTCGAGCCCTACCAGAGTCCGGAGCATGGTGCTCTTACCCGAGCCGGAGCCGCCGATCACGGCCAGCGTCTCGCCGCGCCGCACATCGAATGTGAGGCCATGCAGAACCTCCAGATCGGCATAGCTTACCCGCAGATCGCGCGCCGAGATAATCGGATCATGGGAGCCGGAGGCCGCCATATTTTCTAGTTTCCTCCCCGCGCCAGATAGAACAGGGCCGTAAAGACAAGATCGATCAGGATCACCAGCAGAATGGAGATTACCACTGCCGACGTGGTGGAACGGCCAACCTCTTCGGCGCCGGAGCCGGTTGAGAAACCTTCCTGGCAGCCTACGGCGGTGATCACCATGCCGAAGACCAGGCTTTTTATGACGCCGCTGATGATGTCGCGCAGAAGCAGGGCATCGCGCGTGGCGAGCATGTAGCCGCCGAAGGTAAATCCGCCGCCGGCCACTCCAAATAAACTGCCGCCCAAGACCCCCATCAGGTCCGCCCAGATGGTGAGGCAGGGCAGCATCATCGCCATCGCCAGGAATTTGGGAACAACCAGGAAGGCCACCGGATCGAGCGCCATGGTTTGCAGGGCATCCAGTTCCTCGGTCACTCGCATGGTCCCAATTTCGGCTGCGAAGGCCGAGCCTGACCTTCCAATCACGACGATAGCGGTGATCAGAGGTCCCAGCTCCCGGGTGATGGCGATGGCCACCAGGCCCGCCACCAACTGCATGGCCCCCAGTCTTTGCAGCTCATAGGCGCCTTGCAGAGCTATGATCACCCCGACAAAGAAGGTAATCAAGGAAACGATGGGGATGGCGCCAACGCCGGCAGCCATCGCCTCATGAACGGACCGCTGCAGCATGCGGCGACGTTTCAGCGGCGACAGGAATAGCAATCGGAGCGACTTGGCGCAGATTTCGGCCAGACCGCCGACGTATGCGATGCTTCGCCCAGTTGCGGCGCCTACATCTGCCACCCACTGCATTACGATGCCCCTAATGCCTCCCCCTCAGTTTGGAAGACCTGAAAGACGCGAATTACATGGGTGAGCCGAAACACGTCTTGCACCGCGGGGCTCAGGCCAAACAGCACGAACTCCTTCTTCAGTTGCTGGGAGCGCTTCAGCACTTCGATCAGGGTGGCGATTCCGGAGCTGTCGATATACCGGATGGCCGCCAGGTTCAGCGCCAGCTTGCCCACGGTAGGCAGGGCTTCGAAAAGAGTGCGGCGGAGATCCGGCGAGGTGCCGAGGTCCACCTCTCCATCCACGTCAACAACCTTCGCCGTTCCCACGTCACGAACGGAGATCTTCACGTTGTCTTCCTCAATTGTTTGACCGCCACAAAGCGATTTCCCTCCGGCGATTCCTCGTAGGACACCTTGTCCATCACCTGTTTGATGATGTGAGTTCCGAGGCCGCCCGGCTGATCGCAACCAAGTTCGCGCGCACATATTTTCGACCTGTCCGGCGCATCGCCGTTATCCAACAACGTAATCTCGAGCCCGTCGGCGATCTGCCGGCATTCCAACTCCATCAAACCATCAGTACGATTGTGATAGGCGTGGCGGATGACATTGGCGAGGGCCTCGTCGACCGCCAGGACGATCGCCCGGCATTCGGATTCGTCCCAGCCGATCGTCGCGGAGAGAGCGCCGACGGCGCCGCGAACCACGGGCAAATATCGCGGGTCGCTGGGCACGGAGAACTTGATCCGCATGCGGCGCGGAGTCTCACCCATGATCACATCCAAGCCCGCCGTTGCAGAGCCAGCACAGTTTCATCGTCCGCGATGGGCGTGGCGCCGCGAAAGCCGGCGACGGCCGCGAGGAGCCCTTTGCCGGCAGCCACAGCGGATTCGGTGGGCAGCCGCCGGGCGATGGAGAGCAAGCGTTCCAGCCCCAATTGCGTACCGGATTCGTCATAGGCCTCGCTGACCCCGTCGGTATAAAGCAGCAGGAGATCTTCGGGTTCCAGTTGTATCGCCGTCTGGCTATAGGCGGTTCCCGCAATGAGTCCGAGGGGAAGATCGACAATCTCTTTGCTGAGCGGGGTCGAGTCCGACAAGAGGCTCCAGTGGCGCACAGAGGCACGATACCACAGCGGAGGCATGTGACCGGCATTGGTAAATAGCAGCTCTCCCGAACCGGAATAAAAGCTGGCGACAAAGGCCGTGGCAAACCGGGTGTTTACGGCGCCCTTCAGAAACGTGTCGTTCAGCTCCTGGATTAAGGTGGACTGGTCCCAGCGTTCGACGTGCTGCCGAAGGGCATCGCGGAGACGGCCGGCGGCTGCGCCGACCGCTTCCCCATGGCCGGCGACATCCGCCAGGACAACCCGAGCTATCACGCCTTTACTGCAGGCTGACATGTAGTAGACGTCGCCACCGCGTGGGGAGGGCGGCAACTCGGAAGAGACAGGCCAGGAGGCCTGTCTTACAAGTGGATTACAGGAAACCCAGCCGGTTAACCCCGGCAACTCGGCCGAATACGCGGCCAGACTATTCCCCCCGCGGACTTCTTGACAGGCAAGCCTGTGGATCTCATCGGCCTTTTCCATCGTCATCTGATTCACCCTTACCGAGGTTCGCATAATACGGTGACAAAACCGCTCCCTCAGCTCAGGAGCTGTGAAAAAAACGCCCGCAAGCGGGCGAGGCAGACGAAACCGTCTGCCCCACCTTTGAAAACAAAGCACCGTTTTGGTGGCGCAGGCGGTTTCGCCTGTGGATTTGCGAGACTCATTAATTTACTGAGTGCCGGACAGTCCGGACGGATTCAAGAATAGCCTCAATTCTTTCCTTTCCTTACGACTTACCGTGGCAGACGGACTTGAAACACGGTGCGTCCCGGCTGGGAATCCACGCGAATCGACCCCTTGTGGGCGCGCACAATCCGTTGCACGATGTCGAGTCCGAGGCCGGTGCCTTCGCCGACTGGCTTGGTTGTGAAAAACGGGTCGAAGATGCGGCTCTGCACCTCGGGCGGAATACCGGGGCCATTATCGCCGATCTCCACGAGAATTCCGTCGGGTTCTACGCAGGTCCTAACCAATAGTGTCTTGGGCTCGCCGGGCGGCAGGCTCTGCATCGCGTCCAAGGCGTTGTCGATGAGGTTGGTCCAGATCTGATTCAGGGCGCTGCCGTTGGCCTGGATGGGGGGCAAGTCCTTCGCAAACTGCCGCGAAACCTGAACGCCGTGCTTCAGTTGGTGCTGAAACATACGCAGCGTGACGTCGATGCCCGCTTCGACGGCGACTTCGGCGACCGGGCTCTGGTCCATGTAGGAATACGATTTGATGGACTGGACCAGATCGGAAATACGGCGCGAGGCTTCTTCCAACTCGCGCGTGAGGCAGAGAATCTCATGGTCGGCCACGAGAATGCGGAGTCCGTGAGTGAGCGCCGCGGTGGTGATCAGCGGCACGAGGGGAGCGATATCGCCGCGGGTGACTCCGGCATCGACAAGATCGGACGCGAACTCGCCCGGAAGGCCCGCGGCTTCCAGCCAGTCGGATAGGTCGCCTTCCAGATCGGCGCGCTCCAGTTCGTTCCCCGCGCCGGGTGTTGAAGCGCATTCCTCAATTCCTTGGGAAAGGCTGGTCATGATTTCCAGAGCCGGTGCGGAGATGGCTTCACCTCGCAGGGCCAGGGCGCTTCTCCGCCGCTCGTTGAGCACTTCGCGAAGCCGGGCTGAGGAACGGACGGCGGCGGAGGCGGGATTATTCAGCTCGTGCGCGAGACCGGCGGCAAGTTTGCCCAGAGCGAGCAGGCGGTTGGAACGCTCTGCGATGCGGGTGGATTCGCGGGTGCGGTCCGTCATTTGCGCTACCAGGCGCTGCGCCAGGATGGGCGCGCGGTACACCAATTCCCGGAGGTGCGAAGCGTCCATGGCGGCGATGCGCGTGAACCGGACGGCCCATATCCGGCCTATCGACGTTTTGATTCGGGAGAAGGGAAGAACCCCGAAGGCTTGCCCCGCGGAAGCTACCAAGACGCTGGCTGACGGGTCGCCATCCCGCCGAAAGTGAATCTCGCCTTCGAGGACGACCTGGAATTCCGTCACCGGATCGCCCTCCCGCGCCAGCATGCCGCCGGCTTCGATGGCGCGGACCGTCATCTGGCTGGCGATCCATTCAATGGCCCCCGGATCTTCGCCTTCGAAGAGCGGGAATGGCAGCAAGCCGGCCGCGATCAACTGTGGATTATCAGGTTCCGGCATAGGATACCCCTTATCGGTTTCGCATGTACTGACGGATAAAGTAGAGCACGATGGAGCCTTCGCCAACGCTATTGGCAACCCGGCGGACGGCGCCATCGCGCACGTCGCCGACGGCAAATACTCCAGGCACGCTGGTTTCAAGCAGGTAAGGATCGCGATCGAGATTCCAGCCGGCGGGCCGCTTCTGGTTCTGAATCAGGTTGGCGCCGGTCACCAGGAAGCCCTTGCTATCGCGGCAGACGACGCCACTCAGCCACTCCGTACGAGGCTCGGCGCCGATAAAGATAAAGAGCGCGGCGGCGGGCAGATTCTCAGTGACTTGAATGTCATGACGGCGTACGGCGATTTCTTCGAGACGATCGCGGCCTTTTACCTCGATCACTTCCGCATTGGGGATTACCGAAATGTTGGGTATGGCGCCGATTCGCTCCACCAGGTAGTGAGACATGGATTTCGACAACGAATCGCCGCGCACGATCATCTTGATGGAGCGCGCCACGTCGGAGAAATACACAGCGGCTTGCCCGGCCGAATTTGCGCCGCCGACGATGTAAACATCTTCGCCCTTGCAAGAGGACGCCTCAGTGATAGCCGCGCCGTAGTAGACGCCGGCGCCGGTGAGCCTATCCATGCCGGCAACGTCCAGACGGCGCCACTGAACTCCGGCCGCAATCACCACGCTGTGCGCGGCCAGTTCCCGCCCGTTCGACAATTTGACGACGCGGTACTCGCCGTCCACCTTCAGGCCGACAGCTTCGGCTGGGGCAAGCACTTCAGCGCCAAAGCGGCGGACTTGGGCGACGCCTCTTCGCGCGAGATCGGCGCCGCTGAGGCCGGAGGGAAAGCCGAGGTAATTTTCGATGCGCGAACTGAGACCGGCCTGGCCTCCAGCGGCTTCGCGTTCGAGAAGAACGGTTCGGAGCCCCTCGGTGCTGCAGTAGAGGGCGCAAGCAAGTCCAGCGGGCCCGGCGCCGATCACGATGACATCGTAAAAGCTCCCTTGGGGAATCATGGCGAGGCCAAGCTTATCGGCCAACACCGATAGATCGGGCCGTTCCAGCACGGAACCGTCGGCCAAGATAACGACGGGCAGCGCCGGCGGTTTGCCGCCGAGCGCCGCCAAAACCCGGGCGTCGGTAATTCCTTCGGGCTCAATCCAGCGATATGGCACTTGGCTCTTGGCGAGGAAATCCTTGAGGCCGTGGGTTTCCGCGGCCCAGCGCGTACCGACGATGTATACGCCCTCGAACGCCTCGCGATTGCCGGCCTGCCAGTCTTCCAATTGATCGAGCAGAACCGGATACAGGTGCTGCTCGGGCGGTTCCCAAGGCTTCATGAGGTAGTGATTGAGTTTGACCTTGTTGATGGCATCGATGGCGGCGGCGGAATCGGCATACGCGGTCAGCAAGACGCGCCGGGCTTCGGGTTGCAGTGCGATCGCCTCCTGAAGGAACTCGGTACCGCTCATCAGGGGCATGCGCTGATCGACCAGAAAGAGCGCGACCCGATCGCCGCGCGAGGTCAGTTGCCGGACGATACCTATGGCCTTCTGCGGCGAATCGGCGGCGAGGACTCGGTAGTGCGAGGAAAATTTCGCCTTGAGATCGCGTTCCACGGCGCGCAGCACCGAGAGGTCGTCGTCGATAGCGATTATGTATGGCTTTTTCATTCCACTCAGACTCGATTGCCCACTGTATCGTGTTTATCCGGCCGGTTCCATGCCGCAGTCAGCCGCGCACTTGCATCATTTTCGCCCATGCCTCGGCGCCTCCGCGCAGTGGACGCACCTGGGTGATGCCATGGGATTTGAGGAGCAGCGCCGCACGGGCGCTGGAAGCTTCGTTTGGTCAAGTGCAATACAGGATAATCTCCCGGTCGCGGGGAATCTGCTTCGAACTGCTGGTGAGGTCCTCAAAGGAGAGGCGGATCGCCCCGGGAATAGATGGCCAATCGTTATCCAGCGTAGTGCGCAAATCGACAATATAAAGATTCTCGCCGGAGCCCATACGATTCCACAATTCCTCGGGAGTAATCCGGGCCGCTTCAAGTTTCCGTAGGAATCGCCGCCGCTGGACGACCTTCCAAAGGAGCCACGCCGCGAATAGGCCTGCCAGCAGAATCAAGACTCCGGAGCCCAACTGTTGCGCATAGCGAAGGGCGTCCTCTATTTGATCGCTGAAGAGATAGCCGACAGCCAAATACGCGCCGCTCCACATTACGATTCCCAGGCTGTCGATGGCAAGAAAGCGAGCGACTCCGACTCCCGAATCGCCGGCCAAGGGAGCGGCGACCGCATTCAGGCCGGGCACGAATTTGGCGATCAAGAGCGTCTTCAAGCCGTACTTGAGAAAGGCGGTTTCCGTTTGCCTCACGCAGGAATCGGGTTCGAGCGAAACGCGGCAGATGAATCGCAAAACACGTTTGCCGCGTGTGCGTCCGAAATGAAACCACACGATGTCCGCGGCGAGAGCGCCGGCGAGACAACACGCCATCGCCGCCGCCGGATGCAGGCTTCCGGTGCGAATCAGCGCCCCTACGGCAATCAGCAGCGGGGCCGAAGGTATGGGCAGCGCTCCCTGCTCAGCCAGCACCCAGAAGAATAGGAGTGCGTACCCGTGGCGTTCGACCAGGCGGATCAACTCGGCGATACCTAAGTGGCCCATCTGATTCAGATGCTACAACGAACTGCTCGGACTCCGGGGTTGGGAGGGAAGGAACAAGATTGTCCCGCAAAGACGCAAAGGCGCAAAGAAAAACTGGAAATAACTTTGGCTGGGTGAGTCTTTCACGGCTTCACGGTCGCGGCTTTGAGTTTCCTCCTTGGGATCGCTTGGGCGGCAGGACTCACCATATTCGCGGCCGTGGGCGTGGGAACTCGCATAATACAGTGACAATATGGTCACGGCGAAAAACCGCTCCCTAACGGTCGCGGCTCTGCTTGCAGTGGCGTCAC
>Ga0182024_10018666_pt1 | contig 12882 bp, 7 predicted proteins | sample P32metaG_FD_120480 | JGI IMG/M metagenome (GOLD analysis project Ga0182024, IMG submission 120480) | Permafrost microbial communities from Stordalen Mire, Sweden - P3-2 metaG (Illumina Assembly) | ecosystem: Environmental > Terrestrial > Soil > Wetlands > Permafrost | place: Sweden: Stordalen...
GGCATCATCACCACAGTGGCGGGAAACGGGAGTAAGGGTTTCTCCGGCGACGGCAACAAGGCTACCAGCGCTAAGCTGAATTCTCCCTTCGGCGTAGCCCTAGATAGCGCGGGAAACATCTACATCGCAGATGTTGATAATTACCGCATTCGCAAGGTAACGGTGTCGACAGGGTTCATCTCCACTGTGGCGGGGAACGGGACGGCTGGCTACTCGGGCGACGGTGGCGCAGCTACCAGCGCTGAACTAGTGGGTCCAACCGGAGTGGCAGTAGATGCCGCCGGCAATATCTACATTGCAGATTCTTACGGCGATCGCATCCGCAAAGTAACAGCGTCCACAGGCATCATCTCTACAGTGGCCGGGAACGGTTTTAACGGGCATTCCGGTGACGGCGGGCCAGCTACAAACGCAGAACTTTATTACCCATACGGAGTGGCAGTAGATACCGTCGGCAACATCTACATCGCAGACTCTGACAATTACCGCATCCGTAAGGTGACAGCGTCCACAGGCATCATCTCCACAATGGCGGGAAACGGCACGTGCGGCTACTCCGGGAACGGCGGAACGGCTACGAGCGCAGAGCTATGTCTTGGTTTGGGCGGCTTGGCAGTGGACGGCGCTGGCAACGTCTACATCGCAGATCAATACAATGAGCGGACCCGCGCCGTTGCTCCAATTAAGATCGTGCCTACAGTTACGTGGGCGCCCCCCGCACCGATCAGTTATGGTACAGCGCTGAGCGCGACCCAACTCGATGCCTCGACGACTGTGACCGGCACTTTCGCCTACTCGCCGCCATCTGGAACGTTGCTGGTCCCTGGATCGCAGACGCTCTCTGTAACCTTCACGCCCACTGATTTGATCGACTATAGCCCCGTCATTACAACGGTCCCGCTGACTGTCGCCCCAGCGGTGCCAACGATCACTTGGGCTCCACCCGCCACGATCAGCTATGGGACTGCGTTGAGTGCGACGCAGTTGGACGCGACTGCCAATGTGGCGGGGACTCTCGCGTACACGCCGGCAGCAGGAACGGTGTTAGCCGCAGGAACGCAAACGCTGAGCGTGACGTTCACGCCCACGAACTCGACAGACTACACGACGGCAACCGGCACAGTGCAGTTGATGGTGAGCCAGACGATGACGACGGTCACAGTGACTTCGTCAGCGGACCCATCCGCACCTGGGGCCTCGGTGACGTTTACTGCCAAGATCGCGCCGGCCACAGCAACCGGCACCGCGACCTTTACAGATGGGAACACGCTACTGGGGACGGTTGCGGTCAGTGGCGGCGTGGCCACATTCAGCACATCCACGCTTTCTGCGGGCTCGCACTCCATCGTCGCGGCGTATAGCGGAGACAATAATGACAGCGGCAGCACATCTTCAGTTCTGACGCAAACAGTTCAGTCTCAGTCACTCGCTTTCGTCACAACCACCGGGCAGATGGTGGCTCCGCGGTACGGGCAAACAGCCACGCAGTTGACGACGGGACAAGTTCTGATCGCTGGAGGAATGAACACCTCAGGCGTTGTGTACGAGGCTGAACTCTACACGTTGGCAAGCCAGACTTTCGCTGCAGCCAGTTCGATGAATGTCGCGCGGTGGCTGCACACCGCCACGCTGCTGAACGACGGAACCGTACTGATTGCCGGTGGTTCGAGCCTCTCAACCGAGACAACGCTGAACTCAGCCGAGATCTACGATCCTGTGGCTGGCACTTTCACGTTGTTGCCAAACACTCTGAATACTGCCCGGGTCGGCCACACGGCTACGCTGTTGAGTAACGGCCAAGTACTGATCGTCGGAGGATACGATCCCACAACTGGCATCATCTCCGACGCCGAGCTGTATGACCCTACCGCGCAGGTTTTCATTGACTTGGGCAACACGAACACTCCCCGTTTCCATCACACGGCAACTCTGCTGCAAAACGGTCAGGTTCTAATTGCAGGGGGCGAAACAAATCCAACTCCGACTGGAGCCTACAATACTGCTGAGGTTTTTAATCCGGCGACTTGGGTGTTCGCTACTCTCAGCGTCAATATGACCTCAGCTCGCGAGGGCCACGCAGCGACGCTTTTGAACAACGGACAGGTTCTGATCACCGGCGGCGATCAGCCGGGGACTGGGTCGCTGAACACTGCGGAGCTCTACAACCCCGCCGCCAACAGCTTTACGGCCGTTTCATCCACGATGACCTCGCCGAGGATTTACCACGACTCCGTTCTCCTGAACGGCGGCGCGGTCCTGCTCTCGGGCGGAGCGAATGATTTAGGTGGAAGCAGCACAGCTCTGAACACTGCCGAGGTTTACAACTCCGGCAGTCAAACGTTCACTGCAGTTCCGGGCAACATGATCAGCATCCGTGAGCACCAGACAGCCACGCTGCTCAATGACGGAACGGTACTTGAGGACGGCGGCACTGACGGGACGAATATTTTCAATACCGCAGAAATCTACACGACGAGCAAGTTGGTGGGACTGACCAGCATTGCGGTTTCCCCGGCGACGCCGGCGGTTCCAGTGGGAACACAGCAGCTTCTGGTCGCCACGGGAACGTTCAGCAGCGGCAGCCCGCAGATCCTGTCTTCAGTGCTGTGGGGTTCCTCGTCTTCGAGCGCATTCGCCGTCAGCAATGATGCCAGCGATACAGGGTTCGCGACGAGCGTTGGGCTGGGGAGCGGAACGGTTACGGCTAGTGCAGCAGGAATCACCGGCTCGACCACAATTAGCGTACCGGCGCCGACACTCGTTTCAATTACTCTGAATCCGCAGAGTCTAGGCATGCCGCTGGGGACGGCTCAACAATTTACGGCTACAGGAAGCTATTCGGACGGAAGCACGCAAGACCTAACGTCATCCGCGATTTGGACCTCCTCGTCATCCGCTGCCACGGTCAGCAGCGCTGGCCTGGTCACCGCGGCAGTGCTAGGAAGCAGCACCATCCAAGCCACTTCGGGTTCGCAGAGTAGTTCGACGACCGTCACGGTTGCGTCGCCTACCCTGGTTTCCATAGGGTTAACTCCACCTTCAGCCACCGTTGCTGTGGGGACATCCCAGCAATATCAGGTGACGGGCACGTACACCGATGGCAGCACACAGAACCTTACGGGTTCGGTGACTTGGTCATCTGTTCCCGTAACCACCGCGTCAATCTCCAGCAGCGGCTTGGCTACCGGAGTTGGACAAGGCACCGCAAACATTACAGCGGCGTCGGGAACGATTGCTACCGCTGCCACGCTTACGGTTGGCGCCCCGACAGTTGTTTCAATCTCTTTGGTGCCCAATGCCGCGAGCATCCCGGCTGGTAGCAGTGTCCAATTCAATGCCACGGGAACTTTCAGCGATGGAAGCGTTCAGGACATAACTTCATCTGCTACTTGGACCTCGTCCAACCAGAGCGCGGCCAGCCTCAGCGGGACCGGACTTGCGAGCGCCCTTGCTAACGGAAGTAGCACAATTACTGCCTCCTACGAGTCGAAGAACGGATCTGCAGTGCTGACCATCGCGACGGGTTCTGTCACGCTGAACACCAGCCGGTACCAGCACAACGCGACCCTCCTAAACAATGGCACTGTACTCATCGCAGGTGGAACGAATTGTCCATCTACCAGTTCCTGTAGCTACCTGAATAGTGCCGAACTGTATAGCCCCGCTTCGGGAACAATCACTAATACGGGTGCAATGGCGGCGGCGCGCACGGCACCAGCCGTCCTGTTGGGCAACGGTAAAGTGCTGATCGCCGGCGGCTACAGCTGCGACTCCAGTGGGAACTGTGCGTCTTTGAAGAGCGCTGAGATCTACGATCCTGTTGCAGGCACCTTCAGCAGCGCCGGAAACATGACCATCGATCGTTACGCACACACGATGACGCTGCTTAATTCTGGCCAAGTCTTGATAGCGGGTGGGCAAACATGCACTTCCTCAACGTCGTGCACCGCTCTAAACAGCGCCGAACTTTACAATCCGGTGGCTGGAACCTTCACCGCTACCAGCAGTCTTAGCAATGCGCGGTTCAACGCCACTGCGGCCATGTTGGGCTCCGGCCAGGTATTGATAGCAGGCGGCTTCAACGGTACGAATTTCCCCGCTGCCGCCGAGCTTTATAACCCGACTGCCGGCACCTTCAGTACGACCGGCAGCCTAAATACCCCGCGCGAGAGCGCGAGCGCGACCCTGCTCGATAACGGTCAAGTGATGATCGCCGGCGGATCTACATGCAACTTGCCGGGTTGTCCCACCGCTGTTACCGAACTATTCTACAGTTCGTACTTCTATTACCCCACATATCCAACGGGAAATATGACCCTCCCGCGTTTTGATGAGACAGCAACGATCCTCACCAACGGTCAGATTTTCCTCGCAGGGGGATACGACGCGTGCTCAACCACCTGCACATCTGACGCAACCACGGAGGTCTTCGACCCAGTGGCGTTTACGTTTACGTCTAGCCAGGGCCTTTCAACTGGACGTTCGGGTCATACGGCCACCTTGCTGACTGACGGCAGTGTGCTGGTTGTGGGTGGCATCAATAACGGAGCCACATTGTCGAGCACGGATTCCTATCAACCTGCAAGCCTAGCGTTGTGGCAACTGGCTTCGATCACCGTATCTCCCTCGAATCCTCCTGTTGTTAACGGTTCGACGCTCACTCTGACGGCGACAGGCTACAACGGCTACGGCAGTTCGCTGTACGGCTCACAAGCGCCGCCGCTTCAGTCGGTGATATGGAACTCATCTTCACCTTCTGTAGCAACCGTGAGCAATGCAGCGGGAAGTTCTGGCATTGTCAACGCACTGAGTTCAGGAACGACCACGATCACAGCAACCGTTGGAACGATCACAGCGTCGACCGAAGTCACAGTCACCGCGTCGCTGGTTTCGATTGCAATATCTCCGTCGAATCCCACGGTGTCAATCGGCTCCACTCAGACCCTTCAACTCACTGCGACGGGCACCTATTCGGACGGCAGCACGTTGGATTTGACCTCGGACGTGACTTGGGGTTCTTCCAACACTGCGGTAGCAACCGTTTTTGAGATTTCCGGAAGTCCGGCGGTTGTTGTGCCAGCGTCGAACGGCACCGCAAGTGTAACAGCTACATTTAACGGCATAGCTGGGAGCACAACGGTTACAGTCAATAATCCCTTGCCTCCCGCAGGTCCAATCGTCACCGCGGTCTCTCCGACCAGCGGAGCAGCCGGGACACAGGTCACTTTCACCGGTTCGGGCCTCGGAGCAACTCAGGGTGCCGGCGCTGTTTGGCTAGGTACGAATCTCGGCTCAGTGGTGAGTTGGAGCGATACTCAGGTCGTCGCCACCGTCTCTACGGGCTCGAGTTCGGGTGCCGCGCAGATTCAGCAAAATGGTACCGCATCCAACTCCTTCACATTCACAATCAACACGGCCCAGGTTACGAGCGTGTTGCCTAACAACGGGCTGGCCGGAACTCGAGTTACGATCAGCGGATCAGGCTTCGGGGCAACGCAGGGCAGCGGGAATGTCTGGCTGGGCACGGTCCCGGCAATCGTAGATAGCTGGAGCGACAGCCAGGTCATTGCCACGGTCGCGACGGGAGCCGCTACAGGCAATGCCATGATTCTGCAAAATGGCGTGATGAGCAACGGCATCCCATTCACAATTAACCTGCCACAAATCACCGGAATCACTCCGAACACGGGTTCCGCCGGTACCGTGGTCACGATTACCGGCGTCAGTTTTGGCGTCACCCAGGGAAGTGGTAATGTCTGGATCGGCAGCACCTATGGCTCGGTAATTGGATGGAGTGATAGTCAGGTGACGGCCTCGGTCGCGGAGAACGCAGTGAGCGGCATCGTTAAAATTGAGCAAAATGGAGTCTGGAGCAACGCAGTTACTTTTACCGTTCCTCCAACTTTGGGTTCCGGCACTTCTGTGACCCTCATTCCGAACGAGATCAACATGCTGGTCGGCAGTACTCAACCCATTCAAGCGCTGAATTCCAGCGGCCAGTCTGTGACTGGGTTGACATGGACCTCGAGCAATACCGCCGTCGCAACGCTTTCTACTGACGATCCGCCCATCATAACGGCCGTCTCTGCAGGCAACACGACGATCACTGCTGGAAACGCCGCCACGGACGTCAATGTATTCACTGGCAGCACGTTGGCGCCGAATACTGTCATCTGGTCGAACCCAGGAGACGGTTACGGTGTCTCTTGTATTATTCCGGCGGTTCCCAGCTCAACCGGAGTGGCGGATGTGTTCGCTTTGCAGGGAGATGGTAGCGTGCAGGCCGTCACCAGCGGCGGCATAACCGCTTGGACCACTCCAGGCATCAACGTCGGCTGCAGCAGTCTTGTGCCTGATTTTCAGGGGGGCTTGGTCGTGGCCAGCGGACAGTCTATCTATCGGCTTGACGGCATGACCGGCACGCCCTCGGGATGGACGTACCATTCGGTTTCCGGAAACAACCTCCCCACGCCCGTAGTCCATACTAACGGCACCATTTTCACCATCGACGACGCTGCAGGGTGTTTGAGTCCTGGCCTGTGCCAATCCGTTGTCGGCATTAACCCGACAAGCGGAAATGCGGCCTTCAGCCCAGTTCAGGTGGAGAATTCTACAACGACGAGCAGCGGCAATGGTGGTACGAACCAATGCGACAGCCCATTGCCGCCAGGCGGTTCTACTCAGACCAGCCCACCAGTCGTTGGAAGTCTCATGATCGCCGGCGACGGTTATGCTTACGTCCCGTATCAGTATGTAAACACGAATGAGTTGTCGACGGCCGCGCCCACAGACACATGCGGGGAATCTTCTTCGTCATCGGGAACCAGCCACCTCCATCTCATGCGCGTTGGCACTGGCGGAGATTCCTATGAGATCTCGCTGGGAGATTGGCAGTGGGCGGAATCCAGCTATTACTATAATTATGGCCAGTCTCACGGCGGTTCCGGCTCCACGATCTCGGCTTCGTCCGCGCTGGCAAGCCTCATCACAAACGCCGACACGGGAGTGCTGGCCAGTTACGAACTTGATACTTATCCGTATGGTGGAACGATGGGTAGCGCGTTCTACATTGCGACGACCTCGGGTACTGGGGTTAGTTCGAACAAAGTGACCAGCGTTCCCGGCCAAGCCGCGCCGGTGCAACCCGTGCTGCAGCGCGCGGACCACTCTTACGTTGGAACGGTGGGCGCCGGGCCGCAGCCCGGACAAGTCACGCAGACCTACATGATCGCCTTCGCCCCGGTCGGAAACACGCTGTGGACCAAGGCCACCAACGACACTCCGCAGATCGTGACTTCCGGCGGCGGAGTGATCGGCGCCTCTGGCACCACTTACGACCAAAACGGCAACGCCAACGGGCAAGTGGCCACCGGAATCACGCAGTCTTGGCTCGGCTACACGTACCAAAATGCCCCGTCTTTCTCTCTTGTTGCGGATGCCGCGGCGCAACCAGATTCAAGTTTCGCGGCTTTTAACCCAGGCGCAAATCAGTCGGCCAATAAAACTGCGAAAGAGCAGATATCGGCCACTCTTATACTCAGATACGGCTACTCCCTGGCAGTTTCGGTTACGGACGGCAAGAGGGACGTCTATCAAGAGGATCTCGGCACTTTACTATTAGGTCCGCAATCCGCGAACCAAGGTCTTTTTGCGCCGTACTGCGTTGTCGGTAACGAACTGTTAGCAACGGTGACTCCCAGTGATTTTCCCGGACCTGTAACAATAAAGCGATTCGTCAACTCTCAGGCTTGCTATTCAGGACAAACACAGTACAGCTGTGGAGTTCCCATCGGCGATGATACTGGTGGTCTTATCACCACGAATCCCCAACTGCAAACTCCGGGTGGCAACGCCAATGGGCAGGTATTCAATCTCGACGTGCCTGGATTCTCCGGATCTGGCGTTACTTTCAGCGGTGTGCCATTAAGAGATCGCGTAAACTTCGAGGCCTATGCTGTCGGGCCGGATGGCACTACTCAGATTTCCCGCAAAATTCAGTACTACGTCCGCTTATCGTGCGTAAGCAATTCCCAGGGCGTGCCGTACTTCAGCACGGACCCGAATATTAGCAATGACAACCAGATCGGGTTTGGTACTACGCCAATAACTTGGAATCTTAAGTAGGAGGAACTATCTATGAACCGTCTCTTCAATGCCGCTTTGCTATTAGCCGCCCTAACAACTATGCTGGGGGCTTCGCGGTTTTGCATTTCAGAGGACTGCGAGGCTCTAAAAGGAGCTTCTGGCTTCGATGCGGTAAGTTTTTTAGAGCGCGGCCAAGTCCAGACGGCGGAATGCTCGAAGTTGGCGTTTCAGTTGATACAGCATTTGCCAAAAGACGATGCGGTCCCTGTTCTAATCAAGTATCTGGGCTACAAACGGCCGCAGTCTGATGCTGAACGTCATGGCGTTTCTGCGAGCGGAGGCTTCAAAGAGGTATTGTATCCGGCGGTTAACGCTCTCTACGCAATTGGAATTCCGGCGGAGCCTGCATTAATTGAAGTTGTCGCACAAAATGACAGGAAAGACAGTATTGAACGCAAAAATGCGTTATATACTTTGGAATTGATTCGGCATGGCGATACGGTCGCACTTCTAAAGTCGATGCACGAACGTTGTCTGTCGCTCGGCGATACGCCTGAAGGTGCCAATCTTGAGTCCGCAATCCAGGAATTGAAGAGGCGGCGTTGTCACGACAAGCTCGCGCAGCCGTGTGAGGATGCTCTGAAACAATGAGTTCGCGCTCGGGCTTCTATCTAGGCTTCCTATTCTGTTGTCTTGGCCAACTGGCCACGGGGCAAGGGACGGCTGACGCGAAATTCACAATTGACGAGCGCGTGTTCACGGCATCAAGGGTCTACTCGCTGTTACGGTCATATTTCTCCTCTGCCAGAGGAGCACCCGATCCCAGCCTCAATATCTCCTTCAAAAGCTACCTCCGAACTGTTCTGTCAACAAACGACCGCCGCCAGTTTGATGTGGCTACGATAGAATTTGTAACCCAATTGCACAACGGACACACCTTCTTCTGGGACGCATGGCTTGACAAGAACAACCATCAGCCGCTGGGCTTCTACGCGGCACCCCTCGACGGATACTGGGTTATCCAAACCAGCTTTCTGGCTGGCTTGAAGCCCGGCGATGTAATCGTCAGAATCGACAACACGCCGACCGAGGCGTTCTTCCAACAACAGCAGCGGTATATTGCCGCGTCAAGCAGCACGGCACAGCGCCACAATCTATTTCTGCTTCCTTACCTGTTCCCCGAACAGTTCACGCTTACCCTGGACGGCGACCGCAAGGTTACGGTCGATCGCGAAAAGCTCAAAGTACCAGAGCAGAGAACGGACGGTCGCTGGCTGAAGCTAGGCGCAACGGCCTACATCCGCATCCCTTCTTTTTCCCGTCCTCATTTCGAGGAATTAGCTCTGGACTATGTTCGGCAGTTTCAGAGCGCCAAGACCATGATCATCGACGTGAGAAACAACGGCGGAGGCACCCCGCCTAAACGGCTGATAAAGGCGCTCATGGACCGTCCCTACCACCAGTGGAAGGAGTCCAGCACCATCCGCCTCCCCTTGGTCGACTTAGATTCGGACGCCGAGAGGAGCAGGAATGCGACGATGCAGCCCGACTCTCTCCGCGGCTGCAAGTACGCACCGGAGGATCACCTTTGCAATTTCCCAGTAACCTGGGGCGGCGGAGTCGTACCTCCCAGCCCAGACGCCTTCCACGGTCGTGTGATTCTCCTTGTGGATGCAGGCTGCGTCTCCGCCTGCGAAGAGTTGGTTGAACCATTCAAAGACAGCGGCCGCGGCATCGTTGTCGGCGAGACAACCGAAGGCAGCTCGGGAATGCCATTCCTGTACGACTTCCACAATGGTATGACCCTAAAAATAGCTGTTAAGCGCCAGTACTTCCCTGATGGTTCAGAATTCGAGGGTGTAGGCATCAAGCCCGATGTCGAGGTGCACCCTACGATTGAAGACCTACGGGCAGGAAGAGACCCAGTCCTGGAAAAGGCACTGGAATTGGCCTCAAAGCCATGATGGCCAACACGCGGGACCGAACCGCCTGCGGTGTAGGACTGACGTTGAAGAGGAGTCGGCGGGACACCATAGGTTCGAAAGAGACGAGAATATAAAGATCGTGGCATAAAGCATGCCAACCTACTGTCAAAGTCAACTCGTAATGCCAAAATCGCGGTTTTTTGATCGCATTGCATTCGCCTCAGTGAATTCTCGAAACCGGACTGCCCAAGTGCCTTGCGGAGAAATCCGGGACACTGACCGCCTTCACTGCCGAGCAGTCCATTCTCTCCAGTCCGGTTTGGTTCGGAACTATCGCGAAAAATGGGCATCTTTCGCGTATTTCGGGGAAAAGCCTTGCGGACTTTCTCTGCAGTCCAGACTGCGTGGCGGAGGGAAAAGGATTCGAACCCTCGGTACAGGTTGGATGTTCCTGCTATCTAGAGCACTCTCCGACCAAGAGTTTGGCTCCATCCTTCAGCCGAAAGAATATCTGGCCATCCACGCGCTCTTCGTGCGGAATAGCGGGCCATAATTCCGGCGGAAAGCTTGCTTCCCATGCCTTGCGATACTGAGCACTCAGGTGTTGTCGCCGGGCCGGCACCTTCACTTGTCGCCACGCCGCTACATAAACGAAGAATTGTTGTCGCTTGAAACGATCACCGTGCAGAGGGCATTTCACTCCATCTGCGACTGGTTCCTCAAAGGCCGAGCAGAAACACGGCTGCTCCTTTTCCGGGAAGCAGATGCAGTTCGGGGAGAAAAAGCACAGCGCTGTGAAGGCCTCCTCAGTCCTTTCAATTCGTTTCAGAAGCGCTCGGAATCCCATAATCTCCCCTGGATTACTTTTCTCTGGTGAGTTCGCCAGACCGCCCGTTACTCTGCTCATCCTGATCGATTCGCCATTCAACAACCAACTTCTCGTCCTCCATAAAACAATGGAATCGCCCTTTCTGCTCTGGCCAATGACCGTTCTCTGCAAAATATTCCAATTCTTCGTGGCTTCGACCCGCGAAGATTCGCTCGTTTTCTTCCCAAAGCTTCCTAAGAGTTTTTCGGTCCATGGTGTCGAACCTACTCGGCCGATTTGGTATAGGTTCTGGAAGCGTTCCGTTGTGCAAGTAGGTTTCAAGCTCATCCTCCGTGAGGCTGGCGAGAATGCGGTCCCCTACGAACCAGTCTAGAAACCTCCTCTCTCTCTCCAAGCGGATTAGCCGGTTTCGCATGTGTGCCATCGATTCTCTACCTTTCTCCGCTTTTTGTTTCGCTGTGCAGTGGGGTCGATTGTAAAAAGGCGCGCTCCTGAGCTAGATGTGTCGCCTCAAGAGCGTCCAACCGCTCTTCGATGGCAGAGAACTCAATAGCGCGGAGCAGACTCATTGCCAGATAGGCCAGAGTGTTTGCCGTCCTAGCGTCCATCCTGCGGGCTTGAACCTGGGCCATCGTGTTAGCGAGGGCGTCCCGTACTTCGCCGGCAGTCTTCGGTGGTTCCATCGGCGCCTCGTCTGAGTGAAGTGGGTGTTCCTTTCTGTGTCCATGCTTTGAGCCCATCCTCGCCGCCAATGCCGGATCCAAATGCAGGGCGCATTTGTCTCTTCCCACAACTGACCACGCACCGCAGCGTTTACCGGTTCTATTCTTTGAGGAACACCGTTTAGACATTTGTTCAACCCCTCCACTAATAGCGAAATGCAATGTGAGGCAAACACCGCATCCGCAGTTCTGGCTGCATTTTGGCTGCAATTAGTCCCGCAGTCGAAGAGGGAAGTGAGAGATAAGTGCTTTTGATCGAAGTGTTTAGTTTTGGGAGAATCCAGCCCTGAAAAGGCTGGCGTCGGCGGTTCAACTCCGTCCCTGGCCACCACTTTTTGCGAGCATCTGTTTCACAAGGCGGGAGTAGGAAATGCCACCGCAGTTTCGTTATTGACCCCGCAGGACGTACACAGCGCATAGGCAGCATCGCTGCCTACCCTTGCAAGAAACGCAAGGATGGGGCGCCCTCTGTGGAAATGGTGCGCGCAAAAGCCGTCATCAAGGGCGGGTCGCCCGCCTCGAGTAACCAGTATTTGGCTTAAAAGGACCACGCGAAATCCAGGCTAAGAAAACCTAAGATTTTCTTTGCTGATCTACGAGAGAATTCCCAGCCACATGTTTGAAGTAGCAATCTTCGTGAACCGCTTTGCCATTTTCATCGGCGCACAAATCGGCTTGTAAATCCACTGGCCTGCTACAAAGGGCACAGGATAATTGTGGAGAGTAGCGGGTATCCATCATCACACCTCCTTCGGAGGGTAATGAGTAAGCGTAGCTCAAGGACGAATGGCGAACTGAGCAATACAGACCGATTCCAACATTTTGCGTTTGATGACCGTCAACATCGCTAGACGCTGCAAATCAAATCCATTCATGTTTTCCCAGCCTCATGCGGCCTGATCGCTGACTCCCGGAGACGAGATGATTGTCCTGTGCAACGACTTGCGGAGCGCGAGAATGCATCCGAAATTCGTTTCTTAGTTGCTCCCCTTTCCCGTAAGCGAAACATTCTGCTTGCTGACTTCGGCGTTGTCGATCACCGTCAGGTCGGCGGAACGTGTGCCCGTAGCGCTGGGCGTGAACGTGACCGAGATGATGCAATTGTCGCTTGGCGAAAGCGAACTGGGGCAGGTGTTGGTCTGCGAGTAGTTGCTCTCGTTCGCGCCGGTGATGCTGATGCTGCTGATATCCAGCGCGGTCGTGCCGGTGTTGGTGAGGGTGACGCTCTTCGTGCTGTGATGGCCGATATCGATCGTCCCAAAATTCAGGCTGCTGGGAGAGAAGCTGGCGTGGGGATTAATCACGGTCGCTGACAGGCTGA
>Ga0182024_10018667_pt1 | contig 12881 bp, 10 predicted proteins | sample P32metaG_FD_120480 | JGI IMG/M metagenome (GOLD analysis project Ga0182024, IMG submission 120480) | Permafrost microbial communities from Stordalen Mire, Sweden - P3-2 metaG (Illumina Assembly) | ecosystem: Environmental > Terrestrial > Soil > Wetlands > Permafrost | place: Sweden: Stordalen...
CGCACCATTGTGTTTTCGGCCTACTTGCCGGCACGCATGGACCCGACTACTTTATCGCATCACAACTGAAACTCAGTTCCTTCCCTGCTTGACCCGCGCATCGCGGGTCCGTTACTTCTAAGTATGAAGAACTTCGTGCCGGCCGGCCTCCAGTCAGCTCAGAGGCGGCCGAGAAGCAGGAGGACGAGAACGATGAGAAGAACAAGCCCCACTCCGCCGGTCGGGTAATAACCCCACTCCCGGCTATGCGGCCAGCGCGGCAGCGCACCCACGAGAGCTAGAACCAAAACCACCAGCAATATCGCTCCAAGCATTGGTTGCTCCTTCCTTTTTCCGTGCAGCGAGACACAAGCCGCCAGCCGCCTTCCCGTTGCGTGTCCCGGTCTTTGTGCTGGTATGGGCGACTTCGCGGTCTCCCCATCGTTGCTTCCAACAGCTGGCGCGAGCGCGTGCTTCCGAAGTTCATTCCGTATTACTTAGGCCCCAATGTGGATCCGGGAGAATGAATGAAACAGTCCGAAAATGTTCAGAAGCCACAAGACCACGCAAATCACCACGACCGCGTTCAGGATGGATTTGATGGTTCCTTCCATCGGTATGAAGCGATTGACGAGCCATAACAGAACACCCACTACGATCAGAACCATAACCACTTGAAGTAAAGGCATGACTTTCCAGCTCCTTTGTTATCGCCGGCTACAGGGCCGCAGATCCCGCGACATTCCATGTACCGAAGGGTGAAAATCGCAGGTCCGTTTCTGGCCTGTATCTTTTTCTGTCGCCACAGAACGGCATCTTAGTCAGAGCGCTCGGGAGTGTCTGTTCACTTATGAACACTCGATGACTTGCCTTGGGAGTCGGGGACGGGTGCGTGTTCCGCTGGGGGGACCTTCGAGCTTCTGTACGAAAAGCTCGCGGTGCTCGGGTGCTCGGCGGGCTGTACCGGCGATCCGACCGCGCGGGCGCGAACGACAAAGCGGTCTGGCGCCGAGCCCACGTAGTAGAACGGAAAGCATGTGACCAGTGTGAGGGTGCGCCCGCTTGACGCGTCCAGCACCTGCACGTCGCTTGCGGGAACGACCTCGGTTGATTCCACTTCGTATTGAAAATCGCCATTGACCGTCTTGAGCGTGATGGCATCTCCGGAGCGGATATTGCGCAAGGGTCGGAAGAAACTGTCGCGATGTCCGGCCAGAGCCACGTTGCCGGATTCCCAGGGCAAAGGCGTTTCCGGCATGTGGCCAACGGCGCGCCGCAGGATCCTGGTCGAATCCCCCTCGACAACCATGGTCGCAAGTCCAAGGCGGGGGACATCCATCTCACCAATGACCCCCCCTTCTGTCACCGGATGCGGCCCTTCACTCCGGCTCACATTTTCAAATCTCGACTTCTCGAACGCCTGATACCTGTAGGCGTCGGCTACCACATAGCCTGCATACGCGAGCGCAACGATGCCGAAAGTGAGGAACACGTAGGCTGCGCCGCGAACGATGAACACGTTCGTTCGCCGTCGTTTTTGCATCGCGGAGCCGGGAACATTCATGACGCGCTCTTTCCGGGTGCCGGAGACGATGGCTTCTCTGGCGCGCCAAAATAGCCAGGACGCGACCGCACGTGAAGTTTGCCCCGGCCGGTAGCGGCAACCTTTACCTCGATTTTTCGAAAGGCATGAGCGTTGCTGGTTTCTTCTGGCGCGAATCCGAGGGTGTATTGTTCGCGAAGGTCGCGTGCGATCTGTGTCGAAATGTCCCTGACGCGCACTTCGGAACCTGGAAAATAGGCAATGCCGCCCGTGTTCTTGCAGAGTCGTTTCAGAGCATCGGGATTTTCGTCTTGATCGAGCGCGCCCAGTAGACCAATCGAATAAATTAAGGTTTGTGATCGCTGGGCCAGGGCAAGGATTTGGGAATAGGAATGCTGGCTCGCGTTGTCGCCTCCGTCGCTCACGATAATCAGCGCCTTCTTGTCCCAATGCCCCAGCCGCAAATGATTGAGCCCTTCGGCCACAGCGTCATACAGCGAGGTTCGTCCCCGGGCGGTAACGGCCGATACCGCTTTCTCGAGCTCCCCTGGGTCGTTTGTGAAAGGCTTTCCATCCAGCAGTTGGAACCAGACCTGATCGTTGAAATCCACGACGAACATCTCGTCTTGAGGGTTGCTGGATTGTGCGAAGGCGGAAACCGCAGCGGCGACTTCTGGCAGCTCGGGGCCCATGCTGCGGCTGTGGTCAACGACCAGACCCACAGTCACCGGCGTGTCCCCGCGCTGAAAGACGGTGATTTTTTGGGGCCGGCCATCCTCGTAAACCTGGAAGTTTTCCTGACTAAGTCCGGAAACCAGATCTCCGTGCGCGTCCGTCACTCGAACGGGCAGCACGACGAGTTCTGTCTTCACCGAGATCCCGGATTGGCCCGCCCTGACAGAACCATCGGGCGGTGGTTGCGAATACCCGACCAGGCTGCCAAAAAGCAGAACGACGGTGAGGCGATAGCAGCCACGAAAACGATCGAACCGATGCGATCGGATGGTCGAGATCACTGGCAAGTCTCCCTGCGCCGCGGGAGGAGAACCATGGATCGGTCCCGCGGCGCACCGGAGTTTAGATGCAATGACGAGTGCTACCTGACAAGTCGCTTCAGCGTGAATGCGACGCCGATCGACCCCAGGCCGAACAGTGCGATCAGAGGAACCGGGCTGGCTGTCTTCGGCAACTGCTGGTTGTCTGCCACGCTTACCGGAGCTTGAGCCGGCGTGACGCGCGCAGCGGTTGAATCCTGTGCGACCTCGGGATTAGCCTGAATCGCCTGGCCTACGGGCTCTTCCTGCTGTGTCGGGGTGACTGCGACGATCGAAGCCGTGTTCAGGTCTGTTGCATCAATTGGCAATGCAAGAACAGGCTCGTTCTCTCCGATGGCTAGTTCAATGGCCCGCTGCTTCGGATACACGAATTCCTGACCGAAGTTGTCGCCGGGGTAAAACCAGGCCTTCAGAGCCTCCGGGTTATCGCCCGATCGCTCGGAGAATTTGACGACCGTCTTGTCGGTTGGATGGAGACGATAATTGTTGATTGCCAGAACCGTGACGACGACCGTCGTTCCATCCGCCTTGAAAATGCGCACGATGTTCCGGTCCGACATCGACTCGACCAGCTGGAATGTGTACGTTCCGGCGGGCAAAATCTGGCCCGGGACCTCGATCGGCTGATCAAACGTCATCACCGTCTTTTTGTTCCAATTGTCAGCTCGAGCGCCGGGGGTGAGAGTTGCTCCGAGCAGTGCCAGCGTAAGGACAGCAAGAATTGTCTTTGCGGTTTTCATACCAAATCCTCCTAAGAGTTTACGAAGCGCCTGGATTCCGAAAAAGCATGTTACGCGACGGTGGCGAGGGGGGTCTGTCTTCTTGTGCACACTTCCCCGGTTTGTTTGCAATACCTGTGCGCCTAAAGCCTGCAGATTCGAACATCCAGGTGCCGAACGGGAACGGCGAGCGACACGCTCGGCGGTTTGCCATCCCATGGGTTGGAGAGAGATTTAAAAGATCGTAATGCAGCTTCTCTATCTTCTTAGCGGGCAGCGTGGCGGCCTTGAGTAGGTCTTGCGGTGCGACGATGCCGTTCCGATCAAGGATGTTAAACAATTCGTACATCGCCCAAATTATAAGCGACTCTGGCTCGGCTTGTTTGTATCCGGGTCATTTTCTCACACGGACGCCCACGGCGAAGTGACCGCAAGGCCCAGCGAGCTGAACGCTCAAGGGGCCAATGCGGTCTTCAGACTCCGCCGAGCTACTTAGCCGGGCCAACCGAATCCACAGCGACGGTGTTGCCTTTGAGTTTCCCCTTTACTGTGACCTTTTGTGCGGCGTACTTGTCCAGTTCGGCGGAATCTTCGCGCAGGCTATACACCTTGTCGCCCACAACGAGTGCAAAGCCCTGTCCGGCTTTGACGCACATCCGCGTGCAATCCGCCGCGCTCATAGTGCTCATCGAGTGCTTTGCGCCGCACGCCGCGTCGCTCACCACGCCAGTAAGGGTGGTGCCCGTCCCCATGTCCTGGGCCTGGCTTTGAATCGTTATAGCTGCGAACATACCCACCGCTGCCGCAGCAATCATCATCTTCCGTAGTGAAATCGCGCTCATCGGTTTTCTCCCTTTTGTTTTTCCCCGTGCATATGGTCTTTCTACAGCAATCCAGCTACTGACACAAAATCTTTGCCACGCTACAAGTCCGTCCGTTCGTTGACGTGCAAAGTCCCCTTGCGTAACGCTCGTTCCTTCATCAACGCAAAAAAAACGGGAACCAGAATGAGCACGTGAATCGTGGATGTAATCATGCCGCCAACGATCGGAGCGGCAATCGGCTTCATCACGTCGGAGCCGACGCCGGTCGCCCACAAAATGGGAACAAGACTGGCGAGGACTACGCACACGGTCATCAGTTTTGGACGGAGCCGATGAACGGCACCTTCAATAACCGCCTCCTCGATATCCTCTTTCCGCAGCGGAATGCCGGACTTGAGCCGGTGGTCCAGTGCTTCGTGCAGATACACGACCATGACAACGCCGGTTTCAACGGCAATTCCGAATAGCGCGATGTAGCCCACCCACACGGCTACGCTGAAGTTGTAGCCAAGCAGTCGCTGAAGAATCAGGCCGCCGGTCAGCGCGTAAATTGTGGGGAAAATCAGGACCGCTGCCTCAGTCGCCGACTGAAAGATCATATAGAGAAGCATGAAGATCACGAAGAAAACGACAGGCAGTATCAATTGCAATCGCTGCTTCGCCCGCAACTCAAACTCATATTCACCGGACCATTTGTAGGTAAAGCCGGGCGGCAATGTGAGCTTCTGGGCGAGCACAGTGCTCGCCTTCGCGACAAACCCGCCGTAGTCATTTGTGTTCAGGTCGATGTAGACGTACCCGGTAAGCGCGCCGTCTTCATCCCTGATCATGGAGGGGCCTCGCGAAAACGATAGCTTCGCAACGTCGGAGATGGGGATTTGCGCACCCGACGGTGTGCCGACCAACACGTTTTGCAGTTCCTCGACGTTGTCTCGAAAATCGCGCGCGTAGCGGACGTTCACGGGATACCGTTCACGGCCCTCAACGTTTTCGGCAATCATCTCGCCGCCGATTCCAGAGGTAATGGTTTGCTGAACGTCAGCGATAGTTAAACCATAGCGGGCCGCTTCGGCGCGGTTCACTTCGACGTTTAGGTAAAAACCCTGCGACACGCGTTCGGCAAAGATTGATCGCATCTTGGAAATCGCGGAAAGAATCTGTTGAATCTGCGCGCCGACTTGCTGAATGCCTTCCAGGTTTGGCCCTTGAATTTTCAAACCGAGGGGCGTCTTGATCCCCGTTAACTCCATGTCGAGACGGTTTTCGACCGGCATCGTCCAGATGTTCGAGAGTCCTGGAAATTGGAGCTTCGAGTCCATTTCCTGAATAAGCTTTTGGTAAGTCATTCCCGGTCGCCACTGATCGCGAGGCTTGAGCATCACAGTCGTGTCGTACATATCGAGCGGAGCGTTGTCCGTTGCGCTGTCGGATCGGCCTACGGTGCCGAATACAGTCTCGACCTCGGGAAACGTCCGGATGATCTTGTCCTGTTCCTGAAGCAACTGCGACGCCTGGGTAATCGAGATGCCAGGAAGTGCGGTAGGCATGTAAAGCGACGAACCCTCGAAGAGAGGTGGCATGAACTGGCTACCGATGTGAAGGGCGAGAGGCAACGTAACGACCAGAAACAACAGATTGAGCAGCAGCGTAGTCTTGCGAAACCGGAGACAGAGCCGCAGAACCGGCAAATAAATGGCCTGGGTGATTCGGGAAATCGGATTCTTCGATTCGGGAGTGAGCCGCCCACGGATAAATAGAATCATCAAGACCGGTACAAGCGTGATCGCCAGAATCGAGGAGAAGCCGACCGCCAGCGTTTTCGTCCACGCCAGAGGTCGAAACATCCTGCCTTCCTGAGCTTCCAGGAGAAAGACCGGCAGGAAGGAAACGACGATTATTACAAGCGAAAAGAAAATCGCAGGCCCAACCTGCTTGGCTGAATCGAGCAGAATTCGCCGTCTGTGCGGCTCCGCCAGGGGATTTTGTTCATTAGATTGACGCTCCGAGAGCTGTCGATACCCGTTCTCCACCATGACGATAGCAGCGTCTACCAGCACGCCGATTGCGAGTGCCAATCCTCCGAGCGACATGATGTTGGAACTGACATGGAGGTAGTACATCGGAATGAATGAAGCGACCACCGCAATGGGCAGAGTCAGAATCGGAATGAGAGCCGAGCGGAAGTGAAAGAGAAAAACGATAATCACGAGGCTGACAATGATCGCCTCTTCCAGCAGATCGCGTTGCAAGGTCTCAATGGATGTCCGAATCAATCCGGAGCGGTCGTAACCGGCTACCACTTCCACTCCCGCTGGCAACGACGGTTTGATTGCTTGCAGTTTTTGCTTAATTCCGTTGATAACATTCAGAGCATTCATCCCGTCGCGCATCACCACAATTCCGCCTACCGTCTCCCCTTCACCCTGCCACTCCGCAACTCCTTCGCGGATGTCTGGGCCGAATGTGACCGTTCCCAAGTCGCGGACCAGCACCGGCGTGCCATTCTTGGTAGCAACTGGAACGGTTTCGAGATCGTTTAACGACCGCAAATAGCCAAAGCCGCGAATCATGTATTCGGCACCGCCCATCTCAAGCAGGCGTCCGCCGACTTCGTTCGTGCTGCCCCGAACTTTTTCAATAACGGTAGAAAGCGGAATTCCGTATGCGCGCAGTTTGTCGGGATCGACGTTTACCTGGTACTGCCGAACAAATCCTCCAATCGTCGCCACTTCCGCAACACCGGGAACGGTTTCGAGTTGGTAGCGCAAATACCAATCTTGCAGACTTCTCAAATCCGCCAAGCTGCGTTGATGGCTGTGATCCACCAGAGCGTATTCGTACACCCATCCCGCTCCCGTCGCATCCGGTCCAATCACGGGATGGACACCTTCAGGCAGACGCCCCGTAATCTGCTGCATGTACTCCAAGACGCGTGACCTTGCCCAATACAGGTCGGTCGTATCCTCGAAGACCACGAAAACGTATGAGTCTCCAAACATCGTCTGCGCACGCACGACCTTTACATGCGGAGCCGCGAGCAGCGTGGTGACAATCGGGTAGGTAACTTGGTCCTCGATAATGCTCGGAGGTTCACCAGCCCACGGCGTGTGAACGACTACTTCGACATCGGAAATGTCCGGCAGTGCGTCGAGCGGAATCTGGCGGAGCGACCAAATCCCGGTCAAGACCAGGAGCAAAGTCAGAGTGAAAACGATGAAACGATTTCGAGCACACCAATCAATCCACCGGGAGATCACGTCACATACCCCCCGTAGCGTTCACGCCGAATTGCTTGCTCGCAATGACCTGCCCGTTCTTCTTGGCGAGGATCGTAACTTGCCAGGTTCCGCCGCTTTCAAGCTGGCCTGAACCTTCATAAAGTCCGTTGCCCTTGTCGCTCAGGGTGACGGAAGTCCGCATCGCCGCCATGCCCATCGCAGGCATTGCGGCCATAAAAAATGTCACGTTAACGTCTGCTCCTGAAATGGCCGAGCCGCCCGAGTCAGTCAATTTCACGCGGAAAACGTTGCTGCCCTTGTGCGGAGGATCAGGTTCCGTGGTCAATTCCGCAACCGCCTGCGCAGCATTCATCGCCGATGCTGCTCCCGCACCGGGAGGTGGCGGAACAAATGAACCTAGCGCGGCCTGGAGCTGGCTTTCGGAGTCGATTAAGAAGTTTGCGGAAGTAACAATCTGCTCGCCCGACTTGAGTCCGTTCAATACGACAAAATCGTCGCCGACGCGCGAACCTAACTGCACCTCGCGCGGTTCTATGAAGCCGTCACTACGGTAGACAAAAGCAAGATCGCGTGTGCCAGTCTGCAAGACGCCAGTCGCCGGTATAACGAGTTGCTCTCCCATCGGCACTTTCAGCGTCACGTCCACGAACATCCCAGGTTTAAGTTGCAGGACAGGGTTGGAAAACAAAACGCGCACCTTTGCAGTACGCGTGTCCGCGTCCACTTGTGGATAAATGAAATCGACGCGACCGTTGAACGTCCGCCCAGGGAAAGTATCGAGAGTGAGCGATGCGGGAGCGCCAATCTTGATTCGCCCAAGGTCGCTCTGAAACGCTTGCGCCTGGACCCAAACCTTCGAAAGATCGGCAATCGTGTAAAGGCGCATATCCGGCTGCACCGCAACGCTAGGTAAAGCATTCCGTTCGGTGATGTAGCCGGAAATGGGCGAATCGACTTCGAGTTCCTGCTGGGCCTGGCCGGTGGCCTGAAGCCTCGCGATCTCTTTATCTGGCACTCCCCATTGCTTCAGGCGTTCCATTGTTGCGTCGAGCACGGACGCCGCGCTGGAAGCAACGCCTGGAACCGTGCTGTTCGCAACTTCCGCCTGAGTTTGTTTGGCTACCAAATATTCGCGTTCGGTCGCCACGAGATCGGGGCTGTAAATTGTAAGTAGGGGCTGTCCCTTGCGAACGTACTGATACGTGGCGTCCGCAAAGACCTTCTCAACGAAGCCCGAAAATCTTACTTGCACGTAGGCCAGCCGCGTTTCATCGACCGCAACATTGCCCGTGGTGCGAATCTCATCCTCAACGGCTTTCCGCTCGATCAAACAGGTCTTCACGCCGATGCTTTGCAGTCTCTGCGCAGAGATTTGAATTGGGACAAGCGGGGCCTCTTGTGTCGGAGGCGGGGCGGGCATCGAGTTCTCGCCGGAACCCGGCGTAGTACGGGTCGTAACCGTAGAGTCCCATTCCATCGTCGGCTTCGGAGTTCGAAAGCGCCACGAAATTCCCGCAACAATCAAAACGAGTACGATGTTCGCAATCAGAGCAAGGACGAATCCGGTGCGATAGGTTTTCATCGGACCGTCCCTTCCTCGCGCAGTGACAATCCAGTGAGTTCTTCGAGGTGAGCCAAAGCAGTTTCGCGGTCCGCGACACTCTGCCAGTACTCCTCGTCTAAGTGCAGGACATCAAGGAACGACGCCAGCAGTCCTTGAAAATCCTGTTTGTTGTTCTGGTAAGCGGCGAGACCCGATTGAAATTCGGAGCGCGTCTGCGGCAGCAGCCCGTCCCGATAGACTTTCAGCAATTCAGCGGTTTTCTCCGCCGTGTCAAACTCAGTCCGGAGCTCAAACGCAACCTGTTGAGTTTGAGCCTCCAACTCGCTGCGCGACCGACTGAGTTCCGCCTCCGCCTCTGCCAATTCGGGTCGCTGTTTCCGGCTGTGATAGATCGGCACTCGCACGCCCACGCTGAGCATGTAATAAGCGCGGAATTGAGCGGGATCGGTCCGCTGCCACATGTATTGAACGTTGAAGTCCGGGTAGAAATCCTTGTGTGCGAGATCAATCTGAAGCTTCTGTTTTTCGACCATCTTCTGCGAGCCAGAAATGTCCGGGTTTTGGGATTTTGTCGCGGCTAGCAGTTCGTCGAAATTGTAGGGAAGCGCTGTTTCCGGCAACTCGGCTGTTTCGATGTCGGGCGATGATTGCGGGCGATTGAGCAGTTGTTTGATTTGCGCCTGCGCCTTTGCAACTTCCAGGTGGTGCATCGTAATTTCGCGGAGCAGTTTCGTTTGCTCAAGCTGCGCTTGCAGCATGTCCTGTTCCGTTCCCATTCCCGAACGGTAGCGGGCGTCCGCCGCTTTCTCGACCTGCTCAAGAAGCTGCCCATCGCTCTCAAGAATCCCGAGAGTCTTGGAAAGATAGGCGAGCTGGAAGTAGGCGGACTTGATTCCGGCCATCACAGAGCGCCGAATGGACTCGTATTGCTGTTGTGTCACGTCCGCATCTCGTTTCGCCATCTCTCCCCGCAGTCGTAGCTTTCCCGGATAGGGAAGGTCTTGTGAAACACCAAGCCCCAAATAGGCGAAGTCGCTGTTTGTATACCCGGCGAAAGGGCGCGGGCTGCCGACGTTGACTTGCTGCAAATTGAATTGCGGATCGGGCAGCGTCGAAACCTGCGAGGGAACCTGTTTCGCAGCTTGCCAGCCTTGTCGAACAGCTTCAATCTGCGGATTGTTCCGCTCGCCTTCGGCCAATAAATCCTGAAGCGAAGTGGTCGCTTCGGAATGCTCATGTTCCTGCGGCGGACGCGTGACCTGGGCCGGTCCGCCTGTTTGCTCTTGACCGAACGCCCTGCCAGGTTGAAGCAAGAAAATGAGCAGCATCCCGACGCCAACGGCACGCGCTCGACAAAACTCAGTCAGCGACTCCTGGCCGCATAACGGCGAAATCATATTGCCTCCTGATAAATCCAGCTAATTCCAACGATTGGAATTTCCGCGCTACGCCGCTGCGATCACAAACGGCACAGAACGCAATTGGAGACACAAATAGAAATAGGGCGTGCGGGACGCACACCAAGAGGCAGGTCTAAATCAGCAGGGAAGCGTTGAGCCTATACAAATCAGGAGGCGAATGCTGCGGAGCACTAACAGCTACAAACCGCGAAGGAGTAGCACGAACGATTTCAAGCTTCAGCGGAACCTTGACGCCGGCAAGGACCGGACCATGAAGCGAAACCGGCTTAGCCGGTAGCATGCCGGGCGCTTGCGGAGCGACCATATTCTTGCAGCAGTCCTGCCCATGATTCGCCGGAGCGCAAGGCATGGAACCGCAGCACTTCATGGCTTGCGGGTCCTGTGCCATCGCGGACATGCAATCCCCGAATTGCAGGAACAAAAGAGCGCCCGCCGCAAAAATCAAGAATAGTCGCTTACACATCATTCAGCCTCGACTCTATAAACCTTGGACGCCAGAGTCAAGCGTAGGGGTACAGTAGCGTTCGTAGAAGGCCCCAGAGCCGACGATTCGCTCGCGAGGTGCACTATGAAGCGAAGGAGTTAGCCGCTTCGAGGATCGACCGGAGACGGTACGCGGACTTCTCAACAACTGCTGACTATTGCCTCACGGCCTCAAGCTGGCTTGTAGTCCGTGCCCCAATGTCATTGACTATGATCGTTATGGACTTCCCGTCAGCGGCCAAGGTCATTCCTGGGCCTCGTCGGAGCCATTCTCACCTCTTAGCTGCCCCCCAATCCTTCTGGGCAGTCATCCGGGAAATTCCAGTAAACCTTTTCCAGCCGTGGGCTGCCAAATCGCTAGTCCGCAAATCGGCCAAGGCCGATTTGTCCAGCACGGCAGATGCACAGACAAGAGAACTTCGAATCGGAGAGTGCGCGCCGTCCAGAGCACCCGGCGCGGTAAGACACACTGCGGCTTTAACGTATCTATCATTTCACTCCCTGCCGCGCTCACGCATAAGATTCGAGCGGCTCCGCCGTGTGATCTCATCGACCAGATCGGGCGAAGTGAGAAAAGCGGGGAGGGCCACCCATCCACTTGGGAGACCGCTAGGATCGGGCAGAAGGGAATGACTCACGCCTGGAAAAATGCGCACAGTGACATTGGAATTGCCGGCGGCCCGAGCGAACCATGCAATTCTTTCTGCGGAACGAACGGGGACAGTCGCGTCTCCGGCGCCCTGAATGATAAGAATGGGGCAACTAACGAGACGATCATATTCCTGTGGATCAGTCTTTAGAAAACTGCTCTCATGTGGCGTAAGGTCCTTTAGGGCCTCGGCTAGCTGCTTATTGAACTCCTTCTCCCAATCCGACTCAGGAATCCGCGGATCTTTCAGGATCGCCTGTTCCACCTGATACCGAGCGACTTCCATACCAGCGACGCCCGGGCCAGCCATGGTTATTACAACGGCGATTGCGGGGTCTTTGGCGGCAACCATGGGAGCGATCAGCCCGCCTTCGCTGTAGCCAATGAGCATGATTCGTTTGGGATCGACTCCGGCGTGGCCGCGCAGCCAAGCCACTTCGGTGCGCACGTCGTCAGCCTTGTCGAAGATTGTGAATGTTGTTTGGTCGCCAGTGGACTTTCCGACGCCACGGTCGTCTACGCGTAGGACCGCGATGCCACTACGCGTCAGTGCGTCAGCGATATCGCGAAAAGGCATCCAGGGGGCGGCGCCGTTGTTGCGCTCGTGGGGCGAAAGGCCTGTGATAAGTACGGCGGCGGGCATATTCTGTTCGTGCATAGGAATCGTGAAGGTACCTGCCAGCACATGACCCTGAGGAGCGCGAATGCTCATGTCCTCGGCGCGATAGAAGCCGTCCGGCGGAGCAGCGTAGGGTTGCCACAGCGGGTAACTGCTCGGCGAGAAGCCAATCTGGCGCTCGATGACCAAGCCGTAGTCCGGCATGGTTGCGGACAACATGCAGCCGTGTTCGTCGGTGACCACCAGATACTTCTTGTCCTGATAGCTGACCACCCAATCATTGGGATCAACCCGTTCTACGGCGATTTCCGGGCGTGAATTGCTATACAACGATGCGCCGGGAATCTTGGACAAGGGTTTATCCAGCACGCGGGCGCGCGCAATGGACTGCTCGATCGAGCTGGGAATGCGCGGCGACCAATAAATCGCGCCTTCACCCAAATCTTGCGCGACCGTCATGGGCTCGCCTTCTTCGCCGGCTGTCGAAATTACCGCCGATGAGTGGGCCGCCGTTTCATCTGAACGCAAGTTGATGGTTGCATCGACGACGAGGGATTGCGTCTCGATGACGCGTGTATGGATTTGTCCAGTTGAGTGGTCGACCCAATCCACGGCTGCGAGCTTGCCCTTTTCGAAAGTGAGGAAGGCGGCAGGGCCGCAGGATGCCGCTCGGCCGGTTGGCGCGATTGGGCCTGGTGCCCCAATCTGTTGCGAGGTTTGAGCGAATCCGCATAGCGCACTGGCTAACACCGCCGCTGTTGCGACGATTTTTCTCGCGCGCAGGAA
>Ga0182024_10018668_pt1 | contig 12880 bp, 10 predicted proteins | sample P32metaG_FD_120480 | JGI IMG/M metagenome (GOLD analysis project Ga0182024, IMG submission 120480) | Permafrost microbial communities from Stordalen Mire, Sweden - P3-2 metaG (Illumina Assembly) | ecosystem: Environmental > Terrestrial > Soil > Wetlands > Permafrost | place: Sweden: Stordalen...
TGGTGCGCTTCCTCGGTCAGCATGAAGCGGCAGGTGCGCGACAGCGGGTCGAACCCCGATTGCGCCAGCGCGTGGAGCTGCATCTTGCCGTCGCGGTCGGTGAAGAAGGTGAACATGAAGAACGCGAGCCAATCCGGCGTGCGCTCGTTGAACGCGCCCAACAGGCGCGGGCTGTCGCGATCGCCCGAACGGCGGCGCAGCAGATCCTCGGCCTCCTCGCGCCCGTCGCGGCCAAAATATTTCTGCAGCAGGTAAACCATCGCCCAAAGATGGCGGGCCTCCTCGACATTGACCTGGAACAGGTTGCGCAGATCGTAGAGCGAGGGCGCGGTCGCGCCGAGCAGGCGCTGCTGCTCGACCGAGGCCGGCTCGGTGTCGCCCTGGACGGTGATCAGGCGGCGCAGCACCGCGCGGTATTCGCCAGGAACATCCTGCCAGACCGGCTCGCCCTTATGCGCGCCGAAGCCGATCGCGCGGCCCTCGACTTGCGGCGCGAGCAGGATGCCCCAGCGGTATTCGGGCATGCGGACATAGCCGAACTTGGCCCAGCCCTCCTGGTCGACGCCGATGGCGGTGCGCAGGTAGACGAGGTTCTCTTGGAACCCGTCGGGGCCGCGATCCTTCCACCAGTCGAGATAGGTCGGGTGCCACTGTTCGAGCGCGCGTCGCAACCGCGGGTCGGCGTTGAGCCCGACATTGTTCGGGATCAGCCCGTCATAATCGACCGCGATGTCGCTGGGCATGGTTCGCTCCTGACGAGGCTGAGCCACAATACTCTCTTCGCCTCCCAAGGCAGAGAGGTTGTCCGGCGTGCCTTGCGAAGATGACAAATTTGTCCTATCGCGTGGCAGGTGAATGGGCACGAACTCCTTCGCAAGCTCCAACGACTGGGCCGCGAGCGCGGAGTACCCGTCCGCTTCGATCAGGAGCGCGGCAAGGGAAGTCATGGCACGCTTTATTTTGGTGATCGACGAACAACCCTCAAGGATCGCCGAGCCGAGATCAAACCGGGGCTGTTGCACGCGATGCTGCGTCAGCTTGGCCTCGGCGAACGGGATTTGAGATAGGAACCGCAGGATGTTCGACCATCTCTACGCGTACGCCGCGCGACTTGAGCCGCAACCGGATGGCGGCTTTCTCGTGAGTTTTCCCGATTTGCCCGAGGCGCTTACCGACGGTGACGACCTCGCCGGCGCGCTTACCAATGCGTCCGATTGCCTTTCCGAGGCCCTCGCCGGCCGCATCAACCACGACGAACTCATTCCGTCGCCAAGTTCGGCCCACGCCGGCATGCATCTCGTGGCACCGGAGCCGACGGTGGCGTTGAAGGCGGCGCTTTTCAGCGCGTTGCGTGACCGTGCACTGAGCGTCGCCGATCTCGCGCGGCGCCTGGAAATCGACTATCGCCAGGCGGCGCGTTTGGTCGACCCACGCTCGCCGAGCAAGTTGACGAGCCTTCGCGCCGCGCTCGATATGCTCGGCTTAGAGATCGCGATTGCCGTGCAGGAAAAGCCGGCGGCGTAGCGGTCACACCCGTTTCGGGTCGAAACTGGGGCGCTTGCCGGTGCCGTAGGATTTGAGCGCGCCGTGGTCGCCGACCGCGTTGGGGCGCTGGAAGATCCAGTTCTGCCACGCCGTGAGCCGGCCGAAGATGCGCGTCTCCATCGTCTCCGGCCCGGCGAAGCGCAGATTGGCCTCGAGCCCAGTCAGCGCGTCGGCCGAGAAGCTGGCGCGCTCCTCGAGCAGCAGCCGCACCTCGTCGTCCCAATCGACCTCGTCATAGGCGGCGGTCACCAGGCCCAGCGCGTCGGCCGCGTCGGCGGCGACGGGGGTGCCGATTTGCGCGCCGGCGGCCACCAGGCTTTCCGGCTCGCCGAGGAAGCGTGTCGCGAGGCGAGTGAGGCCGTTACCCATCGGGTAGGAGCCGAAATTGAGCGGCGACAGAGCGAGCGTCGCCTCCGGCCGGTCGTCGCCGGCGCGGGTACCGGCGAACATCATCGTGCGGTCGGCGGCGAAGCACAATTCGGCGAGTGTACCGGCGAAGCAGCTCCCCGGCTCGACCAGCGTCAGCAGGCTGCGCGAGGTCATGTCGATGCGCTTCAGCACCCGCTTCCAATAAAGCCGGATTTCGCGCACCAGCCAGTCTTCGCGCTCCGCGTCGAGCAGCGCGTCCACGGCGAGCACCGCGCCGCAATCGCCCTCGCTGCGGAACACGACGATGCCGAGTTCAGGTTCGTTGGTGCGCAAATGGAGGATCGCGTCGTCGAGCTCGCGCGCCAGGGCAAGCGGCCAGAACGCCGCGCCCGTCGCGTGGATGCCGGCGAGGTCGAACAGCAGTTCTCGCGGCCCGAGCACGGTGATGTCGGCGCGGCGCTTGGGCCGATCGATCGCCACGCGCAAATGCGGGTAGGCGATCGTGTCCTCGCCCATTTCGCGTTCCAGCCGCGGTAGCGGTATGCCGGGCACTTCTTCGGGCCGGTCGGAGGTCGCGGCCAGCGCGGCCGCGCGCTCGGCGATCCGCTCGTCCCAAGCGGAGGGCGGGGCGATCTCGTCGACCAGCCGCCAGTCGAGCGCGCGCTGGCCGCGCACGCCTTCCTCGGTCGTGCAGAACAGATCGGCGCGATCGCGTCGAACCTTGCGCTTGTCGGTGAGACGGGTGAGGCCGCCGGTGCCGGGCAGCACCGCGAGCAGCGGCACCTCGGGCAGCGACACCGAAGAGCGGCGGTCGTCGATCAAGGTAATCCAGTCGCACGCGGCCGCCAGCTCGTAGCCGCCGCCGGCCGCGGTCCCGCTGACTGCGGCGAGGTAGCGCTGACCGGAATTCTCCGACGCATCCTCGATCGCCAGGCGCGTCTCGTTGGTGAACTTGCAGAAATTGACCTTGTGGTCGTGCGTCGCCTTGGCGAGCGCGCCGATATTGGCGCCGGCGCAGAACACATTGTCCTTACCCGAGCGGATCACCACCACGCGCACTTCGGGGTGCTCGAAGCGCAGCCGCTGCACCGCGTCGGCGAGCTCGATATCGACACCGAGATCGTAGGAATTGAGCTTCAACTCATTGCCGGGAAAGAGCCCGCCGGCGGGATCGACGTCGAGCGTCAGGCTGGCGACAGCGCCATCGACCGCGAGCCGCCAATGACGGTAGCGCGAGGGATCGGTACGGAAGTCGATTGCCGTCACTGGGCGGTTCCTCTTTCGCGCTTCCCGGCGAAAGCCGGGATCCACTTATCAACCGCTTCTGGCGCTGAACAGTGGGCCCCGGCTTTCGCCGGGGAGCGGACAAAATAAGCGAGCATCAAGCTCCGTTCTCCCGCAATTTGTAACGCTGGATCTTGCCGGTCGCGGTTTTTGGCAGCGTGTCGGGAAACTCGATCCAGCGCGGGTATTTCCACACGCCGATGCGGTCCTTGACCGTGTTTTGCAAGGTCGCGCCGAGCGCGGCGCGGTCCTCGTCCTTCGCGGCATCCTGCAGCACGACAAAGGCCTTGGGCTTGATCAGCCCGTCGGCGTCGGGGTGCCCGACGACGGCGGCTTCGAGCACCGCAGGATGGCCGATCAGCGCTTCCTCGACCTCGAACGGCGACACCCAGATGCCGCCGACCTTGAGCATGTCGTCCTGGCGCCCGCAATAGCGGTAATAGCCGTCGGCGTCGCGGGTGTAGGTGTCGCCAGTATGGGTCCACTCGCCGCGAAACGTGCGACGCGACTTGTCGCGCTGGTTCCAGTAGCCGTCGGCGGCGCTGGGGCCGCGCACGACGAGCTCGCCGGTCTCGCCGTCGGCGACGTCGTTGCCGGCCTCGTCGACGATGCGCAGCTCGTAGCCCGGCACCGCCTTGCCGGTGGTGCCGTAGCGGATGTCGCCGGCGCGGTTCGACAGGAAGATGTGCAGCATCTCGGTCGAGCCGATGCCGTCGAGGATGTCGGCGCCGGTCCTGTCGCGCCAGCGCTGGCCGACATGCTCGGGCAGCGGCTCGCCGGCCGAGATGCAGGTTTTGAGGCGGTCGGACCCGGCGCCTTCGCCCAGCTCGGGATGCGCCAGCAGCGCGGCGTAGAGCGTCGGCACGCCGGCGAAAAGGGTCGGGCGATGCCGCCGCATTACGTCGAGCACCGCGTCGGGGGTCGGCCGGTCGGGCAGCAGAACGGCCGAAGCGCCCGCCGCCATCGGGAAGGTCATCGAATTGCCGAGCCCATAGGCGAAGAACAGTTTCGCGGCGGAGAACACGACATCGTCGGAGTTCAGGTTCAACACCGTGGCGGCATAGGTGTCGGCGGTCGCCTTGAGGCTCGAATGGACGTGGCGCACGCCTTTCGGCGCGCCGGTCGAGCCCGACGAATAGAGCCAGAACGCGATCTCATCGGACGAGCATTCGGCGATCGGCGGCGGGTTGCCGGCGAGGAAATTGGCGAAGCTGCCGCCCGTTCCGTCCGGGTTGCTGACGACGACCCGCCCGATCCGGCGCGCCGCCGGCTTGAGCGGCTCCAGCAGCGGCGCCGAGACGAACAGCGCCGCCGCGCGGCTGTCCCGCAGGATGTAGCCGGTAATGTCGGCCGGCAGCAGCGTGTTGGTCGGCACCGGGACCACCCCGGCGCGCAGCGCGCCCCAGAACGCGATCGGGAAGTCGATCGTGTCGAGCATGACCAGCGCGATGCGCCGCTCGCGCTCGATGCCGGCGGCGGCGAGCCCGGCGGCGAACCGCGCTGAGGCCGTGTCGAGCTCGGCATAGGTGAGGCTGCGCCAGGGGTCGACGAACGCGACGCGATCACCGCGCCCCTCGCGCAGATGGCGGGCGATGAAATGATCGGCGGCGTTGCCGTTCGGCTCGCTCATGGCGGCGTCCCCGGTTTGCGCACAACCTCTACCAACTTGGCGAGGTCAAAGGCAAACTGCAGCATCATACGCGGCGATGATTTTATCCGGGGGAGACGATGCCGAACCTGCACCCGCAAATCCACAAGGCGCTCGAAGCGATGGCGCGGCTCGAGCTCAAGCCGTTCGAGGAGAGCACGCCCGCCGAGGCGCGCGCGCTGATGGAGACGATGGCCGCCTCGCGCAAGGCCGAGCCGCTGCCGACGGCGCGGACCCTGAACCGGACGATCCCCGGCCCGGCGGGCGCGATCCCGGTGCGGATCTATTGGCCGAACGCCGCCGGAACCTTGCCGGCGATCGTCTATTACCATGGCGGTGGGCATGTGATCGGCAGCCTCGACAGCCACGATCTGGTCGCGCGCAATCTGTGCGGCGGCGCGGAGGCGGTGGTCGTCTCGATCGATTACCGAATGGGGCCGGAGCACCGCTTTCCGGCCGCGGTCGAGGATTCGATGGCCGGGCTCGACTGGGTGCACGCCAACGCCGCGAGTCTCGGCGCCGATCCCGATCGGCTCGGCGTCCACGGCGACAGCGCCGGCGCCAACCTCGCCGCGGTGGTGGCGCTGATCGCCCGCGACCGGGGCGGGCCAAAGCTCAGACTGCAATCGCTGGTCTACCCGGTCGCCGATTTCCGCATGGGCAGCGCGAGCTACAAGACCTATGCGACCGGCTGCGGCATCCTGACCGCCGGCGCGATGAAATGGTTCCGCGGCCACTATCTGCGCACGCTGGACGACGCCACCGATTGGCGCGCCTCGCCGCTCCTGGCGCCGAGCCTCGCCGGGGTCGCGCCGGCGATCATCACCGCCGCCGAGTGCGACGTGCTGCATGACGAGGGCCTGGCCTATGCCGAGCGCCTGAAGGGGGCCGGGGTGGCGGTCGAGCGCCACGAATATGCCGGGATGATTCACGCCTTCTTCGGCATGATGCCGGCGGTCGACGACGCGATGAACGCGCAGCGCGCGGTGTGGGCCGCGTTCAAAAAGGCGTTTACTAATTAACCGTCGCGTGCGTTGCTCGCTCACAACCGGCAGGCCGTGGGGGCGGTCGGTGTCGCGGGAGCATCTCGGATGCGGTGGGGACAACGAGCTGCCTGCGGTGTTGGTGCCGTGGCCGCCTTCGCCGGCGGCGCGCCCGATGCCCGCGCGATCGTGCTCAACGACGGTGCGGCTTTGGCCGCCGGCGGCATCGCCAATTATTTCGACAGCGCCAACGCCTTTCCCAACGTGGTGGAGCTCAATTTCCTGTCGCCCCCAGGCAGCAACAACGGCAGCATCTGCACCGGGACCCTGATCAATTCGCGCACGATCCTGACCGCGGCGCATTGTGTGACCGGCAGCAACAACATCACCAACACGGTCCAGCCCGGCAGCAGCGTGTACTTCCTGCCGCTCGGCTCGAATGGGCCGGCCAGCTCGGGGAACCTGATCACCGGCGCCATCCGCGCGCCCGGATACGACGGTGCCGCCGCCGACCTTGCGCTGGTCTCGCTCGCCAACCCGGTCCCCAACATTGCCCCGGTAACCCTGCTCCAGCCCGGCAACACCCTGCCGCAAGTCGGCGCGACAGTGACGGAGGTCGGGTTCGGCAGCTCGGGCACCGGAACCACGGGCAATCCCGGCAACGACGACAAGCGCCGCGTCGGGCAAACCGAGCTTGGCTATTACGGTCCGGGGAACGCCAGTCCTTTCCCTAACGACGGCGCACAGCCGTTCTTCCAGGCCCAGTTTCGCAATCCGCTGTCGCCCGGCAATCCGGATATTTTCGGGCTCAACGCGAAGGGCATCGCGACGCTGCCGCTCGAAGCGGGGGTCGCGCCAGGCGATAGCGGCGGCCCGCTGTTCTGGACCAACGCCAATGGCCAGGTGATCGAGATCGGCGAGGTGCAAAGCGGCGCCGGCGGGACGCCCGCCAACGGCTATGGCGAGACCAATTCCTGGACGCCGGTCCAGGTGTTCAGCACCTTCATCACGCAAAACAATCCGCTGCGCCAGATATCGTCGAACGCCGGCAATTTCAACTGGAGCAATGCCGCGGCGTGGACCGACAGCGTGCCGGGCGGCCCCGCGCCGATCGTGCCGAACAACACCAACGGAGTCGTGGGCGGCTATCTGAGCGTCGCCTACTACTACAATGTAGCGTTGGCGAATGCCGGCGCGATTACCACTGACATCAGCCCGACGATCGACAGCCTCTCGATCCAGGGCGCGCAGTCGCAGCTGACGATCGCCCCGAGCACGACACTGACGACGCTGGTCAGCGCGCAAATGAACGCCGGCACGCTCTTGGTCAACGGCACGCTCGCCTTGCCAAACCTGGCATTGGTCACCGGCACGACCGCGACCCAGGCGCTGGCGCTCAACGGCGGGCTGCTGGGCGGCACCGGCACGATCACGGCGTCGGGCGGCGTTGCCAACACGGCGGCCAATATTGCGCCGGGCAGCGGCGCCGCTCCCGGCACACTGACGATCCAGGGCAGCTACACGCAGACCACGAACGGCACGCTGACGATCCAGCTCGCGCCGGCCGCCTCCAGCCAGCTCGCGGTCGGCGGCGCCGCGTCGCTCGCCGGGATATTGCAGCTGGCGGGGGCGGGGCCATACAAGATCGGCTTCAACTACACGATACTGACCGCGACGTCGCTCACCGGCGCGTTCGGCACGGTGAACGGCAGCCAGCTCACCGCCTTTCTGACGGCGACGCCGACCTATCTTCCCACCGCGGTGCAGCTCAGCGTCGCCCAGAACGTGTCGTTCACTACGGCGGCGACGACCCCCAACCAGATCGCGGTGGCGAAAGCGCTCGACAAGACCGGCGTAACGCTGATGGGCAACCTCCTCACCGCCGCCAACGATCTGGCGAATTCGACGCCCGCGCAGGTCGCGGTGGGGCTGAACCAGCTCGCCGCGGACGGCGACGGGTCGAGCGACGGCGATGTCGTCGGTAATTATCTGACCGGCAATCTCGCCGCGGCGGAGATCGTCGGCCGCGCGCTCGACGAGCATATCGCGATGCTGCGCGGCGATGACGACGGCACGCTGGCCGCCGCGGGCTTGCACGGACTCCAGTTCAATTTCGCCAGCCGCTCGCCGGCGCAGTTCGCCGAGGCGTTCGGCGGCGATACCGTCGCCGCCGCCGACGCGGCGCCCGGCTCGGTCGCGATTCCGCCGGTAAAACTGTGGGCGCAGGGCATCGGCGCCTGGCAGAATCTGCGCGATGACGGCGAAACCCCGGGCATGCTCCAGGCGATCGGCGGGGTGATCGCCGGGGTCGATATGCGCCCGTTCGCCGAGACGCTGCCGCACCTCAAGGGCGGCGTGGCTTTTTCCTATACCAACGGCAGCCTGATGGGCGACGACGAGAGCGGCTCGACCAATGCGTATCGGCTGGCGCTCTACGCGACCAATAGCTGGGGCGCGGCGTTTGTCGAGGGGCGGGCCGGATACGGTTACGATCAGATCGCGACCAGCCGCTTTGTCGGCTTCGACGCCCTCGACCAGACCGCGACAGGCAGCACTTACGGATATGAGGTCTCGACGCGGCTCGCGGCGGGGTATGGGCTTGATTTCGGCCGCGTTCATCTCGAACCGAGCGCGGCGGTTGCCTACGACCGGGTGACCCGCAGCGGCTACACGGAGAATGGCGCGGGCGATATCGGCCTGATGGTCTCGCCGAGCGCCCTCGACAGTTTGCGCCTGTCGTTCGGCGCGCGCGCCGGGACGAGCATCGATCTCGGCAACGGGCTCATGCTGCGGCCGGCGGTCGAGGCGCGGTTCGAGGATCATGTCCTGTCAGAGCTGCCGACGACCAATCTCGCCTTTATCGGCGCGCCGGACGATCCGTTCCAGATCGTCGGGGCGCAGCCGGGTCGCCAGGCGGCACTGCTTGACGGCGGCTTCACGATCGGCAATGGCGGATGCGTCGCCGCCTTCGCCGACTACACCGCCGATCTGCGGCTCCACGAGACGGTTCAGGCGGTAGTCGGCGGGGTGCGCATTACCTGGTGAGCGGCGCGGAGCACGCCGATGGATGGGCTTCGTCAGGGCCGGCGCGCGCCGTGTCGAACCCGCAGGATGATCACCTCATCGCCGACGATCTCGTAACGAATGATGTACGGTGGTATCGCGACGAGCTCGCGCAAATCATCGCCAACCGGTCGCCCTCGATGCGGGAAGCTTTCCAGGCTGTCGCCGAGGTTTAGCAGTGCGTCCGCAAGCCGAGTCGCCGCGCGCGGATTGTCGCCTGCTATGTAATTGTGAATACCCAGAATTTCGAGCAGCGCCGCCGGCGACCAGACTACGCGCACGGAGGCGGTTCGACCTTACCATCGCGCAATTTTTCCAGCCACACGCGCACTTTCTGATGGGGAACACCGTTGCCCGCGGCGATCTCCGCGCGCGCTTTAGCAATGGCGTGCTTCTCTTCTTCCGTATCGGTCTCGTCGACCGCGATCGTCGGCTCGGCCATCTCAACTCCGATCGTTACGACTATTCTATGTCGCGATGGCTGGTCCGGATAGCAATGTTTGCGATCAAGCCGGCGCGAACAGCCGCTCTTTCTCGCCCGAAGTCAGCACCGACAACGCGGCGTCGGGCGCCGGTGCGGCGAAGGCCGGGTCGCGCTGGAGGGTCGGCAGCACCCGGTCGGCGAAGAGCCGCATGTTGACCTCCGCCTCCTCGTGCGGCAGCCCGCCGAACGAGAATTCGGTGACGAGGTGGTCCATCCCGGTGCAGCGCTGCAGCTCGCGGATTTTATCGAGGCAGTCGGCAGGCGTGCCGACGATCTGGATCGAGACGTAGAAATCGGTCGCCTTGGCGCGGGTCTCGGCGCTTTCGTTGATCTTGGCGTAGGTGCGCGCCATCTTGCCGTAGCTCTCGTAGCCTTTGACGGTCGACAGGTGGCCGTCCGAGAAATGGTAGTGGTCGTCGATCGACTGCCATTTGAGGCCGAGATATTGGACCGCGCGCTCCTGCGCCTCGGCGCGGCTTTCGGCACAGCACACGTTGGTGAGGATGATCGGCGGGCGCGGCGCATGGCCGGCCGCCGTCGCGATCTCGCGATAGCGCGCGATGTCCTCCGACGCCTTCGGCCATTCGTTCTGCATGACCATCAAGAGGCCGAAGCCGAGCTTCGCCATGATCTCCGCCGAGTCAGGGCTGACCGCCGACGCATAAAAGCGCCGCTCGGGGTGCGAGACCGGGCGCGGGCGGATCGCGGTGCGCGGGATTTGAAAGAATTCGCCCTGGTGTTCGAAACTGTCGTTCGCCAGCGCCTTGACGATGATCTGCGCCGCCTCGACAAAGCGCGGCCGCGCCTCGCCCATCGGTATCCGGAAACCTTCGTATTCGACGCTCGCGGCGCCCCGGCCAAAGCCGAACACGCAGCGCCCGCCGCACATGATGTCCAAGAGCGCGATCTGCTCGGCGACGCGGACCGGATCATGCCACGGCAGCACGATGACCGCGGTGCCGAGCGCGATCCGTTTGGTGCGCCCGGCGTAGTAGGAGAGCAGCTGGGTCGGCGCCGGCGACATCGCGTAGCCGGTAAAATGATGCTCAAGCGCGAAGAGCGAGTCGAAGCCCAGCGGCTCGGCGAGGTCGCCCATCGCCAGATGCTCGCCGACCACCGAGGCGTCCGACCGCCCCTCCTGGCACAGCATGTTGAGCGCGACGCCGACTTTCATAGCCTTCCTCCATCAATCTTTGCAGGCAGGTTCCGCCGATCCACGCGGCGGGTCAACCGCACCGTCGTCTCCCCCGCGAAAGCGGGGGCCCAGGGCAACCGCCGTTCCGCTTGCCCTTGGGCCCCCGCTTTCGCGGGGGAGACGACGGAATCAAATCGGCGGCGCGGGCGGGAAGTTGGGTCTGCGCTTTTCGAGATGCGAGGCGAGGCCCTCCTTGACGTCCGGGCCGCCGAACCCGAAGAACTCCAGCGCGAGCGAAGCGTCGAAGGTCGGGCCCATCATGCGCAGCCAGTTGTTGAGCGCGCTCTTGGTCCAGCGGATCGCGCTCTGCGCGCCCTCCGCCAGTTTTGTGGCGATCTCGATCGATTTCGCTTCGAGCTGATCGTCGTCGACCGCGAAGGTTATCAAGCCGATACGCTCAGCTTCCTCACCCAGAATCTGATCGCAGGTCAGCAGATAGTATTTCGCCTTCGCCATGCCGCACAGCAGCGGCCAGATGATCGCCGCGTGGTCGCCGGCCGCGACGCCGAGCCGCGTGTGGCCGTCGATGATCCGGCAATCCTTGGTCGCGATCGACACGTCTGCGAGGATGCCGCAAACGAGGCCGGCGCCAACCGCGACCCCGCGCATCGCGCTCACCACCGGCTTGTTGCAGTTGATGACGCCGTAGACCATCTCGCGCGCCTCTTTCCATTGGCGGGCGCGCGCGCCAAAGTCCTCGGTGGCGCTGCGGATCATGTTGAAGTCGCCGCCGGCCGAGAACACCTTGCCGGCGCCGGCGAGGATCGCGACATTGACGCTCTCGTCGCGGTCGATGTCGCGCCAGATATCGGCGAGCTCGGCGTGCATCGCCTCGTCGGCGGTGTTCATCCGCCCGTTATCCATCGTCACCCGCAGCACTTTCGGGTGCGGCCGGTCGAATTTGAGGCGCGTATAGCGGGCGTATGGGTCGGTCATAGGGCACTCCTAGGTATTCCTGGCGGAACAGTATCCACCCGAGCGCCGACTTGATAGAGTCCCCGATTATGTGTATCTATACACATAATGAACAGCCGAGACGTGATCGCCGCCCTGAAAGCCGACGGCTGGCGCGAGGTCGCGCAGAAAGGCAGCCACGTTCAGTTCAAACATCCGACAAAGCCGGGCCGAGTGACGGTGGTGCATCCCGAGCGTGATATCCCGAAAGGGACACTTGGGAGCATCGAGCGGCAAGCGGGTCTGAAATTGAGGTAGTCACATGCCGCATTATATCGCCTTGATCCATAAGGATCGCGACAGCGATTACGGAGTGTCTTTCCCGGATTTTCCGGGACTCGCCACGGCCGGGCGCACGCTTGATGAAGCGCGCGCCATGGCCGAGGAGGCGCTTGCCTTTCACATCGAAGGCATGATTGAGGACGGCGAGGCGATCCCCGAGGCGTCGACGCTCGAAGCCGTGATGGCTGATCCCGCGGCCCGCGATGGGGTGGTCACCCTGATTTCGAGAAAGCCATTGGCGAAGCGCGCCGTCCGGGTGAACGTGACCTTGCCCGAAGACGTCCTCGCCGAGATCGATCGCTATGCCGGGAACCGCGGGCTCACACGCTCCGGTTTTCTTGCGCATGCCGCGAAACGCGCTATGGAAGAAGCCGAATAACCTCCCAGGGAGAGACCGCCATGCCCCCAAGTACCACTGGCGAAGCCCGCGCCTATCCGCGCCCGCTGCCCGATCCCGTCTGGCTCGGCAAGCTCAGCGAGGAAATCCTCGAGCCGGAGCTGCCGATCGTCGATCCGCACCATCATCTGTGGGACCATCCGGGCAGCCGCTATCTGCTCGACGAGCTCCTCGCCGACGTCAATTCCGGCCACAACATCGTCGCCACCGTCTTCATCCAATGCGGCTCGGGCTATCGCACCAGCGGCCCCGAGGAGATGCGGGCGCTCGGCGAGAGCGAGTTCGTCCGGGCGATCGCCGAGGAGGGCGACCGGCGCGGCGGCAAGACCAAGATCTGCGCCGGCATCGTCAGCTTCGCCGATCTGCGGCTGCCCAATGTCGACGACGTGCTGCGCGGCCAGATCGACGCGGCTGGCGGGCGGTTTCGCGGCATCCGCCAGATCGCCGCGCATGACCCGGCGATCGTCAGCGGCTCGTCCTATGTACCGATGGCGGGGCTGATGAACGAGCCGGCGTTCCGCCGCGGGATGAAGCGGTTGCCGGCGCACGATTTGACCTTCGAAGCGTGGATCTACCATCCGCAGATCAAGACGCTGACCGAGGTGGCGCGCGCGTGCCCGGAGACGAAGATCGTGCTCAACCATTTCGGCGGGCCGCTGGGCGTTGGCCCCTACAA
>Ga0182024_10018669_pt1 | contig 12879 bp, 10 predicted proteins | sample P32metaG_FD_120480 | JGI IMG/M metagenome (GOLD analysis project Ga0182024, IMG submission 120480) | Permafrost microbial communities from Stordalen Mire, Sweden - P3-2 metaG (Illumina Assembly) | ecosystem: Environmental > Terrestrial > Soil > Wetlands > Permafrost | place: Sweden: Stordalen...
CCTACCTTCGTGGTGAGAGGTTCGGGTGGATTGACGGCTGCATCAATAGCCTTGAATTCCTCTCTCGGGCTCTGGAATTTGGCAAGGAAAGGGTACTGTGCTTGTTGCGCAGGAGAGTATATCCCAATATGTTCGTCTTTGTGGTGATCCAATTCTTCTAGATGTTCTGCTCCTTCCTCAGTGTAAGCTACTGCTGCTGCGACGTTGTGGAAGTTGACGTAGTTGGCGTGCTGTCCATTGAGAGCCACAGGTGCCTCGTTCTCTACTCCTGGTTCGATCCAGGTAGTCGAGCTTACAGGGGGCCACGGTAGACCTCTCTTACCTGTCACATAACGCAGAACTTCGATGAATTCTGAGTCGGCAAAGGAGGCGTTAGGGATCTGACGCTTGGTCAGTCCAGGAGCTTTGCCCGGTGTGAGAATACAGGTGACTGGCTTGATGTTATTGATAGCGTCCTGAGCAAAGTACCAGTCTTCGGTAGGGATCACAGCTTCTTCGCCATCGGCAGATACGCCCACTTGATCGACGGCTACTTCAATCTCGATCAGTTGTTCTTCGTTGTCGGCTAGGGAGTTTTGCGTAACGAGGAACTGCGGCATTGACTTATCGGCCAGTTCGTTAGTAAAGTTGATAACCAACGGGTTGCCAGGAAAAGGACCACCCGTAACCGATACGTTTTTATTTCCTATGACTGGCAAAGCTTCAAGTGCAAGAGTGAGTTCTTCGAAATCAACGTCAAAAGCCAATGGATATGTTGTCGTGGTGTTCTGGATTTCTCCTTTGCCTCCACCTGGGCCTAAAGGCATTGTGAGCTTGAACGTACCCGCAATAGCGTTGCCTTCCTCAATAGATATCGTTTGTTGTGCGCTCTGTGGATGTTCCTGGCGTGGCAGAAGGATAATCTCTTCCGTTGATTTGGTCAATCCAATAAGTTCAAGTTCGAGAGGATCGTCAGAGAAGCCATCGTACAGGGCGCGGTAGTTCTCTACGATTTCAACTGATCGGTTGAGGGCTGACTTCGCTGCGAGCGTGATTCCGAGGACTGTGCCACCTGCGCGCACGGCCTTGAGGTAGTTGATGGCGCGGTTCTTGTAGGACGAATCAGATTCCTGAATGTTCTCCCATTGTTCGTTATCCAGGAGCCCTTCTGTATCATCAGTATATGTCTCGAAGGCTAAACGTGCAAAGGAGAATGGTTCAGCATAGAAGTTGTCTAGTTCTGTCGTGCGTAGACCGTTGGCTTCGATATTGAGACGAGCTTCGAGGTAGTTCTGCTTAAGTGTACCTACGCCTGCCGGTCCAAGTAGTGTGTACATGAGCGCGACTAGGTTCGAGTCGAGCGACTTGTTGTACAGCGTTTCTGGAAAGGCGTCGAGATAGCTTACAGGGTGTTTTGGTCCGCCCAGTGGCTCGATAAAAACCTGCTGGTTGATGACGGTCGTGATGTCGGGGGTTTCAATTGTTGTGCCTAGAGGTTCAGTCATTACCGATTATGGTCCCGAAGTGGTCTAGTCGTGTGCTATAATGGTCTTAATTTAATGATAGATCGCCTTTGTAAAATTGTTTTATGGATTGGTAATGCACTCTCTAGGCCATTGGGTATAACGATGCCTCAATCTTACCAACCCATGAGTATGCGTCATACCGGTATGTGTTTTCCTAATTGTAAATGTGCAAGAGCGCAAAAGAAAATAACAGATAATGGCCCCACTCTGCAAGAATTTTGTGATATGATCCGTGACAAAACTAAAAATGATCGAGGAGCAAAATGACCAAGACGGTCGAAAACGCCTTGATATACGCTTATATCGTTACGGATAATAGCGACGAGTTTTCTTTTTGTGTAGATAAGAAAACCTGGGAAAAGGAATTAGCTAAGGCACAAAAGAAGGATAAAACCCTTACTATAAGTGGCCAAGGATTTCGTTTAGATATTGATCCAAAATGGATAAATAAGACGTGTTTATCGATACCGCAGATACACCTTCCGTTGCCTCAAGTTCCTCGGCGTTCTCAATGTCGTTGTTAGCTCTTCTCCCAAGTATTAGCGGCTCGCGACTTGATGATTAGGCCAGGAAGGGTATCGACTCCTTTTATCATTCCCGTTGGTAGCGCGGGCAACTCATCATCCCGCAGGAAGAAGTCGGAGTCGAAGGTGTATTCACCACCAGCAAATGGTTTATTTGTAACAGGGTAGAAAACGGTCGGGAGCGCTTGTTTACCAACTGCTTGATATTCGATAAGAAACGAACGGATGGGTTCAGTCACGCCAGTAGGTGATCTTTCGTCCTCAATAACCACTACAGTACCGGCTCCTAGTACTTTATTGATTTGCGTTTCAAGTATCGCAGCGGTTGTACCTTCTTCAAGCGGATCAATTTCCCCTGTTTTTTCTGATGATTTTTCACCATACACAAGCTGGTAAGACCCTCGTTCCGGGTGACCCACTACATACAGAGCTTGGATCTCATTTTCGCCGCCAGCTTCGGCCCAGCTCGCTCTACCCCAACGAACACGATCAAGGAAGATACCCTCAAGAGGCACTCCTTCAATGTTAGTTTGCCATACACGGATCAGACTTGGATCGTTTGGTATGTCATTTGACCAACGTACGTTTTGTACTCCAACGACGTTATGGATCTGTGCGAGTAAATCAGATAGCCGAATGACGCTTCCGAAATACTGGTTAGCGAAAAACGCTTCGAGAGCTTCGTGAATGGAGTTGTTGACCGTAGATGGGCTGGACTGCGGTGCATAGATAACGGTAATATCAAGCTTGAAGTAGCGGACATGAGCCTTGTGCGCGAGTACATCGGTAGTCACCTGTCTACTAGCTTCTAGCGCAGCCTGTAAGTCTTCAACGTTTTGATCGTAGAAGTACGGTGCGATTTTAACCGTCGTTGGGCTTTTCTGTTCACTAAATCGTTCTCCGGTGTATTCTGGCTCTTCTTTTTCTTTCTTTGGAGGACCTTCATCGATTCCACCCTTGTCTCCGCGAATTGTGGAACTCCACTCGATCCCGTCGCGTGCTCTGATCGTACCTCCATAGCCCGATATATCATGTACGAGCCAATAGTGAGTCCCTCGGTAGTATTTGTTTGCACCAATCGTGAGCTGTGCAGGAATAGAGAGAACGGGCAACGCAAAGAGTGTTGTGAGGATATTTCCTATAAGAGGACGCTTAGTCGGTTCACCATCACGTCGATAGTTCTCGTAATGATACATACTCGTTGGTTCATCTATGAACGCTTGAGAGTTGCTAGCCAGTGGGGCTGTAAAGATTGTACTCGTGGACTGTTCATTGGTGCCGTCAATGTAAACATCGACTGCGTTAGTGACGTTATGTTCTACACTATTGCGTGAAGCCGATGATGTATAGGCGTATTCAAAGAGCACTAAGGCTTCTGGCGACAGCCCCGTAACGCCTGTATTTTCACCTAAGTAGATATTGGTGAATGTAACGTTTGGCTGATTTTTTCCAGTAATGTTACTACGCGGATCTACGCCTACTCCATCGATCATGGCGCGCAACGTATCACCCTGTAGCAACGGCGGATAGTTGAAGTTGAAGTCTACACCTTCGCGGAAGAAGAATTTGTTTTCAACAGATAGAGTATCAGAGATAAAGACCGGAAGACCTTCCCAAACTTCCTTGGCAAACGGGTTTGTGGAAAGAGCGGTTGTCCATGTGTTGTCGAGAGTTTTGTAGTATGGTTCATCTTTACCTATGAAAACCCAACCATCCTTTACAGTTTCGCTAAACGTTTTTGAGATGACAATTTCTGTGGCTGATTTGATTGATACCACGGTAGCGGAAGATATTACTAAGGTTGGGCTATCTTCTGCTTTGTAAACCTCCACAGGGTCTTCGGGTTTGATTCCAACAGTCGATGGAATAGTTATGACATCTCCTCCGGATATACCAGAGCCGCGCACCATAATCGGATATGGATAACCTGGATAAGATGCTCCGCCGCCGTATTTATATTCGGTCTGATCATCGCCTGTCGGTACTTGAATGTACTCCTGGTATTTGGAGATCGGACCAATAACGTTAGCCTTGGTGCTGAAGGCGGTAGCTACAGAAAGTGCAAGGAACTGATCTTCGGTACCAGCGAGATTTCGGAAGACAGTGTTCTTGAAGCGTGTCTTGAGGCTATTGTCATCTTCTTGAGCTTCACCTCCGGTCGTAGCCGCAGGATTTGTGACTGAGGTGATGCCTAAGACCGGAGCAAACGACATGATCGTGACCGCTTCGGCCGGTACGTTACCAATGGAGCCAGGATTTTTTGCCTTGATCGGTACGAGTTCTGTTTCTTCTTCACCAACGTGTAATGTGACTGTGGATGTTGTGACAAATTCGGGTAGGATGCCATCCGTAGACGTTGATATGTGAGACTTCAGGATCACTCCAGAGGGGATAACGATGTTGACGGTCGCCGGAGAGTTGCGCTTGAACTTGACAAAACCCGAGGCGATCGTTGCTACCTGTCGTTCGAATCCAAAGAGTGACATGAAATTGGTGAGATTTGCGCCGAACTTGCTATCTACGTTAAGCGCTTCCTGGAGTCCTATCAGGTCGATGGAGCTTTCGGCAATAGCGTTTGATACTGTATCAAAGATGAGACGCTCAGGGGTTCCTACTTCGGCAGATATGGTTGGCTTGAACAGACGGATTTGGGCCGTCATTTGTTCCGCAATTTGCGTGGTACTCAAGACGGGCATATCAACTGCTCACGGGGATATTGAGTTCAAGCGTGTCGTTGCCGATTTCAAGAGCAAGGTTGCACATCAGGTGATCTTCAGCAGAGGCGAAATTGATGCTCACTACACGAAGCAGAATCTCTCCCGGCGTGAGAGTTGGCTTGCCGAATTTGATCGCATCATCTTCGTTGCGGGCAATCTGCTGCGCCTGATAGTTCTGGCATATGCGTAGTAGCTCAGAGCGTACAATGGCAGCGGCATGATTGAAGTCGTTTGTACCGATTATGGTAACTTCTGGATTGATCAGATCTTCCTCTAGGATCGAACCAAATTCTGGATGGAGTTCCTCAAATCCAAGGGGCGTCAGGATGGCGCACACAAGATCCTGCTGTAGCTTGGCCGCATTTACAACGGTACCGAGAGAAGTACCACTCAAACCGAGATCGCCATTCTGAAGGAGTAAGGAAAAGCTCATTAATGATTACTCTTTGGTTTAGGGTATTAGTTTGGGGAATAGTGATCCGGACATCAACGATATCTCTCTAAGTTGTCCTTCTTCGTTGATGAGGATTCTTCCCGACGCGGCGCTTATTACCGTATCTCCTGGTTCTGGTTTGATTCCTTCTTGCGTGCCTTGTTCCTCATATATTCCTTCTAAGAACCATGATCCATTTTCTTCGCTTACCACCCACTTCTCTCCAGGCATTGGCCAACGGAATAGAGGCGTGTAATGATAAGCGTTGATACTGATTACCTCTCCGTTTCGCGTTTCTGCTTCGATAAGACGCTGAGAGGGATCGCAAGTAATGATCTTGACGCCGCGTTTCAGTTGTAAATTTACATGATCTCCCAAGCTCATTAGATTCCAGTCGTCTGAAAGGGATTGTTACCGCCAAAGGCTTTGCTATTTTCGGCATTCGTCTTTGGATTAGTCTTGATTGGAAGCGCCGGACGTTGTGTCGGTGCTGTGGCTTTTGCCTTCGTTTCGTCACGTAGGGGCTCGATTGATGCGTCTACCATATTCGGTGGAATCTGTTCTTCGTTAGGAGCCGGTTTTTCATTGACGTAAAGAACGGATGGAGCGGTTAGCTTAGCGACCGTTTGATAACCGTTAGTCGTATCCCAAGTGTGTGTGACTTCTTCAATGAACATCTGGATTCCATGTGCGGGAAAGCCTACCTTACCCCCAGGGAAAAGCTCTGGCATAAATGTGAATGTGAATGGAGTTTCGAATTGGCGAGACCAGCCGAGAAGGAACTGTTGCCATGCCAGAAGACACTCATAGATTGGGCTTGTGACTAACGGAAATTCTTCCTTGGATACACGAGGACCATAGCGTTGGATGAATTCAACAGCCTCCTTATAGTTCATCATGCCAGCTACACCCGGTCTCTTTAGATCAATTTCTTCTTGTTCGAGATTGTAAAGTACTCCTTCTGATGTCATCGCTTCAAAGATTGTCATCATTCCGGCTTTTTCTTCAATGACGAGTGATACTCCGGGGGTAGATGGGTTAGCAGGGTAGATCGGATTACCTAGAGAGAAGACGTGCGTAACTAGATTTTCATCATTGAGTTCGATGCCTCCTTCAAGAATCTCAATGTCATCAATTAGCCAGTATGCATCATGATGACCAAATTCACCAAAGTAATCTGGATAAAATGCGTAGAAGTCTCCGTTCGGTAGAGACTGGAAGCTGCGCAGAGATGCTTGGCAAACTTGCTGAACAAAAGGCAAAAGGGGAGTGGCGTTTATCAAAGACTTTTGACCTCCGAAGATTTGTGCCTTATATCTAGCTTCGGATGAAGGAAAGCTGATGTTAGATGCAAATGCTGCTGCGCTCGCTTGGCTAAGAATAGATGCACCAGATGATCCCTTACTTTCTCCTTCTGTTTCTCCTTCAGTTCCAGCCAGCGCAGGAGGAAGTGGTCCTGTGTAGGGTTCTTCAAGTTCGCTATTCTTCAAGTGTATCGAGTTATAAGGACCAGGGGGTGCCGTTGGGGATGGCCATTCGCTTTCTTGTTCGCCGCCCCATCCAGCCCCTTCCTTTGGATTCGATTTCTTATCCCATCCAGTGCTGAAATAACGACCTTTGATCGTCATCCACTCATGTCCGGCAGACCAGTAAATGGTAACCCCCTTTCCTTTGGGTCCTGGACCAGGTTCTCCAATCGATCCATATATGTTACCAAAATTACCGGAAGGCGGTACTGGTGATCCCGGAGGGATAAATGCCCCGGCGGCTAGAATAGCTCCTACCGATCCAGAACAATCGTAGCCGTTTACTTCAGAACCCCCTGTCTCGGTTTCCGTGCCCATACTTGGGTCACCCGCTTTAGCATGACCTCCTCCATATGAATACGGATATTGCTTGTTAGTAATTTCAGAGGCGCGAGATTCCATCACATCTAGTCGCGTACGCTTAGCGCTGCCAGTCTTGCCTTTGGTTTCCTTCGAGTTGCGTTGCGTTTCTTCTGGTTCGTTTGATTTTTCTTCACCTAATCCTCCTGCGAGTGGGGGTTTTGATGTAATCGGGTATTGTGAGATTAAGCGCTTGGCTCTAACAAGTTCGGTAGTCCACCCGGGATAACCTTCACTACCCTGTGTTTTTTTAGCCCAGTCTTCCCAATTTCCTTCTTCCTTGAGACTTGGCTGTTCGACGCTGCGCATAACAGCAGCTTCACAGAAAGCTTCTGTCGCAATGCTCGTATCTTCGGCTTCTGCCTTCGTATAAGATTTTCCTCCATAAGGAGTATCAGTAGGCTTACCTGCGAATTGGAACTGGAACCAACCCTGCGCCCCTTCGCTTTCGCTCGTAATACTCTTCTGGTTGAATCCACACTCGCACAGTGATGTACAGATTACAAATTCGGGTGGCAAGTTGAAACGTTTGGCTATTGTAGTCATCGTTTCTACGACTTCCTTGGTATTGGTCAGATTACCAGTTGGCGTACCTTTACCTTCTCCACCTCCTGAACCTCCTCCTTTTCCATGAGAGCTAGTGCCAATCGCTGCGGCCCAAAAGCGAACGGCGTCTTCTTGTGCCTCTTTGTCATTCTGTTCAAAATCATTCCACAGCTTGTTGATCAATTTGGGCACCGAGGATGGGACATCCTCGATCCATATCTTCTCATCTTTCCAGTCGCCAATGAATGTAAGAATAGCCCATAGTAGATTTGCGAATGAACCATCGTTGGTTGCATACTGACCGCCTTTTTCAACTCCGAAAGGAACCCCATTTTGACTTTGCTGAAAACCTGTTTCCCCGGCCTTATTCTTCCATTTGGCTGCCAGTTCTTCGCCTTGACCCTCTTCAAGACCTTCAGCCCCACCCATACCAGGGACTCCTCCTGGAGCGACAACAGGTTCTCCTGCTGAATTTACAGAACCAGCTTCCTCCCATCCAAAATGCTTTAGTAAGCTGAGCGTGTACGGTTGCGCAAGTTGGTACCAGGTGTAGAGAAGTTTCTTGAGTGTGCAAGAGGCTTCAAGTGTGATCGGACCTGGGCGCATCTGATAATACGGACACTTGTCTAAGAAACCTGTAAAGACCTGTACAGGATGCCCAGGTGTACGCTCTAGGAAGATGGTGATTGGGTCCATGGGATGGAAAGCAACTTCACCTGGACGAGTAAAAATGCGATCGGGATTACGAAGTGTTAGCTTGGCGGTTGATACCTGGTTCAGCTTTCGACCGATCTCACCGCCAATCACGTACTCTTGTAGATCCATGATTTCTTCTTTGGTATTCTTAACATAGGCCCAGCACTTTGGAGAATACACCAATCTCTGCACGTCAGCCATCAAAGACCACCTTCTCCAGGCACGGGTAGCGCTGACACAAGTTTATTTGGTTCTGGAGGGGTTTCAGGTAATGGTGATACTTTTGATATAGGCTTCGAGTTCGTAGCAGTTTCTTGTTGGACATAAGTGGGCTGATACGGAGTGGTCAGACCTTCGAGAACACTTACCCAACTGGTTTGCTGATTTTCGAACACGCTGGCTGAAATACCCTTATAGATACCGGCAAATGATTGTGCAATGGAAAATTCAAAGCTAAAGATCGGTGCATATTCTCCTTTCTTATACTTGCGTTCAATACGCGGCACGAAACCCTGTACGCAAGTGCGTTCGTGTTCCCCCTTCATAATTGATCGATTGACTTTGATACCACCGCCGTTGATCTCTAGTTGTGTTATGTTGTTTGCTGCGTTGCCTACGGCCTTCTTCTGTGCCTGGTGTATAAACTCTGTGAGTACGCTGTAGTCACCCTGGTCAAGGCATTGCGCTTTGACTGTGAGAGAGGGGAGTACAATATTGTGGGCATAGAAATCACGCGTGTAGCGAGCCTGTGAGGTCGTACCGCTGATTCCAACGTTTAGAGTCATTTCTTGAACAAAAAATTCGATCTTCGAAGTTCCGTCGCACAGGATTGCATTAGCCCGAGAGAAGGCTGCGGCGCGTCTACCTTCGCTGATGCGGGCAGCCCGGATATCATATGCCTGTTGTGATGCTGGTACTACTCCAGCCCAAGATGAAGGTTCTTCTGTCCCGTTGTTCGGATAAAGAGGAAATGATGCACTGTTGAGTTCGGCTGACATCCTGTCAATTAGGCTACGTTGTGCTCTATTCGTTGTAGCCTGCTATACTGCAAGGAGTTGGTGTCAAATCAGCGGTCGGGGCGGACGATGCCCTCGTATACCTGAACTAAAGATTAGTGACCGTAGCCTTTAGCGCCAACGTTTAGTATTACAAAATCAAAAGGAAATAGCAATATGAATGGCGTTGTCAAATATCGCGTAGATGATTGGGTAAAGGGATATGACACGAACCAAAAGGTCGCTCTTGACGGAATTATTGTAGCGATTGATGACGATGTCGTTTCAATTGAGTGGTTGCTACAAGGTGATGAGTTCTTCATACACGAGGATGAAAAGCCTTCTAAGGTCGGGGGTAATTGAGTATGTCGGCATATCGATACTCAAAAGAGAAATGGGTTGAACTTTTGAAGCATGCCGGAGTGACGAAAGGGGCAGTCGCCAGAGGAGATTTTGTTGCAGCCCATATGCACGGCCCAACAATTTGGCACGAGGAGGATGGGAGAGACGTGTTGATAATCCCTCTCGGATGGGAGACGTGGGATGGCGATGACGAGTGGTTGGAAATCGAAAATCAATTGGATAAGGAGTCGTGATTATGGCTGAGTCGAAAAATAATGAACAGAGTTGGGGAATTACAGATAAGGGTATAATTTATCACGATTTCTTGCTAGCTGTCAAAGCATTGTCCAAAGATGATGAAAAGAAGATTGTTTTCCGTCACGAGCCCCTGTGTGGTCCTGAGTCTACTTGTGTAATGTGCAAGTATTTTGATTGGTCATGACCCCTTCTATTCTTTTTTCTTAAGCTTAGCCCCAGGAAGCGTTTCTGTGCCGCTTTCTCCTTTCCCTGAATTGCTGAAGTTTGGCTTAGCCCCTAACGCCGTCAGTGCTTGAAACTCAGTGTCATTGATGTAAGATGGCAAGAGCGAATTGTAGAAGTCTCCAATCTTGACAGCACCTTCTGCCGCCTGCTTAGCGGTAGTTTCTACGAATTCATCGCCAAGGAATGTTCCTGGTGCAATAAATGGGTTCTGAGCAGGATTACCCGACTCGGGAGAGATAGTTCCTTTGAGCGAAAGAAACTCACTAGGTACCGTTTTCCCATTGACCTGTTCAGTGCTACCAACTTCCATCGCTTCATGCACAAGTTCTTGGAGCTTGCTTACATCAGGAGACTTATCGACGACGTGGGCTTTCATTTGCCATTTAGGTGCAACGGTTTCAAGAGAGTATGTAAAACCGGGAGCCTCTAATGGTTGAATTTCGAAGCGCCAACCGCGTTGTGCATACTCCATGGTCATCGGGACCTGTGTGTATTTGTCTGCACTAGCGGCCGTACTACCTTGTGAAGCAACTGTGAAGTATTCCATGAAGAAGCTATAGATTTCCTCTATTTTTTGATATTGACGAACAGTACCTTCGATAGTTAGATCATCAATATAGACACTGAGGATCTGTACCACTTCGCCGCCGTAAGTGGGAAATTGAGCAATGTTGAGAGCGTAGGCCCAGGCAATTTCATCCGCGCCTGTAATCACCACAAGTGGTTCTCCGCCATTGACGAGTTCGTGCTGAAAAAGTATTTGGGTGTCGGACATGATTACCCTTTTTGCTTAGCTTCCCAACGTGATAGTTCTTCTTGCGCTTTATTAGCAGCCGCCGATCCCGCGCTTTCGCCTGCCCCTGTGACATTAGTTGCCCCACTCGAAGTGGACTTGGCTCCGGTATTACTTGTTTCCTTAGGAGATTTTGCCTTAGGGAACTGGAGTTTGAACCACCTCTTGGCTTCTCCGGTCAATTCGACTTTGGCATTTTCTTCATTTTGCTTTTCGATATTGACCGAGTCGATCTTTTCGAGAGCTTTGGTAATTTCACCCGGCTGTTGTGCCAACTTATCCTTCTTGATATTTGCGAGTTCTGGCGCACCGACACCTGCTTTTTCAGCCGTATTATAAAGACCTTTAGGACCTGCTAATTTACTATATAAATCGCCTTGATCTTCTTCTGTTAGACCAGTATCCTTCTTTGCGCTGGACAGTGAAGACTGAATCTTGTTGCTTCTATTCTTTACGCTTGTTTCTGTTTGACGTAACCTTTCTTCCAGTTCACCCTTCTTCCCCCCATTCCCTCCTCCGAAAAGTTCTTCACCAAGGTCTTCTCCGCGCGTGTTTGCAATTTCCTTCTTGAGTTGCTGAATTGAAGCTTGTTCGTGCCTATGCGCTATTACTTCCTTTTCAGTACCGCCACCCTTTTCAAGTAGTTTCTTTTGGTTTCCTTGTTGTAAACCTACAACTTCTTCTCCAATTACTTTAGCTTGATTTTCACCTGCTGCTACCATTGGTCCTTTTTTAGCTATTGCATGCAAAAGTTTAGCTTGTTCTACAGGAGGGCCGCCGAACATATTATGAATATACGAATACTTTTCCTCTTCAGCAGATGTGGTTTCTACTTCACCTATGGCATTTGTTTTTTTCGTTCCATACATCGTCGGCGTATTCTTTTCTAGTCTTTCCAAAGTTTTGATCGCATTCACAGATTTCTCAGGTCCCGTCATATCTTCAATATCCCAAGGTTTGACACCTTCACTCATAGCTTGTACCTGACCAAACGAACTTTGATTTATGCCTTGAATAATATTCGGGTTCATCCCGGTGATTTTTGCGACTTCACCATACTTCTGCATTCCGCCGATTAAAGTCGATCCGTTCTCTACAGACTTCGCAGCAAACTCTTCCATCCCGCTCGTAACCTCTTCCAGAGTTTTGTGAAGGATCTTCGCTGCTTCGGGCAATTGTTCTAAGGTCTTTTTGAGTTCTTCGGGGGTTGCTTGACCAAGCTTTAGTGCATTCGTCGCTTCGCCTAACTGCTCTATGGAAGTGGGACTGTTGAATCCTTTCTTGACCAAAGGCGCTAAGGTATTTTCCAAAGTGGCCTGGTTTCCCCCCTCTGTAAATCCAAACATTCCGCCTTCTCTCTGGTTACTCCATCCCTGAGCCACGAGAGCATTCTTCAAGTTATTTGATTCTCCAATCCCAATCCCGGTACCCCCCAAAGACTGTTCAAGGGCGTTCACAGTCGATCCTAGTCCCTGTTTCGCTGCGGGCGAAGAAAAGGCCGCGATCGGGTTCGGAATTCCTGCGATATGCGAGGCATTGATGCCCGTCCCCGCCTGTGGAGAATAACCTAACGACGAGCCCATACTAGAGGAAGCAAAACCAATATCGAGAATTGGTTTTATGTAACCCTTTGCAGCTTGATACCCGGCAACATACTCTGGAGCTTTTTCAACTGCTGTATTTAGCTTCCCGGCAACGCTTGCCCATCGGTTTGGTTCTTCTGAACCCGGTTCCGTTTCTCCCGCTTTCGCCATAGCTGCTTTTCGCGCCATTCGAAGATAAGCATCAACCTGGAATTTTCCGTACTGCGGGACAACGTATTGTTCTTGTTCAATACTTTCTTTTTGTCGCTGTGATACTCCTGGAATAATACCTTGTGGTCCTCCAGAGCGACCAGGGGTAGATGAAAGCGGAGGTTGTTCTTGACCGGTTCGTAATGATAAAGGCTCAGTAGATCCC
>Ga0182024_10018670_pt1 | contig 12879 bp, 11 predicted proteins | sample P32metaG_FD_120480 | JGI IMG/M metagenome (GOLD analysis project Ga0182024, IMG submission 120480) | Permafrost microbial communities from Stordalen Mire, Sweden - P3-2 metaG (Illumina Assembly) | ecosystem: Environmental > Terrestrial > Soil > Wetlands > Permafrost | place: Sweden: Stordalen...
GCAAGGCCACCGCCACCTGCTCGGGCATTGCCGACGGCTTCGTTTATCTGGGCAGCAGCGTGCAATCTTTCTCCCTGGGTTATCTGACGGGCAGGAGTTGGTATTGGTGGCCGATCTTTCTGATGCCCTTCGCCCTTTTGGGAGTCATCCTCGCGATGTCCATGTGGAATGCGCTCCCTGCTGCCACGCGGAGATTCATCGCCCAGCGCGAGCAAAACCCCGGCGCCGGCTGTCCCTCCTCATGAACCGCGACGCTAAACTTGTCGCGAAGGATTGGGCAGGGCGTGCATCTCGCTCGCGGTATTAAAGGCGATTCGGGCAGCAGACGCCAAGGAGGTGGGGGTGGGGAACCCCGCTGAAGAAACGTACCGCTACCCGAATCAAGCCTGTCGCCATCCTAGAGATTATTCACAGGATGTCAACATCTAAAAATCGCCTAAAATGAGTAAAAGATCAAGCCCGGTTTTTGGCGGCAAGATCATTCCCAACCATCACAGCGGTAACGATTTGTCCACGAAGCCCCCGCATCGTGTCAATTAAAGTCCCATCAATTTCATGACCGCTTCCTTCTGCGCCGGCGCCACGATTGGCTCAAATCCAGCCGCCGCAATCGCGTTGTCCGGGTCTTTGAGTCCGTGCCCGGTCATGGTCGCTGCGACGACGCTTCCCTCGGCAATCTTTCCGGCCTTGACGCACTGGATCAACCCGGCCAGGCATGCCGCCGAGGCTGGCTCAACGAACACGCCTTCGGTGCGCGCAATCAATTTGTAGGCCGACATAATTTCCTGGTCCGTGACCTTGTCAATAAATCCGTTCGACTCCTTGAGCGCCAGCGCGGCCGGCTCCCAACTGGCCGGATTGCCGATGCGAATGGCGCTGGCGACGGTCTGCGGATCGTCCACAGGCCGGCCCAGCACCATCGGCGCCGCTCCGGCCGCCTGGAATCCAAACATGCGCGGCAGGCGGTCCGTCTTCTTGGCGTCGCGATATTCGCGATAGCCTTTCCAATACGCCGTGATGTTCCCAGCGTTGCCCACGGGCAGAAAATGGAAATCAGGCGCGCGGCCCAATTGATCGCAAATCTCGAACGACGCCGTCTTTTGCCCTTCGATGCGCGCCGGGTTGATGCTGTTGACAACCTCCACTTTTCCCGTTTCGCCCAACTCGCGCACGATGCGCAGGGCGTCGTCAAAATTGCCTTCCACGGAGATGGTCACAGCGCCGTACATCAGCGCCTGCGCCATTTTGCCCAACGCGATGTTGCCCTGCGGCAGCAGCACCACGCACTTCAGCCCCGCGCGCGCGGCATAGGCGGCGGCGGAAGCGGAGGTGTTGCCGGTGCTGGCGCAAACGACGATGCCCGCCCCGCGTTCCTTCGCCTTCGACACCGCCACGGTCATCCCGCGGTCTTTGAACGAGCAAGTCGGATTGACGCCCTCGTATTTCAGCCACAATTCGAACTCGCCGCCGATGCTGCGCACAAAATTGTCCGCCCGTATCAGCGGCGTGTTGCCTTCGTCGAGCGAGACGACCGGTGTCGAGTCCGAAACCGGCAGCCACGATCGATAGGCCGCGATCACCCCGCGCCAGCGCTGGCCTTGCGTTGTGGAATTGGGATTCATCGGTTGAACATCAAGAGCAAAATTCCTTCAAGTGAAATTCTCCACGCGCAGCATCACCGGCGGCCCTTTGACCACCGGCAATCGGGCGATTTTGGCCAGCGCCTTTTGCACGGCCGCATTGGGCGCCTCGTGGCTCATCAAGATCAGCGGCACGCTTTTCCCCTCGTGGCCTTCGGGCTGGATGACCGACGAGATGCCGATCTTCGAGGCGGCGAGAATGGACGTGATGCGCGCGAGCGTTCCCGGCTTATCAACTACATTGAATCGCAGATAATAGCGCGAAACCACTTCCGCAATCGGCAGCACCGCGCCGTGCTGCTCGTGCGGGACGAACGGCGGCACGCGCCCCGGCGTGGCGTGCTTCAAATCCAGCGCCGCGTCCGCGATGTCGCTCAAGATCGCGCTGGCGGTGGCGTCCTTGCCCGCGCCCTGTCCGTAAAAGAGCGTGTCGCCGACCACGTCGCCGCGGCAGAAGACGGCGTTAAAAACATGATTGACACCAGCCAGCACATGCCCATTGGGGATGAGCGCCGGATAAACAGAGACTTGGATCGTCTTGCGCCGCGCGCCGGGCAGAACCTTGACGACGCCCACCAACTTGATGGTGTAGCCCAGTTTCCCCGCAAATTCGATGTCCGCCTTGGCAATGGCGCGAATGCCCTCGACGTAAATCTCCTCGGGCGCGACCCAGAACCCATGCGCCAGCGAAGCCAGTATCCCGATCTTGTGCAGCGAATCGAACCCGTCGATGTCCAGCGACGGATCGGCCTCCGCGTAACCCAGCCGCTGCGCCTCGGCCAGCGTCGGCGCGAAGTCCAGGCCCTCCAGCTTCATGCGCGTCAGGATGTAATTGCAGGTGCCGTTGACGATACCGTAAATGTGCGTGATGCGATTGCCGACAAACCCTTCCCGCACGGCCTTGATGATCGGGATGCCGCCCGCCACGCTCGCTTCGTAGTAGAGATTGGTCCCGGCGGCCTTGGCGGCGGCGAAGAGTTGCTCGCCGTGCGCGGAAATCAGCGCCTTGTTGGCCGTGATGACCGGCTTGCCCAGGGCCAGCGCCGTGAGAATCATTTTCCTGGCCAGCGTGGTGCCGCCGACCAATTCGATGACGACATGAACCTGAGGATCGTTGACCACGGCCATCCAATCGGTGGTCATGAGCGAGGCCGGGATGGGGTAGGGGCGCGGTTCGTCGAAGGCCTTGACGGCGATTTTGCGCAACCCGAGCTTGACCCGCAGCCGCGATTCCAGCAGCGCGCCATTATTTTGCAAATGGTGGAAGACACCGCTGCCCACGGTGCCGCCGCCGATCATGCCGAGATTAACCTGTTGCATCGAGGCGCCCACTGTGGCGAAAACCGGAAACCAAAACAACCCCAAACGGGCGATGAGTTCAAAGTTCAAGGTTCAAAGTTGTCGAATTGGTTTGACCCGGTTTGACTGGGTGCGATTTTTCGGTTTTTGGTAGGGCGAGACTCTGTCGAGCCCTGATCAGTTTGCCGGGGCAGATTTAGTCACGGCTCGACGGAGTCTCGCCCTACCAAGCCCATGAACATCACAGAAATATCGGAAAATATCATGAAAATCAACGACTTACGTATGCTCCAAGAACCTTCACCACGAAGATCACGAAGCGACACGAAAGGCTACGGAGGCCGGAGGAGAAGACCAAAACGCCTTTGCCACAAAGGAACGCACAGAATACATAGAAAGAATCTTCTTTCTTGGTGCCCTTCTTGTCTCGCCAAAGCCTGCCGGTCAGGCAGGCAACGGCGGATGTGCCCTTTTGTGGCCAGTTCAATTTCGGCTGTCCTCGGCCACGAACCACCAGCCCCTATTTCAAAGAACAAGCGCCTGGGCGCCTCACACAATCCACACTACCACATCTCAATGGGAACGCAAGCACAAATATTCACTTTTCTTCGCCAGCCTGTTTTTACTGTCCGACCTCAACTTTTCTGATGGATTTGTCTCTCGCCGGGTTCGAAACGCATTTTCACCACGAAGAGCACGAAGAGGAATGAGCTTGATCTGGACGGTCAAACGTCAAAATCTGGTTGGGTCGGGTTTCCGCATTAAACATGAATGGCCCCGATGGTCTTTCAATAGGAGTTGATGGCAAAGACATCGTTGAGATTCGTTCGCAAATCGGACCATCTCCAATGGTCCGCGTGTCCATCGCAAAACACAAAGACGGCGCGGAAGGCATGGCGGCAGGCCGGCTGCTTAAACGAAGGGTCCGTCGTCCATCCTGTCGTTGGGAGCGGCTGTTTGGTGGTGACATCCGTGTAATAACCGCCGGCGGGCAATTGGTCCAAGCCACCATCCCTTTTGGGATCACCCACATCGCCGATCAACCAGATTTGGCTTGGGCGCTTCAATTCACTCAATTTAATGCTGCCCAGGAGGCTCCCATTATCGGCCACGGCGTAACGGATGATACCCTCCGTGGCGGTGTTGCCTTCCGACGGGCCATAGCCTTCACAAGGAGATTGAAAATAGGCGACTGTGTCGGCCTCGATGTCCCCATTGAGCACCGCCGGACAGCGCCAGATTTTGTTCGTCACCGTGAGACTGGTGAGGTAATTGGCATCGCTAAGAATTCTAAACCACCAGTTCGAGGTCACGGTTCCCAGATCGTAGCTGCCCGTGTTCAAAGGCGGCAGGCGATCCTTGTTGTCACTGGCATACATCATGAAGGCCAGGGCGATCTGCCTGGTGTTGCTGAGGCAACCAGTCTCCTGGGCGCTGACTTTGGCCTTGCTCAACGCCGGCAGCAACATCGCGGCCAGAATCGCAATGACGGCAATCACCACCAACAGTTCAATCAAGGTAAAACCTCTGGTGACTGGGCGTTCGCGATCTTTCATAGGAAATGGCTGAGAAAGTATGCGCCTGACGATGTGAAATACAAGGCTTTTTCCGCCGAAATTCGCCCGAAAAGGAGCGGATTCAGTTTGGTTTCCGGCCTTCCGCATGGCGCCGGCCCGAGAATAGGAACTCCGACCAACTCCCTGCTGACCACGACCCTAATTTCTAAGAACAGGCGCCTGCGCGCCTCACACAATCCAGGATACCACATATTGATGGGCAAACATGCACAAATATTCAACTTCCTTTCGCCGCCTCTTTTTCTGCCCAGCTTCGACTTCTCTGATGGAGGTAGATCAGACGACGCTTTGCTTGCTGACGAATGCCAAGTTTTCCATGAGCTGCTCTGAGCGAGTCCAATTGGTCTCGGGCGACAAGAGGTGTAGGGGCTCGAGTCGGGCGGCGAGTGCCGGACTGTTCACGTGTCGTCGGACTGAAGCGGGATTCATTTGGCCGAGGGTGGCCAGGGCCCAATTACTTGCGCGGAGATCCGGAGAAGCGACGGCGGCGACGGCGCGGGGAGCGGATATCTCGGGCGGAATTATTCTAGCCAGAATGAATGAAGCACTTGCGCGACGGCGGTCGGTACTTGCAGGGTCAGTCATAGCGGCCACCAAGGAATCCGCTATGGAAGGACCTCCGTCGGCGCCAAAGGCGCAGGTCGCGTGAACTCGCTCATCCTCTGATTCGGAATCGAGGAAGTGGACTAACTCTCCGTAATTGTGCAGCCCGTCCTTTCCAAGGCCCCAAATTGCCGCCTGACGGATCTCGTCGCCGGCGAATTTTTCGCTCCGCGCCAATTCCGCGAGGACTTGCGCACATTCAGATGCAAGAGGTGTGCCTCCGAGTTCCGAAAAAGCGAGGATGCTCTCCATGCGGAGGAACTCGATTGCTGGCTTTTCCACAGCGATGCGGAGGAGTTCCAATCCGCGCTGCTTGCCGAGACGGGCCAGCGCAACACAGGCTTCGAGGGCAACGCGTCCTTCTTGGTCGTGCTCTGCGATTTGGGTAATCGCCGTTACGTCACTTGCTCCGCCGAGCGCGCCTAGAGCCTTGACGGCCACATATCGGTTCATTGGCGACTGTGAGGAGAGCAAGTCCCTGGGGTTCCAGTGGACTTCGCGGGGATTTGGGAAGGCAGCTTTGCGGGCCGGGATACCGGCCAGGAACTCTGACTCAGCTACGAACCTCTGTCCTGGCGCGAAATACGCTGTCTTGGTGCGGAGTTGGTAGGTCTGATTTCTGCCGGATTCTAGCCGAGTTGCGAGTCGACCGTCGGCGAGGCTCAAAACGACTCCGTCGCTAGTTGCCACTGTTGATGGCCATTCACGGTCGCGCTCAGCTCCCTCGCTGGCTGACTTCGGTGGGCCGAGCTTGCTTAGCGTTTCGGTGGCCGCTAGGTCCTCAACCCAGAATAATTCTACATTTCCTGCCGCTCGAAGCACACCGTTTTCGGTTTCACGAATGAGAACGAATGCGATCATGTCCCCGGCTGCAAGGCCTGAATTCCACCTCCGATCAGGATTGGTTGGGGCGTCGCTCATTTTAATCGCCAGTTTGCTCTTGGCCCTAACTTCCATCCGAAGCCCGGTTCTGACGCAAAGGAGATCTGGGAGGCGGAGGCGTTTTACCTTCGTTTGCCAGATTTTGTTGCTGCGAGAGTAGCGCTCAAGCTCTATGGGCTGGAGACCGGCTTGCGTCATCAACTCGGCGACGCGGCGAACCCCCAACGCTCCCATGGTCACAAATTTCAGGAAGCTTGAATCAACTTTTAGCCCCACCCTTGCCTCCTTTGCTCGATTTCGGTTGGATTGATGTTGCCTGAAGGAGCGCAGGTATTGAGGTGCCCAGGGCGATGGCCAGCTTTTCCATGTTGTCGACGGAAATATTTCTTTCCCCGCGCTCCACACCACCGACATAATTTCGATGCAGGTCTGCGATCTCGGCCAAATCCTCCTGCGAAAAACCTTTTGCGAGTCTCGCTTTTCGGACATTCTGTGAGAAAGTCAATCTGGCGCTATAATGCACGTGCATTTTTACTAGACTATTGCCCGAAATTACTCTACACACTATGAGTGTGATCGATTTTCCGTCTGTTTACTCGACTGAGCTGGGAGCCGCTTATTGCGGTGATTCCCTGGACTTGCTTGCAATGCTGCCGGACAACAGCGTAAATCTCGTTCTGTCGTCGCCGCCTTTTGCGCTTCAAAGAGAGAAGCAGTACCTAAACCGGTCGGGGAACAAGTCGCAAGAGGACTACGTGGAGTGGTTAGCAAAGTTTGGAGCGCTCATATTCCGAAAACTACGCGATGACGGTTCTTGTGTTTTCGATATTGGCGGAGCGTATGTTAAAGGCGCGCCGGAGCGGGCCTTGTATCCATTCCGTGTTTTGCTGAAGTTTTGCGATGAATTGGGGTTCAAACTGGCGCAGGACTTTTATTGGAACAATCCTTCCAAATTGCCGTCTCCGATCGAGTGGGTAAACAAGCGAAAGCTTCGTGCAAAGGATTCAGTAAACACAGTTTGGTGGTTCTCGAAGGGGCAGTGGCCAAAGGCAGACGTGGGCAAAGTCTTGGCACCCTACAGCAATAGAATGAAGCAACTGATTAAGGACCCTGCAGCGTTTTACAGGCCAGCGAAGCGGCCGAGCGGTCACGACATCGCCGACCGATTTGGTAAGGATAATGGCGGTGCCATTCCAGCTAACCTGCTGCAAATTCCAAACAGTGAAAGCAACGGGCAGTATCTCAGGGCGTGCAAGGAGGTTGGGGCACAGCAGCACCCTGCTCGATTCCCAGCGAAATTGCCGGAATTTTTTATTAGGTTTCTGACGGAGCCGGGAGATTTAGTGGTGGATATTTTTGCGGGTTCAAATACAACTGGTGCAGTGGCTGAGGTCGAGCGGCGTCGGTGGTTGGCATTTGAAGTGAGCCGTGAGTATTTGGCTGCGTCGGCCTTTCGATTTATTGACGGCGACACTTGTCCCGCCGTAATGAAAGAGATCTATGCAAGCGCTCTTAAGGGTGGGATCATTGATGTATCACGTTTTGTCAGGCAGGGAGTGCTTCTGGAAACTCCATAATCTGGCCTGCCTCAGCGCATCACCAAAAACAGCTTGAGTCCCTCGCCGTCCGGCTCTCATTATGGGAGCAATATGACTGTAAACAAATTATGACGATCTGCTTGCCCTACGCTCCGCGAACATGGTCCTGTTTACTGCTTGCAACGCTGCTGGCGGTCACAGGCGCCTCAGCGGCGCCGACGGATGATGTTTATTTGTTGGGGCCGGATTCGATGGCGCATGAGGGGGTGCCGAAGGGGAAGGTCGTCGGGCCGTTGACGCTGGCGAGCGAGGTGTTCCCCAATACCACGCGCCATTACTGGATTTATGTCCCGGCCCAATATGATCCCAAGGCGCCGGCGGACTTGATGATCTTTCAGGACGGGCAAGCGTTTGTCGGCCCGGGCGGCGAATACCGGATTCCTTGTGTGTTTGACAATCTCATCTATCGCCGCGAAATGCCGGTGACGATTGGCGTGTTCATCAATCCCGGACATCGGCCCGATCAACTGGAGTCCAGCCCGACCAATTGGGGCGACAGCATCAACAATCGCGGCATCGAATACAACGAGCTGAATGACCATTACGCCAAATTGATCGTGAACGAATTGCTTCCGGCGCTGGAGAAGGATTACAACATTTCCAAGAATCCCGATGATCGCGCGATCGGCGGCGCGAGTTCCGGGGCGATTTGCGCTTTCACCGTCGCCTGGCAGCGGCCGGACCAGTTCCACAAAGTCATCAGCACCATCGGTAGTTTTACGGACATTCACGGCGGGGACGCTTATCCCGACCTCATTCGACAGAGCGAGCGCAAGCCGATCCGCATCTATCTTCAGGATGGCCTCAATGATTTGCGGGGTCGCGGGCGCAACGGCGGCGATTACAATCCGCGACGCGATTGGCACGCGCAAAACTTGAAGATGGTGGCGGCGTTGACGGAGAAGGGCTACGACGTGAATTATTGCTGGGGCATCGGCACGCACTCGGGCAAGCAGGGCGGGGCGATCATGCCCGAAATGTTGCGCTGGCTCTGGCGCGATTATCCGCGTCCCGATGACCCGCATGATGACAGCAACCGCAAGCCGTTTGTGCCAGCGGACAAGCCGTAGTTCGCGCGGCTAGGTCGAGTGTTGCGACTGACATCCTTTCTCCCGTGGAATACATTAGTTGGATGATTTATCGCTCGCCCTCAGCGTTCGCACGGGTCCGATTTTGCGGGTGATGGTCCGGCAAATGCAGTCGCCGGATTTTTCGAGAGAGCGGCAAATGATTCTCCCTCTCCTGGAGGAGAGGGCAGGGGTGAGGACGAGCGTTCCACTGACTTCCTTTCACTCCCCGCGCGCGCGGATGGCGGCGTGGACCAGTTCGTTGGCGTCTTTGAGGTTGAGCTTTTCTTTGATGTGGGCGCGGTGGGATTCAACGGTCTTGACGCTCAAACGCAGATGCTGCGCGATTTCGCGGGTGCCTTTGCCTTGTCCGATCAATCCAAAAACTTCCAGTTCCCGGTCGCTCAACCGTTCCAGTGAGGAGCCGCCCTCGCGCGGTTTGGCGCCGATCCATTGGTGCATGAGCTTGGCACTCATTTTTTCGCTCAGATAAACGCCGCCGCCGAGCACCTGGCGGATGGCGCCCAGGATATTCGCGGTGGCCTCTTCTTTCATGATGTAACCGGCGGCCCCGGCGCGCAGGACGCGCTCGGCATAAAGCGATTCGTCGTGCATGGAGAGGACCAGGAGGCGCAGTTTGGGATAACTGGCCCGGCTGTTCTTGACTAATTCCAATCCGCTGCTGGATCTGAGGGAAAGATCAATGATGACCAGATCGGGGCACAGGGTCGGGATGGCGGCGAAGGCGGTCGCGGCGTCTTCATATTGGCCGCAAATGGACAAATCCGGTTCGTGATTGATTAATTGCATCAAGCCGTCGCGCATGACCGGGTGGTCATCGACCAGCATAATCCTATGCCCTTTGCTGGCGGCAGGCGTGCCGCCTATTTTTTTCGCGGTCAATTCGCTTTTCATGGGATGCAAAAGATGGCCATTGCACTAAGCGTGTCGGAAAAGGCTCCATCATTTGTAGCCGCCGACGTAAGGAGGCGGATTTCCACCGCGAATGGGCCTGCGTCCGCCTCCTTACGTCGGCGGCTACGATTTTTCAGACACGCGCTCAAATATCAATGTTCGTTTTTATGACGAGTCTATGCTCAAAAGTCAATTTGCACTTTCATGAGAAAAACCCGCGTTTGGCAGGCCCTTTGTTTTGAACGGGCGAGAATGGCAAAATACCCGGTTGCACGCGCGGCCAAAGAATGCGATAAGAGGCCCGTGCAATATCGGCGATTTGGTCGAACTGAACTGGCGATGCCGGTGCTCTCGTGCGGCGGGATGCGCTATCAATTCAAATGGCAGGACACCGCGCTCTCGGCCATCCCGCCGGACAACCAGGCCAATCTGGAAGCCACCATTCACCGCGCGTTGGAGCTGGGTATCAACCACATCGAAACCGCGCGCGGTTACGGCACGTCGGAAATGCAACTGGGCCGGCTTCTGCCCCGGCTCCCGCGCTCCAAAATGATGGTTCAGACCAAAGTCGGGCCGCAAGCCGACCCGGCGGAATTCCTCAAAATCTTCGATCGCTCGATGAGTTACCTCGGGCTGGAGTACGTCGATTTGCTGTCGTTGCACGGCATTAATAACCGCCAATTGCTGGATTGGTCGATGAAGAAAAACGGCTGCCTCGCTGCTGCGCGGCGTCTGCAAAAGGAGGGCAGGGTGCGATTCGTCGGTTTTTCCACTCATGCCACGACGGATATCATCCTCCAGGCCGTGCAAGGCGGGGAATTCGACTACATCAATCTGCATTGGTATTTTGTCAATGATCTCAACTGGCCGGCCATCGTGGCCGCGCGCCAGCATGACATGGGCGTTTTCATCATCAGTCCCAACGACAAAGGCGGGAAGCTTTACGAGCCGCCGCCCAAATTGGTCGAGCTGTGCGCCCCGCTCACGCCCATGCAGTTCAACGACCTCTATTGCCTGGCGCGGCCGGAGGTCCACACCCTGAGTTGCGGCGCGGCGCGGCCGCAGGATTTCGACGAACACGTGCGCGGTCTGGAATATTACGACCGCGCCGTTGAGGTGATCGAGCCAATCGAGCGCCGATTGCGCGCCGAGATGGATCGCGCGTTGGGGGAGGACTGGTGTCAATCGTGGTTCAAGGGCTTGCCGGAATACATCGACGTGCCCGGCCAGATCAACATCCTGGAAATCCTCCGCCTCTGGACTTACGCGAAGTCGCTGGATTTGGTGGGCTGGGGCAAAATGAGGTATAATTTGCTGGGCCACGCCGATCATTGGTTTCCGGGCGAGAACGCCCGCTCGGTTGACGATGAAAAGCTGAGTTCGGTCCTTCGGCAAAGCCCCTTTCGCGACCGCATCCCGGACATTCTGCGCGAAGCTCATGCGCTGCTTTTCGACGCACCGAAGACCCGGCTGAGCCAAAGTTAAGCAGCGTGAGGCTTGACTCTCAAGCGGCTATGACCAATGTAAGCGGCATGAGTGATTTGCTCTGGTTCGTGGCCCACACCAAGCCGCGCTGTGAAAAAAAGCTGGTCCAATACTGCCGGCGCGAAGAGTTATCCGCCACGTTGCCGACCTACAGAGCCCCTCACAAATATCGCGGCAAAACGGTCGTCTTTGATAAGCCGTTGTTTCCTGGCTACGTCTTTCTCCAGATTTCAAACGAGCGTCGCGGGAAAGTTCGCCAGAGTGATTATGTGGCAAACTTGTTGGAGGTCAGCGACCAGAAACAATTCCTCCGGCAACTATCGGAGATTCTCTGCGCGTTGGAGACGGGCTTGGAAATTCGCCTGGCGCCAGCGATCGGAGAGGGCATGCGGGTCAAGATCAAACATGGGCCGCTGCAAGGAGTAGATGGGTGGGTGGAACGACGCTACGGCATGAGCACTGTATTACTTCGGTTGGATTTCATTGGCCAAGCCGCGGCAGTAAAAGTAGAGGCGACCGATTTGGAACTGATCTGATCAAGACGTGGTGTTGTTCGATAGATCGAGGGTTTTCAAAGAATGTCCGCTCTCTGTATGAAGATGTCTCAAAGCGGCATAGACAACTTCAACAATCTATCTTATACACAGGACGTGCCTACTGATTTCAATGCGTCTGGCTTATTGGCCCTTTGCAATCCAGCAGCTTTCAAGCCCGAAAATACCGGTGCGGGCTGGGTGGATTGCGCTACAAGAAGTCGTCTATCTTGGAACGGGGCTGAGGCAGTTTGTGATGGCGGGGTTGGCAAGGTCCGCATCATGGTTTGTTCCATTGCATCATGAAACAGCCTTGTGAGCCTTTGCCTCTCGCGGAGAAGTTGACCTCGCCGCCGCCGAAAACAATCCTGTTGGTGTGTGACCGGGATGACTCCCGCACTGCCTTAAGGTGGTTTCTGACTGTGTCTGGGTATGTGGTGGATTCCGTCCGTAGCGCGGAGGAAGCCATTGCTGTGTTTCATCCGGAGATCCACGATTTGGTCGTGACAGATAATGCCATGACCGGAATGAGTGGGGTGGAAATGGCTCATATTGTCAAATTGCGGTCTCCCATCACACCCGTGGTAATGTACACAGGCCAGGCGCCTTCGGACTCCTCGTGCCTGGATCTGGTCATTGAGAGATCGACTCACATGGTGGTTTTGAAAGCGGGAATGGACAGGTTGCTTGCTGCGCATTAGTCGTCGATTCTGGTTTCTTTCCTTTTGCCTCCCGAGCGGGATAATCCGATTAAAGTCAGCTCGTGCCATTCGGTTTGGGAGGCCCTTTGATCAGGTGAGAACCGTGCGTAATGAGGAGAAACTTGCAAATTGGAGAATTTATTGTCGGAATACCTTACAGAGTCTAATGCTGGCGCTGTTTCGTGTGTAAAATGCTTTCTACGTGTGACTTAGGTTAACATCGGAATGCTGTTCTTCCTCAGATTGTCGGGAGATTTTACATATTTCCTCTTACATAAGTAAATAAACTTTTTTACATTAGTAGTTGTAATATACGCAACATGTTGCAGCCGTTATTGTTACGAATTTCCCTCTCAATCGGTCGAACCAGGTTTCCAGTTGGCATGGAATCGGCTCAATAGTACTAGCTTTATTTTGCGCAATGGCCAAAGTCTGACTGTTTGTGTCCTAAACATGCATACCGGCGCTTATCTCTTTAATTTTGAAGAGTTGACCATGCGAAAGCAGCGATTGCCCCTATGGAATTATCGAACGATTATTTAACGCTAAAACTGCGCCGGCTAAAGGGTGCTGAGGAGA
>Ga0182024_10018671_pt1 | contig 12879 bp, 12 predicted proteins | sample P32metaG_FD_120480 | JGI IMG/M metagenome (GOLD analysis project Ga0182024, IMG submission 120480) | Permafrost microbial communities from Stordalen Mire, Sweden - P3-2 metaG (Illumina Assembly) | ecosystem: Environmental > Terrestrial > Soil > Wetlands > Permafrost | place: Sweden: Stordalen...
GGTGTCGCCCGACATGGCCACCAAATTCGGCTCCGCCAAGGTCTTGACCAAGCCCTTGGTTTCCAGGGCGTCCAACAGCAGTTCGAGGTTGCCGTGGAATGTCGCGGTGATCTGGCCGAAGGTGTCCAGGACGGTGGCCAGCGGATTAAGATTGTCGCCGGTGACGGCCGTGAACGTCTTGGAAGGGTTCAGATTGGCGTTGAGGCTTAGGTTCTTGGCGGTGCTGCGCTCCATCTCCACGAAGCGCACCGACAGCATCACCTGCTGCGTGCCCTCGACACCGAGCATGTTGATCACCTTGGTGGGGGCGTAGGATTCGGCCAGCGCCAGGACTTGCGCCAACACCACCGGGCTGCTGACCGTGCCGGAGAGCACGATGGACTGGTTGGCGGCGCGCACCGCGATGTCCCGTTCGCCCGGCAGGATCTCTCCCAGGCGCGCCTTCAGGCCCTGCATGTCGGCGGAAACCACCACATTGATCGCGGCGATCAAGCGCTTGCCCGGGCCGTAGACCGTCAGAGCCGTGGTGCCCACCGCCTTGCCGACCACATAGACCGAGTGGGTGTTCAGCGGCAGCACGTCGGCCACCTTGGGATCGGCGACCATCAGGTCGGTGTAAGGCATGGCAAGCTCGATGACCTGAGACTTGCCGACGCCGATGACCGTCTCGGCATGGTCGGACGAATTGTAACCGGTTACCGAATCTGGTTGGGCGCGAGCCGGAGTCGCGCCGCTGGCGAGCGCCACGCCCAGGCACAGAGCCCCAAACACCCCAACCACTTTCAGGGCCAAGGCGCGTCCCGTCGCCCGGCCGTCCCACGTTGGGCCGCGATACGTTCCCGATTGCCCCCGCACCGCCATCAGAACGCCCGGACCGCGTAGCCGGCGATTTCCACGCCGCGGATCACCCGCACCTCGGTCATGCCCGGAGCGAGCCGCGGCTTGCCGGGGTGCGCGGTCTCAGCGCCATCGGCGGGTTTGGGGCGATAGCCGAAAGTGCCAAGATCCTTGACCGTGGTGGCACGGCGAATGAGCGGCGCGCCGTCGGCGATGTGCCGCAGCGCGAGGGTCACGGCGCCCACCGATTGGGCCAGGGAAATCGATTGGGCCTGGTCGGGCGTCACCTCGACGGTGATCGCCTTGACCACCACCGGCTTGTCGGCGGTCTGATCGTCGGACTGGTCGACGCCCAGGACCAGGGCGTTCTCGGCCAGGGCCTGAGTGACGGTGACGGAATTGTCGCCATTGCCGATGGTGCGGGTGGCCAGGATATCAACGCGGTCGCCGGGCAGCACAAACCCGCCCACGCCGGCGATGTCGCTGGACCGCACGCTGATCGCCCGCATTCCGGGAGCCAGCACAAAGGAGAGATTGGCTTTGGCGCCGGCGCCGGTCACCGCGCTGGCGATTACCGCTTCATTGGGCGTGAAGGCGCGCAAGCTTGCATGAGCGGCGCCGGTCAGCTGGGCGATGGTCTGGAACGCCCCGGCCGGCACGCTGCTTCTGGGATAGTTGACCACCTTGAGCATGGCCGGACGCAGGGTCGCGCCATGGGCGATGGGGAGGGCGGCCACGACCACGGGGGCGACCGCGCCCACCGACCCGTTCGCCGCGGACCCGCCGGCCTTGCCCGGCGTACCGACATAGTTACGGATCAGCACCACGGCGATCAATCCAAAAAGGATGGCGATCACCAGGGTGGCGATCATGCGTAGGGACATCGCGACTTCACCAGGTCGTTGAAGCGACCCGCGGCGGAGCGGAACGAACCCCCACAGGTCATCAATAGAAGATTAGCCAAGCAACAGCCCAGACGCCCGAAGTAGCGGCGGCTCGCCGGGGCTATGGAGACGCGCCGCCGGATGAGTATCCGGCGGCGCGCAAGTTCATCTCAAAGAGCGCCGACCCCTTAGGCGGCGGGGGGATTGACTATGTTCGCCGCGTTGGTGATCGCGGTGCTGATCGAGGTCCCCAAGAGGGTGGCCGCCGTCACAATTGCGATGCCGATCAGCGCGAGGATGAGGGCGTATTCCGCCGCCGAGGCGCCGGATTCGTCTTCAAGGAAAGCAACAATCTTGGACATAGGATTAGTTCCTTCGTTGATAGTGACCATAGCGCCGACCCCTTAGGCGGCGGGAGGGTTGACTATGTTCGCAGCCTTGGTGATCGCGGTGCTGATCGAGGTCCCCAGGAGCGTGGCCGCCGTCACAATTGCGATGCCGACCAGGGCGAGGATAAGGGCGTACTCCGCCGCCGAGGCGCCGGATTCGTCCTTCAGAAAAGAAACAATCTTGGACATAGGATTACCCCTAAATTCATTTCCACGTTCGGCCCGGGCCAATAAGCATCGACCAAGGCAGGCGTAGTTGCTGGGACAGCCCCGTCGCCACACCTTGTCTCATACCGCGCCAACGCTAGGAATTTGTAAATCGGAATAGACGGCCAATCGGACAACTGCTTCAAATTGTCGCGAGACCTAATGAAATAATCGCGTCAAATTGTAGCAGGTTTGGCGCATTCGATACCTGAATCGGTCTGCCCCGTCCGCTCAATCGAGCGTAGATCAACCGCAACGGTGGCAAAAATTTACGCAAATGGCCGGAGATGGCGTTGATTCTTGGCGCCGATTAGGTCTAACTCGACGACTAGACTCGGGTTTCCCCGTTTCGGGCGGCATCAAGGCGCAATTCGCACCCCTCGATGGCGAACACTTGCCCTCCCAGGCCTCGATAGGAGAAGCATTCGCCCCGGGTCCCGCACGGGAAGGGCATTGCCGCCATGACGGGCCAAAGCCGCAGTTTGAAGGCCAGAATCCCGCTCAACAAGCCGGCGACGGCGCCTGTCGAAGGGCCGTGCGCCTCGCCGACCGCGGCGTCCCGCGCCGCGCCCTCGGATCGCGAGCGCGGCCGAGCGACCCGGCCCGTTAGCCCGATCAGCGAACGCCGGATGCAGCGCCTGATGGATGTCGGCGAGAGGGTCGTCTGTGCTCTATTGTTCGCGGGGCTGGCAATCAGATTGTCTCACAGCCTGACCGCTTCGCCCTTTAACATCCTGGTTCTCATCTCGGAGGGGATGGTCGTGCTGTTCGTGCTGACCCGGCGCACCGGCGCGGCCACGACCCGGCCGATGGACTGGCTGGTCGCCCTGATGGGCACGGCGCTGCCCCTGTTGATTCGCCCCGGCCACGCCTTCATGGCCCCCGTGGTGGGCGGCGAGCTGATGTTGGCGGGCATAGCGCTCAGCATCTGGGCCAAACTTGTCCTGCGCCGCAGCTTTGGCCTGGCGGCGGCCAATCGCGGCGTGGTCCAGGGCGGACCCTATCGTTTCGTTCGCCACCCGATGTACGCCGGCTACCTCTTGACCGAACTGGGGTTCCTGCTGAACAACCCTATAGGCTGGAACGCCCTGATCTATCTGGGCGCGCTGACCTGCCAGGTGGCGCGCATCGGGGCCGAAGAGCGGCTTCTGGTCCTCGATCCAGCCTATGGAGCGGTCATCCGCGGCGCCCCCTATCGACTCGCTCCGGGACTCTTCTAGATGTCGCGGTCAGACAAGACAGGGAAATGCACGCGAGTTGCGATGCGTCTCCTGCCGCGCTCATGGCTTGACGCCGCGCGAGACACGAGCGGCGCCTCGGCGGTGGAGTTCGCCCTCGTATTTCCAATTCTGTTGGTGATTCTTTTCAGCATCATAAAATTTGGCATCGCCTTCAACAATTACCTGGAGCTCACCGATAGTGTTCGGGTGGGCGTTCGACAGCTGGCGATCGACCGATCAAGCTCAACGCCCTATACGGATTCAAGAAGTGCGGTTTTTTCATCCGCGGCCAATCTGACGCAGGCGAATATCACCGTCACGCTTTCGGTCAGCAACACGGTTTGTGGAAGTGATGGCGCATGCGCAACCGCGCTCAGCGCCGCTCAGGGCGCGGCCTCGAAGGTGAGCGCCACCTATCCGTGCGACCTCACCATAATGGGCGTCAATTTCGCTCCTGGCTGCACCTTGACGTCCAGCACAACGGAGCGCGTCGAGTGAAACAGTCGATCGCTTCAATCAAAGCGTTGGTCGGCGCATTTTGGACCCGCGAAGCTGGCGCGATCGCGGTGACGGCCGCCCTTTCGATCGTGGCGCTCGTCGGCATCGCCGGCTTCGCTATAGATATTGGCCACGCCTATTCGGCCCAGCGCGTGATCCAGGCTTCGGCGGAGGCGGCCGCCGCCGCGGGCAAGGCGACCTCCGCCTATCCCTGCATCTCGGCTTCCGCCGTCTTTTACGTCGAGGTTTTCGCAACCGGATGCAATTTGTCATCCACAGCCGCGGAATTCATCAAATGATCCAGCCGATATCCAAGATCATCACGCATTTCACCCGACTCCGGCGCAATCGGCGCGGCTCCGTCGCCGTGACTATCGCCATACTCATGCCTGTCCTCATCGGTATGGGCGGGCTAGCGATCGATGTCGGCCACGTAATTTTGGTCAAGCGAGAGCTACAGGCCTCGGCGGATGCAGCCGCCTTGGCGGGCGGCCGCGAATTGAACTGCTGCCAAACCTCAATCGCCACCTCGACGGCAACCACCTACAGCGCCGCCTGGCAATCGAGCACGGTGATGGGGTCCAACAAAAACGCCATTAACAATGTCTATGTACAGATGGCCAGCGGCTATCCGCAGTTGAAATGCTTTTCCTCGATAGGAATCTCCTGCACCGGGACAGATTCGGCCAACGGCCTCGTGGTGAGGCAGACGGCGACCGTGCCAATGTGGTTCGCCTCGATCTTCGGCGTGAAATCCATTCCGGTGACTGCGACGGCTACGGCGAGTGGTATCGGCGGCATTGCACAGAAGCTCGACATCGATTTCGTCGTCGACACGACCGCCTCGATGGGCGGTTCCGACCCAGCTTGCTCCGTTACGGGCGCCACCCGGATCGGCTGCGCCTTAGCTGGGATGAACATACTGATAGGCGAACTGCAGCCATCGGCGGACTATATCGGGATACTGGCGTTCCCGGGCCTGTCGAGCACCACGCAGCAGTCAAAGGACTGGACGTGCCCGACTAGCAACCCCACCACCACCGCCTACAAGAATGTGCCAACGACAACTACGGCCGGCCAGCCAACCTACCAAATTCTCGCCATGGCCAACGACTTCAAGACGACGAACACGACCACCGCGCCCTTGAACCCGAATTCGAAGCTGGTCATTGCGGTCGGGGGATCGGGCATCAGCAACTGCAAAGGGGTCGGCGCCCCGGGTGGCTACGGCACCTTCTACGCCGACGCGATCACAGCCGCCCAGAATGATCTGACCACCAATGGCCGGTCAGGCATACAAAAGGTCATCGTCCTCTTGAGCGACGGTGACGCCAACGCCTCCTCGACGAACATGACGACCGCGAAGAAAAACCAGCAGTGTCACGAAGCGATCACCGCGGCCAACACGGCCACGACAGCTGGAATCTGGGTCTACACGATCGCCTATGGCGCGCCGACGTCGTCCAGCTGCTCGACAGATACGTCGCCTACGATCTCTGCCTGCACGACGATGAAGACCATGGCGTCCGACCTGACCAAGTTCTACTCCGACGATGCGGCTGGCTGTGTTGCACCCGATAACTCGCTGACCGATCTCATCCAGATATTCAAATATCTCGGGGCATCCTTCCAAACCGCTCGCCTACTCCCGGACAACACAACCTAGGCGTCGGCGTTAGAAGACCTCTGGTCATGCATTCGGTCGCCTATTCCTTTTCGGGATCGGTCGACGTGGCATTGTCAGCCCAAACTTCATCCTGCGCTAACGGGTGACCGGTTAGCTGGGCTGGCCCCACCGGCATCACCGACAACCTGTCCGGCGGCACGGCGATGAACATCGTCGGCGCGCTCTATTTCCCGAGCCAGACCGTCGACTATTCGGGCGGTGCGGCCAGCACCTCCACTTGCACCCAGCTCATCGCCAATGACATCTCATTTTCCGGCGGGTCGACGTTCAAGAACAGCTGCATCGGCACGGGTGTGAGCGGGATCGGCTCCTCGGCCACGCGAGTCATCGAGTGAAATGAGCGCCGCGCGCGCCCGACGGGAAGCGGTTGCCTACGCGCCGCCTCTGTCCCCGCCGGCCTGTCCGCTGATTAAGCTCTTGGCCGGGCGCGCCCTTTAGGTCCCAGCGTGGCGATCGCTTCGGCGACGCTGGCGAAGACGTGGTCCTCGCCGATCAGCTCGCGCAGCCCAAGACGGGTGAGGGCGGCCTGGCCGGCCAGGGATTCCAGGCGGGCGATGGCGAAGTTCACTCCGGCGTCGCGGCACGCCGCGATCACGCGCCTCAGGGCCTGGGCGGCGGTAAAGTCGATGTCGACGATGCCGGCCGCTTCGAGGACGACCAGCTTGACGGCTCCGCCGGCGGGTTCGAGAGCGGCCACGAACTGGCGGGCGAAGGCGTCGGCGTTAAGGAAGGTCAAGGGCGCCTGAAAGCCCAGCACGACGACCCCGGGTGGCCCCGGGCGGGCGGCGGCGTCGGCGGCGCTGATCGGCCACCACACGCTGGTTTTGGGGATCGGGCGCATGGGCTGCACATGCATTCGCGCGCCCGACCACAGACCATGCAGCAAGGATAGGAGGACGCCGATGGCCACCCCGCTTTCGATGGGCAGGATGACAATTCCGGCGGCGGTGGCGAGAACCAGCAGGGATTCAACCGGACTGGTGGAGGCGATGGCCGTGATCTGCTTCACTCGGATGATGCGCAGGGCGACAAACAGCAGGACACCGCTGAGCGCCGCCTGGGGAACCAGGCGAAGAAAGCCGGTCCCCGCCAGCAGCAGGCCGAGCACGATCGCCAGGGCGGTCAGCCCGGCGAACTGCGAGCGCCCGCCGCTCTCGGCGACGATGGCGGTGCGCGGCGGGCTGGCGTTGACCGGAAACGCGCCGAAAAGACCGCTGACCAGATTGCCCGCGCCCACGCCGAGAAAGTCGCCGGCGACATCGGGCGGCTCGCCCGCTTGCGGGAACGACCTAGCGGTGGCGGCCGTCTGCACCATCACCACCAGGGCGACCAGCAGGGCCAGGGGTGCAAGATGCACATAGTCGGCGCCGGACAGGGCCGGGAGGCCCGGGCGGCTGAGGCCGCCGCTCACCGCACCCAGCAGGGCGACGCCCCTCTTGTCCAGATGCAGGGCCGACACCGCCAAGCACGCCAACCCCACGGCGATCAGAGGGCCGGGGATTCGAGCACTCAATGCGTGGGCCACGCCGATCAGGGCCAGGACGCCGAGCGCGATGGCGAGCGCCGCGAGATGGGTCTGCGGCGCCAGGCTGATGAGCTCGGCGATCTTATGCAGCATGCCGCCGCTCAAGGCGGGCAGCCCCATGGCGGCCGGCATTTGGGAGACGATGATGTGGACCGCGATGCCGGCCAGAAAGCCGGTGGTCACCGGGATGGAAAGCAGATTGCCGATCCAGCCCATGCGCAGCGCGCCCGCCGCGGTCACCAGCAGGCCGACAAGCAGGCCAAGTGCGGCGGCCAGGGCGGCGTAATGCGGCGATCCGCTCGCCGCCAGCAGCGCCAGGGCGCCGGCGAAGATCGGCGTGATGGTGGAGTCCGCCCCGGCCGATACCTGCCGGCTTGAGCCAAAGACGATGAAGGCCGCCGTGGCGGCGATGAAGGCGATGAAGCCCAGCTGCGGTGGCAGGCCGCCCAGCCGAGCGGTGGCGATCTGTTCGGGAATGGCCACGGCGGCCAGCGTCACCCCGGCCAGCAGATCGGGGGCGATGTGGGCGAGCTTGTAGCCGGCAAAGGACTTGAGCAGCGGCCAGGGTCGGCGGGCGCCGGCCGGGTCCCCAACACTCGCGCTCGACGTTGTCATGCCGCGCCGCTCTCCCTCGCCGCGAGATTAGTCCGCGCAAGGACGTTTGTCTTTAGGCGCAAAGCGTAAGACGGCGCCCTAGAACTCGACGGTGACGCCCAGGCCTTCCGCCAACGCCGCGCGGTAGACCAGCCAGCCGCTGGCCAGATCCTGGACCACCGTTCCCAGCGACTTATAGACGGTCACGTCGGTGTCGTTCAGGCGGCCTGGTTTGGCGCCGGAGATCACCTCGCCGATCTCGCCCAGGACATGAGACTCGTCGATCAAGCCGGCCTTGATGGCGTGCAGCACCTCGGCGCCCTGAGCGAGCACCGATGGGCGATGGTCGGCGAAGACGCGGGCGCGGACCACCAGGGCGTCGTCGACCTCGCGCGCGACCGGCCCGCTGGAGCCGACGAGGTTGACGTGGACGCCATCGGCGATCCACTCGCCAAGCAGGATGGGTAGCGCGGCCCCGGTCACCGCGCAGACGATATCGGCGCCGGTCACCGCGTGGCGAGCCGTCGGGCTGACGCTCACTGGCCGCTCAAGTTCGGCCTCCAGGCGCCGCGAGAGGTCCCGGGCGCGTTGGCGCGAGCGTCCCCACAGGCGGATCTCGGTGATCGGGCGCACCAGCATCATCGCGCGCGCGTGCGCCAGCGCCTGCTCGCCGTAGCCCAGGATGGCCAGGCGATAGGCGCCGGGCCTGGCCAGGACGTCGGTGGCCGCGGCGCTGGCGGCGGCGGTGCGAATGGCGGTGATTTCCCCGGCGTGCAGGACCGCGACCGGCGCGCCCGAGTCTGGATCGAACACCACCACCACACCCTGGTGAGACTGCAGCCCCTTGGCGAAATTGGCCGGAAAGACGCTGATCAGCTTGGCGCCGAAGGTCGCCGCCGTGGCGCCGGGCATGATGCCAAAGGCCGATCCGCCGGCCAGGGGAATGATCTGCCGCAGGCGTTGCTGGGTGGCGCCCGAGGAGAGCGCCGTCATCGCCTCGCCCATCAGAGCGATGCAGGCCTTCATCGGCAGCAGGGCCCGCACGGTCTCGCGGTCGATGATCAGCAGGCTCATGGCGCCCTCATGCCCTCGCATCCACGCGGTGTTGAGAGATCGCGCAACTTGGCGGCCTTGGGAAGCGCCAGGGCCGCGCAACCGGGCCCGCGCGCGCCGCGCCATGGCGGCAAACCTGTCATTGCGCTACCAAGCGGGGCGTCGGAGGCGAAAGACTTGCGCTGGCTTGGATTGACTCTGCTGTGGCTGACGCTGGCGCCCGGCCCGCTGGCTTTGAGCGCCCGCGCCCAGCCGACGCTCCCCGCCGCCGGGGCCTCGGCGGCCAATGAGATCGCTCAGGCGAGAGAGGATCTGCGCCTCGCCGTTTTAGGGCCGCCGACAGGGGCTCTCACCGATGCCCAGATCAATGGATGCATCGCCGCCATCGGGCCTATCCAGGCCAAGCTCGCCGACGCGCTCGCCATCCTGACGCCACAGCTTCGCGACGCCGATGCGCGTCTCGCACAGCTTGGCCCGCCGCCGGGCCTCGGCCAGCCTCCCGAAGCTCCTCAAACCGCCGACGCCCGCCGCGCCCTGGCCCGCTCGCGCGAGGTTGTGGACGGCGAGGTCAAGGCGGCGCGCCTGTTGTCGGTGGAAGCCGACCAGGACGCCAACGACTTGGCCGAGCGCCTGCGACGGGACTTTTCCGCCCGCCTGTGGACGCGCAGCCGCTCGGTGCTCGATCCTGGGCTATGGCGCGAGTTCGCCGTATCCCTGCCCGCCGACACCCATCATCTCAGCGGCGCCACGCAGGCCGAGAGGGCGCGATTCGACGCCGCGGCGCGCGAACCGGGCCATCGCATCGCCTGGGCCCTGGCCGTCCTGATCGGCCTCATTCTGCTGGGGCCGGCGCGGGTAATCCTCAATGGTCTCGCCCATCGCTGGGCTCAGCGAGGCTCTCCCGACGCGCCGCTGCGCCGTTCGGCTTTGGCGCTTTGGCTGGTGATGGCGGCGGTTCTCACGCCCCTGCTGGCCGGCGCGATCATGCGCGCGGCGCTTGTCGCATCGGGCGCCTTGACGCCGGCGTTCGTCCATCTGAGCGCGCTCCTGGTTCGCGTGGTGGTGTTCGCCGCGCTTCTGGAGGGATTGGGGCGGGCGGTGCTGTCGCCGGGGCGCCCCGATTGGCGACTGGCGCCGATCTCCGACGATATCGCCGCGCGCCTGGCGCCCTGGCCGGGGCTGATCGGCTGGGCCGCGGCCCTGGCGAGCTTCGTGGTGGGCGTCAACGCGCAACTCGCATCAAGCCTGTCGACGTCGGTGGCCAGCGATTGCGGCACGGTGCTGATCGAGCTGGCGGCGGTCGGCGGCGCCCTGGCCATGACGGCGCGCGCGCGTGGCGCATATGGCCGCCCAATCGGGGCGTCCCAGCCGGGGGGCGTTCGGCTCGCGCCTGCCGTGGGTTCTGGCGGCTCTGGCTGCGTGGATCGCCGTGCTCGGCGCCCTCGTGGCCGTGCTGATCGGCTATCTGGCCCTGGCCAGCTTCCTGATGCGCGAGACGGTGTGGATCGCCGCCGTCCTGGGGATCCTGTTCCTGTCGTTGCGACTGGCCGACGACCTCTTCCCCGAACTCCTGTCACGCAAGAGCCGCCTGGGCCGCGCCATCGAGACCGCCCTGGGCCTTTCGGCCGGAGCGATGGAACAGATGGGCGTCCTGATTTCGGGACTGGCTCGCCTTGTGCTGCTGGTGCTGGGATGGGCGGCCATACTGGCGCCCTTCGGCACAAGTCCGGCCGATGTCCTTAGCCGCGTCACCTCGGCCAATGCCGCCTTCCACCTGGGCCAGGCGGCGATCTCTCCTGGCGCCATTCTGGGCGGCGTGGCGCTGTTCCTGTTCGGCCTGGCGGCCACGCGGGCGGTGCGCGGCTGGATGGAGGTCCGCTATCTGCCCAAGACGCGGCTGGATGTGGGCCTGCGCACCTCGGTGGTGGCGGCGGTCACCTACTTTGGCGCCCTGATCGCCATCCTCGTGGCCTTCGCCTATCTCGGGCTCAGCTTCAGCCAGATCGCGCTTTTCGCCAGCGCGCTTTCGGTGGGCATCGGCTTTGGCCTGCAGTCGATCATCGGCAACTTCGTCTCGGGCCTCATCCTGCTGGCCGAACGGCCAATCCAGGTGGGCGACTGGATCGCCATCGGGGAGCTTGAGGGCGACGTCAAGCGCATCAATATCCGGGCCACCGAAATCGAGATGATGGACCGCTCGAAGCTCATCGTGCCCAACTCCGACCTAGTGTCCAAGACGGTGCGCAACGTCACCCACGGCGGCGCGCTCGCCCGACTGCGGATCGTGCTCAAGGTCGACGGCGCCGCCGACCCGGCGGCGGTGGAGGAGATCCTGCTGGCCCGGCTCACCGGCCACGGCGAGGTACTGAAAGAGCCGGCCGCGGCGGTCTATCTCTCCGATGTCAAGGACGGCGCCCTGGAGTTCACCGCCTTTGCTTATGTCGCCAGCCCCCGCAACGCCTTTCGCATCAAGAGCGAACTGCTGTTTCAGATCGTGCCGGACCTGAAGGCCAAGGCGATTGGCCTGGCCAGAGCGGTCCCCGTCGTCAATGTCGGGTTTTCCGAGCGCCCGATCGAGCCGGGGCCGGGGCCCCGAACGAAAGGCCGGGCGGGCGATCGACGAGTTGGACTCGCCCCCGCCGCCGAGCAAGGTTAAGGTTCGCGCTCGACCACTTTCGATATCGGGGAAAACCACATGCGCACCGCCATCGTCGCCGCCCTCGCCTTGGGCGCCTGTCTGTTCGCCGGCACGGCGCCAGCCGAGGTCATCCATTACACGGCCAAGCTTTCCGGCGCGGCCGAGACGCCGCCCAACGCGACCAAAGGCGTCGGTGTGGCCCAGGTCACTCTGGATACCGACAGCAAGATGCTGGACTGGAAGGTCGAATATTCCGGCCTGACCGGTCCGGCCACCATGGCCCACTTCCACGGACCTGCCGCGCCCGGGGTGGCCGCCGGCGTCACGGTGGGCCTGACCGCTCCGTTGGCCAGCCCGATCGTCGGCACGGCGAACTTGAACGACGGCCAGATCGGCGATCTGCGCGCCGGCCTTTGGTACGTCAACGTCCACACCGCCCAGTATCCAAAGGGCGAAATTCGCGGGCAGGTGCTGGCGGTTCACTAGGCCAGCGAGCAGGGGCGGTTTTCGCCGAGCCTGAACGCCTGAAACTTTCCGGCGCGTGATAGCGCCGAGGCGATCAATGAGCGCCGCCCCGGCGGGCGCGTCCGCCCCGCGCCCCGCGTTTACTTGCCGCGAAGATGCGATAGGCTGGCGGCCATAGCGGGAGAACGAATCGGATGACCCCGGCGAAACGCTCAGGCGTGACATTCGACCCCCAGACGGGCGCGGGCGTCAACCAGCCGGTCGATCGGTTTCACAACCAGGAAGCCCATTCGCCCGAGGCCCTGACGCAAATGCTGCACGACCTTGAGGCGTCGCATCGCGCCTTGGAAGCGCGCCTGGGAATCGTCACCGCCGAACTCGCCGACCAGATGCAAGGGGTCGAGGCGCGCTCCGACCTGGCGACCCGCCGACTGGCGCTGGAAGTGGTCCAGATGGGTGGCGCATTGGCCCATCGCATGCGCGCGCTTCAAGCCCCAATCACGCCCTTCACGCCCGCCATGCCCAGACCCGCGCCGCGTCCCAGGCGCAACGGCTTCGCCTGGAGTGTCGCATTGGCGGTTCTGCTTTGTCTGGGCGTGGCCGCATTCCTGTTGATCCGCGAACAGGACTCCACGCCCGCCGCGACGCCGGTGCCGATCACGGCGTCCGAGCCGGCCGCGGCGCTCCCCGCGGCGCTGCCGCCGCCCACCCTGGCGACCGCCGCGCCCCAGACGGCCGGAGCCCCGGCGGCCGCGCCTCAATCCGCTCAGACCCAGACCGTTCCGCCCAAAGCCGCGTCCGTGACCGCCAGTGCGCCGCTTCACACCGTCAAGCCCGCGCCCCGGCCCGTGACTCACCACCGGCCCGTCGTTCCGCCGCCGA
>Ga0182024_10018672_pt1 | contig 12878 bp, 12 predicted proteins | sample P32metaG_FD_120480 | JGI IMG/M metagenome (GOLD analysis project Ga0182024, IMG submission 120480) | Permafrost microbial communities from Stordalen Mire, Sweden - P3-2 metaG (Illumina Assembly) | ecosystem: Environmental > Terrestrial > Soil > Wetlands > Permafrost | place: Sweden: Stordalen...
CTGCGTGTGACCGGCATCGCCTGCAGTTCCGCAATGACGTGCGCCGGAACCGAACAAGGTAACGTGCGCCCGACATAGGCGAGCGTTTCGCGAACCGGCAATACCAGCCCGAGCGTTCGCGTCGCTCGCATGAAGCGGGCCCAATCGATGGATGCGTTGCGCAAGATGACAGCCGCGTCCGCCACCCATCTAATCGGCGACACCGCGTTCAGTCGCGCGCCATGCGCGCAGGTGTGGAGAAGGTGGTCCGTGTCGCTCAAGGTCTTCGCCGGCTTGCCCAAAATCGCGATCGTCTGTCCGGCGAGCCAAAACTCCTCGTAGGCGACGGAATGCTTCTCTTGCAAGACGCGCCAGTGCAGATCCAATTCGAAGGGTCCGCGCTCGAGCGCAACCGCGTGGTCATGGCCGATCTTGCGATCGCTCCAGTCGGGGTCCTTCACGCGCCATCCGGCTCGGCGCAAGGCGTCGATCGAACACCCTCCCGTTTCGGGCCGCACCACCACATCGATGTCATTCATCGGGCGCAGGCCGAAGCGACTGTAGTAGAGTGGGATGAGAGCTATTCCCTTCAGCAGCATGCCCTGGACGCCCGCCGCCGTGAGAACCTCCAACACTTCGACCGCTTGGCGCGCCAGAAGTTGGTTCTGAAGCCAAACGTATCGATAGACATTCTTGTAACGGGAAAGGATGGGATCGCTGACGCCGTGAGTTCGAAGATTGTCGTAAAGCAACGGCAACAGGCGCTGCGTCCCGATATCGACATTCTCGATATCGACACGGTCGCGCCACGCGCGCCAACTGAGCAGAGCCTCATCTCCCTGAGCCAGGCACGCTTTCAGCAGAGATTCTTCTTCCGCCGTGGGAAGGAATGGGTGGCGGTCTCCTGTCATATGGCCATATCGATTACCCCGCGGCTCGCACGGGTGGCCGCATTCTCACGACTCTCGACCAGCGCCCCATCGCGTAGCGTATAGATTCGGTCGGCGCGCGCGGCAAGGCTCGAATCGTGCGTGATCAGAAGGACGGTTGGATTGAAATCGAGCGCCCAGATTTCCGAAATGAGGGTCGCGACAGAGTCCGCATCCAGATGGTTGGTCGGCTCATCGAGAATGAGGATCTTCGGACGGTTGAGAAGGGCGCGCGCGATCGCCAGGCGCTGGCACTCGCCCCCCGAGAGGGTCACGCCGCGCTCCCCGACGACGGTCTCGTAGCCGAGTGGAAGCTTGACGATCATATCATGGGCGGCCGCGCGACGGACGGCCTCCGCCACCGCTTCCGGCGAGGCGTCGGAAAAACCATAGGTGATGTTCTCCCAGACCGTGCCGGCGAACAGCAGCGGCTCCTGCGGCACGAAACTGATCTGTCTACGGACAAAGTCGATATCAAGCTGGTCCAACGGCACGTTGTCGAGGCGGACGAGCCCTGACCGCGGCCGGAACAGACCCAGCAGCAAATAGGCGAGCGTTGTTTTGCCCGCGCCGTTCGTCCCCATGATCGCGCAGATCGTCCCAGCGGGGAGACGAAGCTCCACGCCAGACAGAATGACGGCCCCGGCATAGCGAAACGTCACCGACTCGAACGTCACGGCGCCGGCGATGCGGACAGCGAGGCCGCAGGACTTAGGCGGCTCGACGTGCAAGAGCAGACAATCCAGGTTGTCGAGCGATTCATTGCCCATGAAAACCTGCGGCAGCGCCGTCCAGAGCGCGTTGAGATTGCCGGCGAGTTGCGATATCAGATAGTAGAGCGCCGCAAGCTCGCCTACGGTGATGGCTCCGTGAGCGACCTGCCCGCTGCCAACGACGAGGACGATGAGAGCCGCAAACCTTGTTACGCTGCCGTGAGCGATGCCGTAGGCCGTGGCGAGCCACGCCATGCTGCCGCTCACGACTCGGAGATCCTCGATGCGGCGCGATTGCCTTTCGACTTCCCACGACTGGGCGCCGCGCAAGCGGGTCAATTCCATCGTGCGCAGTGCAAACATGATGCCCCCGCTGAAATCCTCGAACGAAGCGCGGAAGGCGGCGACGCGGCTCTTCAGGCGACGACCGACCGTGCGGTGGACCAGCATCGCGAGCGGCGCGAGACCGGCTACGGCCGCGATCAACCACGGGTCAATAAGAAAAATGGCGGTCGCAAGCAGCAATGTCATCACCACGGCAGGCAGCACGACGACTGCCAGGGCATTGCTCATGACGTCGACACGCTCCGTATCCTGCACGATCGCCGCGTGCAGCGCGGTGCGATCGGAAATCGGCGCGAATGGATGAGAGACCGCGTACGCCCTGATCAAGAGATCGTTGCGCATCTCCGCGATGACGCGTTTGGTGACGGTCAGAGAAAAGTGGCGCGCCGCCAGCGATAAGCCTCCCGCAAGGCAAGCCGTGGCAAGGATGCCGGCGACCGGTTCGAGGATCGCGGTCCATCCGGATTTCGCCAGCATTCCAGCGAAAACGAGCTTGATGAAGTAGGCTTGGGGGAGAACCAGTAGAGCCTGAGCCACCGCGCCGCCGGCCGACAGAACCAACCCGCTTCGGGTCGTACGATAGCGGTCCAAATAGTTTTTCCAGGCGCGCCGGTTTACCGTTCCCGGCACGCCGGGGGGGTGGAGGCGCGGGCTAACGCAGCCGACGACGGTCCAATACGCCTTTGAGAACCTTCGCATAGTCACTCCAGGCCGGGCGCAGTCTCCTGCTCATGTTGTTTTGATGCAGTCGTCGCCTGCAAACAACCGCATTCAACGCCACTTCGCCAATATTGGCATCTCGGGCGCGCGCGTACCACTCGACGAAGTCGCCGAGCGAGAGCCTAGGATCGAACCATCCCGCGCGCATGAAATCCCGTCTCCTGAGGAGGAGCGTCGAGGCGCAGGGTCCGGGCATCGGATCCGAGTTGAATTGCAGAGCCGCCCTCGAAAGCTCGTCCAGATCCGGACTCGCAAATTGGACGACGCGACCGAACACCATCACCGCCGCCTCGTCCTCCGGCATCGCTTCGGTTTGGCGCTGCAACTTGTCCGGAAGCCAGACGTCGTCGGCATCCAGAAAGGCGACCAGGTCGCCCGTCGTCATGGCGACGCCCCTGTTTCGCGCAGCGGCCGCTCCGCTTCGGTGTTGTCGGACGTAGTCGACACGACTATGGAACCGCCTGGCCACGTCCGGGGTGGCATCCTCCGATCCGTCATCGACAATGATGATGTTTGCGGGCGCAAGTGTCTGGGAAAGCGCGCTCTCCACGGCCTCCCCCAGATAGAGCTCGCCGTTATGCACAGGGATGACGACCGCTACCCCGCGCACGAGTCCGCTCCCACCACCGACGACGCGGGCCGCGAGGCGAGGGCCAAACCTCGGCCGTGGCCCGCGATAGCAGCACGATAAGCTTCCTCGTATGCATCGAGCAACAGCTCGACGCGAAATTTATCTCGGGTACGCAGTCGCGCCTGGCGTCCCATCGCTGCGGCGCGTTCGGGCGAGGCCAGCAGCAGCTTCAGTGCGCCCGCGAGGGCGTCGACATCGCCGACGGGAACAAGCACTCCGGTCTGCCCATCGTCGACGATCTCCGGGAGGCCGCCCGTCGCAGCGGCGATCACCGGCCGCCCCATCTGACCCGCTTGCAGCGCGACGAGCCCGAATGGCTCGGCCCAACGCGACGGCATGAGGACGACCGTCGCGAGGTTGAGCAGCTCCGGAACCCTCCACGGCTCGATCCAGCCGGTGAATTCGACCTGGCGTCCGATCCCAAGGCGCTCGGCCCGCGCTTCCAGGGCCTTACGTTCCGGTCCATTTCCGGCGATCCACAACCTTGGACCCGGGGACGCCGCATGAACCTTCGCGAAGGCTTCGAGCGCGACGTCGAATCCTTTTTCCGGAGCGAGGCGTCCCAGACACAGAACAACCGAAGAATCGAACGACAGCGGAGTAGGGGCGAGGGCGGGAATCGGAAGGGCGTTCCGAATGACGGATAGTTTGGACCGCGCCGCCGGATATGCCTGAGCTGCGGAGGCGCCGAGCGCTGCCGACACGGCCACGACCCGATCGGCTTCGGCGATCATACGGCTCTCGAGACCTCCGCCGCCTGTCTCGAGCGGGGTGTGCAGGGTCAGGACGCGCGGAATGTCGGGCTCGCCGCGGCGCAAGAAATAGAAGCCAGGCTCGCGCACGCCATTCAGATGGATGACCTCCGGCTGAAACGAAGCCAGGATGCCTTGCACTTGTTGAAAGGTTTGGCTCTGGGCCCGAAGGTCCCTAGCGACGAAGGCCTCTTTGAAAGGCAATCTGATCACCGGCGCCGAAAGCAGAAGAGGCGACGCGTCGCCGTGGCCTAGGAGCCGCGAGGTCACTACGCGAATGTCATGTCCTCTCTGGTGCATCTGCTCGACGAAATGCGTAGAGAAGACTTCCTCTCCACCGATCACGTCGGGCGGCAGGAAATTGCACTGGTAGAGTATCCGCATCGCTGAGATTGCCCCGTAGCCCGCTTCTCATCCGAACTCCTTGCATAGGAGCAGATCTCTCCAAATCAGGACGTACATATCCGCTGGATCTTGTAGCGGCGTCGAGTTTAGGCGGTGGCGGGCGTGCGCGCCAGCAGATCACTGATGAGCGCAGGAACCGCTTCGATTCGGATTCCCATTCTGAGCTCAAAGGAGGGAAGGTCGTTGACGAGCCGGGCTACCTTGGAAAAAGTGAGCGCCGCTTGGTTCCGCGCCATCTCCATCGTGCCGATCGCGATCGCCTTATGAGCCGCGCCCCGGGACGCGGGCAGGATCGCGCTCGGCTCGTCGGGACAGACCCGCGGCAGAACGATCGCGCGGAGAGGAAACGTGCGAATCAATCTGGACGGGAAATGCTCGTGCAGAAAGAATACCGCTTTTGCATCAGGCCGCCGTTCCGGGTTGCCGATAAAAGGGACTAGGTGCGGGAATCGCGCGAGGTCCCCGGATCCGACTTTGCCGGTGCTGTACATGCTGTGCGCAAGCCACTCGGAGCCGGACGATAGCACGCAGAAGTCGTCGCTCGCATAGAGCAGAGGCGAAAGCAGGCACGCCAGGGCGGCGTGCGACTTACCGGCCCCGCCTCTGCCGGCAAGAAGGATGCCTCCACCGGGAAAGCCGACGGCTCCGCTGTGAAGCGGCAGCGCGCCGTCTCCCTGCAGCCATTCGTGTAGCAGCGGACGCATTGGCGCCGCCGTTTCATGTTCAGGCAGATCGTCCGCCGAAGGCGTCCAATAGATCGCGCGCTTGCGATCTCGATCGAGCATCCGGAAGATGACAGGATCTAATCGCGTCGCGGTATGGAAGCGCGCGTCGTTGAATCCGCTGATCTCCCCATACTTGCCGTAGGCGTCTGCCAGCCATCCGGTTTGAAGCGGCGGCAGCCGGCTCGTCCCGCTGTCCCAGGCGAAGATCGTCAGGGCGGGCTCTGACGGGGCCGCGATTTCGAGATGAGCCAGCGCGCGGCCCAGGCGCCACTCCAACGCTGCGCTGCCAAATTTGATTCGTAGCCCACGGCCGCCGATGAGATACGTCTTCTCCGTCCAACCGAAGCCGCGCCGCGCGGCGAGGTCGGCGGCCTCGATCGTGTCCTCGAAGAAGACGGCGGCTAGGCTTTTGGGTGCTGGCGGCATGGTTTGCTGCGGCGCCGCGCTCCTCGCTACATGGCTGGCGCCTTTGCGCGCGGCCAACCCAACTCGTCCACTTCATGGACCGGATCAAGCTGGAGCAGCTCCTCCATGTCGGAATATTTTTGCAATCTCGGAGCGACGAAGTCTCCGCCCTGCCTCGGCTTCAGCAAGATCTGCGGCGCTGGTAAGGGCTCCGCATCCTCGACCGTCAACGATTCGCCGACCAACTCGTCGAGAAAGCACGACGTCACGGATCCGATTTCCTCAGGATCGCCGGAATATTCAGCGCACATGCAGCGGACGATATCCGCCCGAGTGGCGCCGAGCGCCACCATCGCCCAGATCGCCGCCCCGACGCCATCGGTGCTGTAGTAGCTGCCCGTTACCAAATTTACGATGACCGTTTCGTCGCCGAGAACCTCGTGAGCTACCGCGCCATGGGGTCGGACGCGGTTGGGTTCCATCATCGCCTCGATTCACACGTCAGTGACGTCATCGTGATTGTTGTGGCGACAGACTACCCAGGCGCCGGCATATCGTCAATCGCCCGTCCGTGTGTTCAGGCGAGGGCGCCTCGAAGATTACGGTAAGACATGCACATACACCGTTTAGTTGCGTCCGCGGGGGAACCCACGAGCAGGCGGATTATTTCAACGAACTGCAACGGAAAACGACCTCTCCCGAGTGCGCTGCACGATATTTCGATGCCGTCGGAGATTTCGATATCACCGATCTTCTGTCCAAAGTAAAGGCGCCGACCCTTGTCATGCATGTGCGGGGAGACCTCATTTGTCCTCCCGAGGCCGGGCGCCAGTTGGCCGCCGGGATCCCCGGCGCCCATTTCATCGCCTTCCCCGGCCGAAACCATTTGTTCCTGGAGCACGAGCCGGCTTCCGATCGATTCTTCGAGGAGATCAGCCTTTTTCTGGAGGCTGAGCGGGGGTGACTCCGCCAGGGCCGCGGTTCGGCGCTGACGTGATGGACCGAGTCGAGTTGCACTGTTGAACAACGGTTTCCAGGAGACGGCTGAGGCGATTGAGGCGGCGCGTAGCAAAGGGATTCTCGCGGTCGAAATGGAGGCGGCGGCGCTCCACAGCTTCGCCCGTGCGGCAAGCGTTCGCGGTCTTTGTTTTGCGCACGTCACCAACACCATGGGGCTGACGGGAGACGATTTCGAGAAGGGCGAAGCGGACGAGACAAGGGACGCCCTTCTCGTTCTCGAGACAGTGATAACCGCCCTGCGCTCGCCACAATCCCCAGAGTCGGTCACATAGGATTACATATTCATGCGGTTTTGTTGGTCAAAGCCGTGAGGCCGGCGCGAGAGCGTGTATTTCTCGGACGCCGATTACGAGCTTATCGCGATCTCCTCGGCCAGCAATGCCGCAAGCGCCGAGTCGCCGTCTGGTCTCCCAAAGACAATCGCGAAAATTGACGCAGATCAATGAAGTGGGCTAGCTCTCCCATAGTTAACCATCTATTAAGTTCAGGCTCCCGTACGACGTTTCAATACGGTATGTCTAAACATAGTAATAAGAGTTTAGCGAAAGAGCGGTCGAAATGAGTGAGCGTTCAAGCGAAATATGTTACTTTTCTGAGAAGTCTCCTCCGGATTCATTGCTACATCTAAGAAATTTCAAACCGATCATCTGCCAAACCCTAGCGCAGATAAAAAATACCATGCGCCTTCGCTACGACGTCTATTGCCTCCGTAAAGGCTGGGAGGCGGCGCACGCCTTTCCGGATCGCCTTGAATCGGATGAATTCGACGAGCACGCCGTTCATATTCTCTTGATCGAGCGGCAAACCGGCCTTGCCGTGGGAAGCGCCCGCATTGTTTTCGCTGATCCTTCGGCGGCGCATGCGCGGCTGCCGTCGTTCGCGATAGGGCCGGATTTTCGTGAGGCGGCCGGCCGGTCGCTCCCGCTCGCCACTACCGTAGAAATATCGCGTCTGACGGTTCTGCGAGCCGGCGATGCGTCCGCCGACTCAGGAACGCCGGATTCGACCGGACGCGTCTCCCTCGCTCTGGGGTTGCTCAAGGGCGTCGGTCAGGCGATGGCGGCCGCGCAGGCGACCCATGCCTGTTTCCTGGGCAGCCGATCTCTGAAGCGCCTCATGGAAGGCTTCGGCTTTCGCTTTTATGACTTCGGCCTGACGCTCCAACACCGCGGAACGCGCTCGTTCCTCTGGCGCGACTGGGCGGCCCTCATGACGAATATTCACGATGGCCGCCCTGACGTGTGGCGCTACCTCACCGATGATGGCGCGATCTGGCCTGTCGACCGCGCCGCCGTTCAACGCGAGGCCGAGGCCTTGAGCGAGATGGGAGCGGCGCCGTCGCTCTGGCGATCGCCGGGCGGCCATGTGCTGAGGCCTCAAGCTCATGCAAACGGAGCGCATCCTCAGGTTTGATCGCAATATAGTTCACTGAAGCTGGAATGTAGTGCAATAGTAGAACCCAGTTTATTGAACTTCTATTGTATTAACGTCCCATCTGCACCCTCAGATATCGACAGGATCTTCAAATGAACAGCATGGTGTTTGACGCCGCCTCGGCGTTCGCGGTCTCGCGCGAATCCGCGGCAGAATTCGACTATGAAACCGCTTTCTGCCGCAACATCGGTTGGGTGACCGAAGCCGAACAGCACCGGCTGCGGCTGAAGAGGGTTGCGATCGCGGGACTAGGAGGCGTCGGCGGCGCCCATGCCGCAACGCTCGCGCGGCTCGGGATCGGAGGCTTCCATCTGGCGGACTTCGACAGCTTCGATCTGGCGAACCTCAACCGCCAGTATGGCGCGACCATGTCGACTATCGGTCGTCCGAAAGCCGAAACAATCGCCGACGTCGTCCACGGCATCAATCCGCAGGCGGCGGTCGAAGTTTTTCCGCACGGCGTCGCGTCCGAAGCGGTCGACAAATTTCTCGAGGGCGTCGATCTCTATGTGGACGGCATCGATTTCTTCGCCTTGCCGATCCGCCGCGCGCTGTTCGCTCGCGCCCGGGCGCTGGGAATCCCCGCGGTGACCGCAGCGCCGCTCGGAACCAGCGTCGCCTGGCTGGTCTTTGTTCCCGACGGCATGTCGTTCGACGATTATTTTGGTTTCCGCGACAACGACGAGACCGGCAATTACCGGCGCTTCCTGGTCGGACTCGCGCCGCGCTCTCTGCATATCGGCGGCCTCGTCGACCGTTCGACACTCGATCTCGCCAAAAAGATCGGCCCCTCCACGGCAATGGCATGCATGCTCTGCGCAGGCGTCGTCGGGACGGAGGCGCTGAAAATTCTGCTGAAGCGAGGTTCTATGCGCCCCGCGCCCTGGTTCCACCAATTCGATGCCTATTCCGGTCGCCGTGTAAGCGCTCGGGCGTGGTTCGGCGGCCGCAATCCACTGCGCTTGCTCAAACTTCGCGTCGTCGAGCGGCTTCTTGCGAGACCTGTCCCGGCGCGCGCTGCGGCGTCGGCGGCCGACGCCTCGCTGGCGCTGAAAGTCATCGACGTGGCGCGCTGGGCCCCGAGCGGCGACAACGATCAGCCCTGGCGTTTCCATGTCGTCGACGAGACAAACTTTCGCTGCCGTTTCCGCCGCTGGGATCGAGACAACCCTTACGAATACGCTGAGGGCCGGCCGATTTTGCTGGCGGCCGGCGCGCTTCTCGAAGCCTCGAGCCTGGCCGCGAACCGATTGGGCGCGCGCATCGAACTGAAGCCGATCGATCAATCCCCCGATAATCTGACCTACGAGGCGGCGCTGCTTCCCGGGGCGGCGGAGGCCAAAGATGAACTCGGCGGCTTTCTGACGACGCGTTCGGTCGATCGCGGCCCCTATCGATCGGCGCCCTTGACTGCGGCCGAGAAGCGCGAGCTGGCAGCGGCTCTGCCGGACGAAATGGAGGTCGTGTTCCTCTCTTCGTTGAGGGACAGGTTTACCGCGGCGCGCCTCAACTCCGACGCGACCGTCCTGCGAATGCGGCTGGATTCGACCTATCACGTGCACAAAGCAGCGTTCCGATTCGATGCTCATCAGCCCGAGATCGGAATACCCGCTGCTTCGATCCCGCTCGACCCGATTTCGCGCAGGGTCTTCGGATGGGTCCTCGAGGACGCGGCGAGGTCGCGAATGTTCAATCGCGCCCCCGGCGCGGTGCGCCTTTCCTCGCTTCAAATCGATTGGGTCCCCGGACTCGCCTGCGGCGCCCATTTTGCGCTGCGCTGGCGGCGTCCGAACGCGAGTCACGACTGGATCGCCGCGGGTCGCGCGCTGATGCGGTTCTGGCTGACGGTGGAACGCCTAGGTCTCGTGATGCAGCCCTCTTTCGCCCCGGTCATCCTGGCCCATAGCGTAGCGCATGATCCATCGGCTCTCGCCGCGGCCGATCGGCGCAAGGCGGCGGCGATCTTGTGCGACCTCACCGCTCTGACCGGCGACCCCGATCGCCTCATCTGCTTCGGCCGGACCGGCCAGCCCCGGCGCCCACTCCGCGAGGTCCGATCGCATCGGCTGCCGCTGGAGACGCTGCTCGAATGAAAGACGGGCGTTCTTGCGAACGCCCTATGTGGCCGCCTGATGCGGTCCCCTGGGTTGCTTCGCTTCGGTCGCAACGATGGGTACCGAATTGGCTCGCTTACAGGGAATGAACAGCGAATTTCTCGAGAATCCGTCAATCAACCGCAAAAACCGTCCCGAAAACATCTGCGAATTCAGTCGTTTGCGAGACCTGCGAGATGAAATTCCCTGCGCAACGGAACAGGGAATCAATTCGACCACAACAGAGAATTTAATCCGCGCCAACAGGGAATTAATTCGCAACAACAGGGAATTGGCGATCGGAACAGAAAAACGGCTCAACAGCGGTCCGCTCGCCCCGAGGATAGCGAATTGACTCGCTTATTTCTGGGCGCCGGCTAAGAATTAGCCGGCTTCGCCAAACCGCCCGTCGGGCGCGCCGCTTCTACCGCAACGGCCTGAAGAACGCTCGAATCTCCCGCGCCAGGGCTTCGGGCTGCTCCAGGGCGGCGAAATGGCCGCCTTTCTGCATCACGGTCCAGCGTTGGATATTGCCGTAGACCCGCTCCGCCACCGAGCGCGGCGGCCGCAGAATCTCTTTGGGAAACTCGGCGTACCCGGTCGGCGTCTCGATCCGAGCGCCTTCGGGAATCGGCCAGGGCGAGTGCATGCGGTGGTGATAGGGCCAGAACGACGAGCCGATCGCGCCGGTCGCCCAGTAGAGCATGATGTCGTTCAGCATTTCGTCGCGGGTCACCGCCGTTTCGACGTTCCCGTCGCAGTCTGTCCAAGTCTGGAACTTCTCGACGATCCACGCGGCCAGTCCTGCGGGAGAATCGCTCAGCCCGAACGCGAGCGTGGTGGGCTTGGTGCCCTGAATCCACTGATACCCCGTCTCCTCCTTCAGGAAGTGCTCGAGCTGCTCGAGGTACGCCTTCTCTTCAACCGTGGGGTTTGCCAGCATCTTCGGGTCGCGGCGGATCCCGGCGAGGAAATTGAGATGGATGCCGAGGATGCGCTCGGGAAACTGGTAGGCGAGCCGCGACGCGACCGCGGCGCCCCAGTCTCCGCCTTGCGCGGCAAAGCGGGGATAGCCCAGCACGTCGGTCATCAGGCTGGCGAAGACGTCGCTGATCGCCTCGACGCCGAAGCGCTTCTGACCCGGGGCAAAGGACAAGCCGTACCCTGGGAGCGACGGCGCGACGACGGTGAAGGCGTCGGCCGGATCGGCGCCAAAACGCGCCGGGTCCGTCAGCATCGGCAGAACTTTCAAGAACTCGACGATCGAGCCGGGCCAGCCATGCATGAGCAGGAGCGGCATCGGATTCGCGCCTTTGCCTTCCTCGTGAATGAAGTGGAGATCGATGCCGCCGAGCGGCGCCTTGAACTGCCGAAAGCTGTTGATGGCCGCTTCCTGCGCGCGCCAGTCGAAGCCGTCTCGCCAATAGGCGACGAGGTCCCTCATGTAGTCGACGCTGCTGCCGGTCGACCACGGCGGCGCCGGTGGTTCATCCGGCCAGCGAACGCGAGCCAGCCGTTCGCTCAAGTCGCGCAGCGTCTCGTCAGGGACATGCAAATGGAAGGGCTGCGGGGAAGGCTGGCGCATGAACGGTCCCGGGGGTCTGGACAGCGCTGCGTGTAGGCGACGAGATGCTTCTACCCATCAACTCTCTGTTTTCCGAGCGAGTGAATTCGCCGGGTTCGCGAATGTCGGCTCCGCTTCTGCGCGGGAACCCTCGCCTGATCCTGCTTCGCCCGCCATCGCACGAGGCGCTCGATCAAGTCGTACGGTATGGGCTCGTCGAAGGGAAAACGGAGATTGCCTTTCGGGCCCCGATAGCGCGCGAGCGCTTCGTCGAGGCGCGCATCGCCTTCGATAGGCGGAAATATTCCGATGTGGTTCTTGAAGGCGGCGAAATAAACAACAATCCCGTGGCCCCGGAATGCAGGCATTCGGTAGCTGATTGTTTCTTCGGCGTGCGGAGCGGCGCCGCGGACGATTTCGCGGATGCGACGGAGAGCGGGCTGGGCCGCCGGCGATGATGCAGCGATGTAGGCGTCGATTGTCGCGGCTTCAGTGTCCACCTGATTGTCCTGCAATATGCCACAGACGACCCACCGGATCAGAATCGCCCGCGAAAACTTACATGTCAATATCCGCTCTTGGTCGAAAGCAGGCTTTCGGCGCGCAACATTCGTGGCCTCTCGGCCTCTCTCAAAATCCCTTCGCAAGCGCGCTAAGAAAGGCGCAAGCCGGCCCGCCTCGTCCCCACGTTCACCGCGCGAGCTTGCAACTTGCGGTTATCAACCTCCCCCCCACCAGCGCCCGCCCATCACCACGCCCCGAGCCGTGAGCCTCGAACTTCCCTCCATGTGCTCGCCCGTCGAGTCGACGTAGTCGAAGGCCCCCTCTTCCAGCGACAGAACCGACGCGTCGCCCGCGCCGCCCTTCTGGAATGTCCCCAGATCCGGCCGCTTCAGCGCGGCGGCGGGATTGATCGTCGCGGCGCGGACGGCTTCGACGAGCGGCAGGCCGAGACAGAGAAATTTCGACATCGTCGTCAGCAGGTCGAAGGCGGGGCCGTCGATGCACAAGGCGTGGACGTCGCTCGAGATGCAGTCCGGGATGAACCCGTTAGCGAGCATGGTTCGGGCCGTCGCGAAGGCGAACGAGCCCATGCCGTGGCCGATATCGAAGATCACGCCGCGCTTGCGCGCCTCGAGCACGGAAGCGCGGACGCCGCCTTC
>Ga0182024_10018673_pt1 | contig 12877 bp, 7 predicted proteins | sample P32metaG_FD_120480 | JGI IMG/M metagenome (GOLD analysis project Ga0182024, IMG submission 120480) | Permafrost microbial communities from Stordalen Mire, Sweden - P3-2 metaG (Illumina Assembly) | ecosystem: Environmental > Terrestrial > Soil > Wetlands > Permafrost | place: Sweden: Stordalen...
CAAACAATGCCCTCCCATCCCGTGGCTCGACGGAGCGCGTCTCGAATTCGATTACCGATAATTGCTCAGGCGTCAAGACGCAAAAATGTCAGTTCTTAAGGCCCCGCGGAAATCGGCGTTGAATATGCGTGAAAACGATTGGTTGATCCTCGATTCTGGGTACCAGGGGCGTAAGCAACGAGTCTGTCAGCGCCGGGAACAACGGCGGCGGAGATCATCTCTTCCCAGCGGTTTCCACAGCCTTCCCACCTTTTCCGGTTGAGCGAGTGGATGAAAACCCCACGAAAAATTTGTTGCTGCCAGGCGCCGCGCGGCCAGAGTGTCGTGTGCACGAGGTGGGTAAAAAACCGGGGCAAGCTGAACAACATTCGCTCCGGTTCCAGGATCGCGGATTTTTCGACCGTTTTCGACCGTTGGTTGCTCAACGAACTCGTTGAGCAACCGCGACAAGCAGGCGGGACGCGGCCCTGTCTGAAAACTCACCGGCACCCATTCTCGTTTCGCCGCGTCGCGCAGCGGAGCGCGTTTCCGCCGTGGGAATAAAGCGCTCCGCTGCGCGACGCGGCGAAACGAGTTCGGCTCCCGGTGAATCTTCAGACAGGCCTAGCCGGATGTATATCGAATCGGGACCCTACGCCGTCTCATCCCGCGTAAGTTGCGCCTTGTCTGCGGCGATGGCCTGTTTATCCCCGGCCAGCGTCGCCGCCCAGGCGGCCGTGTCTGATTTCAGCTTCAGCACATCAGGGGCGGAGCCGGCGTTCAGGGCGTGGATCGCCTGCTCGCCGGCGGCGATCGCGGCGTTGGCCGCGGCGGCATCGCTGCGCTGGGTCGCTCGGGCGATGGCCGTGTCGGTGGCGAGCTTGGCGCGGCCGGCACCGACTTGGGCTTCGTCGGCAGCCAGCGATTCGGTGTTGCCTCGGTCGGCACAGATCGTCGCAAGGTCGGCCGCAATAGCCGCCTTGTCGGTAGCGATCGTCGCCCGTGCGGTCGCAACGGCGGCGGCGAGGGTCGAGCGGGCGGCGGCCCGATCGTTCTCCAAAGCGGCCGTCGCGGCGGCCAGGTCGGTGCGGATCATCGCTTTGTCGGCGGCGAGCGCGGCGGCCCGTGCGGCGGTGTCGGATGCGACCTTGGAGAGGTCGGATTGCAGCTTCTGCTCGTCGGCGGCGATTGCCGCACCGGGGTTGGGGGTCGGGGTGAATGAGCCGTGCTGGGCCGCCAGGGCGGCGTTGGGGGCGGGGTCGGAAGGCACCTGGAAAGTGCTGGCGTGATTGTCGTTTTGCTCGGTAGCGCCGGAGCCGATGGTCACGGGGTCGGTGAAGGTGTTGTTGGAGAAGACCGTTCCGGGCATCGCGCCGTCGCCGCTGGTGGCGACACTGTCGTCGCTGTCGGCCAGGATGTTGGACTCGATTTGGTCGTCGGTGTTGGGCGGGTTCAGCTTCAGGGCGTGGTTGCAGTTCCAGACGGTGTTGTTTTCGACGAGCCAGTTGCGGTCGTCGTTGTCGAGATAGATTCCGGCCCCGCCGAACCCGCCGGTGCGGACGTTGTAGACCTGGTTGTTGGAGATGATCGAGCCGGAGCCGTTGGTGCCGAAGGAGTAGATGCCGCCGCCGTCGGTGGTCTGGAGCATGGCGTCGTGGACGACGTTGTTGATGACCTGGACGCCGGCGGCGCTGCTGAGACGGATGCCGTCGCGGCCGGTGTTGTAGACTGTGGTGTCGAGGATGTTGCCGGCCGAGCCCATGGTGGTGACTGCGGCGAAGTTCCCGCCGGTGTAGTCCACGTCGTGGATGGTGCATCCCTGAACGGTGTTGTCCGAGCCTGCGAGCAATACCCCGTTGCCGGCGCTGAACTCCAGCGTGCTGTCCTTGAGGTCGTTGCCGGAGCCGTAGAGGGCGAGGCCGGAATTGCTGGCGTCGTCAGCAATGGTCCAGGGATCAGGGTTCGCCGTGAACTGATTGGGGTATTGGATGCTGAGGCTGTCGAAGAGCAGGCCGTGCGAACTGCCATCGGTCTCGATCGTGTCGGCGAAGAACGTCAGGCCGAGAAGGTGAATGTTGGAACGGCCGGCCAAGTCGAACCCGTACTGGCGGCGTTGCACCACGACATCATGACCGGCAGGGCTGTCACCACCGGGCGTCCAGACATACAGCGTTCCAGAAGGGCTCCGGTAGAACTCGCCGGGCACGTCCAGCGCGTTGGCGGTCCCGATGAGGGCGAAGGCGTTGCCGGCCGAGGGGATGGTGTAGGGGGCGGTATCGGCGTTGTTAGAGAAAGTGAACGTCAGGCTGCCGGGTGATGAGCCGGTCACCGTGCCGGTTTGGAACGCCCACCCCTGGCCGGGGGCGAATCGGATGGTGGCGCCATCCCAGAACCCGGCCGGCTGGGTCAATGCAGTGTCGGTCAGCGTGGCCGTTGAGGCGTTGGTCCCGCTGGCGATCGTCGCCGTGACGTTGTCGGCATCGGCGTACGTCGGGTCCGACAGATCCAGGCTCGTCGCCGGCCAGCGGGCCTCGTTGAGCGGCTGGCCGTCCACAAAGACCTGGTTGGTTCCTGCTCCAAGGTCCCACGGCATCGAGGCTTGATAAATGGAGCCGGAATCTGACGACCAGCCGGTGATCGGATCGGCGCCGCTGATAACGACGGTCTGATTGTCATACGCGGCAAATGTGATCGGCTTGGCGAGCGTTCCCGATTTCGCGGGCGTGACCGTCTCCGCGTACGTGCCGCCCTCGATCAGGACCAGATCGCCGGGCCTGGCAACGCTGGCGGCACGCTGGATCGTCTGGAACGGCGCCTGAAACGTGCCGGCAGCCTGGTCGGAGCCGGTGGTGGCGACGAAGTACACCGAGAGCAGGCGGCGCGGCTCGAGAAGCTCCACTCCGCACGCTCGACAATAATGCTGTTGGCGCCCGCCCGGTAAGCCGCGAGAGCAGGAAGCAACGATCGGACGCCAGCAACACAGGTTGCACGCCAGTGGCATCTTGCATGGTCCTGACGAAGTTGCATGGGCTGGCCGGAACAATGCCGGGTATATGCACTTCGCGTGCCGAATTTATCCGCCTACAATGAAACGAACGTGAGTTTTTGCGGCTCGTAAATCGATTGAAGGGATATGTCCGACTCATCGCTGCAGGTTTGGCTCGATCAGTTCCCGCTGGACGCGGTGCTGCGCCCGCACGTTGCGGAGGTATTTCGGTCGTTGCCGCCGGGAGTTCGCGACGACCTGGTGATGGACCCGTCGTTCGTGTTGTTCGACTACGAGCCGGGGAGGATGATGCATGTGCCGGTGGCTGCGCCGGGAAGGAACCGCCCGGCACGGTCGGTGGTGCTGAAGCGGACTCTACGTCACCGGCCGGTGAAGTTCGTCCGCTGGCTGATCGCCCATGAAGTCGCCCACGCCCACCTCCGGCACGCGGGCCGCTGGCCCGGCGAGGATCCGGAACTGGCCGCCGACGCCCTGGCCGCGGCGTGGGGGTTCCCGAGGCCGAGTTAGCCATCACTACTTCACGACAGCCGGCCGAGTCGTCGCGGCCATGACCCGGTCCCGCAAGGTGGCGACGGTTTGCGCGCGATGGTCGGGGTCGCCCGCCAGGTCCTCCGGGCTGAAACCCCTGGCGGACTCTTCCAGCTTCTGCAGGCGTTGCAGGGCGACGGCGCGGACGGTGGGGTCTTCGCTGCTCAGGCAATCCAGGAGGAATTGCCGGTCGTTGCGAAGGGGTGCGGCGTCCTCCTGCGGCAGGGTACGCCAGAGCGAAAGAATGGAATCCAGCTCGCGGTTCTGCTCGGCCGACAGGTCGAGGCGGGTGTGATGGTCGTCCAGCCGCAGGATCGCGGTCGCACCGGCCAGGCCGAGGTCGGCCACGCGCTTGGCGGCGGCCTCGCGGGTGTGGTAATCGACGGCGCCCAACTCGGGCAGCGCCTCGTGCAGCGTGTCGCGGGCGTTGGTGTCGTCGGGCCAGTCATCGGCCAGGGCCTGCCAGGCCACCGCCAGTTCCGGCGCCAGCAATCGTTCCTGGCCCAGGTCCTTGAGCATGGGCCGGAGCCACCGCTCGGTTTCGCGGGGGTGGAGGCGGCGCAGCGTGGCAAAGTCGGGCTCGGTCAGGCTCACCGTTTCGATCCCGGTGCCCGCCACGTTGAAACGGACTTCGTCGCCGGAATCCTCCAGGGAAACATCCCGGGAGACGTCCATGGAACGCCAGGTTTGCATGACCCGCACGTCCCGCGAGAAGGCGAGGATCCGCAGCCGGGAATAGGTGCCGGCGTTGTCATCGTAGCGTTCGCTGGAAAAGTCGAAGCGGATAGACGCTCCGCCCAGGCGCCGGCCGATCGACGCGATATAAGTGACCGAAGCGGGGCTGGCGACGCCTTCGAGGTCCACCCGGCGTTGCACGTGCCGGGGCGTGGGCGGGATGCCATACTCCAGAATAAGGCGGTCGTTGTTCAGCTTGAACTTGAAAATGTCGCTGCACTTGTGGGTCTTGTCATCGACGGGCTCGAGCCGGCTCATCGCCGCCTCGTAGTTCTCCCGCTGCAGGCGCAGGTTCGCCTTGTAGCCGTCGAGGGCGTCATCGGCGCAGGCCGGGACGGCCCCAAGTGCGAAAAACATTACCCCACCGAATAGAAATGCCGCCGCGGCAAAGGCCAGGGACACTCCGGGCCTCCCCCGCGAAATAGTGGGACACGCGGGATTCATCCCAGCCACTATATCGTCCGCGAAGGCGGAGGGGAAAGGTAAAATGTCACGGATCACGGATCTGATTGCTTCTTGTCACTTGTCACTGGTCATTGGTCCTTTGTCCTTTGTCCTTTTCACTTAGCGTCGGGCCAGATCGAGTTAAGCGGGTATACCTTAAGCGATTTGATTTCGACAGGGGCGCCGTCGGCGTGAACCGACAGCCCGCTGCGCATCGGCAGGATCGAATGAGTGCTCGAGAGCTCGCCGTCGTTCAGATAGGTTTCGATCGAGACGCGATCGATGAGAATGTGGATCTGTCGGATTGGGTTGGCCATCGCTGCCGTCGCACGGCCGGAATGAATCGAGTCGGATTTTAAGGTGAGTACATCGCCGAGCAAATCGAAGCTGAGCGTGGCCTTGGGATCGATCGTCACTTCCGCGTCAATTTCATAGACGTCGCCTTGCGGTTCGAGCACCAGGGGAGCGCCGCCGTTCAAGACGCGGCTGTTGAAGACGTCGGGTTGCCGACGAAGGGATTCGAGCTCCTTGACCGGTTTGCGACACAGCCGCAGGCCCCGCGGCGTGCTGTGCAGGGTCAACTCGCTGGGGAAACTGATCTCCTGACTGAACGGCATGTTGGGGTATCCGTCGCATCGCATCCACGCGCACTGCACCCGCCGGCCGTCGCCGGTCTCGGTGTTCGACCAGGTTTGGGTGGCGTAGAAATTGGGGCCGATGTCGCAGGAGAGCCGCTCGGTTTCCTCTTTGAACTGCACGCCGTCGAACGTGCCGATCGAATACTTGCCGCTGCCCTGGATCAGCACCCATTTCCTGTTCTGTGCGTTCCCATCAACGGGAAGCTCGAAAAAGTCGGGGCACTCGAAGCACTGCGGGATAGGATGCTGCTCGTCCTTCCAATCGAGCAGGTTGGCCGAAGTGAGAATCTGGTACTGTCCGTTCCCATACAGAAACATCACCCAGTGTTTGCCGGGCTCGTACCAGAAGACCTTGGGGTCGCGTTCCGGATGGTCGAAGATGGGGTTTTTCTCGTAGCGGGCCCAGGTACGGCCATGGTCGATGCTATACGAGATGCACTGGCTGTGATTATCGAAACGCGACCAGAAGGCGATCATCGGCGGGTTGGCTTTATCGTTCCCGAGGCCCGATGTGTTGTTGTAGTCAACCACGCAGTGCCCGGACTGCACGCCGGAGCCTTCATGCTCTTCCCAGAAGGCCGGCTCCAACTCGGTCCAGTGGACGAGGTCTTTGCTGGTGGCGTGCAGCCAGCACTTGGCCCAACGCTGGGCGAAGAGGTGGTATTCGCCGTCGTAGTAGATCAGGCCATTCAGATCATTCAGCCAGCCTTCCTGCCGCTGGCTCGGGTTGAGCTGATCGATGGTCCATTGCCGAGCGGTGAAGTGGAACTGGGGGCGAAGCGTTTCGTGATAGAGCGGCTGCATGACGGCCGGCAGACGATCGGGGTGATCGGTTTGTCTGATGTCATCGACATCGATATGGCCCCAGTCGCCGGTGGCCTGATCGACGATCTCGATCCGGCCGCTGTGGCCAGCCCAGGCGGAGACGTCCCAGCTTTCCGGCGTCAGGTGGATGTTGTTGCCGCCGGTTGCGCTGCGGACGACTTTGCCGTCCACGAGCAGGTTCATGCACGTCTCGTGCTGCCAGCGGCCTCCGGAGATCAGGAAGGCGATGTATTTCCGTTGAATCGGAAACGGCGGCGAGGTGAGCGTGCCAGTGGGGCCATCGCCGTTCACCTTGGTGGTGCAGACGCCGTTGCCGGTGAAGTTTTCCAGTTCCAGCTTTCGGGCCAGATCGGCGTGTGTCGGCCCGGTGGAAAAGGCGTCGCCGGTGGCTTTCCAGTCGCCCCAGGTGTCGCCCTCAAAGTCGGCGATGATAATGTCCTGCGAATCCGCTGCACGAACGGAAGGCATCAGGCTCGACGCGCACAGGACCATCAGGATCAGCAGGGCACTTTTGGTTTTCATATTCTCTCGCTTCCACGGCGTTGCCATGAGGCCGTCGGCACCTCACTGAGCGGACGAAACCCACAAGCACGCGAGTGCTTGTCATCCTGAGCGCAGCGAGGGATCTCTTCGTTTCGCGGCAGAAGAGACCCTTCGCTGCGCTCAGGGTGACGGCTTGAAGCCGTCATTTGAGGTCCGCATCGGCCGCGGCGTCGGATTGCTTATAAATGACTGGCGTCAGCAGTTCCTTGGCTGCCACCTGCTCCCCGCTGAGGTATTTGGCGATGTTGTCGATCGATTTGGAACCGATCTCCTTGGGATGCTGCATCACCGTCGCATAGAGCTTTCCGGCTTTGATTGCCAGGCGAGCTTCCGGCTGACCGTCGAAACCGATGATCTTGATCTGGTCGGCCTTGCCGGCCTTTTCCAACGCGGCCAGCGCGCCCAGGGCGGTGGGATCGTTGATCGCAAAAATCGCGTCCAGGTCCGGATGGCTCTGCACCAGGTCCTGGGCAACGGCATAAGCCTTTTCGCGCGCTCCTTCGGCTCCGAGCTTGGCGACTACTTCGATGCCCGGCGAAGCCGACACCACTTCGAGAAAGCCGGCCTCGCGCATTTGTCCCGATTCCACGGTGGGGTGATCGATGATCGCTACCTTACCGCGACCTTTGAGCAATTCCACCATGGCTCGGCCGGCGACGCGGCCGCCTTCGAGGTTGTCGGTGGCACAGTGGTTCACCACTTTCACGCCGTCGGCAGTGCAGGCCACATCGGCGGTGAAGACCGGCACTCCCGCTGCATTGGCGTCGCTGATCGAGGTGCCGATGCTCTTGGAGTCGCAGGGCGTGAGCACGATCGCTGCCATCTTCTGCGTGATGAAATTCTTCACCTGGTCCTTCTGCTTGGCCGGATCGAGATCGCCGGACAGCGCCACGACCTGGAAGCCTTTCTTTTCCCCCTCGGCGATCATGGCGTCAGCCATGTCCTTGAAGAATGGGTTGTTCAACGTCAGCACCGAAACGCCGATGATCGGCTTGTTCGACGCCGGCTGGGTTGTGCCGGTTGAACCGGTTTCAGTCTTGCTGCATCCGGAAACGCACAGACTGACAGCTAGAAAACCGGTGATAACGTTCTTCCATCCGTTCATATCGTTTTCTCCTCGATCAGCGTTTTTTCGGCGGGGGATCGTTTCGTCTCCGAGTCAGCTACGTTTCGCGAGACCAGCCAACTGGGCAGACTCCATGGCCGGCGCTTCAACTGATCGGCCAGGACGCCGCCCAGGATCACCAATCCCAGCACGGTGCGCTGGCGGGCATCGTTTACGTCGGTCAGGTCCATCCCGTTGTGGAGAACGGCGATGATGAACGCGCCGATCAGCGTGCCAATGACGTTCCCTTCGCCGCCCGACAAGCTGGTGCCGCCGAGCACCACGGCGGCGATGGCAAACAGCTCCAGCCCAACGCCGTAGGTCGCCGACCCGGTCTGCAGTTCCGAGGTGAGGATCAACCCACCCAGGCCGGCCGAGAGTCCGCTGATAAAGTACACAATCAGAATGACCCAGTTGACATTGACGCCCGAAAGCCGGGCCGCCTCGGAGTTGCCGCCGACGGCATAGATATATCGGCCCAGGCGCATACGCGAAAGGAGCACGTGCGCCAGCACGTACAACAGCACCATGAGCACCAGCGTGTTGGGCAGGCCAAGCAGCGATGCGCCTTTTCCAAGCCAGGTGAACGATGCGGGGATGTCGTGGATCGATTGCTGCTTCGACCATTCATTGGCCTGGCCGCTGGCGATCTGCATCACGGCCAGCGTGACGATAAACGGCGGCACTCGGAAGAGGGTGATGAGCGATCCGGAAACGACGCCGACCAGCCCACAGATTGCCATCGCCAGCAGACTGCAGCCGAGCATGGCCATCGTCCCGGCATGTACGCCGCCGGCCCAGTCGCGGATCATCAGGCTCACCGCCACTGCGCTGAGCGCCGCGAGGCTGCCGACCGAAAGATCGATGCCGCCGGTGAGGATCACCATTGTCATTCCGACCGCAACGACGGCAATGACGGCGATCTGGTCGCCGATGTTGAGCAGGTTCTGGACGGTCAGGAACACGGGCCAGCGGCGGACTTTGGGGATGACGAGCAATGTCCTGGAAATCGCCGGCAGGTTCGCCTGGATGCGCTCCACCCAGGCGGCGTCCTGCGTGGTGGTCAGGATGGCGTCCGGGGCGCTCGATGCAGCGATGGATTGGGAAAGCTGCTGTCGCACTTCAGGCGGGCCACCCTGCATGACGCGGATCGACCCGACGCCCGCCGCCGTCAGCCGCGCCTTTGCCGCGTTGGCAAAACCGATCGCATCGGCGGCTGTGCCGACGACAATCGCGGCGCTGTGCATTGCGGGCATTTCGGACAATGCCAGCTTCGCGCACGATTCGCCGCCGGCTGGACCATCGGTGGCGCTGGGCTTGATCGTGACGCAAGCGTAGTAGGCGCAGAGCAGCAGCAGCACCAGCAGCATGCCGTATTCGTTGAGCGATCGAGAGAGGAATTTCCGCATGAAATGTTGTTTCGACTTGGCGTTTATTCAAGTCCCCTGGGCATCGCCAGGGTCAGTAGTTGCTCCTGCGTGACGCCGGCGACGTCGGTGACCTCGGCGACGAGTTGGCCTTCGCGCATGACCAGGATTCGGTCGCTCATCCCCATCACCTCCGGCAATTCAGAGGAGATGAGCAGAATCGCCTTGCCGGCGTCGGCCAGCCCGTTGATCAGGAGATAGATCTCCTGCTTGGCGCCGACATCGATGCCGCGCGTGGGTTCATCGAAGAGTATGACCTCGCTGTTGGCCTGCAGCCATTTGGCGAGCACCAGCTTCTGCTGATTGCCGCCGGACAGGTTCCGCGCTCGTTCGTCCTGGTGCGGAATCTTGATCCGCAGGCTCTGCACGTAATCGGCGAATTTTGCCCGCTCAAGACGACGCCGTACAAAACCGATGCGACCGAACGCCTTGAGGTTGGGCAGTCCGAAATTCTCCCGGCAACCCCGCCCCAGCACCAAGCCCTGCGCCTTGCGGTCTTCGGTGACCAGACAGATGCCGGCGGCGATTGCGTCGCGCGGGCTGCGGATGCGCAGCGCCCGGCCATCCAGTTCGATCGAACCGCGATGGGGTCGGTCCGCGCCAAAAACCAGCCGCGCGAGCTCGGTGCGTCCGGCGCCCACCAGGCCGGTCAGCCCGAGCACCTCTCCGCGGCGAATCGAAAATGTCGCACCTCTCACGCCATGCCCGCGGCTCAGGTCCTTCACCACCAGGCGCGGCTCGCCTAGTTTCGCCGCCTGCTTGGGGAACTCGCTCTCCAGCTTGCGACCGACCATCATCTCGATCAGCTTCCCCCGCGTGACCTGGCCAATCGGCTGCGTGCCAACATATTTCCCATCGCGCATCACCGTGACCCGATCGGCCAGCCGGAAGATTTCGTCCATGCGATGGCTCACATACACGATGCCCATGCCCTTCGCTTTCAGGTCGGCGATCAGCTTGAACAGCGTTTCGATTTCGTTGCTGGTCAGCACCGCGGTCGGCTCGTCCATGACCAGAATGCGCGCCTTGAGCGAGATCGCCTTGGCGATCTCCACCGCCTGCTGCCGGGCAACGCTGAGGCTCGAGCACCTGGCGTTCGGGTCGATGCTGACGTTCAGTTGTCGAAACATCGCCTCGGCTTCGCGATGCTCCTTGCGATGCCGAAGGAACGGGCCGAATCTCTTCTCCCGGCCCAGGAACAGGTTCTCCCGCACACTCAGCGTCGGGATGAGATTCAATTCCTGATAGAGGATCGATATGCCCGCGCGCTCGGCGTCTCGCGGAGAAGCGAACCTGACGGCCTGGCCGTCGATCCGCAACACGCCATCATCGGGGCGATGCGCCCCGGCCATCACGCGGATCAGCGTTGACTTGCCGGCGCCGTTCTCGCCCATCAACGCGTGCACTTCCCCGGCGCGCAAGTCCAATCGCATGTCGTCCAGCGCGAGCACCCCGGGAAAGCGCTTGGTGATTCCGGTCAGTTCCAGGAGCGGGAAAGCTGGGTCGTGCGAGGTCGGCATTCGTCCGCCTATTATGCGCGAAGGCCGCCGGCTTCACTTATTGCCAGTGCTGATTTTCGGCACAGCGCCCAGTTCAACGCTCAACTCTCCGCCCTGCATCAGCCGCTCGTGTGAGAGTGTTTGTGGTTCGTAGGACTTGCCGTCCAGCGTCCGAGATTGAACGTACACATCGGCATCGGAATTGGATTTGGTGATGACCACAAACTGCTTGCCGGCGTTCAGGTGCAGCGTGACGCGATCGAACAGCGGGCTGGTCAATGTATAGTTTGGATCGCCGACACAGGCGGGGAACAAGCCGATGCTGCTGAGGAGATACCAGCAGGACATCTCCCCATTATCTTCGTCGCCGCAGAATCCCTGCGGGCCGGAGTTGTAAAGCTCCCGGCAGACGCGATGGGTCCAATACTGGGTCTTCCACGGCTGCCCGATGGCAGCGTACAGATAGAGGACGTGATGCACCGGCTGATTGGAGTGGGCATATTGACCGAAGTGGGCGGTCGCCATTTCGGTCATCTCGTGGATCGTATTCCGATATTCTCCGACGTGGTACGCCGGCGGCATGCCCATCATGCGATCCAGCTTGTCACCCATTGCCGCCGGCCCGCCCATGAGATCGGCCAGGCCCAGCGGATCGTGATCGACTGCCCAGGTGCATTGCCAGGGACCGCCTTCGACGTAGCCGGTGCTCCAGGCGAGTTCGTCAAATTGACCAAACCACGAACCATCGGCATTGCGGGCGCGAAAGAACCCGACGGAAGGGTCCCAGAGCAGCCGGTAGTTTTTGGATTTGGTCATCAGCAACTGGTAGTCGTCGGTCTTGTTCAACTCGCTTGCCACCTGCGCGATGCACCAGTTGTCGTACGCATAATCGAGGCCGGAGGAAACGGAGTATCCTGCATCCTTGTGAGCCGGAACATAGCCCAGCTTCTCGTATTCCTTGAAACTCGACCGGCCGACCGAGCCGTCAGGAGGCGCCACAAACGCGTCTTTACGGATCCCTTCATAGGCCGTGTTGACGTCAAATCCCTGGATATGCCGGACGACCGCATCGGCAATGACCGCGTCGATATGCGACCCTACCATCCCGCCGCGATGGCCGGGGCTAGGCCATTGAGGGAACCATCCGCTGTCACGGTACGCCTGGACGAACCCGTTTATGATCTCACCCAGTTGCTCCGGATAAGCGATCGCCCAGAAGGGGTAATTGGTCCGGTAGACATCCCAGAACCCGTTGTCGCCGTACAAATAGCCCGGCAGCGATTTATTGTCCTTGCCATAGAAGTTGAAGTGCGTCGGCTGATGGTCGGCGTCCAGTTCATAGAGCTTGTGCGGAAACGTCTGGGCGCGATACAGGCACGAATAGAAGGTCTTCAGGTCTTCGCTGTTGCCGGATTTGACCTCGATGCGGCCGAGATTTGCCTCCCACGCCCTGGCAGTTCGATCGCGGGTGGCGTCGAAACCGCCGGCGGTTTCCCGTTGGAGATTCAGCTCCGCCTGATCGTAACTGATGTAACTGGTTCCGATGACGGCCTGGACCGGTCGCCGGTCAGCGACATTGAACTCCACGTAGATCCCGATGTGGCTGTCGCCGTCGGCGGATTTGTCGCCGGGATGGATTTGCGAGACGTGATCGAAGCCGCCGGAGGCGGTGACGTCGCGGTCCAGGTGGATGACGAAGTAAGCCTTCCACCCGGCAGGGACACCGCCGTTGTTGGCGGCGCTGTAGCCGCGGATAGTGCGGCCATCCAGTTCGACATGAGCGGCGAACTTTTTCCGTCCCGGATCGATGATCAACCGTCCCGTGTCGCCATCGTGAAAGTTGAAGCGCATGACGGCGCATCGCTCGGCCGCGGTGAGTTCGGCGGTAACGTTGTAACGCTTCAAATCGATCCGGCAGTAGTCGGGCTTGAAGATCGACGCATCGATATCGTATGACGATTCGCGGTCTTTTTTGGTCACGTGCACGTCGCCGGTCGTCGGCATCACGCTGAACTGGCCGTAATCGCCCATCCACGGCGACGGCTGGCGGGTGGCGCGGAAGCCGTTGATCGCGGGTGCGGTGGATTGGAACCACCAGCCGCCCCCTTCCCAGAAATCGCTGGTCTCGGTCTGCGGCGACCATTGCA
>Ga0182024_10018674_pt1 | contig 12877 bp, 10 predicted proteins | sample P32metaG_FD_120480 | JGI IMG/M metagenome (GOLD analysis project Ga0182024, IMG submission 120480) | Permafrost microbial communities from Stordalen Mire, Sweden - P3-2 metaG (Illumina Assembly) | ecosystem: Environmental > Terrestrial > Soil > Wetlands > Permafrost | place: Sweden: Stordalen...
CCGGAAGGCGGCGTGATTAAGGCGGATCAGATTGCGTGGCTCGAATCGGAATTGCGGGCTGCGCCAACTGGGACGGCGCTAATTCTGGCGGTGCATCATCCACTGTATTCGGCGTATGGCGCGCATCCGGGAAGCCAGGCGCTCTACAGCGTGATTGACGGCGCATGCCAGACAGTGGGGCGCACGCCGGATCTGGTTTTATCCGGACACGTGCACGACTACCAGCGGTTTAGCGGGATGCTCGGCGGAAAATCGCTGCCGTGCATTATCGCGGGAGCGGGCGGATACAACGCCAAATTGCACACGCTTTCCAAGATTTTTCATACGACGCCATTACCGATCGCCATGAAAGGTTCCGGCGGAGTGCTGGAAAATTTTAACGATAGCGCGCATGGGTATTTGCGGCTGACGATCACCAAGAAAAATATTTTGTGCCAGTACTTCGCAGTGCCGGAGCCGGGAGTTGCGGCGAAATTGCCGCTGAAGGCGTTCGATACGATTACCATTCCTGTTAACTAACGCTTGCGAAAAATCTCGAAGGAAAATCAGCGCGTTCGCTGCCTCCTAGCCAGGGGCGGCTCTGCGAGGCGCACGAATCGACGGTTTATTTTCTACATACAGGTGGTAAAAACCTGCACTTCGGGACAGTAGTCTCCCCACAACTTTCTCTGCAGACTTGGGTATAACACACAGCCCCCGGGAGCAATGCAATCGAGTCGACACGACTCAGGAGAGAAAAAATGAGCCCCAATTGGAAGAAATTTAGCATTTTGCCTGCGCTGATGCTGATGGCGGGCACAGCGGCCATGGCGCAGTCGGCGAGCAGTACGACTTCAACCACGACATCTACGCCGGATCCCTCGATCGCGCAGCGCAAAGAGAATCAGCAAGACCGCATCGCCAATGGCGTGAAGAGCGGGCAACTGACGGCCGGCGAAACGGCGAACCTCGAGACCAAAGAAGCGGCCATCAACGGCGAAACGAAAGCGGATCGCGCGGCGAACGGCGGCAAGTTGACGGCGGCGGAAAAGACGCAGGTCAACGGGCAGCAAAATAAGTTGTCCAATCAGATTTATCAGGACAAGCACAATGCCGCGACGCAAAATTACGGGAAGAGCGAAGTGGGTCAGCGCCAGGAAAATCAGCAGGACCGCATCGCGCAAGGCGTGAAGAGCGGACAGTTGACGGCCGGCGAAACCGCGAAGCTCGAGAACAACCAGCGCGCGATCAACCAGCAAGTGAAGGCGGACCGCTCGGCAAACGGCGGAAAGCTGACGGCGGGCGAGAAAGCGCAGGTCAACAAAGAACAGAATCAGCAATCGAAGAATATTTACAACAAGAAGCACAACGCGCGGACGCAACCAGGAACGAAGCCGGCGCCGAAGAAGTAAGGATCAAATTCCAGTACAGAAAAAAGGCGCTTCCCGCAAGGGAGGCGCCTTTTTTCGGTGTGAGAGGCTGCCGCGGAGAACGCTGCAGCTTGAGGGGTATTCGCTCTTTTACGAGCATGCATGCGCCGGGGAACTGGCGCATACATGTTTGCCAGCCCGCGCGGGGCTAGGCGTTTCTGCGCAGGACGAGTAGGCCAAAAATGCCGCCGCATCCGACGAGCAAGAAAGTGCTGGGTTCCGGAACGCCGGTGCCGCCGGTGCCGCCGGTGCCGCCCGTGCCGCCCGTGCCGCCCGTGCCGCCGGTGCCGCCCGTGCCGCCCGTGCCGCCCGAACTGCTGGCGCCGGTGAGACCTCCGCTGCTGCCTTCGCCGGCCACGTCTGGGCAGCCGATGGAGATGGTGTTGGTGTCGAGGGTGACGGCGGCGTTTTCTGCCAGCACGCGGCCGCAGTTATCGGTGGCGCCGGTATTCAGGGTGATGCTCGCTTTGGCGAGAAGATTACCCTCGAAGTCGGTGCCAGTGCCAAGCGTGGCGGAACTGCCGATTTGCCAATAGAGCGCATCGTCGGGTCCGGGATTGATTATGGAGACGGCGGACGCGGAAGCAGTAGTGAGCGTTTTGCCGATTTGGAATACCCAAAGAGCGTTTGACAGGCCCTCGGCGTTGAGAGTAAGGGTTCCGGTTAACTGTGCGCTGCTGGCGAAGAAATAGACGCCGGGAGTCAGCGTGAGTCCACCGAGATCCGTTCCGGTGAGCGTGGAAGTTGGCGACAGGCCGGCTAGAGCGTTGTACGCGGTGGTTAGATCAATCTGCGCGTGGTTAGCGGCGGCATTTTTGTCATTGATCGTTCCTGGCGGCGTGACGCTGCCGGGAGGAAAGCCGGTGATCGAGGTGCCGGGTGAGACGCCGACATCTCCATCGATGACGCTCGAACCGGTGTTGGTTACGGCGGAGCCGGCAAGCACGGCGAAAGGTGTGGCGTTGCCGAGAGTGATGGTGTCAGCCTGGGCGATCGGAGCCGACACGCAGAAACCTAATGCAAGAACTGATAAAGAAAAAATAGACAGTTTCATTTTTTACTTCCTCAATTTTTACGTATGAAGCACTCCTCGAGCGGGGATTCGTTTCGCGGAGCAGTGAGATGTTAGAAGCCGCGCCGGGCGGTGTCTGTCCGGTTTAGGACAGGTAGAAAACGGTACTGGCTCTTAGGCGTCGCGGGGGCGGTATTGTCGTCGGTCAGGGACGCTGCGCGATCGGATCGCTTAGCTCTGGGTTGTGGTTCCGAGGTTCAAAAATTACGCGGTGTCTCGCGTAGGTAGGTAGATGGAGGCGCGGGCTCGGCATGCCGCGCCTGTGCGGACGCGAAAGCGGTGAGCGGCTAGGATTCAGTCCAGCCTAGGGTGGTTAGGGATTGCTGGACGCGGGCGATGGGGAGGCCGACGACGTTGAAGTAGCAGCCTTCGATGCGGGGGATGTAGCGGGCGGCGCGGCCCTGGATGGCGTAGGCGCCGGCTTTGTCGTGGGGCTCTTCGGTGGCGAGGTAGCGGGTGATTTCGTCGGGATCGAGCTGGGCGAAGTGGACGAGAGTGGACTCGACGAATTCGATGCGCTCGGCGTCCGGGAGGCGGATGAGGGTCACGCCAGTGAGGACGGAGTGGGTGCGGCCGGAGAGGGATTCGAGCATCTGGCGGGCATCTTCCTCGGAGCGGGGCTTGCCGAGGAAGCGATTTTCTACGGCGACGACGGTGTCGGCGGCGAGGACGATGGCAGGCCCTACGGCGCGGGCGGCAACGAGTTCGGCTTTGGCGGCGGCAAGGCGTGCGACGTGGTCGCGGGCGGATTCGCTCGGGAAAGGAGTTTCGTCGACAGCGGAGGAGATCACCGAGAAGGTGAAGCCGGCGTTGTGAAGGACTTCGGCGCGGCGCGGGGAGGCGGAGGCGAGGATGAGTTTCATGGAGTGCACCGTGTTCCGCCCCGCTACCCACAGGGGACGCGAACCCGGGCCAGAATACTACACGCCTGCGACAGGCGCAGCTTGCGCCTTGATACTGAAGAGCAAGTAATTAGCGCTTCGACGCGAATTGCAACCCAGCGCGATCGCAGACAATTCTGTCCGAAGTGGGCTAGATGACGACGGATTCCTGGTATTCGCCGAAGATTTGGCGGAGGGTGTCGGAGATTTCGCCTACGGTGGCGCAAGATTCAACGGCGGTGAGGATGGCGGGGAGGAGATTTTCTGTGGTGGCGGCGCGGCGTTTTAGTTCGGCTAGGGCGGATTGTGTTTTTGTGTTGTCGCGTTTCGCGCGGAGGGACTGCAAGCGTTGGATTTGCGCGCGTTCGATTTCGGGGTCGATGCGGAGGGTGGGGATGGTGCGTTCGGGATTGTTCGAATCGGGCGCGATGAAGTCGTTTACGCCTACCACGATTTGTTGTTTGGTTTCGACTTGGCGCTGGAACTCGTAGGCAGCTTTTTGGATTTCGGATTGGATGAAGCCGGAGTCGATAGAGCGGAGGACGCCGCCTTGGGCGTCGATCTTGTTGATATAGGCGAGGGCGCCGGATTCGATTTCGTTGGTTAAGGCTTCGATGGTGTAGGAGCCGGCGACCGGGTCGATGGTGCTGGTTACGCCGGTTTCGTGGGCGATGATTTGCTGCGTTCGTAAAGCGATTAGGGCGGCGTCTTCTGTGGGCAATGCTAACGCTTCGTCCATGGAGTTCGTGTGCAAGGATTGTGCGCCGCCGAGCACCGCGGCGAGCGCTTGGATGGCTACGCGGACGATATTGTTTTCCGGTTGCTGCGCGGTTAGGGAGGAGCCGGCGGTTTGCGCGTGGAAGCGAAGCAGCAGCGAGCGCGGATCGCGGGCGTTGAAACGGTCGCGCATGATTTTGGCCCAGAGGCGGCGAGCGGCGCGGTACTTGGCGATTTCTTCGAGGAGATCGCTGTGGGCGTTGAAGAAGAAGGAGAGTTGTGGGGCGAAGTCGTCGACGCTGAGGCCGGCGTCGAGGGCCGCTCGGACGTAGGCGATGGCATCGGCGAGGGTGAAGGCGACTTCCTGGATGGCGGTCGAGCCGGCTTCGCGGATGTGGTAGCCGGAGATGGAGATGGTGTTCCACTTGGGAAGTTCGGCGTGGCACCAGCTAAAAATGTCGGTGACGATACGCATGGCGGGGCGGATGGGGTAGATGTAAGTGCCGCGAGCGATGTATTCCTTGAGGATGTCGTTTTGCACGGTGCCAGAAAGTTTTGCGAGGGAAGCGCCTTGTTTTTTGGCGACGGCGACGTAGAGGCAGAGGAGGATGGCGGCGGTGGAGTTGATGGTCATGGAGGTGGAGACGTTTTCAAGGGGGATGGCGCTAAAGAGGGTTTCCATGTCTTCGAGGGAGTCGATGGCGACGCCGACTTTGCCGACCTCGCCGAGAGCGAGCGGATGGTCGGAGTCCATGCCGATTTGCGTGGGGAGATCGAAGGCGACGGAGAGGCCGGCCTGGCCTTTGCTTAAGAGGTAGCGGTAACGCTCGTTGGATTCGGCGGCGCTGCCGAATCCGGCGTACTGGCGCATGGTCCAGAAGCGGCCGCGATACATGGTGGGGTAGATGCCGCGGGTGTAGGGGAATTCGCCGGGGAAGCCGAGGGCGTCGTCGGGATTCCAATTGGGGAGATCAGAATCCGAATAGAGATTGTTAAGGGGCAAACCGGAGAGAGTAGTGAAGGTGCGAGGGCGCTCGGAGGGGGAAGAGGATTGAGCGGAGGGATTTTCTTTGAATTCAGGATTGCTCATATTTTTTTAGCGCGACGGAAAGAGGTGACCGAGAAAAAAGCGAAGATGGCGGCGACGACGATGGGAAGAGCGACGAGCCAGTGAGCGACGTCGCGGGTCCAAGCGCGAAAGGCGGCATTGAGCCAGGCGAGGGCGAGGACGGCGAAAATGGCGCCCGTGACTTCAAGAAAAAGTTGTTTGAGGGCGCGCCAGAGACGGCGGAAGCCGCCGGGCGGGCGCGGCTCGGCGCAGCCGGTGGCGAGAGTGATGGCGGCGGGCATGCTGGAAGTGTAACGCAAAGAAGCAGTTGGCGGTTTCATGGGAGAAAAGCGAAGGTTTGAAGAAATAATTTGCTGAAAGAAAAAAGTTTAGAGGGCCGGGAGGTTGCCTGGCCGGATGGGCTGTGATTCTTTGGAGACAACGATGCGATGGTCTCTTGTATCCAACATAACGCGGGCCTAGAATGAGAATTGCGGTTGGGGAGAAATGCCCTTGCAACTCGACGATCACCTGAAAAATTTGCTTCGTGAGCTGGGACACGCGATTAACGATACAGTGTCCGATTCCGATCGCATAACCGGTGCGATTGCCGGGGTGCGCGCGCATGGGTATGACATTGTGTTGAAGCTGGATGCGACGATCGGGCTGGCGAAGCGGGATGCGGCGGCTCTCGAGGCAGCACGTTTGACGACGCAGGACCGGAGATTTCTGGAGTCGCTGCGGATACAGGTGGATCAAGAGTCGCTCGAGCAGGACGGCGAGCGCAAAGTGGCGCAGCGGCTGACGATGACGCCGCAAGATGTGCGATTTTTGAAGTCGTTGCGCATTGCAACCGACGAGATGGAATAAAGACTCGAGATGAAAATTCACGCGCAACGCGGATGGATTTTGCTGGGCGGGCTGGCTGCCGGATTCGCTGCAATGTTGAGTTGCGCGGCGCTGCCTGCGGCAGCGCAGACGCCGGCGTCCACGCTGATTCCGATCGCGGTGGATACCGCGGTGCCGATCGTGGTCAATGCGATCAAGCCAAAGCCTTTGCCTGCGGGAATTTTGAAATTTGAAGGGTATGTGATGAGCGCGAATACCGCGCAAATTACCGTACGGGCGAAGGGTAATGATCTGGCAATACAAACGTTTGCGCTGTCTAAGGGCGCGTCTGAGAAGATGCAGCAGACGATTGATAAGGGCGGATATCAGTACGGGGATAAAGTGACGGTGCTTTACAATACGTCGAATGTGGTGGCGGTGAAGATTAAGGGTAAGCCTTCGCAGGGTTTGTAGGATTAGTTAGTTTTTGTGTTGCCTTCCTGAGTTGTTTTCAATTTTTCCTTACATTGCGGCATCCGTAGAAAAAGCAGATCCCTCCCGCGCTCAGGATGGCACGTTTTGGTTTTCGCGCTTTTGCGAAATTAGTGGCGGCCGCCGGAAGAGCGGGCGGTGGACGACGTTGCGGTGGTGGTCGTCGAGCGTGTGGTGGTGGTCTTGCCGGAGCTCGAACTGGTGCCGGACCACGTGTCGCCGAAGCTGAAGGAGCGCGCTGAGGCCGCAGGGGCGGGGGTGAAGGTGCGGCGGGCGGCTACGGTATCGTTGCGGCGCGCGCTGGCGACTTCTTGTGGCGAGCTAACGGTGGACCTTGCCGAGGCGGTGAAAGAAGAACTCGACGTGGCGGCGGAGCGCGCGGTGGAACCATTTGCGGTGGTAAAGCGATTTGCTTTGGCGTCGAAGGTCAGACTCGAATTGCTGTTGGCGCTGCTCGTTGAAGAGAAGAGCGTGCGCGAAACTTGTGCGGGCTTGGCTGCGGAGACGAGGGAGTCTCGGAGCGCGCCCGCGGGTGCGGATTTTTCGGTCTTCCACTGAGTTTGCGTGACGCTAGCGATGTGAGAAATGGCGCTTCCGGAGGCGGTGAAAAGGCCTTGCGCTAAGTTGATGGGCGCTTTGCCGTGAGCGTCGGCGGGATGGAGTGGAACGAAGCCAGTGGCGCCCTCTGTGCTGCGTACCCAAGCGACGGTGGCGGAATGGAAAGTGGTTCGGCCGCCGGAATTAATCGTCCCCGGCGCCCAAACCCAGCCAATGCCCGGTTGGAAAAGCCACGCGCCGTAATGATAGGGGAGCCAGCCCCAAGGTTGATTGCCGATAAAGCCCCAACCGAAGAAGGGATCCTCGAACCAGCCACCGTATGCAAAGGGCGACCATCCCAAGCCGACGCCGAAAGGCTGCCAGCCGTAACCAAAGCCGGCGATGGGAAACCAGGAGCCGTAGGTATAGAGATCGCCATAGCCGGAGGTGTATGAAGAGGAGTGGGAGTATTGCGAACCGGCGTTGCTGGCGGCGGTGGCGCTATCGATGTGGGATTTTACCCAGCGATCGAAATCGTCGGCGCTGGCGGCATGGCCGATGTTTCCCGGGGAATTTTCCGTGGCGTTGAACGAGAAGGATTGTCCTTTGGTCAGGGAGGCGGCGTTTTGATTCTTGCGGAGGACTTCGACATGGCCGGCGATGACGTTGACGGTGCTGCCGTCGTCAAAATTATCGAGGCGGAAGGTGGCGTGCGCGGTGGTCTCGGCGGTGAAGTCGCCGCCCGTGACGCTGAAATAATCGGCGGAAGAATTAACGTAGAAAGAAGCGGAGCCTTGGCGAACAATGAGGCGGGTGGTGCGAGTGCCGTTATCGAGAGAGAGATCGTAAAACTCAAGGACGGTGTTTTGGTTGAGGAAGGCCATGGCGCCATTTTCAAATTCGACGGTGGCGCGGCCGTTATCCGTGGCCAGGACGTAGCCTTGACGGATAGGGAGATTTAGCGTGGCGGCTTCCCACAAATTTTTGGAATCGGTGAGCGGATCGCCGTGGGAGTCGCGAGTGAAGCGGACATCGCCTTCGACGAGACTGAGGCGAATGATGCGGGCGTGGCTCAAATCGGCGGAAGCGGGCGGCGTTGCGAAGATCAAAGCCAAAAGAAATGCAGCGCCTGCGACGAGTACAGATGAATGGCGAACGGACATGTTGATCCCCCAGCCGGCGGTGCGGCGGGCTATGGTGAAGTGAGGCGGCCCGGGACGTTGCGCGGAGTGCTACGGGAGTATGGTCTCGCGCGGGGCGAGCGGCGTCAAGCCAGCGAAGTGTAAAAAGATTGTCAAACGGATGAACTGTATCCAAATTCTTGTTCGCCAAGTTTCTTGACATGCCGAAACGGGATGATTAGCTTCGTTGATGAGAATTTGCCGCCGGTACGCGGGGTGACCGGAGAGCCGTCGCATTATAGAAGCGATGGGCATAGACCGGGTTTCGGAGCGGTCAGCGAGCAGGCGGCGGAATATTCATTCGACCTGAGGGGAAAAATGCGCAGGACTTATCGATTCATCGTGGGCGTGGTGTTCTTGGTGTTGCTGCTCCTAGGACGCGGGAGCTTTGGACAGGGCGGCGCGACAGGCGCGATTAGCGGAGTTGTGGAGGACTCGAGCGGGGCAACGATCGCGAATGCGCAGGTGCAGATGATCGATGCGCGGACCGAGCAGGTGGCGCGCAACGTGGTGTCTGGGCTCGACGGGACATTTGTGGTGACGCTGCTGCCGCCGGGGACGTACTCGGTGGTGGTGAATAAGGCGGGCTTTGCGGAGGCCAAGTCTGAAGGGATTGAAGTGCGGGTGACGGAGACGACGAAGATTACGATTCCGCTGAAACCGGGAGCAGTGTCCGAGACGGTGGAGATTACGGCGCAGATCACGAGCGTGGATACCTCGGACGCGACCACCGGGCAATCGGTCGGAGCGAATACCGTGCGGACGCTGCCGCTGGCCACGCAGAACTTCCAGCAATTGCTAACGTTGTCCGCGGGTGCGCAAAGCGAGTTGAACTCTTCGACGCAATTGGGGCGCGGTGATGTACGTATTTTTGTGAACGGACAGCGTGAGGACAACAATAATTATCTGATCGAAGGGATTTCCGCGACGGATTACAACGTTGCGGAGTTGACGAATACCCCATTGCCGAACGCCGACGTGATTCAGGAATTCAAGGTGCAAACGTCGCTCTACGACGCCAGCCAAGGACGCAACGGCGGAGGCAATATCAACGCGATTTTGAAGAGCGGCACGCGGCAGTATCACGGCGATGTGTATGAATTTTTCCGCAACGACAAACTGGACGCGAACGATTTTTTTCTGAATCGCGCGGGTCAGGCGCGACCGGAAATCCGGCAAAATATCTTCGGCGGAAGCCTTGGCGGCCCAGCGGGGACGGAAAAGCTCGGTTTCTTTTTCGTGAATTATCAGGGCACTCGGCAAGTAAGCGGCGATTCGCCGGGGACCATTATCAGCACGAGTCTGCCGATTATCCCGACGGCGCGCGATGCGGCGACTCTCGAATCGACGTTCAGCAGTCCGGCGACGGCGGGTTGCGCGGCGTCGCCGCTCACTTCGATTGATCCGGTGATTTTGGCGCTGCTGAATGTGAAAAGCACGCAGTTTGGCGGCGCAAGCGGCGGATATTTGATTCCGTCCATTGCGGGAACGCCGGGGATCACGGTGAATCCGACGAACTGCTCGGCCAGCGTAAACACCGGCTCGTTCACCCTGAGCAAGCCCGGCACGTACAACGACGATCAATTCACCAGCAATTGGGATCGCGAGTTCAACAGCGGCGGAGACAAATTATCGGCGCGATTTTTTTATTCCAACTCTGTGACATTCGAGCCCTTTGGCGCGGGAGGATTGCAGGCGTCGCTCGGAGGCGGAATTGCGCAATCGGACCTGAATTTTCCCTACACCCTGCCAGTGCGGGATCGTTTTCTAGGACTGACGGAAACGCATTTGTTTTCGCCGGTGCTGGTGAATGAGTTTCGCTTTGGGTTGGTGCACATTAACAATGCTTCGATTAACAGCAATCCGGCGGGGGTGACGGCGACCGCGTTAGGCATCAATCGACCGACAAACAATCTCACGGACAGTATTTATAAATTCACGCTGAATTCGACGGGCTTCCAGATCGGACCAACGCCGCAAGCGAACCAGGCGCAGGAGCAGAATAATTACAATTTCCTCGATACGGTTTCCTGGGTTCACGGAGCGCACGTTCTCCGCTTGGGCGGGGAGATGGCGTTCGTAAACCTTTACAAATTATTCCCGCAGGTTTTCAACGGACAACTTTTCTTTTCGAGTCAGACCGGTGGATTCAGCGACTTTCAGGAGTTACTAGAAGGTGCGCCGACAGGCAGCTTTGGCGGCGGTGGCGTTTACAACCATCAGTACAAACAAAATAACTTTGCGGTGTTTGCGCAGGATGATTGGAAAGCGACGAAGAACCTGACCTTGAATCTGGGTTTGCGCACGGAATTGCTTGGCGCGTGGCTTGACGGAAAATGCCACATCGGCAATCTGGAATCTGACCTGACCCTCAAGGGGGAAAATCCGTTCGTCTATCCGGGCTGCGTCAACACCTTAGGCGTTCCCGGGCTGACGGGTGTTGGAAACGGATCGACCTTTAACAATCAATATTCGACGGGATTGGGTCCGCGTATTGGCTTGGCGTACGACGTATTCGGCAAACACAAGACGACGATTCGCGCAGGATACGGAATTTATTATGTGCGGGAGGACATCGGAGCGGTAGACCAACTCAGTTTTCAGGCGCCGTTCTTGCCGATTGCGGGAGCCGGGGGAGCGCCGGGGAGCTTGACGAACTTTTTCGCGCCGTGCGCAGCGAGTAATCCTGCTCCGCAAAGCCCCTATTGCGCGGGCGGAGGAACAAATCCCAACGGTTTGCCAGCCGCTGGCGTGTTGAGCCCCAATTTCCTGGGCTGCCTGTCCGTTTTGCAGGGTTTTACGGGGAATGATCCGACGCAGTCTCCCATTTACGCGAACCAAGCGGGATGCAACGGCGTAGGCACGACGAACCTGTTTGTGCTCGAAGTACCGCGCCACTTTAAAGTGCCGAATACGCAGCAATGGAACATGACCATTCAACATTCGCTAGGGCACCAGTGGGTTTTGGAAGTTGGTTACGTCGGCACGCACGCGGTGCACTTGCGCGATACGCGCGATGCTATCGAGTCGCTAAACGCGACGCCAACTAGTCCCGTGGTGGTGAAGGATGTGAACGGCGTTTCGTATTCGATTACGGCGAATACGATAAACAACGCCGTCGCGCGCACTCCGACCCCGGGGCTCAACGGATACGGCGGTTACCAGATTTTCGCCAACGATGCGTATTCGCACTACAACGCTTTGCAATCCACCTTGTCGCGGCGCTGGTCCGAAGGATATTTCCAGGCGGCCTATACGTGGTCGAAGTCTACGGACGCGACCTCCACGGGAAATCCGGCGTTTAACACGGCGTTTAACGATGAGACGACGTTGAACGACTCGCGAGGCCTCTCAGACTTCGATCGAACGCACCGCTTTGTGGCGAGCTATGTGTACGATTTGCCGTTCCTGCGGCATTCGACGGGCATCGTGCACGCGGTTCTTGGCGGCTGGGAAGTAAGCGGGATCACGACCGTGCAGTCCGGCCTGCCGTTTTCCATTTACGACTCCGCGGCGGGCACGGCGTTCATCTTGAATGGCAGCACCACCACCTTGACGGCCAGCCTTGCGCCGGGAGCGAGTGTGGCGAGCGGATACACCTCGGGGAATATCACCAGCCGTTTGAACGGCTACGTGAATATCAACAATTTCACTCCTGCGGCTCTGCTTTATCCCGGGGATCCGGCGAATCCCTCAACCACCTGCAGCTTCACAACGAATCCAAATTACTGCGGAACTGGTTTTGGGAATCTGGGCCGCAATATTTATCGCGGTCCCTACGAACAAAACTGGGATTTTTCGTTGATCAAGAATTTCCATCTGACGGAGCGGCAGGGTTTGCGGTTTACCGCAGACTTCTTCAACATGTGGAATCATGCGAATTTTGCCAATCCACCGTCGACGGACGTCGAAAGCCCCAGCAACTTCGGCGTAATTACCAGCACGCGCGGTGAACCGCGGCTGATTCAGTTTTCGCTGCGCTATTCGTTTTAAGCGGTCGGAAAAACCATAATTGCGGGAGCGCAGCTGTTGCGGCGAAAAGCCGGGAAAGCTGCGCTTCTTGCTTTTTTGGTAGAGTGAAGCGCGGAGGTTTTAGTGTATGGCTCAGAATGAGGCGCGGGTGAAGTTGCTGGAACGCGATGCGGTGACGCCGGAAGCGGCGGCGATGTACGATGCGCTTTTGGCACAGCGCGGCGTGGTGCCGAACATGTTCAAGGTGCTGGCGCATGCGCCGGAAATTGCGAAAGGCGTGGCGGGATTTTTGAAACCGCTGCTGAGCGACGGGGCGCTAAGCGGATGGTACAAGGAATTGGTTGCGGTGCGTGTTGCGATCTTAGAGGAGTCGGAGTACGCGATTCGCGCGCATGCGGCTTCCGCAAAGAAGAAGGGTGCGGGCGACGAACAGATCGCCGGGCTGAAGGATTTTGAAAGAGGACCATTCAGCGACAAGGAAAAGGCGGGTTTCCGCGCGGCGGACCGACTCCATGGGGGCGCGCGAGGGGTGGACGATGCGTTTTATGGCGAAGTGCGGAAGTTCTTCAGCGAGGATGAAGTGATCGAACTGTTTCTGACGGCGGCGGCTTTTGAGATGTTTCCGCGGTTCATTGATGGACTTCGCATTCCGGTTACGCCGCTTCCGGCGGAGGCTGCGCCGACCATCCGTGCCTCCGCTGCGAAGTAAACTTTCGAAATGATAGGATCATCCTGGGATA
>Ga0182024_10018675_pt1 | contig 12877 bp, 13 predicted proteins | sample P32metaG_FD_120480 | JGI IMG/M metagenome (GOLD analysis project Ga0182024, IMG submission 120480) | Permafrost microbial communities from Stordalen Mire, Sweden - P3-2 metaG (Illumina Assembly) | ecosystem: Environmental > Terrestrial > Soil > Wetlands > Permafrost | place: Sweden: Stordalen...
AAGCCAGCCCGAGAAACTTATTACGAAGAACGTCGCGATCCACGGAATGATCGAATACACGCCGACGCGCTCGAGTGGCACGCTGAACGTGTGATGCAGATAGGTCGGCATCCAGAGCAGCAGTATGTTGAATCCGAAGTTGCTGCAAAAGTGCGCGACGACGATCGCCCAGACCGCTCGCTCGCGCGCGATCGCGGCCCACGGCACGCGCATCGCGCGCGGCTCGGCGGTGCGCATCGACACGATCAATGTCAGCTCGGCTACGGTTGTGCGCGAAGAAGTCTCGGGCCGATCGGCGGCGATGTACAACCATACTGCGACCCACACCAAGCCGAGCGCGCCTGAGATGTAAAACAGCGCGGGCCATCCGAACGCCTTGATAATCAGCGGGCTCGCGCTCAGCGCCAGGACTGTCCCCACGTACATCCCGCTGTAGTTCACGGACAGCACGCGCGCGCGCTCGGACGGCAGCGTCCAGCGGGCAGTGAGGCTGTGAATCGAGGGAAAGTTGACGCCCTCGCCCAGACCGAGCAGCACGCGAGCGGCGAGCAGCGCGGAGAAGGACGCGGCGGCCGCGATGGGAGTGACGAAGGTTGCCAGCGACCAAATGGCGACGCCGGCTGCCAGCACGCGATGGCCGCCGAATCGATCGGCCATCCATCCGCCGGCGAGCTGCGTCCACAGGTACCCCCAGAACACCGCCGACAGCACGACGCCCTGCGCGGCGGAGTCGTAGCCGAATTGGCGGGCGAGCGGGATTATCGCGACGGAGATGCTGATGCGATCGATGTAGCAAAGGGCGGTGCCGAGAAAGAACAGCGCGACGACGGTGTAGCGTTGCGGCCATCGCGGAATTCCCGGCGCGGTGTCGCGTGCTCGTGCAGGCTCGCCCATGATGCAGTCGAGCTTAGTCCGCGCGATGCGCAAAAAAAAAGGCGCGAGAGGAAATCCTCTCGCGCCTTTAAGGACGGCTTGATTACGATACTAATCGGCTATCTGCCGACGGCGTGGCGCACGGTATTCAGAATGTAGATGAAATCCCGCGGCGAACGCACGTCGCCGAGCAACGCCACTCGCGAAAGCATTTCCATCTCGCTGGCGGTGACGTTGTGAACGCGCCGCAGCTGCTCGTTCTTCCTGAAATCGTCCCACGCCGATTCAGCCGCGGTCTCGACCTCGGGGCTGAGCAATGCTTGCGCTCGAGGATTGGCGAGGAAAAACAGTTCGCGGCGATCGAGTCCGAGTACTTCAGCCATGCGGGTCAAAATCTTGTCCGAGGGATGGCGTTTGCCGGATTCCAGGTGGCCGACATACGGCGTGGAGGTTTTGATGCGTCTGGCGACTTCTTCCTGAGTGAGGTCGAGTTGCCGTCTGCGTTCTCGAATGACCTGTCCGAACGTGCGTTCCTTGTTTCGTGCCATGATAGAAACCTCTTCCCCTTTAAATGTGTGCCAACTCCATGCGATCGAGACGAGCGCAAGGTCACCAAAATGGTGTTATTCGACACGTACAGTTAGTACCATCAAGACGACTTAGAGGCAAGCATAATAATAGTATGGTGATTGCAGCTCCTTGAACAGCGTCTACACATTTAGATTGTATAACCCTACAAGCTGTTTAGACTCAGGATCTGCCAAAATATTCAATTTGCGAAGAAGCCCGAATTTGGGCGTCTACCCTCAGTTTCCATACGGATTTCGGCCGTGATTCAGATATATCGAAAAGTCCGCGACGCCATCGTCCGGACGTGTTGAACTCCTGAAATGGGCCGCGGCGCCGTGGCGAAGGCCGTCCATCGAGACTACATCCTTGCCGATCGAATGGCCGTCGCGATCGAAATAATGAACCTCGAGCTGGAGCGGGCCGGTGTCGTCGCCCGTGTTGCGAACCTCGCCTTCGACCGACACCCGGTCGCCGCTTCGCACCAGTCGAGTGCCGGCCACCTTCACCGGCTCGACGCTGGTCAGTGAATAGAACACGTAGCCAGCGAAGCACAGCGCGCCGAGCAGGACGATGATCGCGCTCTTGCGCATAGTGGTCGCCGTCTAATACGAGCGCGGCAAGCCGAGCACATGCTCGGCGATCGAGTTCAACACCATCTCTTGCGACACCGGCGCGATCTTCAGCAGACGGCATTCGCGGAAGTAGCGCTCGACGTCGTACTCGCGAACATAACCGTATCCGCCGAGAGTCTGCACCGCGCGATCGCAGGCCTCGAAGGCGGCATCGGCGGCGCGCAGCTTGGCGGTATTGGCCTCGGGGCCGCATGGCTTGCGATTGTCGAACAGCCACGCCGCCTTGAGCATCATGAGTTCCGCCGCTTCGAGTTTCGAGTACGAATCGGCGAGCGGATGCGCGATTGCCTGGTTTTGTCCGATCGGACGGCCGAAGACGACGCGTTCTTTCGCGTACCTGACGGCTTTTGCAATCGCGGCGCGTCCGATTCCGATCGCTTCGGCGGCAACCAGGATGCGCTCGGGATTCAAGCCGTCGAGCAGGCAATGGAAGCCGCGTCCTTCGCCGCCGATAAGATCCGACGCCGACACTTTCAAGTTGTCGATAAACAACAGGTTGGTGTCGACGGCGGCGCGGCCGAGTTTTTCGAGCTCGCGAATTTCGACGGCTGACGGCTCGAGCTCGGCGAAGAACAGGCTCATGCCGTCGGTTTTTTTAGTGACTTGCTCGAAGGGCGTCGTACGGGTGAGCAAGAGCATGCGTTTTGCTTCGCGCGCCTTGGTGGTGAAGACCTTGCGGCCGTTGATGATGTAGTTGTCGCCGTCGCGACGCGCCGCCGTCTTGATGTGTGTGATGTCGTTGCCGGCGTCGGGCTCGGTGACGGCGAACGCGACATGCATCTCGCCACTGACCACCTTGGGCAGGTAGCGGAGCTTCTGCTCCTCGCTGCCGTGAAAGACGAGCGGACTGACGCCGAAGATCGAAAGATGCACGGCGCTGGCGGCCGCCATCGCACCGCCTGAGGCGGCGACTTCGCGCATCACGAGGGCAGCCTCGGTGATACCGAGACCGCTGCCGCCGTAGCGCTCCGGGATCGCGACGCCGAGGTAGCCGGCGGCGGCGACGGCGGCGAAGAAGTCGTGCGGAAATTCGGCGCGGCGATCGTGATCGCGCCAGTACTCGTCCGGAAAGTTTGTGCACAGGGTGCGCACCTGCCTGACGATCTCTTCCTGGGCTTCGGTTAATTCAAAATTCATGTTTCGACGAGTCTCACAATGAAGTGTTTGCGCCCTCTTGGCGAGGTGCCGATATCGTCCGTCAGCCTAACGCTAACCCCTTCCCTCGAGGGAAGGGGACCGGTTCATAAGGAGTGGGGGCATCATACATACCATACCTGGTGGCTTTGCGACGGACCCACTACCAAGGGTAGTTTCGTTCCGTCAAAAATCATTTCAGCCGAAGGCGTGCGCCTGATTTCGAGCGCGACGAAGAAGTATGACTGATGGTTGTCCACAGGATAGGGATAGCACAGAAAATCCGGCGTGGTGAGGCTGAATAGTTCATCCCTAAACTGGAAGAAGCTTGTGACTGAAGTCGCCCGTGACGCCGTGGCTGTTGAAAGTCAGGTCCATGCAAACTTGACGGTCTGCCGTCAAACCTGATTAATGACGCTGCAAATGCACTCCAAACGGGCATCACCAATCGCTGACCGATAGCCGAAATCCTTATGAATACAAAGGATTTTCGACGTCGGTCAATTATTACAACGGTATGAATCTTGTAACAAAGCAGCCGGTTTAGTCACCGTAGCCCACTACGTGTGGGCGCAGAAAGCCGCGGCGAGGGGTCGCGCATCTCGGAGGGAGGAGATAGTGAACAGAAGGAGAACGACTCGGGCCGTTGGCTGGGTTCGCCTGATTGCTGGCGTCGCACTGATCGGATTGCTGTGCAATGCGAATGCCTGGGCGGAAGATCCGGCCACAACCACAACGACGACAACCCACAAACGTCACCACCACGTGGTCAGCACGACCACAACCAAAATCACGGGGCCCGACGAGGAGCAGCGACTGAATGCTCTGTCCGGGCAGGTAGGCAATCTACAAAAACAGACCGACGACACGACCAGCGAGGTGAAGAAGATCGAGGCGGCGATGGTCGTCGCACAGCCGGCGGCTAATGCGTCGCCCGCGACCATCGGTCAGCACGTTGGCCTGGATGAGACTAACATAGCGTCGATCCAGAAGAATCTGTCGGACAATCTTGGTATCAGCGTTCACGCGCTGGTCGATGCGGGCTACGAGCATAACTTCAACCAGCCCAACGGCAATACCAACGTGTTCCGCGCGTGGGATCAGGATGGATTTCAGCTCACACAGGGCAACCTGCACATCGAGCGCGATGGGACGGTTGGATTCGTGACCGACATCAACTTCGGGCAGGTCGCGAACGCGATTTCCTCCGTTACGAATTACTCGAACTCGGCGCACGTCGGTAATCAGTTCGTCGATCCGACTCAGTACTACCTGACCTACACCTGTCCTGTTGGATCGGGAATCAGTTTTGAGGCCGGCCGTTTCGTGACGCTGCTCGGCGCCGAGATCATCCCGGTTTACAACAACCAGAACTTCAACGAGAGCCGCGGCCTGCTGTTCAATCTGGGCGAGCCGCTCACTCATACCGGCATCCGCGCCAGCTACACGTTCAACGACTACGTATCGGCAACGGCCGGTTTGAACAACGGCTGGGATGATCCTGCGGCCACTTCGAACGGCGGTCCGAACTACGAGGGTGAGTTGACGGTCAACAACAAAGACAAGTCGCTGAGCTTCGTACTGAACGGCATCTGGGGGCCAAATGTTCAGCCCTCGAACACGGCCAGCATCGCGCCCCTGGGTACGCACTCCAATCAGAATCTGGGAGCGATCGATCCGATCGGAACCTGGAAGCCATCGTTCGTACCCAACCTGACGCTGCAGGCCGAATACCTGTATGCGTCCGAGTCGGGTCCTGTGATCAACGGTCACAGCGCGACGTGGCAGGGCGCGGCCGGATACGTGGTGTACGATTGGACGCCCGCGGTCGAACTGGCGACACGCGCCGAATTCTTCGACGACATGGACGGGGCGCGCACCAACGGCGAGGCGCAGACGCTGTGGGAGATAACCCAGACGTTGAGCTACAAGATACCCGAGGTGACGGGATTGATCGCTCGTCTGGAATACCGGCATGACAATTCGAGTCAGAACTCGTTCACGAACAACAATTTCGTCAACCCGGCGACCCTCCAGCAGCATCTGTGGCACGGTCAGGATACGCTGGCGGCGAACTTCATCTACGCCTTCTAACCCTCGGCGGAGGAGCTAGAGAATCAGACGCGCAGCGATGCGCAAAGCGGCGGGTCCGAAGAAGCGGACCCGCCGCTTCTTTATCAGGCTAATGCATTTGTCATTGGCAGACGCGCAAAATCGATTGGTCATCTCGCCGCTCTTCATCCGATCAATAAGCTGATCTATCTCGTAGCTCTTTCCCCGGAGCTCGAGATTGTTCTTGTTGCCGTCAAGAGCACCTCGCTGGGCTGCCTACGACGCATCCTGAAGTTGCGCGATTGTCTGCGCATCCGGCTGTGTGGGGGCGTAGTTTCTGGAAACTCCGACGAGCTCAATTTTCGGGCAACGATAATTCTCTGGTGAGTTTCCGGCGCACGGATCAAGACGGGCATTTGCGTGAGATCGTCGCCTGATAGTAACTTCGCGCGCAACTGCTCCGAAGACAGGGAACCCGCGAACGACGCTGATCGCCAAGCGGATTGAACTTTCAAGAGTGCGGGGAGGAACAGCAGATGGGTTTTTACAATCGATGGATTCTGCCGCAAGTAATCGAAGTTGCGATGCGCCAGAAGAATTTTACCCCGTTCCGGGAACGCACGGCAGGCGCCGCGCGCGGACGAGTACTGGAGATTGGCATTGGCTCGGGTCTCAACCTCTCGTCATTTCGCCCGGATATAGAAAGCGTGTGCGGAGTTGATCCCTCGGCCGAACTTCTGGCCAAGGCCAGCGGGCGCGTCGTAAATGTCCGATTTCCCGTGCGTTTGGTGGAAGCGTCCAGCGAGAAATTGCCGCTCGAAGATCGGAGCTTTGATACCGTCGTGATGACCTTTACGCTGTGTTCCATCCCTGACGTTGGCGCGGCTCTGCTCGAGATTCGGCGGGTACTCAAACCCGAAGGCGAACTGCTGTTTGCAGAGCATGGGCGCGCGCCCGATCCAGACGTGACGCGCTGGCAGGACCGGATAACACCGGTCTGGAAACGGATCGGCGGCGGCTGCCATCTCAACCGAAAGATTGATGATCTTATTCAAGCCGCCGGCTTTCGTCTCGAGCGACTTAGCACCGGATACCAGAAATCTGCTCCGCGCCCGTTCTCTTTCTTTTACGAAGGCAGCGCGCGGCCGGTCTGAAAGCGCATCGCGATAGCTAGTCTCTTTCCCTGACTCATGGAACGCTATGGCCGCGCGCCGGGCGTATCAAGTTCAGGATGGGACTCCTTCATCATCTTTTCGTGCTGTTCGGTCGTCATGTGCGCACGAGACTGGAGCGCGGCCTTTTCTGCCTGACTCAGCTGCGCGAGATGGCGGACCCATAAGACCATACCCCAAAGCTCTTTGGGGTCATGGTTGTTTCCAAATGCCGGCATGCCGGTCATAGAAAACCCGTTAGCAATTATGAAATACAGCTCGCCGTCCGACCATTTTTGAGCGCCGCCGGTTAGCTTGGGGACCGGTGGATAGAAGTCGGCTTCGAATCTATTCTCGCCGTCACCGTTAAGTCCGTGGCAGCCAGCGCAGTGTTCGTCGTAGTCCTCCTGTCCGGCTTTCAGATTCTCCGGGGTCGGAGGCAACGGGTTCGGCTGCTTGTTCGCGGTGCGGTGGATCCAATTAGAAGTGACGTAACCCGCTAGTCTCTTTTCGATCCGGCCGGGTTTACGGGCGGCGCTCCAGTTCATCGAGGGCATGATAAGAAATACAAGGATCAAAACTGCCATTATCGCGAGGGCGCCCAGTATCAGGATATCGAACAATGTTCTTTTCACGTTTCTATCTCCGGCCCCTCAGATAGAGACGCTTAATACCAAACGCGGATTCCGAAAACGAAGGCGCACGTCGTTGACAATGCCGCCTTCGGCGCGAGTCAAATCGGCCGTCTCACCGAATTTGCCGGTGTAGCCGACCCCGATATATGGAGCGAACTTGCGGCTGATTTCGTAACGCAAGCGCAGCCCGGCATCGAGGTCAGACAATCCGGAGCCGATAGCGCGACTGGGATCGCGCTTGTTGTAGAAGTTCATCTCGAGCTCGGGCTGCAGTATCAGGCGCTGAGTGATCAGAAGATCGTAGGAGCCCATCAAGCGTGCGGCGAAGCGGCCGCGGTCGCTGAAGTAGCAACTATCACGCATCGAGGCGGGCAGCGAGTTTCTGAAGCCTGTGCAGCCTGCGATGAGTTTCCTTTACACTCGGGAACAGACGCGTAATCCTCGCGCTGCTGCTGTGCGGGCCGATTGCTGTTGCGATGGTCTCGGGCGGGTAGAGTCGAGTTTGCGCTAGACATTAAAATTTAGCCCGCAGGAATTCAACGAGAAGGTAGCCGACGACCGCAGCGACGGTTGCTATTTCGAAATTGGAACGGGTGAAAATGTCGGAGAGAGCCCAAAACAGGCCTTTCCTTTGCCCTGTGCCTGAGCGTTCAAATTCCCCCATCAATAAATTCGAATAGAACAGGAAAAGAATAAACCCGATTTCAATCAATCCTCTCCAGCTATTCTTTTTCATTGCGTTTTTTTGAGCTTCCATTCGTCGACGATTCCAATCAAATCATCGAACGAGAACAGATGATCGGCTACGCTCGACTCGATAGCGGGCGATACCCTGAGCGTCTTGTGAATCCGAATGAAGAAGTTGTACCAGACCGCGTAGAGAGATGACCATGTTACAACGGTTCTCGAATTTCTTGAGAACTCATTGTGTCGGGCGCGTGATTCGGCGCATGTACATCCGCGAATTCCGTTCCTGGATGCGAAACTGAAAGCGATTGGAAGGTAGCGGAAGAGAATAGTCTCCACTTCTTCCGGCGTGAGCGAGCGGCCCTTAGCGCGATCTCACGTCGCCGTTTGACTGATAGCTTTTCGTCCGAGCCTTCCCGCCCTCGCGGGCGTATTCTTTGCCGGGACGGCGTCGCCGATTAAGTCGGCGGGGTCTGCGTTCGCCTCGCGGTGCTCTGGGCATGTAGCTAGAATCGCATGGCTGAATCGCGATGCCAAGCACGGCAGATTTCAAACTGAGACACTACCCTCGGGATGCTGATACCCGGCAACATCCCGAACATCGTAAGCGCGGGCGCATTTAGAATCCGAAGCGCGGCGTGGGCGAAGATCGGCGTGCCGATGGGGCTGATCATGCTCGGCATTTATTTTGCTGTAATCAAGTTGGTGGGTTAATCGGGGAGAAAATAGTTGCAGAATGCACTGGATCCTTTTCGGAGGCGCGGGTCATTTGGCATTCGATGCTGCTTGAATTTGCGTCAGATGCCCATTGTATGAGCGTTGCGTTATCGGAGCGTTCGTGACAGAAAAAAAGATTCAGAAATCGATCAACCAACAGGTACAAATACGCCGCCCCGTTAAGCGGCCAGGAGGGTTACGGCTTCGATGACGCCAAAACAAGTATTGGCAATGATCAAGGAAAAGGGCGTGGTCATGGTCGATGTGAAATTCATCGACCTGCTCGGTACGTGGCAGCATTTCACTGCCCCGATCTCCGAGTTCAAGGATGAAGCTCCCTTCGATGAAGGGCTGGGCTTCGACGGCTCGTCGATTCGCGGATGGCAGGCGATCGACAATAGCGACATGCTGGTGATTCCCGACCCCGATACCGCGGTGATGGATCCTTTCACCAAGGATCCGACGCTGAGCATCATCGCGAACATCTCCGATCCGATCACCCGCGCCGACTACACCCGCGATCCGCGCAACATCTCGCGCAAGGCCGAGGCGTACCTGAAGACCACCGGCATCGGCGACTCCGCGTACTTCGGGCCCGAGCCGGAGTTTTTCATCTTCGACTCGCTGCGGTACGACACGACGCAGAATTCGAGCTACTACTACATCGATTCGAACGAAGGTAACTGGAACAGCGGGCGCGAGGGCGCGGTCAAGGAAGGCGCGAACCTCGGCTTCAAGGTCAAGAACAAAGCCGGCTACTTCCCGGTGCCGCCGGTGGACACCCTGCAGGACATCCGCACGGAGATGGTGCTCGAGATGGAGCGGGTCGGCATCCGCGTCGAGAAGCAGCATCACGAAGTCGCGACCGCCGGTCAGGCTGAAATCGACATGCGCTTTCAGACGCTGACCAAGATGGCCGACTGGCTGACCTGGTACAAATACATCGTCAAGAACGTGGCGGTGCGCCACGGGATGACGGCGACCTTCATGCCCAAGCCGATTTTCGGCGACAACGGTACCGGCATGCATACCCATCAGAGCATCTGGAAGGGCGAGACGCCGCTGTTCGCGGGCAACGGCTACGCCGGGATGTCGGAAACGGCGATGCACTACATCGCGGGCATCCTGCATCACGCGCCGACGATCGCGGCGTTCACCAATCCGGGGACGAATTCGTACCGCCGGCTGGTGCCGGGCTTCGAGGCGCCGATCAACCTCGCGTACTCGTCGCGCAACCGCTCGGCGTCGGTGCGAATCCCGATGTACTCGCCGTCGCCCAAGGCCAAGCGAATCGAAGTGCGCTTCCCCGACCCGACCTGCAACCCGTACCTAGCGTTCTCGGCGATGCTGATGGCGGGAATCGACGGAATCCAGCGGCGGCTCGACCCGGGCCAGCCGCTCGACAAGGACATCTACGCGCTGACGCCGGCCGAGCTGGCCGAAGTGCCGAGCATGCCTGCGTCGCTCGAGGAGTCACTGGGCAATCTGAAGAAGGATCACGAGTTCCTGCTGAAGGGCGACGTGTTCACCGAGGACCTGATCGAGACGTGGATTGAATACAAGATGGCGAACGAAGTCAGCGCGATTCGGTTGCGGCCCCATCCGTACGAATTCGCGCTCTATTACGACGCGTAAGCACACCACTGCGCGCCGACCAAAACAAAAGCGGCGAGCCTCACGGCTCGCCGCTTTTCATTTCGAGATTCGCGTGACTACCGGGGTAGCTCTATTGCCCGGTCCCGCTCAGCGGGATCGTCTGATTCGCGTTTCCCGCATTATCGAAGATTGTTACATCGCCGGTCGCCGGCCCTTGCGAAGTCGGGGCAAACTGCACCTTTAGCGTGCAATGTCCCTTCGGCGGAAGTTTCTGATGGCAGGTCGTGGTGCCCTTCTTCGGGAAGCCGAATGTCGGGAAATTGCTCACCGTTGCCAGCGGATTACCGAAGGTGATGGACGCTCCACTAGTGGCCTCATTGCTGAGAGTGAACGTTTGCTTCTTTGGCTTGCCACCTACTTTCACGTTGCCGAAATTCTCCGTTGGCGGCGTGATTTTGAGGAGCGGGCCACTAGGCGTCGCCGTTGCGGTGGGCGTCGGGGTCACAGATCTTGTCGCCGTCGCTGTTGCGGTAGGCGTGCCGCCAGTCGCGGTTGCGGTAGGTGTCGCGGTTCGCGTGGGAGTTGGACTACCCGACGCTGAAACGATGCAATCGTTGGCGGTGTTCGAAAACTCCTTCTGGACAGTGTACGTCTGCTTGTCCGCGCCGACGATGGTCCCGTGCTGCGCATTGCAGATATCGCCGATCTCGCCGTTGTTGTCGTCGTACCAGGCGAGCGGCGGCGCGTTAAGTGAAGCTAGCGAGACTTCGCAGTCCGTGATTGTCTCGGTCATCTCGTGCGAGGCGACTGAGGTTAAGTTGTTGAAGGGCGTCGGATCAGCGCCGCATCCGGTTTCGCATCCCGACCCGGTCTGCATGTCGGGGTGCACGCCGTAGTAGATTTCGCCGACCGGAGTGGTGGCGACGATCGTGCCGTGGTAGGCGCAGAAGCCGCCCGGCTCGCAGGAATTCGTTCCACCCTGGCTGATGACTATTCCGTGAGGGAAAAAGATCGCGTAGTAGGTGTTATTGTTGCCGCCGCTGTCCTTTGTGGGAAGCGGTAGGTGGCCAGCTTTAATCTGGTTCACCAGCTCGGTTTGAATGTTGGCGTCAGTGAGCGAGGTGGAGGTGTCGACCGGCGTAATGGCAACTTGCTCCACGAAAGTGCCGCGGCCGATGACCTGATTGGTTCCCGGGTTGCCGCCGAAGTCGGTGATGTTGGTGTTGTATTCTGTCAACCAGTCAACGTAGGCGCTGTTCAACACCTGTTGGTAGAAGGTCTCGATACTGGGCGTGGTGGTGTTGTGGACCTGTGCCAGGAATTCGCCGTCGGCGCCGCCCGAACCGCCGGTCCCCCAGAGTACCTGGACCACATGTAGGTTAGAGACGACGCGGCCGCCGTAGTAAGTGAGGTGCGCGCCCGGCGGTGACGTAGACTCGTTGACGGGGCCGCGACTCGGCAGATCGTTGGGCCCTCCGACAAGGAGTGGATTGTTGTTGGCGCTCCATGCCACGGACGGAAGCAATAGCAGCGCTATCAACGCCAGCGTCCCCCTATATGTCGACATCAACTCTGCTCCTTCAAAAACCACGCTTGATTAATCACTGTTCCTCCAACTGCGGAATTCTCGTTTTACTCTTACGATTCAGCTCTCTGATGCCGTCTTGATTGAGTCTTAGGCCCCACTGCAGGTGGGCGATGGCCCCGCGCCTGCTGCGCAACTGTGGGCAGGAGCAACGCACACTCGATTGCAGATCCTCTGCTCGTACGGGCACGCCTGCGAGTGGAATTCAGCGAGGAGCTGATCCAGCTCCGCGGCATGTGCGGGATTTATGGCGACCTTGCATCGACAGATGTCCTGGGGTGCCCACGGTCGCGTGGCGCCGCAGGAATCCGGCTTCGCGAGATCGCACAACCGCGCCTGCCGGATTGCGGAAGCGTACGCGGCCCGAATAGCGGAGCAGTCCACAGCGCCGGCAGGAGACACCAAGACGCAACTGATGAGTCCAAGCGCCGCTGCGATAGCGGCAAAAGACGGCAAAAGGCACGACGCCCGCTGCCGGGATAAACAAAGTGACAACGCTGTGCGCTCCATCTCAGATCTCCCCAATCCTCGACTCGCGGCGCTCGAACAGTGGATCACCGATGAAATATCACACGGCCTCGCTCGTGACAACACGCTTAAACGGAAGGAATAACGAGGAATTACTACAATGATAACAACAAGAAGCTAAGACGACCATCAGCTAAAGAAACTGGTCGTATGATTACATTTCATCGAGAATGCGCCCGTTTACGTCGGTTTGTTGCTGGCGAGTGCTTCCACCTTTTCGAGTCGCTCCTGCAGCTTCTTGTTGTCGTCGCGCAGTTTGTCCACGTCTTCGCGCAGTCGCTGGCCTTCTTCGACGCGGCTGCGACCCTCGCTGATCGACGCGATCGCTTCATTCGCATGGCGCTGGATACGGCCGTCGAGATCGCGATCGGCCAGCCTGTGTAGCGCGGGCAGCGCGCGCGGATCGCCGACCTCGGCCAGCGCTGACGGTAGCCGCATCCGCATCATGAACTCGTGATCGTCGACCAGCGGCGCCATGAAATCGAGAATTTCGATGCGCCGGTTGTCCCTGAGCGCGGCAAATCGCGCCAGCGCTCCGACCGCAGCCACGCGTGCACGCGGCGGGCTGCCGTATGCCGCGTATTCGCGGGCAATCTCGATCGCGCGCTCGTCGCGCAGCTCGGCCATCCCGGCAATCGCGTGCGTTCGTATCACGTCGAGATACGAGTCGCGCTTGAGCGCCTCGGTCAGATGTGCGAACGCGCGCTCGTCGCGCGT
>Ga0182024_10018676_pt1 | contig 12876 bp, 16 predicted proteins | sample P32metaG_FD_120480 | JGI IMG/M metagenome (GOLD analysis project Ga0182024, IMG submission 120480) | Permafrost microbial communities from Stordalen Mire, Sweden - P3-2 metaG (Illumina Assembly) | ecosystem: Environmental > Terrestrial > Soil > Wetlands > Permafrost | place: Sweden: Stordalen...
AACACTATGGGGGAAATTCTGTGTGGTCTCGCCGTACCACGGCCGACCGCGTCGCGATTATTAAGTCGCACTTTTCGTAGGGGTCCTTTGGTGACGGGTGCGAGGCGGTTCGGACTACTTGTGCACGATGTAGTAGAACCCCCAGACCACCATGGCCAGAATTCCCGTCGAGGCGAGGGCCACGACCAGTCCATTAAGACCTCGATAGAGCACCACAGAATCCCTGTGTTGAAAGGACGAGAGGGCGTAGACGCCGATCGTGAAGAGGACCACCAGACCAATGGAACTGGCCGCGCTGATGTAGAGGACCTGGAGAAGGGCGTGCCAATCAATGAGCGGAGTGGACACGGTGACGGTACTGGCCACGGGCGACTACACCCCCACCAGTTCGTCACGGGGCGCTGGTGCCACCGCGGCCGTCGACTTTTCGATGGCTTCGCCGTGTTCGCCCCATTGGTCGTTGACGTTGCTGGCGTTGATCTTGTCGCGACGCGAACGTAGGAAGATGAAGCTGCAGTAGAGCGCCAACACCAGACCCACCACCACGTCGCCCAGCGAGTATCCGAGCAATTTTGCCCCGTAAAAACTGACCGCTCCGCAAAGAGCCGCGCACGGCAACGTGATCAGCCAGGCCAGTCCGACCCGGCCGGCCAACGACCAACGAACTGAACGCTTCTTGGTGCCGAGGCCCGAGCCCAGAATGGATCCAGTGGCGACGTAGGTCGTCGAAAGCGGCATGCCGAAGTGGCTCGAGGTGAGGATGACCGCGGACGAAGTGATCTGCGATGCGAATCCTTGCGTGGGGCTCAGTCGCGTGAAGCCCTGACCCATGGTGCGAATGATGCGCCATCCACCGATGTACGTTCCCAGTCCGATCGCGATGCCGCAAGTAAGCACCACCCACATCGGAGTTGACGCGTTGGCCGCCACGGTGCCGTTGGCGACGAGGGCCAGCGTGATGACGCCCATCGTCTTTTGGGCGTCGTTGGTTCCGTGAGCGATGGAAAGCAGCGACGACGAGCCAATCTGTCCCGCCTTCATGCCCCAGGATTTGGTGGCGTCGTCGGACTTTTTTGTCAAGCGTCGCGACATGGTGGTCGCGAGCGCGGCAATCAACAGCGCAAAGATGGGAGCGGCGATGGAGGGTGCGAGGACCTTGCCGACGATCCCGCTCCACAGCACCGCTCTCGCGCCGGCGTGGGCCATCATCGCGCCGACGACACCGCCGATAAGGGCGTGACTCGAACTCGAAGGAATCGCGAAATACCAGGTGGTGACGTTCCACGCAATGGCCCCGATCAGGCCGGCGAACACCACGGGCAGGATGATGTCGCCCTGGCTGACGATGCCGCTCGCCACCGTCGCGGCGACTTTGAGCGAAAGCAGTGCGCCCACGACGTTGAGCACGCTGCTGAGTAGTACGGCGGCCCGGGGCTTCAAGGCGCCGGTGGCGATGCTCGGAGCGACGGCGTTGGCGGTGTCGTGGAATCCATTGGTGAAGTCGAAGCCCACTGCGACGACCACCACCAGAGCCAGCAAGAAAGTGTCGTGCACCTCTTACTTCTAGCAAGCGATTTGGCGCCCTTTCGGGTAAACGTCCCTAGTTGGCCAACATTTATGCCAGAGTTCACCTTCGGTTTACCTTGGGTCCCCGAGGCAAAGTTACGGCCGACGGGCCGCGCTATTTAGCGAGTTTGTTTTGCAGTGCCGACAGGGACTTGAACTCCGACGTCAATTTGGTGGCCAGTGCCTTGAGATCGGCTCGAGTGACGGATTTGCCTTTGCCCTCAAGAATAAGTAGTGAATCGCGGCTGTCGAGAGCCTGCGTGGTGGCAAATTGAACGACCAGGGCGTTGAATTGTGCGTTAGGCCCGTTGGCGTCACTTATCATGCTGGTCGCCTCCGCCAAGAGGCTTTCATTGGCGCTAAGTATCGTGGACGCCGGCGCCGTGGTCGTTTCGGCCTGAGTATCGACCTGCATCGCGTAGGCCACACCTACGACCCCCACGCTCCACTCCTTGAAAATGACCGAGCTCTTGGTCTGGGCGCATCCCAACAGGTAGTCGTCCGATCCGAGGTTGGACGATTGGTAGTAGATGATCCCGATGTTGTTGGAGAGTTCGTCGGCACTGGTCTTTTTGGGGTAGGCCACGTACGCGGCGATCAACGCGCCGGCGTCGACTTTGTATTTGGCCACGAGGGCGACCTGTGAAGTCGGCACCGCGTCGGCTTTCATCAGTTTGATCTCGGATTTGATGCCGCTAATCGCCGTGTCGGCCGCGGCCTTGTGAGAGGCCGCGGCTTTCTTGCACTTGGTGGTCTGGCAGAAAAAATAGGTACGAATGGCGTTGATGTACTTGTCGCTACTGGTGACGATTTGCTTGGTGGGAAGCACGGGTTTGGTCTGGGCGGCGCCGGAGAGTGCGGTGGGCACGGCCAACACGGCAAGTTCCAACAGGCCGACGGTGAGGACGGCGCCGTAGCGCTTGAGGATTTGAAGAGACACGATGTTTGATTCCTTGCTGTGTGGTGGGTCATTGCTTCGCTCTTTGGTGCGCGAAGGGTTGAAGTTTAAGGTGGTCCAGCTCGGTCGCACCGCACCGCACCACATTTGCTCCAGGTCAAGGCTAATTGGAATCTGAGTCCCTCACGTCTCGTTGAATCGACGTGCGTCGAACAGTCCTATGGCGACGCGTGATGGCGCGGGGCCCGCCAGCTGCCGTAGCGCTTTACCGGTGTGCCTCGCTAGGTTGCGAGAACGAGGCAGAAGGGGTGCCCCACAGGGTCCAGGAAAACTCGAAAGGTCACGCCCGGTTGAAAGGAAGCCTTGCGCGCGCCCAAGGAGAGCGCGAACGCTTCGGCGTCGTCGAGGTCGTCAACGGCAAAATCCAGGTGCAGTTGTTGCGGCACGGGCCCTTCCGGCCACGTGGGAGCCACGTATGACGCAACCCTCTGAAACCCGAGCGTGGGCTTACCAACGTTGACAAGTTCGATCCACGTCACATCTTGGGGAGGGGAGTCATCTAATGGCTCGACGTCCAATCCCGTAAGTTGCGCGTAAAATCCTGCGAGTTCCAAAGGCTCCGGGCAATCGAGAGCCGTAACGTTGAAGCGAATCTGTACCATGGCACCAATGTATCCATTCTCCGGCCGGAGACTCGAACGCCGCGGTTATAGCAAGCGCCGCTCGGTCGCCCACTTGGTGAGTTGATGGCGGTTGGAAAGCTGGAGCTTTCGAAGCACCGCCGACACGTGACTCTCGACCGTCTTGATGGAGATGGTTAACTCGGTGGCGATCTCTTTGTAGGCGTAGCCCCGGGCGATGAGCCGTAGGACTTCGCGCTCTCTTACGGTGAGTTGATCTAGTTCCGGATCGAACGGAGGTGGGGCCACTTCCGCCTCGCCATTTTGTGAGGCGAAGGCGTCGAGGACGAATCCGGCCAGCCGGCTGGAGAAGACCGCGTCGCCGGCCGCGATCCGGTGAATCGCTTCAATTAATTCGGGACCCTCGATATTCTTTGTGACGTATCCGCGCGCGCCGGCGCGAATGATGGCAATGACGTCCTCGGCCGCGTCCGACACGGACAGGGCGAGGAACTTTACGGTGGGCTGTTGGGAGATAACCCCTTCGAGGACGGCGCGGCCGCCTCCGTCGGGCATGTGCACGTCGAGCAGGACCACGTCGGGAATTCGCTCAATAATCATCTCGATGGCCGCTTCGACTTGATCGGCTTCACCGACCAACTCAACCTGGTCACCCAGTTCCGTTCGAATCCCGGAGCGGATGAGTGCGTGATCATCTACCAAAAAAACTCGCGGAAGCGCGCCGTCGCTCACGGGTTAGGAGTCTTCAATGGCAGGACGAGCTCAACTTCCGTCCCCGCCCCAGGCATGCTTCGAATAGCGGCGTTCCCCCCGTGGCGGCTCATCCGCTCAATGATGGAACCGGCTATTCCCTGTCGGTCACTGGGGACCTCCGAGAGATCAAAGCCTCGGCCGAGGTCGCGCACGAACATGGAAATGCGTTCGCGCTCCACTTCTATGTAGATGGATACGCTGGCCGCTTCGGACCATTTGGCGGCATTGATAGCGGCTTCTCGACCGGCGCCCAGCAAGGCCAGGACCGCGGGATCGAGCTGGCAGTCGCCGACGATGACTACCTCAACCGCGATCGCGTAACAGTCCTCTACCTCGTGCTCGATTTCGAAGGCAGAACCGGCCAGGGTGGTGGGTGGGTCGGACGTGACGCCGAAGGATTCGGGGTCGACCAACCACGAGCGTAGATCTCTCTCCTGCATGCGTACCAGTCGGGCGACCTCCACGGGATTGTCGGCAGCTCGCTGAATGAGCGACAGCGTTTGCAGCACGGAGTCGTGGACGTGCGCCGCCATGTCGGCTCGTTCTTGGGCGCGCACTCGGGCTCGACGCTCCTTGGAAAGGCCACGGACGGTGCCGATCCACCAGGGCGCGAAGAGGACCACCAGCCCCACTACCAACGTGGTCGCACCAATTACAACGCCGGAGGCGGCCCCGGGCCGTCTACTCACGGTCGAAAGATTGGACAGACCAATGATGATGAAGACCACGCTCACAACCGTGCGCAGTGCCACCCCTCGCCAGCCCTCACCGGTTGACGAACCTAAGGTTGCGATGGCGTTAGTCAGGCGGTGCAGATGTTCGCGTTCCGGCGAAGACGTTCCGCGCCATACAACGAGCGCGCCCAGCGCGGTGAGCGTCAAGAAGAGGGTCAACAGGCCGAACTTGTTGAAGCCCAATATTTCGAGCGCGAGAAGGAGGGAGAACACGGCGATTGTTCCAACGGAGAGGATCTCCTTTTCGCGTTTGTCCGAACCGGTGCGAGAGAGAATTGCCTTCTCTTCGCCCTGGCGGATTACCAATATCCAATAGGCCATGTACAGCACGATGCCAAGTCCAAGGAACAGCGCGGCGATGACCGCGACCACTCGAACCCCTTTGGCCGAGACGCCGAAACGCTTGGCGATACCGCCGCAGACGCCACCCAAGATGCAGTTGTCGGCACTGCGGCGAAGAGGCCGCTGGGGACGGCCGGGTGCTTTCTTGGGCGCCGCCTGGTCCTTGGAGCGCGACTTTTTCGAGGAGGGGTGTGCTTTTATGATTTCCCAAGTCTGGCATGACCCTGCGTTGGGAACAATCAGGGTAAACCCTCGTTCTGAGACGGTCACGACTCGATTGTTGGGGGAAAACCCCGATTGTCATTGCGTTGTCGGCTTCTTAGCATTGCAGTCATGAACTTCGAAGACGACCTCACCAACACAACGGAAACGCCAACGGAAACGCCCGCTGAAACGCCGACCGCGGAGCCGGCCGGACTGCGCCGAAGCACTACCCGACGGATGATCGGCGGTGTGGCGAGCGGCATTGCCGAGCGCTTTGACATCGATGCCAACATCGTGCGAGCCGTCTTCGTCGTCCTCGCCTGTCTCTACGGGTTTGGCGCCGCGATCTACCTAATCCTGTGGGTGCTGGTTCCGCGCGCGGGAGAGCACGACGGAACGTCAGAGGAATTGGTGGTGTCGAGTGAAGACGAAAAGAAGTCGTCGCGCTGGCGCGCCATCCTGCTGGTGGCTGGGGCGTTGTGCCTCGGACTGATCTTCGTGGCGTTCTATACCAATGGTCCGCGATGGGGCAGCGGCGTGGGCCTGGCGTGGCTCATCTTCCTGGTCATCATCGCGGTGCTGTCGCTGCGCGGACCGCGTCGCCGATTCACCCTCGGACGGCTCCTTAGCGGTTTCTTCTTAGTGCTGGTAAGCCTGCTGGTCCTCGTCAGCGGAGGGTTCCTTACGTTTCTCGCGATGACCGGGGTACCGATCTCCGGCGGCATTGGTGACAACGTGTACGCTCCGACCGCGATTGCCCAGGTAAAGCCCGTGTACCGCACGGCCTTCGGTAGCATGACCATCGATCTACGCCAGATCTCATTCGCGGGCCAGTCGGTGTCGGTGACCGCCTCCGTCGCCGCCGGGAATCTCACCATCGAAGTTCCGCCGGGGGTCGTCGTTGACGTCACCGCCCACAGCGGGGTCCAGGACATCAACTATCCCCAGGGCTACGCCAGCTTCGACGTCCCCGCGAAGGCCGGTGCTCACCGGTCGATCCTGAGGCTTGACGCGAGCGTCGGCGTGGGACGGATCCAATTGATTCGGTCAGCTCCCGGATCGCTCTTCTTTATCAACTAGCGATCGCGTACTCGCGATGCTTCGATCGTCGTGCGCGACCATTATTCCGATTCAGCTCGCGAGGAAATAGATGGACGAACAAATTCGCCAGCAACGATGGCTGGTCCACCTATGGCTGATCATTTCCTTTATCTTGTCGCTGCTGACGTTTGCCCTGCATCTTTCGATCCTGGCCCACATATTCTTCGGGCTCCTTTTCGCCGGTCTGGTGGTTGCGCACCTTCGCCAACGCCGGCGCACGGTCACTATTCTCTTGAGCGATATTCGACGCCTTGGTAGATGGATCAAGCCGCGCGGACGCATGGCCTGGGCCGACGTCGTGCTGGTCTTTCTCACCCTCAACGTGATGGTGTCGGGATTCGCGGACTATTTCAACCACAGCCGTCCCGTGATGGCGCACCTTGGTCTCACTAATCCATTTCGTTGGCACGCGGTCTCGTCGATTATCCTGCTTGTCTTCTTACTGATCCACACCCTTCGGCGTTGGAAGCGACTGCGTACCTCTCAAGTTCGCTAGGCCCCTTCATCGCGTCGGAACCGGAGCGGCACGTGAACGACGACGCCAAGATCGTCCGTGCAGGTGCGCCACGTGGTTAATCAATTGCGGTGCCCAGTCGGCGTCCAGTATGGCGAGAATAGGGACCGCGCCGAGTGGGGTGAAGATGTCCATGGCTTCGGCGTCCGCAGCTGCTAAAGAAAGTTCGGACTCTAGAAGATGCACCAACTCGAGTTCGGGGAGCACGACGTCCAGGTTGCAGTTGAGCGTTCGCCAGGCGTCGATGACGACGATGTACGGGTCGCCGGTTTGGTCGAGGCGCCCGAAGAGCCGCGTATCCTGCTTCCATCTCCGTCCGGGACGCTACGGTCAATGAACTGCCGATCGAGTGCCGTGGGTTGACCGTCTAACTCTTCAACGAAACTCGAAGGCTGACCAAGGGGACGTTAAGGACGCGCTTGATGCTCGGAAAGGTGTCCAGTGATTGCACGCAGAGTTGTACGACTAGGGCCACGCCGATTGCCGAAAGGAAGGCTAGGCCGACGTTGCCGGAGCGCAGTAGATCGGCCAACACCAACATTGAAGCGACGTAGGAGAACGATCCCTTGGTCACCCCGTGAAGGAACTGCGCCGAAGCGTTGGCACCGAGTTCTTGGTGGGTCACGTAGGCCATCACCAAGCTCATCATGGGAAGAGCGTCGATCAGTCCCGAAAATCCCGGTCCGATTCGACCGGCCACGGTCACCAGAAACAGGGTGAAGCCGGCCGAGATGGCGACGCGCAGGATCAGTCGGTAGTGACCGCTCTCCTGGGTGGCCGACTCGGAGTAAGGCCACCAATAGAGCGCCATGGCGAATCCAGCAGTCGCGAGCAGGCTCGCGAGCAGTGCCGAAAGGTTGAACAGGTTAAGTGCACCAATCGTGACCACGAAAGAACCCAGAGCGCCCACCAAGGCCAGAACGGGTGAAATTCTCGGCGCCAGCAAGGCGTAAACCCACATCACCACCGCCTGCGCCGAAGCACCCACCAGGACGGCGCCCGACATCGAACTGGCGAACAGGCTGCCGTGTTGAAGGGCGACCAGCCACAGGAGGGGAAGGCTGGAGAGCGGTAGTCCAATTACCAGTCCCCCCACCGCGTGACCAAATCGACGCTGCACCAGTGTTCCACCCACCACGATCAGGGGAGCAATGGCCACTCGGAGAAGCAAAAGAATCATGCCTCCAGAATACGTCCGAAGAAGCCTTAATTGACTCGGATTACTGGTCCAAAGAACCGATTTTGCCTATTATGTCCATGACATAATGGATTAGTAACCTCGGTTTACGAGGTAAAGTCCGAAAAGGAGTCGACATGGATGACATTGACCGGTCGCTACTCATGGCGCTGATCGAAGATGCCCGCTTGAGTTACCAACAGTTGGCCGATCGGGTCCATCTCAGCTCCAACAGCACCGCGGACCGGGTGCGTCGGCTCCGCCAATCGGGCCTGCTGGCCGGTTATCACGCCGAACTTGACCTCGCGACGCTCGGCTACACGCTGCACTCTCTTACCGACGCCAAGCTCAAAGAGGCCGTCGATCGTTTCGACTTCGAACACGACCTCACCGAGGTGCCCCAGATACTGAGCGCCGTGCACACCACGGGAGAATTCGATTATCAAATGCGCATCGTGAGCCGCAGCACCAATGAACTGGAGTCGGTAGGAGATACCCTTCGCCAACTCGGGGCCCGTGATATTCAAAGCCGAATCGTGCTCGGCGAAACCAAATACAATTCGGCGCGGCTTCTCTAGAGAAAATCCCAATAATGGGGACTCGGTGGGACCGTCAGGGCAGGGTGGGAGTGGAGATCGTGATGCCGGCCGGAAGTTCCTCGCGGCCTTGCGACGTAAGGCGCCAGGCCGATTGTCGACCCTTCACCGTCCACTCGCCCGGCCCACCGACCACGGCCGTCTCTTCATCGATTCCGAGCACAGTAATGGCCGGGTCGTAAGGCAGGAGGAATCGGGTGACCAGGTCGGGCACCTTGGAGGTAAAGAAATCGAAATGAGGTATGACTCGTAGGTGTGGCAGCAAGGCCAGACCATTGGTGCCTCCCTGGCGCGGGTGGCGCAACGAAGGAACCCACGAGGTCATGGCCATGGCGCCGGCACTGCATCCCGCCAGCGCCGCGCCGCCGTGCCAGGCAGTGACGATCGCCGCCCATACGGCGCTATCGCGCAAGGTGTCCGCCAAAAATCCGGGATTGCCACCCGACAGGTAGATCAGCCCGGCGCCGGCGACCAGCTCGGCAATTTCGGAGTTTTCGGCGTCAGCCCGATCGTTGACGTCAAGTATTACCGCTTCGACCCCGAGACGTTGTGCCTGCTCGATGCCTAAGTTGTGCCAGCGCTCCACAACGGAAGGTCCGTCCGGCACGGCCGCGGTAGCCAGTTGGACGTAACGGGTGGGACGGCCCGCCAAGAGGCCGGCCTCGATATCGGCCATCACGGGCAAGTACTCGCCCGAGCCCACCAGCGCGAGCGGGCCGGGACCCGCATTCACGCTCATTGCGTCCTGCGCTTACTAAGTGGTCTCACGCCGGTAGCCGAAAAATTCATCATCTCAGTATGTCGTGAATCGACGGAGGTCATTCAGGCTTGCCAAACGTTGCCGTGCGTGATCGTGGGCGAGGGCTCGAAGTTCGGGCCGTGGGTTCAAAGAACCCGCCAACGACATTTTCACACGAAGTGGGCGCCGAGTACTCGGTGCGCGAATCGTCCTTCGTTCCCGACGGGGCGTTTCGCAAGTTCTCACCCGGAATTCCTCGGCGAGAATCGCTGTAAGTTTTGTCGTCATGAAGCGCATTGGGCTCATCGGCGGCATGTCGTGGGAGTCGACCGGTTCCTACTATTCGATGTTCAATCAATTGACCGCCGAAGTCTCGGCGCCCTGGGTTCAACCGCGACTTCTGATCGATTCGATTGACTTCAGCGAAATCGTGGCTTTCCAGAACGTCGGCGACTGGGATGGTTCTGGACGGGTCTTGGCCGACTCAGCTCGCCGCTTAGAAGCGGGCGGAGCGACCGTTCTGGGAATCGGCGCGAACACTATGCACATGAACTACCAAGCGGTGGCCGACGCCGTATCGATTCCGGTTTTGGACATTCGTGACGCGATCGTGTCGCGCCTTCGAGAACTGGAGGCAACTTCGATCGCCCTGTTGGGAACCAAATACTTGACGGAGAGTGATTTTTATTCGTCACACTTAGAGAGCTGCGGCGTCAAAGTGGTGAAGCCGCTCGAAGGTGAAGTGCGCGAGTTGCAGTCGATAATTTACGGCGAATTGACGCAAGGTCGAGTGAGCCCCAATACCAAGAGCCGCTTCTTTGAGATCGCGGAAGGTTGTCGAGCGCGCGGCGCCGACGTGATCGGACTGTGCTGCACCGAATTCGGAATGATCGTCAATGAGAAAGACGCCCCGTGGGGCTGTATTGACTCAACGTCCGCCCACGTGAGGGCGCTCCTTAACTACTGAGGGGTGCACAGCCGCAGTACTTCGAATGAACTTGCGCCAGGCTGTCGGACCGAGCCGGGAAATTTGATGGGCTGGTAAACCATTAACCGGGATTGAGCAGCTCGAGGTTTTCTCGTACGTCACCTAGATGGTGCTCGCACTCGTGCAACGCCTGTGCCCCCGACCACAGGATGGTCACTTGGGCTGGCATAAGTGGACTGAAGATGAACTCGCGGCGTTCGAAGCCCGGTGGCAGCGACTCGAAAGTCCTAACGAATAGGTTCGTCATGGCGGCGAGCTCTGTGGCGACTTGGTCGGAGGTATCCAGTTGGTAAAAACCCAGCGAGACCCGTTCATCACGGTAGAGCTGCGTACCGGTCGGCTCGTCGAGAACGCACGCGGCGATGATGCGCTCGCGAATCGAGATAAATACGTCGCGAAGATGCGCGCCGTACTCAAGGATTGACCAGCGTTCGTCGGTGGGACGCACGGTGGCTAGATCGCCGGCTTGGTCGATGACGGTGAGGAAGGACTGCGTCGCACCGCGCAGGCGGTCGGGAAGCTCTTGCGCCGTCATCGAACTCCGCACGAAACCACACTGCGCGCACGAGTCCTCCGGCAACATTTCCTGAGTGTACTCGCTTGAATTGGCGAGGCAACGTAGTGACATCGAGGTTGAAGCGTGGTGTCCGGCTCCCGTCGCCCGACAGGAGTCAACCGATTGAAGCCGGTGGGCGTGCGGTGCTATGACGTAACTCATGAGCCAACCACCCCCGAGCCCCTCTGATTTCTTCGATTCCCGTTCCGATGTCTTCGAGGGCTACCTTGACCACTTCCGCGCACGGATAATCCAGGGGGTGGTGCAACTGCCCGAAAGTGAATTGCGCGTGAGTCGACTCGCTTCAGGTTGGACGCCGCTTCAATTGCTCAAACATTTGACGTACGTGGAATTGCGATGGTTGGAATGGGGCTTCGAAGGTCGCGACGTCGACCAACCGTGGGGTGACCGACAAGGCGAGCATTGGTTCGTCTCGCCAGACGAATCGCTGCGAGGACTCGTGGCCGCGCTCGAGGCCCAGGCCGTACGCAGTCGATCGATCATTGAGGGAAACGACTTAGCGACGATCGGTCGACCGGGACCGCGTTGGGATGGCGAGGATCCACCGACCCTTGAACGGATCCTTTTCCACCTGCTACAGGAGTACGCCCATCACCTGGGACATCTCGACATCGTGTGCGAACTGGTCAACGGGTCGTCGGGAGAATAGGGCTCATTCGCCAACGGGTTTGGCCGGTTCCGGTCGCGGTGGGATCTTTCGGAAGCCCGTCAGTTCTCACTTCGCATTTTGGACTTAAACAGGTTGCCCAGGTGCGTGTCCTTGAAGCTGGTGTCGTATTTGAGTCCGTAACCGGCGAAACGGTCGAAGCCCACGTGGCCCAGCCAGATGATGCCGATGGCCAATACCAGTTCGTGGCCGTAGTGCCAGCCGTAGAGAATGGTCAGTGACGGAAGAAGGTAGGTGTGCCCAGCGTTATACAGGAACGCGCCAATCTTGGTGTTGCGGAGGTATCCCAGCATGAAAATGTCCGGAACGAATAAAAGCGCTGGATAGATCCAGGCCGGCTGGTGGGTGACCCGGAACAGCAGTATCGAAGCGATGAAGAGAACGGCGCCGTCAAGTCGCAACCAGCGACGGGGTTGGCCGGTGACGTACGTTGGTTCCATTGACTTAACCTACGGCTCGAAACGGCTCGATCGGCGTCTTTGATCGTTGACAGATTCGATTCCACACCAACCGAGGCGGCGTCGTCGCTCGGACGCGTTGATCACGTCACCAGAAGGTTGAAGAGCGGTTTTAAGGCGACGGATCCTCGCGATTCATCGTGTCGATTTTCGGGACTTAAGATACGTGAACCATCCGCAGTCATTTGGCGTCTAGTGCGGTGAAGGGAAGAGCGTCATTTCCTGGAAACTGAAACTCATCCTGGCCGCGAGTTTGGCCCCGGGATCCGTGATGGGATTGTCGTCCCATCTGGTTTACGCGTCGCAACTGCCAGGTCAAGTAGTAACGGTGCAAGCGGCGTCGTCGAATTCGAAGTTGGCCGTACTTCGAACGTGGCAGTTGCAAAGTGATGGACACTACGTGCGCGTCAGTGGTCCCTTTGTCGCCTTCGTTGGCGTGCACGGTGTCGGACCCACTCGAGAGGGAGGACAGCGAACTCCGGAGGGAGTGTTCACGCTGACGCAAGCCTTCGGCAACGAACCCAATAACGGCACCCGACTCCCGTACTTCAGGGCCGGCCCCGATGATTGGTGGGATGAGGACCCGTACTCCGCGCGCTACAACCGCCACGTGATTAGTCGGGACTCGCCCGGTGTGAACTCAGAGAATCTGTACTACTCGGGCGCCGTCTACGCGCACGCCGTGGTCATCAACTACAACGTGAACCCCGTGGTCAAGGGCGCCGGCTCAGGATTTTTTCTCCACGTAAGTGACGGCGTCCCTACCCAGGGTTGCGTGGCTATAGCCGCCAATCAACTGAACGTCGTCATGCGCTGGCTTAGGCCATCGATGGATCCGGTCATCAGCATTGGCGTCGGCGCCCAGGCGCTGGCGCTGGTGCGTCCGGCCCAGTAGGGCGAACATCGCAAGGTGAGGTGCAC
>Ga0182024_10018677_pt1 | contig 12876 bp, 11 predicted proteins | sample P32metaG_FD_120480 | JGI IMG/M metagenome (GOLD analysis project Ga0182024, IMG submission 120480) | Permafrost microbial communities from Stordalen Mire, Sweden - P3-2 metaG (Illumina Assembly) | ecosystem: Environmental > Terrestrial > Soil > Wetlands > Permafrost | place: Sweden: Stordalen...
AACAGCGGGACGATCAGTGGCGGGAAGGGCGGCTCGAGCCTTTCCGGTGGCGCCGGCGGGGCGGCGATCGCGAATTCCGGGACGATCAAGTCGCTGGCCAACAGCGGAAAGATGAGCGGGGGCGCCGGCGGCGGCACAATTGCGTCCGCCAATGACGGCGGGGCGGGCGGGGCCGGCGTACTGAACGGCCAGGGTGCAAAGATAACACTTCTGAGCAACGCGAGGGGCGCGACGATCGGCGGCGGAAACGCCGGCGGCGGCTACCTTGGAGGCGTGGGCGGCTCGGGCATCGGGAGTTCCGGCACGATCAACACCCTGACTAACGACGGCGCGATCAGCGGCGGAACCGGCGGCGCCGGTGATTTCTTTACCGGCGTTGTAGGCGGGGCTGGCGGCACGGCGGTGCGCAATTCCGGTGCGATCACGACACTGACCAACAGAGGAAGGATGAGCGGCGGAACCGGTGGAACCGGCGGACGCACCACTTCCGGCGGCGCCGGCGGGGTGGGCGGCGCGGGCGTGTCGAATTCCGGGACGGTCCAGGCGCTGACCAATGCCGGGACGATCCGCGGCGGCGCAGGCGGCCAAGGTAGCTCCGCCGGTGGGGCGGGCGGCGCGGGCGTGTCGAACACCAGCACGATCACGATATTGACCAACTCGGGCTTGATCAGCGGTGGAAATGGCGGCGCCGGCCGCACCACGGGCGGGGCAGGCGGTTTAGGGCTCGCCAATTCCGGAACGATCGGAACTTTGATCAATACCGGTACGATCAAGAACGGCAGAGGCGGCCCAGGCGCATATGCGATCTACAGCACGGGCTCGATCGCGTCAGTGGCCAACAGCGGCCAGATCGACGGCGCGGTCCTGCTCGCCGCCAGCGGCGATGCGTTCACGAACTTGGCCGCGGGCAGCGTCATGGGGGACGTCACGCTGGGCGCGGGCGACACCCTGACGAACGCGGGCGACATCCAGGGGGCCGTAACGTTGGGCGCCGGCGACACCTTCGACTTCGTCCCCGGCGGTGTCGTCGGCGTGATCACGGCCGCCAGCACGGATATCTTCGAGTTCTGGGGCAAAAACGGCAACGACACCATCGATGCTTTCATTGCCGGAACGGGCGTCGGCCATGACACGCTACAGTTCGCCGCTGGTGATTTGCGCAACTACGCGGCGGTCAAGAGCGCGATGTCGCAGGTCGGGGCGAATGTGGTGATCAAGCTTGACTCGACCAGTGCGATCACCCTCGTCAACGTGAACCTCTCCAGCTTGGTATCGGCCGATTTCAAGTTTGGCGGGGACGCGCCGTCCGCCGGAGCCGCCTTGTTCGGCCAATACGCCGCCGGGTTCGGCGGGACCCACGATAGCGAAACCGGCGCCGCCATCACCTACTCCCCTTCGCCCGCGCGCAACCTTGTGCTGGCCGTCAACCATCCTTGAGAATGGCGGCCGGCCAAGCGGGGTGCTCTCAGTCCGACGCCAACACCGCTATCAGCCGCATCTGACGCAATGCGGGCTGGCCCCGACCAGCGCCAGCGGGGCGATGGTGACGCCGCGGTTCTGGCGCGATCCGCCCATCCGCATCACTCGCATGCGCGCCCGCCACCCTGGGGAAATTTATCGTTTCACCGACAAGCGGGCATGAGAACCTATTGAATACTGGCTTGGCCGCGAACGGGCGGTCGGGCCGGTCCAACCAACTTTCCGTGACGCCGGGCCAACAGCAACAGGAACAGGCCCGCGGTCACGCAGATCGCCACGGCCTGGAGCGACGCTTCTGGCCCGAACGGACCACCGGTGAGCACCGCCGGGCCCGTGAGTCGGCCTGCGAGCAGGCCTGCCATGCCCGTGCCCGATACGGCGGCTCCGAAAATGCCGCCTTGGCTGAAGTTCCAGGCGAAGTGCAATCCTATACCGAGCCATAGCCTCCTGGTCGCCAGCCAAGCCGCGCCCAGGAGCAGTCCGGCTTCCAAGGCGATGATCATAACGACGATAGGACTGGCGCCGGGATTAACCCCGTGGACGAGGCCAAACACGAGACTGGAGATTCCAAGCGCCCATAGACTGCCCCACCGCTCTTCCAGCAGGCGCAGGAGAAGGCCACGAAACACCAACTCCTCCGCAACAGCGGCCACCAAGCCGATAACCAGTGGCTTTACCAGCACGTGCGCGGGGTGGGATCCGTTGACTGTGTAAAGGCCCAGCCCAATGAGCGGAGCCATGGTCGCCATGAAGAGGGCGACCCCGAGCGCCAATCCCATCGAGAGCTGCGGCAATGCGGGGCGCGGCGCCAACTCCGATAACGGACGCCGCTCGATCAGACGCACGAAAAGACAGTACCCAAGCATTAGGCCTGGGAGCAGGGCAAGGGAGTTAACGGCAGGCAGTATGGCCTTGGCTATCGGATAGAGATCCTCCGCCGCGAAGGCGACCAACTGGCAGGCGACGCCCAGGCCTAGGATGAAGGCTATCCCTACGAGGCCACGCAGAAAGAGGTTCCGAACTCGAGGCTGGAGGGCGGCGGGCATGGGGGTCTTGATCTCCAAACCGCTCCATTGAGGATCGGCCAGATCCCACTACCTTGTTATAGCAGGTACCTTGCAATGAATAATTCGTAACTTGTCCGGCCGTTCAGTCGTGCCCGCGGCGCAGCTAGGGTCTTTGCGAGGGCGGCCAAGCATGCCCCGGCTGTTCAGAAGGGAGCTGAGCCAGCAGCCCGCGCAAGATGAGGGTTGACGAATATATTATCCACCGGGAGGCCAAAGGCGACGGCGATACGGAAGGCGAGATCGAGCGACGGATCGTGCCGCTCGGTCTCCAGCGCGTTGATGGCGTAGCGCGAGACGCCCACGCAAGTGCTCAACTGCTCCTGCGTCCAGCCTCGCTCGGCGCGAAGCGCCTTGAGGCGGCTCTTCAAGGATTCGATCCCCTGATCAGGGGCGTGACCAACCCGAAAAGTCCCCATACCAACGGATAGAGCAGCCAAGCCGGCGCGTGCGGGGCGCCGACGAGCTCGGCCCCGCTCCAACCTGTAGCAATGAGGACGGCCAGCGCGCCGGCGGTGAGCATGCGCTTGGCGAAGAGGCCCCTTACGAATTCGTCCTGCGCGGCCACGAGGCGATAGGCCGTGTAAAACTGGGCGGCGACAACAACTGCCGGAACTAGTCCCAGAGCCGCGAGCGCCGCATGCGGCCAGTGTGTGTCTCGCCCGTATAGGACGCCCACGACGGCGAGGAGAAAGAGCAGCCAGCCTCCGGTCGCCCCTAGAGCATAGCGCCAGCCGCCGGGCCAGGGAGGATTCATATCATTCGCTCCGTTAGTTTGTTAGGCAGACCTAACACAGGTGGAATGTTGGGTCAACCTCACATGTGGATCGAGTTCGTGGACGCGCCGTTCAGGCCGCCAGCCATTCCCCCCAAGCGCCTACCGCGTCATTTGGAACGTCCGCCTGCCGGCTGAGGAGCAACCGCCAGATTGCAGCGCCTAATAGTTGATCGCCGGATTATCGCCGGGATAGATCACCCCGAGGACGTCGAAGCCGCCGTCGACCGTACACTCGACCGAGTGGAGCTGTTTGCGCGGCAGGAAGAGGACATCCCCGGCGCCGACCACGGCCTTGGTCAGCTCGGTCCACACCACCCCCGCGCCGTTCAGGAAAATCAGCGCCTCCTCGTAGAGGTGCCGATGCGGCTCGGCTTTGGAGCGAGGGATGTTGCCAATGAACTGGGTCACCAGCGTCGAGCCATGCTCGCGATTGATCAGCAACTGATAGTAGCGTTCGGCCAAAGCATGTCGCTGGGCGGGATCAATCTCGGCGCGGCGATGGGGGCTTTGTGCGTCGAAATTCTCCGGCATCGCCTCCAGCCATCGCAGATCCTCTCCGCCGGGGCCTTGAGAGATGAAAAGCTTGATCGGGGCCGGATGTCGATTGTGGACCCGCCAGGCCTCGGTCGGCCGGACGTAAAAACCGGTGCGCGGGCCGAAGGCGAAGCGCCGGCCGCAAATCTCCACCTCGCCTTCGCCCTCGGCGATGAAGAGGACGGTGTGGCGGCCGTCCGCGGCGAGGATGGGTGAGGCGCCCTGGTCGACCTCGACGTAGAACTGCGACTGGAAGAGCGCTCCGGTGGCCGGGCTCACCACCGCGCAATAGGCCATCGCGCCAGCCCGCGTCAGGCTCGCGCGCGCCGTGGAAAAGACATAGCACGCCCCGTCCAGGCGGACCTTGGGCCCCTCGCCCGCCGACGCCATTTCGACCGCCAGATTGGCCGCGCTGAGCGGGTCGTCGCAGATGGAGCCGCCGGGAAGGTTGCTGTGCGTCCCATCGCAGAACGGGGCGGTCCCGGTGTGCTTGCAGCCGCAGAAGATGACGTCCTCATCCGCCTTGGCCTTGAATGGCACGGGCAGAAAATCCGTGCCCTGATGAGAGCCGTCGCAGAACGGCTGGGTGGCTGATCGGCCGCACTGGCACCAGAGGTAGCGCCGGCCGGCCTTGACCTCGAAATAATAGCCCTTGGGGTGGGCGATGGTCGGACTGGCCATGGGATCAGGCCTTAATGCGCCGATCGGACGAGGAATGAAGGCGATGAGGATGACACCGTCCGCGCGGCGCGCAAGGCGCCTTGAAGGAAAAGGGGCCATCGCGCTTGGCGCCAGCCGATACCAGGTTTTGCGCCGTGCGCGTTGACGCATCGAGCTTGCCCGGCTCGGTTGCCGCCGAACGTCGGGCGCCCTCGCCTGGCGGGTTTGGCGTCCTGGCGCAATTACCCCTAAACCGCTCGGAAGGTCCCTCTTCGTGGAGACGGGCGGATGACAACCGCGAAATTCGATCTCGAACCCGACGGCGCGACGCAGCGCGCCTGGCTCGAGGCGGCCGGCAAGATCGTCCTGGATCATATCGCCTCCTTGGGAAGCACACCCACGGTCGCCGACCCGAAGGCGCACGACCCCGGGCCAAACCATCGCAGGGTCGGCGAGGCGCCGCTGGAAGGCGGCATGGATGCGGCGCTGGCCATCGTGGCGGACGCGGCGCGGGCCGCCTTCAGCACCACCGCGCCCGGCTATCTCGCCTACATTCCCGGCGGGGGCCTCTTCGCCACGGCGGTGGCCGACCTCGTCGCCGACGTGCTCAACCGCTACACCGGCCTCGTCGCCGCGGCGCCGGCGCTCGCCCGGCTGGAGAACGACGTCCTCTCCTGGCTCTGCGCGGAGTTCGGCTATGGGCGGGGCGCGGCCGGCCTCTTCACCTCTGGGGGGTCACTGGCCACCCTGACAGCGGTCGTCGCGGCCCGGGAGGCGCGACTGGGGGCCGACGGCGACCTTCGTCTGGCGGTGGGCTATGCCTCGGCCCAGGCGCACGCCAGCATCGCCGGGGCCTTTCGCATGGCCGGCCTGCCCCTGAAGAACCTTCGCGCCGTCCCGGTCGATGACGCGTTCCGGCTGAGCGCCGACAAACTGCGTGAAATGGTGCGAGCCGATCGCGCGCGCGGACTCACGCCCTTCATGGTCATCGCCTCGGCCGGCACGACCAACACCGGCGCCATCGACCCCCTGCCGCCGATCGCCGCGCTCTGCGTGGAGGAGAAACTGTGGCTGCACGTCGACGGCGCCTACGGTGGCGCTTTCGTGCTGTGCGAGGAGGGCCGCGCGCGCCTGCGCGGCATGGAACTGGCCGACTCGATTGTCTTCGACCCCCACAAGGGCCTCTTTCTGCCCTACGGCACCGGATGCCTCCTGATGCGCGACGGCGTCCCGGCGGCGGAGGCCGGCGACCACAGTTATTTGCGCGACGTGCGCTCGCAAGCCGGGGCGGACGCTCCGGCGAGCCCGGCGGACTTCGGGCTGGAGCTCAGCCGGCCCTTCAGGGGCCTTCGCGTTTGGCTCCCGCTTATGCTGCATGGCGCCGCGGCCTTTCGCGAGGCCCTGGCCGAGAAACTCGTCCTCGCGGCCGCCTTCCACACCGGTCTTCAGGAACTGGCCCGCGAGGGTCTGCCGATCGAGATCGTCGCCGCGCCCCAACTCAGCATCGTTGCCTTCAGGCTGAGCCGCCTCGCCGCCGAGCCGATCGATCGCTGGAACCGCAGAAACGCCGCCTTCCTCGCCGCCATCAACGCGCGGGGCCGTTGTTTTCTTTCCAGCACCCTGCTGCCCACGGCCGACGGCGACACGGTCACCTTGCGAGTGTGCATCCTGAGCTACAGGACACACCGGCCACAGATCGCGTACTGTCTGGAGGATGTGCGATCGGCGGCGGTTGGCTGACGACCACGAACAAATCAGGAGATCGATATGTCAAAGATGTCAGCCGCGGCGACCGCCGCCGCCCTTATCATGGCCGGCGGCTCGCATGCCGCGGCGCCGGGGCCGGTTTTCGTCATCGCATTGGAAAACCATGACTTTACCCAGCCCAGCACCTACAAGGCCACGGAGCAGATCTTCGGCAATCCCGCCGCGCCGTTCATCAACAGCCTGCTCAAGGCCGGAACATCGGCGGCCCAGGATGTCTCGTACGCCACGAATTATACGAACGTGCCGGGAGTGCACCCCTCCGAACCCAACTATGTCTGGTCGCAAGCCGGTCTCCACGGCCCGCTCAACGATAACGACCCCTATCCGAACAACATCGTCCACAAGCCCAGCCTGAACGCCCTGCTGCAGGCCGCCGGCATGACGTGGAAGTCATATCAGGAAGACACCGATCTGGTGACGGTGGACGGCAAGCTCACCAACACCGTGGCGCCGTCCAGCAAGTGGACCGTGCCGCTGGTCAGTTTTTCGGGCTCATCTCCGACCTATACCAATCCGTACAATGGGAGCAACGTGTATGGCTATGCGGCCAAGCACAACCCACCGGTGTTCTTCAAGGCCACCAATGGTGGCGACAACATCAAACCGTCTAATCCGGAGGCGAAATATTATGCGCCGCTGCAACAATTGGCGGTGGATCTGACCAACAACACAGTAGCGGATTACAACTGGATTACGCCCGATCTAGATAACGACATGCACGACACCCTGCCTGGTGGCTTCACCTATAACGGCATTCACTACACGGGCGACGCGGCCTCGATCGCCCAGGGCGATAATTTCCTGTCGAAGGTGGTGCCCATGATCGAAGCGTCGCAAGCCTTCCAGAATGGCGGCATCATCGTCATCTGGAACGACGAGAGCGAAGGCGGAGACAGCGGTAAATATACCTTGACCGAGATCGTCATATCCAAGTTGACCAAGGGAAACGCGTATCACAGTGCGATCAACTACACCCACTCTTCCGATCTGCGAACCTGGCAGGAAATCTTCGGACTTTCGCCGACCCAAGGCCAAGCCTGGCTCGGGGGCGCCGCCAGCGCCACCTCTCTGAGTGCTCTTTTCGTGGCCGGCTCCATCCCTCCGCTCAGGGGCCCGCGACCTGGGCAATGACGTTTACCGCTTGCGCGCGGTCGGCGGCGACGACGGTCGTCTGGAGCGGCGCCTAGGTGTGTAGTCCCAGATTCTGATGGTGCATCATCGATTCTGAGTGGTCAGGAGGAGGATGTCCTATGGCAAGCGTTCTTCACGGCAGCGCCCGCACGACGCCGTGTCTTCGAGCCGAGTTCCAAGCGTCGCAAGAGAGCACCCGGGCCCTTGCCGCCCGCTACGGCCTGAACCCGAAGACGGTGGCCAAGTGGCGCGAGCGGACGACCACGACGGATGCGCCTATGGGACCGAAGGTTCCGAAGAGCACGGTGCTGACCCCGGGACCACACACCTGGAGCGTTTGCCACCTGAAATGAAGCACCCAACCCCTTCCGTCATCACCGGGCGTAAGTCCCGGTGATCCATTCACATCGCTCTTTGCCGTGGCCGCGCCCCGGCGCGGCCAAAGCCGACATCGTGGACTTGGATGGCCGGGACTGACGCCCGGCCACGACGTTCCGTCGGGGGTGATTCATCTTGGCCGCCTAGCGCCCTAGGTCCCCGTCAATAGGCTTTGTGTTCAGGCGACGACTTCGACAGGGACAGGTCCCCGGCGGACGACCCTTTCTTGATCCAAATCCCCCTCTCTTGTAGCGCGCAACCACCGGGCTTGCTCCTGTATTTGTCCAGGGCCACCGCACCGTAGGTGCCGAGGCCACCGCCGGTCCCGAAGCTGGCGCCATAATCGTAGCTGTAGATCTGCCTGCCGGCGGCGCTCTTGATCTTCATCGTCGCCACGGTGCCGCAAAACGAGACCGACACTGTAGCGGGGCTCGGCACCTCCCGCTTGAGGGCGAAAAACGAGCCGCCGCTGTTGTTGCCGGTGTAGAAGCCGGCGTTCGAGAAATGGCCGTCGGCGTTTTGCGCCTGGATTTTCACGAAGGCGTTGTTGCCGCCGGCGACATCGCCAGAGGCGACCGCCCCGTACTCGACGTCCGTGCTGGCGAGGTAGACCGTAGCGGCGACGGTGGTGTCGCTGCTGGACTCTACGTCGTAGCCAAGAGAGCCCGTGGCGCCTTGCAACTGATCGAAGTTTATGAACAGCCGACCTGTCGGTACTACCCAATTGGGCCCCAGTGCCCTGCGGTTGAAAGCGTCACGGGCAGCCAGTGCGGAGGTTGCGCATACTACAATCGCCAGGCTGGCCAAAATAAGAGTGCGTTTCATGATAGTTCCTCTCTACGATGGAGATTTGAAGTCACCGATACCCCCCACACGCGTCCGAAACTTACCCGACATTCTCCGCTCGCCCGGTTTAACCAAGGCCGCACTCGAAACATTTTTCGGGCGGTCCCCTCAAGCGCCGCACGCAACGGCGACGCCGCGTAGAACCAGCCTAGGGTCTTCGCGTGCACGGCGGCCGCGCGTCTTACCCGCTCGCTAGATGCCCCAGCGGCAGGGCCGTCGAATCCTTGATGCTCCGCAGCACGAAGCTCGATCTCACGTCCTTGACCCCCGGCATCTTCAACAATTTACGCATGGTGAAATCCGCGTAGGCGTCGAGGTTGGGGGCGATCACCTGGAGCATGTAGTCGTAGGCGCCGGTCATGGCGTAGCAGGCCGTAACCTCGGGCTCCCTCATCACCGTGGCGGCGAACGCGTCGGCCGCCGTGTCGGTGTGGCGATCGATGTGCACCTCGACGAAGGCCATGACATCGAGCCCCAGGGCCCGACGATCCAGCAGGGCCACGTAGGCGTCGATGAGCCCCCGCGCCTCCAGCTGCTTGACGCGGCGCAGGCATGGGCTGGGCGAGAGGCCGACCCGTTCGGCAAGTTCGACGTTGGTGAGGCGCGCGTCCGCCTGGAGCGTCTCCAGTATGCGCAGATCGGAGCGCGATAGGTCGGTCATTTCGTGGCGCCATGCGAGCTGTTCTGAACAGATTGTGACGCAGTGTGCCCTAACAGCGGTCAATTTCGCAATGTTTCGTTTCTTGCGTGGAGTAGATTGATCGCCACTCCCGTGTGCGCGAGGGCCGACAGATGGACGCGATCATCGGCGTAAAATCCGAGCCGCCGACGGGTTTGGAGACGCCTCGCCCGCGCGCCGCGGTGCAAGCCATTTCGCCCTACCAGGCAGGCATGACCCCGGAGCTGGCTCGGCGGCGCTATGGCCGCGAGGCGTTCGCCAAGCTCTCCAGCAACGAAAATCCCTACGGCCCCAGCCCCCGCGCCGTCGAGGCGGCCGCCGCTGTCCTCGGCCAACTGGAATTCTATCCCGACTCCTCGTCGGCGGCGCTGCGGCAGGCGCTGGCCGCGCACGTAGGGCGGCCGGTTGAGCGGATCGTGACGGGCCCGGGCTCGGAGGCTCTAATCGACTATTTCTTCCGCGCCTACCTGGTCCCGGGCGAGGTCCTGCTGCTCTCGCGGCCGACCTTCCCGAGCTATGACATTTTCGCCCTGTCGGCCGGGGCCAGGATCATCGACGTTCCCCGCACGGCGACCTTCGAACTGGATGTGGGCGCCATCGCCGCGGCGCTGCGCGAGGCGCCCAGGGCGCTGGCCCTGTGCACGCCCAACAATCCCACCGGCAACCGGACCTCGCGCGGCGACCTCGAGGCTATTTTGGACGCCACTCCGCTTTCCACCCTGATCCTCTTCGACGAGGCTTATTTCGAGTTCCAGGACGAGGCGAGCGCGCTGGATCTGTTGGAAGACTGGGGCGGCGTTTTCCTGCTGGCAAGAACCTTCTCCAAGGCTTATGGCCTGGCCGGCATGCGGGTGGGTTACGCGGTCGCCTCGAGCCCCGACGTGGTCGGCGCCCTGGACGCGCTGCGGCCGGCGTTCAACATCTCCAGCCCCTCGCAGGCCGCCGCCATCGCCGCCCTGGCCGACCAGGATCACATGCGCGCCGGCGTCGCCAAGATCGCCGCCGAACGGGACCGCGTGGAGGCCGCGTTGAGTGAAGCCGGCGTCTTCCACACCCCATCGTTGGCCAACTTCGCCTTCGTTCGCTGTCGCGGCTCTCTGGAGGCGACCTTCGATCGGCTGCTCAGAGCCGGACTGATCGTCCGGCCGATCCCGATCCGCGGCGAAGCCTGGCTGCGGATCACCGTCGGCAAGCCGGCCGACAACGACGCCCTGCTGGCCCACCTGATCGAGGCCATCCGGTGAGGGGCGAATGACCGTCACGGCTGAGCAGGCGCGCTTGCGCAACGCCCCCGACCCCGGTTTCGATTGGCGCAAGGTCGCCTGGCTCGTCCAGGTCTCGCGCGCCCTCGACGCGCTGGAGGAAAGCGTCCTCGTCCCTGAAAAGAAGATCCTCTACCAGTTCTCGGCGCGCGGCCACGATCTGGCCCAGGTGTTGCTGGGGCTGCGCCTCACCGATCCCAACGACGCGGCGTGCGGCTATTATCGCTCCCGCCCGATGCTCCTCGCCCTCGGCGTGGAGATCGCCGACGCGCTCGGCTCTTCCATGGCCCGGGCCGGCGGATATTCGGACGGACGCGATATCGGGGCGGTGTTCAACTTCCCCAACCCCGGCGGCCCCGCGGCGCTGCCCATGTGCGGCGGGGTGGGCGCGCAATACACCCCGACCGCTGGCTGGGCCCAAGCGATCGTCTATCATGAAAAGGTGCTGAACGATCCGGCGTTCGGGCGGGCCATCGCGGTGGTGCTGGGCGGCGATGCTTCGGTGGCCACCAACGGCTTCTGGTCGGCGCTGACCATCGCGACGACCCAGGCGTTGCCGATGCTGTTCTACATCGAGGACAACGGCTTCGGCATCTCCGTTCCCTCCACCTTCCAGACGCCGGGCGCCGATATCGCCGCCAACCTGGCGAACTTCGCCGGATTGACCGTGCTCAACGGCGATGGCGCCGATCCAGGCGAGGCGGCGCGGCTCATCGACGAGGCGGTGCGGCATGTGCGGGAGGCGCGCGCGCCCGCCCTCCTGCGGCTCACCGTACCGCGCCTGGAGGGTCACAGCTTCCAGGACACCCAGGCATACAAGCCGCGCGAAACGGTCGAGGCCGAATGGGCGCGCGATCCCCTGCCGCGCCTGCGCGGCTGCCTGACGCCGACCCTCCTTACCGCCGAGGAGTGGGATGGGATCGCCGCCGACGCCGCCGCCGCCGTGGAGGCCGCGCGCCTCGCCGCCGAAGCCCGCCCCAACGCCGAGCCGGCCGGCGTCTCCCGCTTCGTCTTCTCGGAGACCGGCGCCGTTCAGAGCCGCGGCGGATTGCGCGGCGCCGGCGCCGCCCCCCTCCCCGCCTCGACCGCGCCGCGCCCGCAGGGCCAGCGGATCAACATGGTCACCGCCATCCGACGCACCCTCGACCACGAGCTGACGGTCAATCCGCGCGTGCTGGTGTTCGGCGAAGACGTGGGCCCCAAGGGCGGGGTGCACGCGGTGACCCTGGGCCTGCAGGAGAAGTTCGGGGCGAGCCGCGTCTTCGACACCAGCCTTTCGGAGGAGGGGATCATCGGCCGGGCGGTGGGCATGGCGCTCTGCGGCCTCATGCCGGTTCCCGAAATTCAGTTCCGCAAATACGCCGATCCGGCCGCCGAACAGATCAACGATTGCGGGACGCTCCGCTGGCGCACCCGCAACCGCTTCGCCGCCCCCATGGTGGTGCGCATGCCCATCGGCTTCTTCAAATGCGGCGATCCGTGGCACAGCCAGACTAATGAGGTGCAGTTCGTCCACGCGCCCGGCTGGAAGGTGGCCGTCCCGTCCAACGCCGAGGACGCCGTGGGCCTGCTGCGCGCCGCCCTGCGCGGCGACGATCCGGTGATGTTCCTGGAGCACCGGGCCATGCTGGACGCGGCCTGGGCCAGGCGCCCCTACCCCGGCGACGACTACGCGCTGGCCTTCGGAGCGGCCAGGACGACCATGGCCGGCGACGACATCACCCTGGTCACCTGGGGCGCCATGGTCGAGCGATGCGAGCAAGCGGCGAGCGCCAGCGGCCGCTCCGCCGAGGTGATCGATCTGCGCACCCTCATGCCGTGGGATAAGGCGGCCGTGCTGGCCTCGGTGGCGCGCACTCACCGCTGCCTCATCGTGCACGAGGACCTGCGCACGGCCGGTTTCGGGGCCGAGATCGCCGCGGTGCTGGCCGACGAGGCGTTCCTGGATCTGGACGCGCCGATCGGGCGCCTGACCATGCCTGACGTGCCCAGCCCGCACAATCCAGCCCTGCTGGACGCCGTCCTGCCCTCGGCCCAGGCGATCGCGGCCAAGATCGTCGAACTGGTGGAATTCTAGAAACGTGGGCGCCGAGGCCGACCTCATCGATCTCATCGCGCCGCTGGAGCAGGAGGGCGCCAAGGCGGTGGTCCGCGCCTGGTTCAAGGCGGTGGGCGAGGCCGTCGCGGAGAACGAACCGCTGCTGGAACTGGAAACCGACAAGGTCGCCGTCGAGATCGCCGCCCCGGCCTCGGGTGTCCTCGTCGAACAGCTTCTTCTCGCCGACGCCGAGGCGACGC
>Ga0182024_10018678_pt1 | contig 12876 bp, 12 predicted proteins | sample P32metaG_FD_120480 | JGI IMG/M metagenome (GOLD analysis project Ga0182024, IMG submission 120480) | Permafrost microbial communities from Stordalen Mire, Sweden - P3-2 metaG (Illumina Assembly) | ecosystem: Environmental > Terrestrial > Soil > Wetlands > Permafrost | place: Sweden: Stordalen...
ATCCTCGAGCGACAGCCCGGTCTGCGCCGTCAGCTTATGCGTTGCAGGCACGGGCCCCATACCCATCACCCGCGGGAGAACCCCGGCTGCGGCATACCCAAGGATTCTGGCGCGCGGCGTGAGGCCGTAGCGCTTTGCCGCGTCCTCGGAAGCGATGATCAGAGCGGCAGCGCCATCATTGATGCCGGCGGCATTGCCTGCCGTGACCGTGCCGCCTTCGCGCACCACCGGCTTAAGCTTGGCAAGCGCATCTAGCGTGGTTTCTGGGCGGGGATGTTCATCGCGGTCCACAACGACAGAGCCGGTTTTGCCGGCGGTGATCGTCACCGGCGTAATCTCGCCCGCGAAAAAACCTCGCCCTTGCGCCGCGCTCACCCGTTGCTGGCTGCGCAGAGCGAAAGCGTCCTGGTCGGCGCGGCTGATCCGATGATCAGCGGCGACATTCTCGCTGGTCTCCGACATGGAATCGACGCCATAGGCTTTTGCCATCGCCGGATTGATAAATCGCCAGCCGATGGTGGTGTCTTCGATTTTAGCGGCGCGCGAGAAGGCCGCTTCCGCTTTGCCCATAACAAAGGGCGAACGCGTCATGCTTTCGACGCCGCCCGCAAGCATCAGATCGCCTTGGCCGGAGGCGATTGCTCGTGCCGCCTGTCCCACTGCTTCCAGCCCGGACGCGCAAAGCCGGTTCACGGTCACACCCGGCACGCTGTCCGGCAGTCCGGCCAACAGGGCCGCCATTCGGGCGACATTGCGATTGTCTTCTCCCGCCTGATTGGCGCAACCCAGGATCACTTCGTCGATGGCTTTGGGATCGAGCTCGTCATGGCGGGCGACCAAGGCCTTCAAAGTCAATGCCGCCAAGTCGTCGGCACGGACCTTCGCCAATGCACCGTTAAAGCGCCCGATGGGCGTGCGGATACCATCACATATATATGCAGCGGGCATGACTCTATACCTGGGTGAATTGGGCTTCTGTTCTTGCTTTGACGTCATCGACCTTTACGCCTGGTGCGCGCTCGAGGAGGCGCAGGACCTTGGCCTTGCGGTCGACGTCGAAGACACAGAGATCGGTGATGATGAGGTCGATGCAATTGGTACCGGTGAGCGGTAGGGTGCAGGCTTTGAGGATCTTGGACTGACCCGCCTTGTTGGTGTGCTCCATCAGCGCGATCACGCGCTTGACCCCCGCCACCAGGTCCATCGCACCCCCCATCCCCTTCACCATCTTGCCGGGGATGGTCCAGTTGGCGATGTCGCCCGTCTCAGAGACCTCCATCGCCCCCAGGATCGCCATGTCGATATGCCCGTCGCGGATCATCGCGAAGCTGTCGGCCGAGGAGAAAAAACTCGAGGTGGGGAGCGCCGTCACCGTCTGCTTGCCGGCATTGATCAGGTCGGGGTCTTCCTCCCCCTCATACGGGAAAGGTCCGACCCCCAGCATCCCGTTCTCGCTCTGAAGCGTCACTGTCATGCCTTTGGGGATGTAATTGGCCACCAGCGTGGGGATGCCGATCCCCAGATTGACGTAATAGCCGTCCTTCAGCTCTCGGGCGGCCCTGGCCGCCATCTCATCCCGGCTCCAGGCCATCACCTGGTCTCCTGCTTGCCGGGACGGGGTCGCACCGTGCGGAACTCGATCCGCTTTTGATAACCCTTCCCCTGGACGATGCGGCTGACAAAGATGCCGGGAGTATGAATCTGGTCAGGGTCGAGGCTGCCATTGGGCACCAGCTCCTCCACCTCCGCGATGGTCACTTTGGCGGCGGTTGCCATGTTGGGATTAAAATTCCGGGCGGTCTTGCGGTAAATGAGATTGCCTTCGTGATCGCCCTTCCAAGCTTTGACGATGGCCAGATCGGCTTTGAGCCAGGTCTCCCGCACAAAAGTCTCTCCATCAAAGACCTCGGTGGGCTTGCCTTCGGCCACCACCGTGCCGACTCCGGTCTTGGTATAGAAGGCGGGGATTCCCGCGCCACCGGCCCGAATCCGTTCCGCCAGCGTGCCTTGCGGATTCAGCTCCAGCTCCAGCTTGCCCGACAGATACAGGCTCTCGAAGAGCTTGTTCTCGCCCACATAAGACGAAATCATTTTCTTGATCTGGCCGTTGTTGAGAAGGATCCAGAGTCCGAAATTGTCGGCGCCGCAATTGTTGGAAATCACGATGAGGTTCTTGACCCGGTTCTCCTTCAGCGCTTCCAGAAGATTTTCGGCGTTTCCGGAAAGGCCGAAGCCGCCGGACATCAGCGTCATTCCGTCGAAGACGACCCCTTCGAGCGCCGATGCCGCATCAGCATAAACCTTGCTTGACATGCCAAAAGCTCCGGGTCCGATCCGAATTAATCACACTCAAACGCCGCCGCAAAATGATGGGTCGCGGCGTTAACCCGCCGGGCAGAGAGCCGAATTGTTGCCTACGCCTGAGTGGTGATCCCGGCAATGATCTTGGAGGCTTCCGCAAAAGCCGTGTTGGCCGCCGGCACCCCCGCATAAACCGCCACCTGCAGCAACACTTCCTTGAGCTCGTCCTGGCTGAACCCCTGCTGCTCCAGGCCTGCGCGAACATGCAGGCGGAATTCCTCCCACGTCCCCAAAGAAGCCGTGATCGCCAGCACCAGCAACCGGCGCGTCTTGTAGTCCAATCCGGGACGATTCCAGATATCGTTCCAGACATTGCGTGTGATCATGTCCTGGAAATCGGCCGTGAACGGCGTGCGCGCGGCCAGCGACCGGTCCACCCAGGCATCGCCCAGGATCTTGCGCCGGATTGTCAGGCCGGCCTGATACAGCGTCTCCTTGATGTCAGCCATGGCGCGCTCCCGAAAGGAATGTCTTCAATTGGACGGCAAACGGCGCCGGCAATTCCACCGGCGCGAGATGAGCGCACGGCATCATGGCCGCGCGCGCGCCAACGATACGCCCCTGAATTTTATCCCCATGACCGTAAAACGGCGTGGCGATATCGTGGTCACCCGCGATGACAAGGGTGGGGGTTGCGATCGCCGCAATTCTGTCCAGCAGTGCCATGTCGCGAATGGCGGCACAGCAACTCGCATAGCCTGACGGATCGGTCTTGAGAAACCTGGCCTGGACATCTTCGACGACGTCCGGATGATTGTGGCGGAACGTCTCCGTGAAGAACCGCGCCATCACTGTCTCCGCGATCGCCCCCATGCCCTGGCGGCGTACGGTGGCGGCGCGCGCGTTCCAGATTTCGGGATCCACGGCGGCAGATGTACAAGCCAGTACCAGCGCGGAAACACGCTCGGGGGCGCGTAACGCAAGTGACATGGCGGTCATGCTGCCCAGCGACAAGCCGCAAATCGCCGTTTTATCTTCGCCGGCTGCCTCGAGCACGCTGAGTGCATCGCCGGCGAGATCGCCCAGGGTATACTCGCCTTCCGGCGAATCCGAGCCTCCATGCCCGCGCATGTCCATGCGCAACACGCGAAAATCCGCGAGATGCGGCATCACGCCGTCCCATAGCGAAAGATCGCAGCCGACGGAATTGAGCAGCAGCAGCGGCCTTCCCGCGCCGTCCGCGCGCCAGTGAAGTTTGACAGAGCCGTTACGCGCAAATGCCATCAAGACCGCGCTTTCAACGCCGCCTGCGTCAACGCCTCGGCCTCGCCGATATCGGTTCCGATGCCCGCATCCGCAAGATTTTGTGCCATGCGCGCCGTGTCCACTTCCAGACCTTCAAGAACGGGTGCCAGTGCCAGAAGCGCGCCATGAACCAGCACGAACAGATCGGCAAGAACGGGACCTTCCGCTTGCCAACCGCCCAGGCCTCGTTCCTGCTCCTGCGGCATGGCCGACAGAATCGTCGCGACCAATCCTGGCGCGCGCGCTGCCGCCGACAGGACGATCTGACAACCGGTCGGATTGCGCTTATGCGCCATGGCGGACGAACCGCCCCGACCCGGCACCGATGGCTCGAACACCTCCGCGATGGCGTCCTGCGACAGGAGGGAAATATCGCGCGCCATCTTGCCGGTCGCGCCAGCAACGATGCCCAGCGCGACGGCCAAGCCTGCCACCCCGCCGCGCCTTGCGTGCCAGGGTGCAACCGGCGACGCCAAGCCCAGAATCCTGGCCATATGCGCGGCAACCTTCGCGCCCTTGCCGTCAAGCCCTGCGCGGGTGCCAGCCGCGCCACCGAATTGCAGCGCCAGAGCGTCTTCGCTTTCTCGCGCAAAGCGTCTGGCCGCGTCGTCAATGCCAAGAAGCCAATTCGCCGCTTTCAGTCCGAACGTTATGGGGACGGCGTCCTGGAGCAACGTCCGCCCGATCATCGGCGCGGCCGCCATGCGCCCGGCAAGCGCCGCCAGCGCAGCCTGGACCCGAGCCAACTCTCGCACGATCAGGTCCCTGCCTATTCTAGCCTGGAGCATCAGCGCGGTATCGGCGGCGTCCTGGCTGGTCGCGCCCCAATGAACCTTTTTCGCCAACGCTTCATCGCCCAGTGCCCGGCGAAGGCGCTGCACCAGGGGTATCGCCAACGTTCCCGCATGCGCGGCTTCTTCGGCCAATGTCTCCACGTCCAAGGGCAGTTGGGCGCAAGCAATTGCAATGCGGGAGGCTTCATCCTCCGTGAGAAGACCAGCCGCCGCCTCGGCCTCCGCCAGGGACACCTCGAAGGCGAGGACATGCTTGACCAGTGCTTCATCGCCGAAGGCGTCAAGCATTTCGGCGCTGCCGCCGAGCAAATCACGGATCAATCTCGACATCGGCTTCAGCAGTCAAAAAAAACGGTTTCGCCCGCGCCCCGCAGGGCGATATCGAAGCGATAACCATCCAGTTCCCTTCGTGCGATCAACGTATCACGCCGTTCGGTGGGCACCAGCTCCAGCACGGGATCGGTCTCGAGGCCCTCGCGATCGGGGAAATAGATCCGGGTCACCAGCCGTTTCAGCAAACCTCGCGCAAACACCCCAACCGCGACATGTGGTGCCTGCAGGGTGTTGCCAGGTCCGGGGACCCGGCCCGGCAGAATGGTGCGGAAACGGTAACCGCCGTCATTGCCGGTCGCGGCACGGCCGAAGCCGATGAAATGTGCTCCCGTGCCGGGCACGTAATAGCGGCCTTGGGAATCGGCGTGCCAAATCTCGATCATCGCATCCGGCACCGGCTGACCGTCACTATCCAGAACCCGTCCGAAGATTTCGATCTTTTCGCCTTCGACGATTCCACGCGCGGCCGGCTCGCGCAGAAGATAATGCTCCGGCGGCATCAGATCGGCGCGCGCACCCAGTTCGGACATGCCGGTGAGATCCGCGCCGCCTTTCCACGGCAAACCATAGTGAAAGAAGGGACCGACCGTCTGCCACGGTGTTTGGCCGAACAGCTCCTTGCTTTGATTATCCATCGCGCCCCTCCATGGGCGTCGCATGGCGGCCGCGCAAGACGATGTCGAACAGATAACCGAGGGCGAAATTGGGCTCGGTAGTCTGGATGTCGAAGCGCGCCACCATGCGGTCGCGATAAGGCATTGCAACCGCGTTGGCGATGGGGTCGAGCAAAATCAACGGATCGTCGGGAAAATACATCTGCGTCACCAGACGGGTGGCGAAAGCCGGCCCGAGCAACGACAGATGGATATGCGAAGGCCGCCAGGCATTGTGATGATTGCCCCAGGGATAGGCCCCCGGCCGGATGGTGGTGTAGCGATAGCGGCCCTCGCCGTCGCTCATCACGCGCCCCATGCCGGTGAAATTGGGATCAAGCGGGGCCGGCCAATTGTCACGCGCGTGGATATAGCGTCCCGCGGCATTGGCCTGCCAGATCTCGATCACGGTGTGGGGAACGGGCCGGCCATATTCGTCCAGCACCCGGCCCGTCACGACAATGCGCTGCCCCAGCGGCGTGTCCCTATGCTGCTTGGTCAGGTCAGCGAGGGCCGGGCCCATCAATTCGTCCCAGCATTGGGCTGGTCCGGTGGTTTCGGTGATGGTCTGGGGAATTCTGATCAACGGCCGGGACGGCGCCCGCTTCACCGTCGAGGCATAAGGTGGAAAAAACGAAGGCGGCTGGGCCTTCTCATCCTCGCGTTCATAGAGATCAGCCATGAGGCGCCCCAAGATCCAGCGGCAGCCCCACATAGTTTTCGGAGAAGGCGGCCTGCAGCGCCTCAGACTGACGCAGATAGGTCAATTCCGCGATCTGTATTTTTCGTGCGAACGCATCGACCTCGGGAAACCGGTGGGTGAGGCCGGTAAACCAGCAGGAAAAACGCTCTGCCCTCCACAGCCGCCCCAGCGCCCGGGCGGAATAGCCATCCAGGCCACCGGCGTTTCCGGTCCGGTAGAAATCCGCCAGCGCCTCCGACAGCATCACCGCGTCGGACACGGCAAGATTGAGCCCCTTGGCGCCCGTGGGAGGCACGATGTGTGCCGCGTCGCCCAGCAGGAACAGTTTCCCGTGGCGCATCGGCTCGGTGACGAAGCTGCGCAAGGGCGTAATGCTCTTCTCGAATGACGGACCGCGCGTGACACGTGCCGCAGGACCCAGCCTGAGCGTCACCTCGTCCCAGAAACGCTCGTCGGGCCAATTCTCGACTTTTTCGTCCAGTCCGCACTGCACATAATACCGGCTGCGGCTCTTTGATCGCATCGAGGCCAGCGCGAAGCCGCGATCATGATTGGCATAGATCAGCTCATGATGGGCGGGTGGCACATCTGCCAGAATTCCCAGCCAGCCAAACGGATAGACACGCTCAAATTCCTTCCGGACCCCTTCCGGTATGGCGTTTCGGCTGATGCCGTGAAAGCCGTCGCATCCAGCAATAAAATCGCAATCGACTCTTTCTTCCCGGCCATCCTTGCGCCAGGTCACAAAGGGCCTGCCGCCAACGTCATGCAGCGCCACATCGGCCGCATCGAAAATAATGGACATATTCTCGGCGGCGGCGGCCTCGAAGAGATCGTGCATCACTTCCTGCTGACCATAAACCACGACACGCCGGCCGCCGCTTCTCACCGCCAGGTCGATGCGGAACATCTTGCCACCGCTGACAAGATTGACGCCGTCATGCACCAATCCTTGGGCACGAAGCCGACCATCAAGCGCGAGCTCGGCGAGAACATCCATTGTGACCTGTTCGAGCACGCCCGCACGGACCCGGCTTTCGACATAGGAGCGGTCGCGTCGCTCCAGCACGGTGGCAGCGATGCCTGCGCACCTGATCAGATGCGCGAGAAAAAGCCCCGCGGGACCCGCGCCGATGATCGCAACCTCGGTGCGCACGGCTTCTCCTTCGTAGCGGCGGCTAAGAGGCGACGACCGACGTGCCGGCATCGAGATGCACGAGCGCCTTTGCCGGATCGAAATTTACACCCATCGGGTCCTTTCCGGCCGCCATTGCCTCCAGCTGGTCGCGAAAGACTTTGCGCAGCATCGAAACGCCCCGGTCACTGGAATTGAGATGTTCCTCGGAATGGAATGTGATCTCACCCTGGCTCACTTGCGTTTCGTAGTCGCCAGGCATCTTCCGATGTTCTTCTTCCGTGAGTTCTTGCCATAGCTTGCCAGCATAACGAGACCTTATGTCTCCAAGTTCACCGGATTTGCGTACGCGTCCCGCGGCATAGATGCGGAAATGCGTGTCATCTATGGGAAGCACCCAGCCCAGATGCGAGCATGGCCCTTCGATTTCCGCGCGCGGGTTGGGAACTGCGCGGATGGTGGGCAGGATCGTTTCGGTGACGCGGCGATGCGTACCCTCCTTTATTTCTCGGAGTTGAACAGCGAGTGTTCCACGTTCGGTATACTCAAAATTCACTTTCGGCATCAGCGCCATTTTCGCCGTAAACTGGTTACCGCTGAAAGACCCGTGCAGGATGGGCACGTGGAAGGGATCCATCACGTTTTCAAAATGCTGCAGCCAATTGCAAGGCACAAGCACCGGACCACCGGTGCCGATGCTGTGATCATCCGCCTCGATGAATTCACCAGGTTCCAAATTTTCAAGAACATTGTAGCGCGGAAGGACCGGTTCCTTTTCCGGTGGCCCCATGTAGGCGAAAATCAAGCCGTAAAGCTCTTTGACCGAGTAATACGGTTGGCGGACCAGCTGGCGTGTCTTAACACCATTCTCGGGCTCGCACGGCTGGTCGATACACCGGCCGTCCACGGCGAACTTCCAACCGTGATAGCAGCAACGGATGCCGTCTTCCTCGACGCGCCCATAATAAAGCGAAGCGCCGCGATGAATGCAGCGCGGGTAGAGAAGGCCAGGACGGCCTGCGTCATCGCGGAAGAGAATTAAATCCTCCCCCAGCACTCGAATTTGACGGGGCACGGAATTTGCGTCCGAAGAAAGGCCAACAGGATGCCAATAACGCCGCAGCAACTCGCCCATCGGCGTGCCTTGGCCGACCAAGGTGAACTTCTCGATGAATGTGGGAACGGGCCGTCCGTAGCCGGTCGCGTTACTGGTCATCGCACCCTCCGTGTTCGACGCCGCCTTGGTTTGGCGTACCGTAGATAAATCGCCGCAGCTTTGAGCCGCTCGGTGGTACGCCAGAAACTCGATAAGCACCCGGCACTCGCATAACCTCGGAAATGTCAGCGCGATCTGCTCTGTCCACAGCTTCAAATACCATAGCGCAAAAAGGTACTTATGCTTGGTGGGCCCGGCAGGACTCGAACCTGCGACCTAACCGTTATGAGCGGTCAGCTCTAACCAACTGAGCTACAGGCCCCTTGGCCCCCGTATAGCAGGCAGGGCAAAATCATCAATCGCCGAATACCCTGCCGGCCACAGGCCTCTGATCGACATGACGATTCCGCGCAGATCCCGGCGCCAAAACCATCACGAGGTGAACCGTGCCGCCTCAGTTCGGCCTTGGCTTTTACCCAGTATGATAACGCCGTTGAAACGAGGTGCTCCGTGAAAATCCCGCCCTGGACGATCCTGACCGTTGCCCTGCTCATGCCGCAAATCGCCTGGGCGCAATCGGAACAGCAGCACATCATCACCATTACCGGTCACGGTGAAGCCCATGCCCAACCTGACACCGCCATGCTTTCGGCCGGCGTAAGCGCCGATGCGCCCACTGCCGCCGCCGCGCTTGCCGCCGGCAACCGGGACATGCAGGCGGTTCTGGCGACGCTGAAAAAAATGGGTGTGCCGGACAGAAATATCCAAACCCAGAATTTCTCTGTGAATCCCCAATACGCCACCCAAGCCGGTCAAGGCATGCACGTGACCGGGTACCAAGTCAGCAACCAGGTCGAAGTGCGGCTCGAGGACGTCACCAAATTAGGGGGCATGCTGGACGCCCTGGTGACGGCGGGCACCAATCGGATCAATGGCATCCGCTTCTCCATCCATGACGCGGCGGCGCTTTTGATCGAAGCGCGCGGGAAAGCCGTGGCCGACGCGCGCAACAAGGCCGACACATTCGCCAAGGCCGCCGGTGTCACGCTGGGATCCATCCTTTCCATCCGTGAGACCGGCAATGAAACGCCGCGGCCTGTCTTCGCCGCCCCGATGCTGGTGCGTTCCGGAGACGTGCCCATCGCATTGGGCACGGACAGCATCGGCGCCGATGTCACCATCACCTGGGAGATCAAGTGAATCCGCTTCTGGAAGAATGGGGGGCGCCGTTCGGCGCACCGCCTCTGGATCGCATCCGCACCGAGCATTTTGCGCCCGCCTACGTCCGGGCCTTCGCCGACCATGACGGGGAAATCGCCCGCATCGCGGAAAACAAGACGGCGCCCGATTTCACCAACACCATCATCGCCTTCGAAAAAGCCGGCCGGCTGCTCGCTAGAGTGGACGCGGTCTTTTCCGTGCTCACCGGTTCGGCCACCAATGACGCGCTCCAGCTGGTCGAGCGCGAAATGGCGCCACGCCTTTCCGCCCATCGAAACGCCATCTATCTGAACCCCGGGCTCTTCGCTCGCATCGACGCGCTTTGGCAACGCCGCACCGCGCTTGGCCTCGACGCCGAAGAGCTCAAGGTGCTGGAGCGCATCCATCTGGATTTCGTGCGCGCCGGCGCGCGTCTGTCGCCGGAGGGCCGGGCACGGATGGACCGGATCAATCAGCGCCTGGCGACATTGGCCACCGAATTCTCCCAGAATGTGCTGGCGGAAGAAGAATATGTCGAACCGCTGAGCGCGGCTGAGGCCGAAGGCGCGCCGCCTTCGCTGCGCGAGGCGATGGCCGCCACCGCCAAGGAACGGAAGGTTGATGCGCCTTATGCCGTCACGCTGTCGCGCTCGAGCGTCGAGCCATTCCTCCAAGGGATCCCAGACCGGGCCTTGCGCGAAAAACTGTTCAAGGCCTGGGTGGCGCGGGGTGACAATCCGAACGCCCATAACAATCGCGCCGTGATTGCCGAAACGCTCAAGCTGCGCGCCGAAAAAGCAACGCTACTGGGATATGAAACTTATGCCGACTACAAACTCGCCGACACGATGGCGCAAACGCCCGGCCGGGCGCGCACGCTGTTGGAGCAGGTTTGGGCGCCCGCCGTGAAACGCGCGGAGGAAGAGCGTGAGGCGCTGCAGGCCCTGGTGGCGGAAGAAGGCGGCAATTTCAAACTCGCGCCCTGGGATTGGCGCTATTACGCGGAAAAGCTCCGCCAGCGCCGCTATGAATTCGACGAGGACGCGCTCAAGCCTTATCTGGCGCTCGACAATGTAATCGCCGCCGCCTTCGATACCGCCTCACGGCTGTTCGGCCTTTCCTTCCATCAGCGCCGTGACATCCCTCTCTATCATCCCGATGTGCGCGTATGGGAAGTGCGCCGCGAGGGCCAAACCACCGGACTGTTCTACGGCGATTATTTTGCCCGGCCGGGCAAACAGGGCGGCGCCTGGATGTCGTCGTTGCGCGACCAGGAAAAGCTCGACGGCGATGTGCTGCCGCTGATCCTCAACAATTGCAATTTCGTGCGCGCCGAACCGGCGCTGATCTCCTTTGATGACGCCCGCACCGTGTTTCACGAATTCGGCCATGCCTTGCACGGCCTGTTGTCGAATGTGCGCTTTCCCCGCCTGTCCGGCACCAATGTAGCGCAGGATTTTGTTGAACTGCCTTCGCAGATCTTCGAGCATTGGCTGGAAGAGCCACAGGTGATGGCGCGTTTCGCGCGCCATCACGAAACAGGCGAGCCGATGCCGCGGGCGTTGAGGGACAAGCTCACCGCCGCCCGCCATTTCAACCAGGGTTTCGCCACGGTGGAATTCCTGGCGTCAGCCTTTGTGGACATGGATTTCCACAGTCAGGCTTTGGAGAATTACGCTCCGATATCCCTGCAAAAGGCCGCATTGGCGGGTATCGGCATGCCGGACGAGATCGTCCCGCGCCATGGGGCCGCGCATTTCGAGCATATCTTCGCCCAGGAAGCCTATAGCGCCGGTTATTATTCTTATTTATGGTCGGAGCTGTTGGATGCGGACGGTTTTGGCGCCTTCATCGAAGCGGAAGACCCTTTCGCGCCCGAGGTTGCAAAACGTCTTTACGACCATATCTATTCCAGGGGCGGTACTCGGGACTTCGCACAAGCCTATCGCGATTTCCGCGGCCGCGATCCGCAGATGAAGGCCCTGCTCAAAGGCCGGGGATTGGAGAGTGACTGATGCGCAAATTGCCCCTGATGATCGCCGCCGGGCTGATCGGAGTGACGGGACTGGCGGGGTCCGTGCTGGCCGATCCGGCGCCGAAACTGCCCTATACCAAGATGGCCGACCTGCCCATCGTCAGCATGCAGGTCTATGACGAGAAGGCCAATGCCGACCAGGTGGTGGACGATGCCATGGCGCGGGCCAAGAAAAACCACAAACTGCTTCTGATCGACATGGGCGGCAATTGGTGCCCCGACTGCGTGGTGCTGCACAATCTGATGCTGGTGCCGGCGATGCAGAAATTCGTCGATGCCCATTATGAAGTGGCGATGGTGGATGTGGGCAAGTTCGACCGCAATCCGCAGATCGGCGCCCGTTATGGCTACAACACCAGGCTCAAGGGCGTGCCCACCATCCTGGTGGTCAGCCCCGAGACCAACAAAGTGATCAACGGCGAGCAGGTCTTCGCTTTGTCCAATGCCGGCCATCAGACGCCGCAGGATCTGGCCGATTATCTGGCGCGCTGGACTGATCCCCAGCAGGTTTCGCAGCGCTGAAATAACGCCAAACAAAAAGCCGCGGAGATCATTTCCGCGGCTTTTTTGATTCAAAGCGCAGTCGTCAGCGCGACGCCATCTGGCCCGAAGCCGCGCCCGGCAGCAGCGCATGATCCACCACCTGGATCACGCCGTTGCGCTCATAAATGTCATAGATGGAGATGTCGGCGGTCTCGCCCTTCTCGTCCATCAGCACCACATTGGTGGGCCCGTTCAACCGCGCCACTAGCACGCCGCCTTCGACGGTACGCAATTTGGCCTGGCCGCCGCCTTCTCCAATCACGCGCAGAAGTGTCTGGGAATCGTAGCGTCCCGGCACCACCAGATAAGACATGATACGGGCGAGCTGCGCCTTGGTCTGGTCCGGCCCGTGCGGCAAGCCGGCCAGCGCCGTATTGGTGGGGGCGAACACGGTGAACTCGCCTTCGCCTTTCAAGGCGCCGGCGATGCCGGATTGCTTCATTTCAGCGGCAAGCATGGTGTGTTCCGGCGAGGCGGCGATATTTTCCAGCAGAGTGCGGCTGGGAAGCATGGCCTGGCCGCCGATCATGGGGTTCATCACCCCGCCATCCTGATCCACGATGGGCCTGGGTTGATCGGCGGAGGATGCGCCGTTCGAAACCGCACCATTCGATACCGCTCCCAGGGCGCCACCCACGGTCATTGCCGCGGCGGCGGCAAATCCTGCGATGGAGAAATAGGTCATGGAACACCCGGTTGCCGGCCTAAGCTGAAAACG
>Ga0182024_10018679_pt1 | contig 12875 bp, 11 predicted proteins | sample P32metaG_FD_120480 | JGI IMG/M metagenome (GOLD analysis project Ga0182024, IMG submission 120480) | Permafrost microbial communities from Stordalen Mire, Sweden - P3-2 metaG (Illumina Assembly) | ecosystem: Environmental > Terrestrial > Soil > Wetlands > Permafrost | place: Sweden: Stordalen...
GCAGGCGGAAGCTTGGTGAGTTTCGTGATCTGGTCGAGTGGAAGCAGCGTCAGCTCCCACTTGCCAGGGGCTGTGGCCGGCGAAATGGTAACATCCGCGGTGACGGTCGAGAAACACAGCATCTCGATCTCGATCTTCCCCGGTCCGTCAGCCAGGTCAGGAAAGGTATAGAGGCCTCCCTGATCAGTGACGGCAGTCACCTTTTTCGTTCCTTGTGTAACCGTCACGGTAGCGCCGGGGAGGGGCAACCCGCCAAAAGTGACCTGGCCGCGATACTCCGAGGCCGTGGCTATGCAGGGCGATGCGATCGCCGCAAACATGCAAACCAGGTAGAAGACTCTTTTCGCTCGCCGCCAGACCATTTACGGTTCCCCGATGTTCGCCCGGCGTCAGTTTTCCGAAGGCTTCTCGACATGATCGACGACCATGACGTCGGCAGGCGCCTTGGTGGCCTCTAGCTTGAGCCCGATCTGCTCCTGGATTGCGGTATACAGATTCGGCGGCGCTTTGCCATCTTCCGCCGCGGGAGGCGGAATCTTGACGCCCATGCCGGCGAACTGTGAATCGTCCGGTGTCCAGACAAGGGTGAAGTCATACCGTCCGGTGATTCCCGTTTGATCGAGGACTGGGCGATCCAGCACGGCCTCCTGCATTAGGCCGGTGAAGTCACCCATATTTGCATTGCGCACTCCGAGATCGCCAAGCTTCCCGCGGAAGAACAGGCCGGGCAGTCCATTGGGATCGCCTTCACTCTTGGTAAGCTTCGGGCCGGCCTTCGCGACGGAGAGTACATAGACCGGAAGCTCCCTTTTCTCCTGACGAAAGGTTAGCTTGAAGCGCTCGGTAACCAGTTTTTGGAGCATGGCTTTCCATTGCTTACCGCTGGGCGCGCCTTCACCGTCGGGCTCCGCGTCGATATCGTATTTGTCCGTATCCGCCCAGGGGGGAAGACCTATGATCTGTTTGGCCTGAACGTCATAAGAAAAAGATAGGATCGCGGTGAGGGGTTGGTTGATGATCTTAAAGCGACGCCCCTGGACAATAAATGCTTTACGCTGATCGTCCGGCTTGCTCGGCTTGATGGTGGCGACTTCGAAGCTGGGATGGGCGTCAGCAGCCATCGGCGGCAGCTTCGGTGTCGGCGGCGGGATGGTCCATTCTGTCTCGAGTGTGGCGCGCGTCAGAATAAGCGGTAGTGGGGTGGGCCCCTGACTCCAAGTGCCGGTGATGGTCTTGCCATCTGGACTTAGCTTGCCCTCATAGGTACCGGCAATCATCGTAAGGGTCATTTTTACCGCGGTGCCATCCACGGTGATTTTGGTCACCGGAAGGCCGTCGCCACCTTGATCGATGCTGTAGAAAACCGCCTTATACCCGCCGTCATCCGCCTTGGTGATTTTGACCACGGTACGCAGGTCGCGGCCCGCATGCAATGTGCCCTGCCAGGTGTCGGCGATACTTTGGGTTTTATTGTCTGTGGGAGACTGAGCCCGGCTCTGTGCCGCGGCTACCAGGACGAATAAAGCTACGGCGGCGACGGTCAACCATCCGGCCACCCTCAACAGGAGTTGTGAACTGAAATGCAGTTTATGCACAATACGGTCAGTCATGATCCGGGATTCCTCTCTTGAGATCGGCCCCTGGCAACTCCGGACACTCAGTCAACGCATGTAAAGCGGAAGCTGCATATAAGACGTTTCGAATCGTCAAATTTGCTCAGCGGCAGAATTATATTAGTTAGTACGCTCGTCTGTCGTTAAAGTTCCTCGCGGTTCGGTATCAGCCTTCTGAAGGCTTCTGGACGTGGTCGATGACCATCAACCACAGTCTTTGGTTCTGGATGGGGCACCCGTCCAGGGAAGAGGGCTTGGTGACATTGAGCCCATCCGGGGTCAAGCGGAACATGATCATGGGAGTTCCAGACTTGTCTGGCTTGATCGATGCCACTTCGAATGCCGGCAGTTTGGCCGCGGCGTCGTCCGCCTGCGTCTGCGCCTGGCTTTGTGTTGCGTAAAGAAGGCCGAAGATGAGCGCCACCGCAAGGCCCATCGCTTCGCACACGAAGGGCAACATATTTTTAACAAAGGCCAGCATGAACGCAACACGTTCGGTCACGATACAGGCAATCCTTTCTCGATATAGGCCCCTGTACCCAGACAGCGTGCATGAAGCGGAAAGATGAATATAAGACGTTCGTTTTCAAAGAACGTGCGCAGGGTGCGCAATTATTTTTCGCTAACCAAGTTCCGGGCAGAATTTAATAGAGCCTGAAGTTGACCTCGATGTTCACTTTCACTGCGACAGGGTTTCCCAAGCGCATCGCTGGTGTGAATCGATACTGCTTCACCGCCTCGACCGCCTTCTTGTCCAGGCCCATCCCCAGGTGACGCACCACCTGCACCTGGGTAGGGTTTCCCTGGGCGTCGACCACCGTGGTGATTACGCAGACACCCTGATACTTTGCCCGCCGGGCCTTCTCAGTGAATTCGGGGTCAGGCGCGTAGACCAGCTTAGGCGCGGATACATCCCCTCCTATGTGATAGATCTGCTGCCCGTCCGCGAAGGTTTTTGAATCGCTCTGGACCCTTGCGGGTGCCGAGTCCCTGTATGCCTGTGCAGTGGCCACCGGAGCTTTTATCAGTCCGCCAATGATAGGTGCGGTCACCGCTCCTGTGCCTATCGCCACCAACAGTAACTTCTTGAGAAAGCCGAGCTTATCCACAGAACCTTGCGTCATGATACGAACAATTCGCAGCTTAAGGTCAGCGCCCGTAACCCCGGAGACGCAAGCCAGCGGTGAGGCTACACAAAATTCGCACGTCTTCAAAATGCTTTCCGCGTAGATCTCCGGCTGGTTGCCGAGCCGTAACACTTCCTCATCGCAAGCCCGCTCACGTTCCTCAACCAGCCGCACTCCCAACCACCAAACCAATGGGTGAAACCAGAAGATAGCTTCCACCACCATGTGCATCGCGGCCGCGAGATTGTCTCGCCGGCGTACATGCTGCGCTTCATGGGTGAGGATAGCCTCCAGGTGCGCATCCTGCAGGTGTTGGGAGATTCCCACCGGCCAAAGTAAAAGCGGCCGGCGGATCCCGAAAACACCCGGTTCCAGCGAAGTCTGCGACGACCGCAACGAAATCGGCCACCGAATTCCTGCAAACTTTTCTACTCGGCGAAGCACCTCCAGTTCACGCCCGTGGGAAACAGGCACCGCGCCGCGTATCGCCGCAGCAACGCGCCGCCACTGCAGGCACCATTGAACGATCACGGTGACAAATCCGGCTAGCCATAGGACCGCAACCATTCCCGGCAACCATCGCAGCAGGGAAGCAGCCAACAGGCCTTGAGAATCAGTAGCCTGGTGGAAGGGCTGGCTCATCGTTTGCAGCACAAAATAAAAAACAGGTTGCGCGTCCGCGGAGCCATGCAGCCTTGCCATGTGGCTACCCACGCTCACCAGCAGTGAGAAGGGAACGAGAAACTTGAGCGACGCCGCAAGCCAGAAGTGATGGCGAACCCGCGCCTGATTCTTGCGCAAGGCCAGGGTGAAGACAGCTGCCAGTATCGCGAACAACGTTGATTGCCAAAGATGATTGGCCATTGCCGTACCGATTGCGGAAAAATTTCCTGGGATCATGACTTATCCTTTCTTTCCAGCTTGCGGAGAGCCTTCTCTGCTTCTTTCACGTCGTCCATGGTGAGTTTGCCGGACTCGATCAAGTGCGCCATCACAGGCTGTGAACGTCCACCGAACAGAGCCAGCAGATCGTCGATAAGTCTTCTCTGAGCGGCATCGCGGGAGACTGCGGCAGCGAAGATGTGGAAGTTTCCAACCTTCCTCACCCGGCGAACAATGCCCTTTGCTTCAAGCCGGTAAACGGTCGTCTGGACTGTTGTGTAGGCTGGCCTGCGCTTCGCTGGGAAGGCCTCTTGCATCTCGCGGATGGAGAGTTCGCCCTGCGACCAAAGCGCCTCCATGATCTGAAATTCGAGCTTGGACAATTTAGGTTCGGGCAATGCTTTCTCCTACGGTCGTAATAATTACTACTACACATGTATGTTGTCGTCAATACACGATGATCCACGCCGTCACACGCGGTTACTGAAGTAACTTCTACCGCTTTTAGCTCTTTGAGCGCACTTTTTTTTGCGCAAGCAGCAGCGTAGTTTAATTTTCCGTCGGCTTCTCTTCTATGTGATCGATGACCAGCACCGGCGCAGGACGCCGCTGCTTCTCCAGCTTCAACCCGAGCTGCCTGCTCACGGCATCGAACAATGTCACAGCACCATTGGGATCCGATGCTGCCGCCGTCGTCGATGTTGCCGCTCCACCTGGTGGCGGCGGCCCTGCGCCTGCGCCCGCCTTCGTAAGGTTGGCGGAACTAAAGCTCAGCGTAAAGTCCCAGGAGCCTTGGATCCCAGTGGAATCCGATACCTGACCATAGATATACCCCCCAGCGACTCTTTGCAGCTCCTCGCCGATCTGCGCCATGGTCATGTTTTGGCATGACAACAGCCGGTTGAGCACGGGGTTTGCAGTCCTCGGATCCTTTCCATCCGGGCCCGGACCCTCTTTGCATCGCGTGCGGCTCAAAGGATCTGCTTTCGTGAGTTTCGGTTTCACCGCGATCAAAGTGTATGCGGATATGGGCCGATCCTCCACGTGAGCCTGCAACTTGAAGCGCTCCTTCAGAAGCGCTTGCATCATTTGGCGAAGGTCCTCGATGTCGATCCGCGGGGCTTTTGGCCCAAGGTTCGAGGGCGCGTCGCTGACCACCTTGGCCAGGATATCGAAATGATCTGAGTCCAGCCACTTGGGCGCTCCCACCAGCACCTCCTCATCGCGGGAATTCAGATTCCAGGCAAAGGTGATCAAGAATCTAAGCGGGGCGCCTACCGCATCGACCTGGCCTCCATTGATTCTGGCGCGAAATGGCTCGTCCGGTTTGCTGGGCTTGATCACGGCTACGTCAAACTGCGGTGGCGGCGGTGAGGGAAGGCTCTTTTCCAGATCAGGTGGATTCGGGGTCGGCTTCTGATTCACGCTATCTACGATGAGCACCGGTCTGGGAGCGGTCTGTCGCTCCAGCTTCAACCCAAGTTCCTTATCCACAGCATCGAAGATAGAGATGCCGTCCGCGCCTGCTTTCTGCAGCAGTGGCTGTGGCGTCCACTTGATGTCGAAGTCCCAGGATCCTTTCAGGCCGGTGGCGTCCACCACGGGGTCAGTTAAATCATTCCTGGTCCAATTGTGCAGATGCTGCGCGAACTCCTCCATGGTGGTGTGGTGGCAGGAAAACTCAACGGACCGCACGGTGTCGGGCGCGGTATTTTGCGGCGGTTCCTGGTATTTGCAATCGCCTTCGCCGGAATCTTCCGCCTGCTTCATCTTCGGCGGCCCCTTTCCCACGGTGAGCACAAACGCGGGTATGGGCGCGCTTCCGGTATGCGTCACAAGTTTGAACCGTTCCGCCAGTAGCGACCGAAGCATGAGCTTCAGTGCTGCCGGCGAGGTTGTGGGTGGCGCCTTGGCGATTACGTCGAACCGGTCGGTTTCCAGCCAACTCGGCCCTCCCTGCACGTTGCTGGCGTCCAGTCCGTAGGCGGTGGCGATCAGGTCCAGCATGGTCGCCTGCCGCAAGGCATAGCGGTCGCCGCGAAGGAAGCCGCCGTCCATAAAAGCAAATTCGCGATGCGGACTTAGGTGGACGTCCGCGACTTCAAACGTGGGGGCCGTGTCGGTGGACTGCGCGAACGCCGCGGCGCACAGAAGAGAGGAGAGGATTATTCCCGCGAATGCTCGCATCGTCATTCGGACCTCTTGCCGAAATTCAGGACGAAACCGATTATGCAGGGTCCAGGTGAAACCTCGATGTAAACACCTTTCCCCGCCGCCAAGGAGTATTTCCTAAACCTAATCCCGGGAATCGGCGGCACGCAACTCAAGCCGGTAGGTTGTTACCTGGAGGGAGAGGTAAAGATCGAGTCGTCAGCCAAGGCCAGAGGCCACTCGGCCGGCGAATCCACCAGGCAATCCGGCGGAACCGCGGCCAGCGTGTGTGGGGAGAGGCCATAGGTGCAGCCAATACTCCAGACTCCCGCATTGCGGGCAGTCATGATATCCACGTCGGAGTCCCCAATCATCAGCGTCTCCTCCGCGTTCACGCCCGCCTCTCCGATCAGTGCAAGCAGTCCTTCGGGGTCGGGCTTTTTGCTGGGGAAGCTGTTGCCGCCATAAATGCGGAAAAAATATGGACTCAGCTCCAGCGCCTCGCAGATGGCCAGCGAGGGACCGATCGGCTTATTGGTGAGCACCGCCATGGAACGCGGTGCGCCGGCCGGCTCGAATTGTAAGCTGTCGAGCGATGCAAATACTCCCGGGTAAACGTAGGTCTGGTCCAGTTTGTGTTCGCGATAGTAATCGAGGAAGTGGGCGACGGCCGAATCAAGGAAAGCGGCCTCTACCGGCTCACCCAGCGCGCGGCTCACCAGCCGCGCCGCGCCGTCGCCGATGTAAGTGGAGATGACCTCCTGGGGCAGCGGCGGGCGGCCGAAATGATGCAGCATTGCGTTGACCGACGCACAGAGATCGGCTCCCGAATCAATCAGGGTGCCATCGAGGTCAAACACCAGCAGGCGCAGCGAGGCCGCCGGAATGGGACGAAAGATCCTGAACATCTTTCTAAGATAGTCGATGCACCCCGCGCATCCTACTCCGGCACGTGCCAGCCGCTCTGGGACAACACCACCTTCGTCTGGCCCTGCGCGTCAGGGGCCGTCGTTTTGGCGAGCGCAGGAAAGGCCTTGCGCATGGAGTCGGAGTCCGCCCAGCCAGGAATATCCATCATCTTGTAGTGATAGCTCACCTGGGTGGTTTGCAGGCCGTCGACGGGGGCGGGCGGCGTAAAGCTGTCGATGCTGGTCACCACCCGGTGTCCGTAGCAGAAGCGTGGCGGTACGCGCTTGCCGTAGGTCGTGAGCTCATATCGCTTGACATGGATGTCCTTGTCTTCGAGCGACTTCATCAAGCCCGCCGCAGTCAGCGCATCCAGACCGGCCTTGTTCTTGTCCACATCGGTCCCTGCTGTGCTGGCCTCATAAGGAAAGCGGAGCGCGCTGGGGAACAGGCAATCGTCGTGGTTACTGAAGTACGTATTCAGTGCGCCGGTGAAATTCTTCGGGGTTGGGTCCTTGAATCCGTTGCATCCTGTCAGTATTAGCCCCAACGCAAGCGCGGTCGCAGTACGGTCGATCCATTGTTGACGTGCCATGTCGTGTCCTCGCGAATGTAAAGGGTACTTCTTTTTGGCCGCCTGCGGAAGGGCCGCGCAAGCTGGTTCGATGTGCAGGTGATACGGTTTAGTTCGATATGGATAAAGAAAATAAGCGGGTTGTCCTGGTCACGGGCGCTTCTTCCGGCATCGGGTTGGCTTGTGCCACGCATCTGGCGGGGCGTGGCTACCGTGTTTATGGCACTTCGCGGCAGGCAGCTACCGGCCAGGCGGGCAGCGTCGCCATGCTGGTAGCCGATGTTACCGACGATCTATCGGTGGAGCGGGCGGTGGCGGCGGTGCTCGACCGTGAGGGGCGGCTGGATATTGTGGTGAATAACGCTGGGATGGGCATTGCTGGACCGGTCGAAAACACCTCGATCGAGGAAGCAAAGAGGCAACTCGAGGTCAATTTCTTCGGCGCTTTCCGGGTCTGCCGCGCCGTGTTGCCGGCCCTGCGGAGCCAGCGCAGCGGCTACATCGTGAATATCGGGTCCATCGGTGGGTTGATTGCGATCCCCTACCAGGCGATGTACAGCGCCTCAAAGTTTGCCCTGGAAGGGCTCAGCGAATCGCTACGCATGGAGGTAAGGCCGTTCGGGGTCAAGGTCGTGATCATCGAGCCCGGCGATCACAAGACGGCGCTTACTGAGAATCGCACAGAAATGTCCGGCGGCACGGATGCCTACCGTCAGTCTTTTCAGGCTGCCTTAGCGCGTACGGCGCACGATGAGCAGACTGGTCCCGGGCCGGAGCAGGTCGCTCGGCTGCTGTATCGGATCGTGAACACCCGCGATCCCCGATTGCGCTACACCATCGGACCCGCCACCCAGCGGGCTGCTGTGTGGCTCAAGCGATTGTTGCCTTACAGCGTTACGGAGTACAGCATGCGCACCTACTTTGGGTTGGGCGGTTAGGGGGCTATGTGAGACCCCATTCCTTAGAGAGGGCGACAGAATCGAATCTGCGGAACGCGGCAATTTTTCGCGAGTCACGGATCCGATGCTTTGTATCAAGGCACGACTTCAGTCGGGCCGTAAAGGCCAATCACTGGATGTGAATATCACCCGAGCCCGTTTCCGCCTTGATGGTCGGGCCGCCTCCGTTGACCGTTCCGCTCACGTGGTGTTTGTCAATGGAACCATGCGTGGTCATGGTGAGCGGGGGATCCGATTTAACCGATCCCGAGCCCGTTTCCGCATCCAGCGTGAAATGAGCGTTGTTGCCCAAGCGCAAGTTGATTTCGCCCGAACCCGTCACCACCTTCCACGGAGCAGTCGGCTGCCCGCTGATCTCCAGTGACCCAGAGCCGGTCTCCGCCTTCACCGCCCCTTGCACGTTTTCCAGTTTGATATCACCCGAGCCGGTGCCGGCAACCACGTCGCCCGGCGACCCGAGCTGAGCATGGATTTCCCCCGAGCCCGTCTGTAGCGTGGTAGACCCCATCAAATTGTTCGCCTCGATGGTGCCCGAGCCCGTTTCAAGCCTGGAGCCGGCGCCCAGCTTGTCAGCGCGGATAGACCCCGAGCCCGTGTGCGCCTTGACCGTTCCGTCGATATTGGAGACCTGCAAGTCCCCGGATCCACTCTCCGCCACAAGCATGGTATGAGCCGGGGTCGTGATCTCGTAGTCGATCGAGACATGGCGAGCCCAGTCGTTCCCATGATCGTCGCCCACGCGAATGATATTGCCCGCCTGATCAATCGGGGGATTTGCGGCCACCTTCGCCACCGCGTCGTCAGACGATCCACCCCACCAGCTGTTGTTGCTCTTCACATGGCCCACGATGTGGACCTGGTTATCCGAACCCGGAGACACACGGATGTTGCCGGATCCGGTGGAGACGCGTAGCGTTACCGGACCATTTACCGACAGCGTACGGTCAAAAGACTTCTCCGCGGCAAAGGCAGCCGGGAGGCACATGGTCATGGCAACCAGCATGGCGGCTGCCGCTCTGCGGGATAAATTCGATTGGGATTGCATCGTCGTCCTCCTTAGGGCCCTTTACGGTTGTAGATAGACTGTCTGGCCTTCGCTGAGGCCGGAGAGAATTTCGGTACGGCTGCCGTTGGCGATTCCCGCCTTCACCGCCACTCTGCGCAAACCATTCTTCGCGTGGCTATCGGGTACGTCGACAAAGGCATGCTTCTGGCTGTCGTAGACCAGGGCCTGTTCAGGAACCGAAAGCGCATTCTTATGCTCTTGATTCAGAATCTCCGCATTCGCCGTCATATTGGCTTTGATCTCATGATTGGGATTGTCGATCGAAACCCGCACTTCAAACGTGGTCACATTGTCTTTTTCGACGCCCAGCGGTGCGATGCGTATCACCTTGCCGCCGAACGTCTTGTTCTTAAACGACTCTATGCGAATCCGTGCCGGCTGGCCCAGGTAGACTGAGGCGATGTCCGCCTCGTCGACCTTGCCGTTCACATACACCTGACGCGTGTCTCCAATTGTCATGACCAGGGTGGCAGTAGACCCCAGGACCAGGATGGAGCTGACCGCGTCACCCACTTCCACATCGCGGGAAAGCACCTCGCCATCAATCGGAGCGGTCAGCGTGGTGTAGCTGAGCTGCTCTTCCAGCGATTTGAGGCTGGCCTGGTTCTGCGCCACCTGGGCCTCCGCCTGGTGCAGCTTGGCACGGTCGACATCAATCTCGGCAACGGCAACATTCTTTTTGTTGAGCGCGGAGAGGTAATCGCGGTTGGCGTTATCCATGCCTTGCTGAGACACAATGCCTTCCTTAATCATCTCCTTGTTGCGTTGCAGGGTGGTGTAGTACATCGGCAGGTCGGGTGCGGCGGCATCGACCTTGTCGTGCTCAATGCTGGCCGCGGCGCTCTTGACGTTAGCTTCCGCAGCCTGCAGGGTCGCGCGTTGGGCTTCGACCTCGGCCATGATCTCCTGCCGGTCGAGCTGGGCCAGCAGCTGGCCTTTGTGGACATGCTGGTTGATATCCACGTACAGGTTCTGCACGATTCCGCTGGCCTTGGATTTCAACTCGATCTTGGTGATGGGCTGAACTTTGCCGGTGGCGACGACGCTCTGATCAATCTCCCCCCGGGTGACCTTGTCCAGACGGCTGGGCTCGAAGTGGGGGCCCCCCCGGTGCATACCCAGGAAGACCAGGCCCGCAGCCGCGACAGTGGCGAGGAGACCACCCCAGACCCAGATGCGTTTGCTTTTTCGCTGCGCCGCCACAGAACCCCCAAATGCCATTTGACCAGATGCCATTTGATACGTAACCGGTCCGGGGAAGGTTCCATTCCTCCCTGGCGCAAGCCACCCCGGTATCATGACGTAGTACCCGGTTTTCGCGCGTAATGATTCAATTGATGCTCTTTCGAATGGTTTCCGTCGCCTTGCTCATTCTGGCGAACGGTTTCTTTGTGGCGGCCGAATTTGCCCTGGTGAGCATGCGCGAGACCCGCATCGAGCGGTTGATTGCCCTGGGGCGGCCGGGAGCAAGGGCGGTCCGCCGGCTGCAGGAAAACATGGAAGACTTCCTGCCTGCCGTACAGCTGGGCGTGACCCTGTGCAGCCTGGCCCTGGGCTGGATCGGCGAGCCGGCAGTGGCCGCTCTCTTCGAGAGCTGGTTCAGTGGCATGGCGCATGCCAAGGTCTACGCCCACGTGCTGGCCGTGCCCATTGCGTTTGCCCTGATTACCTACCTGCACGTGCTGCTGGGTGAGCTGGTGCCGAAATCCCTGGCGCTGCGCAAGGCCGAGGTGCTGGCGGTCGCGGTGGCCGGCCCCATGGATGTATTTATCCGGCTCACCCGCCCGGCAGTGCGGCTGATGAAGTGGTCGGCACGGGTCGTGCTGCGCCTGTTCGGCATGGAGATGATGCAGGGGGGCGAAGTCCATTCGCCGGAAGAGCTTAAGCTGATCGCGACCGCCTCGCGCAGAATGGGTATGCTTCCCGCGTTTCAGGAGTCGCTGATCCACCGCGCGGTGGAGGTGAACAGCGTGCCCACTCGAGAGGTCATGACCCCGCGGCAGCGCATCTTCTCTCTACCCCAGGACATGCTCATCGAAGATGCGAACGCGCGCGTAGTGGAGGAGCAGCATTCCCGCGTCCCCGTGTACGATCCTGCGCACGGTCCGGAGCATATCGTGGGCGTGGTTTACTCGAAAGACCTCTCGCGGCTGATGCACTTCCGCATGACCGCGCAAACCCGCTTTGCCCGCGCACCCTTTACCGAATTGCGGCTGGGGCAGGTGATGCATGATGTGCTGGTAGTGCCGGAGACTAAGCCGGTGCTGGACCTGCTCGCCGAATTTCAGCAGCGCCGGCGGCATATCGCCATCGTGGTCGATGAGTATGGTTCGACCGTAGGACTGGTTACCGTAGAAGATGCCATTGAGCAGATCATCGGCGAGGTAGAGGACGAGTTTGACATCGGTCCCAGAGCCGCCGTGCACACTACGTCTGGCGCTGTGCTGCTGGATGGCGGGATAAACCTGCGCGACCTGGAGACGCAGATGAACTGGCACTTGCCCCGCAGCGGCGGAGTGGAGACACTGGCAGGGTTCCTGCTGACGCGCCTCGGAAAAATTCCGACTGGCGAAGAGACCGTGGACTTTGAGGGAAGAAGGTTTACGGTAGTGGAAATGAAAGATCATCGCATCAGCCAGGTACGCGTGGAAGGGCTGGACAGCCCCACGCCGGTTCGGAAACAGGACAACGAGAAAGCCGGAGCAGCCGCACCGATTCATTCCGGTAAGAGCGAGGGTTAGGCGGTTGACTTGGTAGCGTTGCTGAAGCGGCTGCTCTATATCCTGCCGGTCATCTGGCTGGTCGTGTCGATGGTGTTTTTGCTCATCCACCTGGTGCCGGGCGATCCGGTGCAGCAGATGCTGGGCGAGGGCGCGACCGCTGCCGACCTGTCGGCGTTGCGCCATCAATACGGGCTCGACGCGCCCCTGGGCCTGCAGTACGTGCACTACTGGCGTGGAGTGCTGCACGGCGACCTGGGGCGCTCGTTACGCCTGAACGATTCCGTCTCCCACCTGGTGCTCACCCGCTACCCTTACACCCTGGAGCTGACCGTGGCCGCGCTGGTGCTGGCCTTGCTGCTGGCCATTCCTGCAGGGGTGTTGGCCGCCCTGCGACGGGCTCGTTGGCAGGATAGTGCCGTGGGAGTGGTGAGCCTGATGGGGCTTTCGTTTCCCAGCTTCGCACTGGGTCCCATCCTGATCCTTCTGTTCTCGATCAAGTTGGGATGGCTGCCGGTCTCAGGTGCCGGCTCGCCGGCTCACCTGATCCTCCCCGCGATCACCATGGGAGGCAGTTTGGCCGCGATTCTGACCCGCATGGTGCGAACCGCGATGTTGGAGGAGTTGAACCAGGACTACATTCGCACCGCGCGCGCCAAAGGCCTGCCCGAGCACGTGGTGGTATACCGCCACGCGCTGCGCAACGCCATCATCCCGGTGATGACCCTGGTGGGGTTGCAATTTGGCGCCTTGCTGGCCGGCGCCATCGTCACCGAGACTATCTTTTCCTGGCCCGGGATTGGCCGCCTCACCGTCTCAGCCATTTCCAATCGCGACTACGCATTGGTGCAGGGCTGCATCCTGGCCGTCGGGTTGA
>Ga0182024_10018680_pt1 | contig 12875 bp, 13 predicted proteins | sample P32metaG_FD_120480 | JGI IMG/M metagenome (GOLD analysis project Ga0182024, IMG submission 120480) | Permafrost microbial communities from Stordalen Mire, Sweden - P3-2 metaG (Illumina Assembly) | ecosystem: Environmental > Terrestrial > Soil > Wetlands > Permafrost | place: Sweden: Stordalen...
CGATCGCTGCGGCGATGGGATCGGGCTGAAATGGGAAGCAAGGGCGCCAAGCCGCGCAAACGTGAGCACTCACAGCATTTGCCGAAGGTCGGCACCGCGACCGAGAACGAACGGTTGTTGCACGACGAGCAACATGCCGTGCTCGACCAGATGGGTGTCGGCCACGCCGGTCGTGGTGTGAAAAGTTTGGTCGTGGTGGTGGCCGTCGTGCTGGTCGGATGCGCCGTCGTCGGCCTCATGGCCGTCATGGTCTTCCGCTGACGCCGCCGACCGGGCGCTCTCGCTGAGGGTGTACCCTCGACACAGATGCGGCGTCACGATGTGGCGCGTGTTGGTTGCGCGTTGCTCCGGACCTCGGTAGCGCTATCGCTGAGTGATCCCAGAGACGCCTAGTTCGGGCCGGACGACCGCAAACGGTTGTCGCCCGTTCGGGCTCGACGCCTCCTCACGTCTGGAGGACGCCGTGTCGACCCACGCATCTCCGCCGACAGCTCACGAGGACGAGTCCGCCGCGCTCCCGGCTGCGGTCCGTGCACCGACAACACCCGCGACGGAATCGGGCCCGGCGTCAGCGCTGCCGCGTGCGTGGCACGAACGGGCCTCGACCCGACTGTTGGCGATGGTCGGAATCGTCGGCATCGCGACCATTCTCGGCGCGGTCCTTGTCGGCGAGCATGTCGCCGGCTGGATTGTCGGCCTTGTCGTCGGGTTCATCTCTTGCGCGATCGCGGCTCGCTTGTGGTCGTCGGGAGCGCCCTGAACGCAGATTGCAACATCGGTTTCATCCGTCAACAGGAAGGGCAGGACATTGTCATGGCAAACACTGACGACCTCAAAGGCCGAGCGAAGGAAGCTGTCGGCGACCTCACCGACAACGACGACCTGAAACGGGCCGGACAGACCGACCGCAACGTCGGCAAGGCGAAAGACTTCATCGACACTGTCGGCGAGAAGGCCAAAAAGATCGTCGATGAGGTCAAGGACAAGATTCACCCGTCACAGAAGTAAGCGACGGTTGGCGTACGTGCGTCAGGCGAGCGGAGTGTTCGCGAGGAGAGCTGATGAGCGTTATCGAACATCATGACGTCGTCGAATCCGGCGATGAACGCACCGACACGAGAGTCGCCACCACGCGGCTGGTCGTGAGCCCCGGTCAAGTCATCGCCGGAGTTCTCGGTCTGGTGGTCGCGGTCATCGCGGTCATGACGGTGTCCCGAGGTGGCATTGACAGCACCTTGAACGTTCCGATGGTTCGAGTCGCCGGACTCGACCAGAGCGCGATGCTCGGCGCGATCGAGTTGGTTGTCGGGCTCTTGCTGATCCTCGGCGCGTTGAGCTACGCCGCGCGCGGGCTGATCGTCGGGATCGGCGTCGTCATGGTGCTCGGCGGCGTCTTCCTCGGCGCGGCCGGCCCCTCCATCTTGCGAGATGTCGGGACGGTCCACGGGACCGGATGGGTGATCATGGCCGGCGGCATCATCGCCATCGTCGCCGGCAGCCTCGGGCGGATGATTCGCACGCGACGCACGGTGAAGACCGTCTGAGAACAGGGAACGCGACGCCCCGATGATGTTCGGCTGGTCCTGCTCGTCGTCGCCATGACGACCGGCATCGCCATCTTGTGGCCGACCGGCGAGTTGTCCGTCCTGGCCGGTGACCTCCTGTGGGTCCTCGGAGCCGCGGGGCGCGACCTCGGCGGGCGACGTCACGACGACAAGGAGGATCATGAAGCCGTACGTGTTGCCTGACCTCGGTTACGACTACTCGGCACTCGAGCCGCACTACTCGGCCCGGATACTGGAGTTGCATCACGACAAGCACCACAAGGCCTACGTCGATGGTGTGAACGCGACGCTCGACAAGCTGGCGGCCGCCCGTAGCGCGGACGACCTGACCACGATCGTCGGTCTCGAAAAGACGCTCGCGTTCAACCTGTCCGGGCACGTCCTGCACACGCTGTTGTGGAAGAACCTCAGCCCCGACGGCGGTGACCGTCCGACCGGCGAGCTGGCCGACGCGATCGACGAACATTTCGGTTCGTTCGACGCGTTTCAGAACCAGCTTTCGAAGTCGGCTGCGTCGGTGCAAGGTTCGGGGTGGGGTGCGCTCACGTGGGAGCCGCTCGGCGAGCGGCTCTTCATCGAACAGATCTACGACCATCAGGGCAACGTCGGACAAGGTGGCGTGCCGTTGCTCGTCATCGACGCGTGGGAACATGCGTACTACCTGCAGTACGAGAATCGCCGACCCGACTACGTCGACGCGATCTGGAACGTCATCGACTGGAACGATGTCGCCGCACGATTCGTACACGCACGCGGCGTCATCTTCAGTTCACCGTGAGACCGCACTGCAAACGTCGGCCGACCGCAGGGTCACGGCTCGACGAACATCCCGGCCGACCGGAACGAAACCGGTCGACGTCTGGAAGTCCGGTCAGGAGCTGCGCCGCGATCGTGGCCTCGCGCCGCCAAGACCCCGATCGGCCGGCGAGGGTCGCCGACGTCGTCCCGCATCGGCCGGGTCGCCGGATCCACACCGGACAGCCGACCGCTTCGTGAAGTTTCTGTAACGCGACCAGGTTGAGCGTGCCGGTCCTGCGCCCTTCGGGCGGATACGTGCCGAATTTCGGGTTGCGGGCCGGCGGACGACGATTGTGTGGTCCGGGCCGTGATCGGTACCGTCCGGCGCCATGGACCGCTCGTCTGTCCCGAAGAAGGTCGGGCCGTTGCGTTGCCCGGCGACGTCGTGGGAGGTGCGTGCGGCGTGCCGCGGATCGGAGTCGGTGTCGTTCGTCCCGCCGCTCGCCGGCGAGTCGGCGAGTCAACGGCGCACGCGTGAGGCGACCGCACGACGGATCTGTTCGGAGTGCCCCGTCACCCGTGAATGCTTGGACTACGCGATGCGCGTGCGGGAGCCCTTCGGAATCTGGGGTGGTCTCACCGAGGCCGAGCGTCGCCAACTCGCGGCGACGGCCTGATCACTCGTCGACGGACTGGGAGCCGGACACGACGTGTCCGTCACCGGTGAGATGGGTGATCCCCGTCGCGATCGACACCGACTTCCGAGTCGTTCATGGGCCACACGAACCGGATCGGGTCGTGCCGTGCGTTCGTGATGCCGCCTTGCTGACCGGAAGCAATTGCCGCGCACTGCACCGGCACAAAAAGACGGCACCGCCTTCACAGTTCGGCGTCGGGAGGGAATTCGGGACGACGGTAGGTGGGCTGGTTGTCGGGTGAGCGGTGCGGTGGCCGCACCGGCACGACGTCTTGTCGATTCAGGCGAGTGCGCGTGCCGGACCACGGCGCCGGTGGGGCGAGGATGCGGTCCGCCCACCGGTAGGCGAGGTCTTCGTAGTTCACGCGCCACCCTCGGAAATGGGGCCATGCCGCGTCGCTGTCCCGCTCGATTTCGTACCCGCTCTCACGCAGGAGCGCCACCGCGGACCCGAACTCTTGGGCCGACAGGTGCAGCGGGCCGTCGGGAAGGGGATCGGCGTCGAAGTCCCACCCGAGCGCGTCCGACACTCGACGCAAGGCCGTATAACCCATCCGTAGACACAGGCGCGCTTGGGAAGGAGTGGTCGTCGGATTCAACGCGAGCTGCATCGCCGCGGCGTCGAGGACCGAGAGCAGCGCCAACACCCACGATGACCATGGGTCCGGCGACCGGAACAGAAGCAGCACCGGGTACGACGAGTGCGACTCGGAAAACTCTGCGGCCCACTGCTCCCACGACGCGTAGAAGTCCGGTAACGCGTCACCGATCCCGACGAGCTGGTGGCGTATGAGGATCTCGGGACCCCATGACGGTTCGCCGGCCCGGCTGACAAGCATGGTGATCAGAGCCTCGCGACGGTTGAATGCGGCGTACAGCGACGGCAGGTAGGCGATCTGCAATGCGATCACCACAAATCCCGACGCGGCCGCGAAGATGACGATCGTGTCGTTCGTTCGTGACGCCGACCGTGCCAGACCGAGCGTGAACATCGCCGCTCCAACTTGGGATGTCGCGCGGCCGAAACTGTGCGCATACGGCACGAGCATGACGACGAACGCGGCTCCGAACAGCGCGAGCCACAACGCAAGTTGCGCGAGGACGGCGATCGGGCCGACCAGAGCGAGGATTGCGTCCTTGCGTTCGTAGGACTTGGTCAGCCGGGAGGACGCCATGAGCGTCGCTCGGATCGCACGGTTGACCGAGACGGACAGCCGGCCGGGTCCCCACTGGGCCCGCGGGAGGACCAAGGTGAACAGCACGCTCGTCCATGTGAACGCAAGGAGCACAACACCGAGCGGAATCGCGACCACCGTCGACATAGGCGTGCGAAGTTAGTGCGCCGTGCGGTTCCCCAACTCGACGACGTGCTCTCTGCGACGGTCCGTCACGCGAGCTGGGGACGAAAATGCGCGGCGCGCCCGCCGACCCGCAAGGTACATTTTGGGGGTGCTGCACCTTCATGTGATCACGACGACGCCGGGATTGCCCGGCGCGAGCGTGTAACAGCACGCGAACCCGCCCCGGGTCGATCCCCGGGGCGAGCGGTGCGCTTCCTGCCTCGGTGGTGATGGCCCCAAGAGGAGGAAGACAACCATGGAATACCCGGACCATCGGCGCCTCGGCCGAGCGTTGAAGATATTCGCCAACGACGAACTTTGCGGGTCGGGCTTGCCGTTATGGCTTCCCGCCGGCGCGACCGTGCGAGCAGAAATCGAACGTTTCGTCGTCGAGTTGGAACGCAGGAACGGTTACCAGCACGTCTACACGCCGGAGCTCGCCAAACAGGAGCTGTACGTACGCTCAGGGCACTGGGAGCACTTCCACGACGACATGTACCCGCCGATGCAGGTCGGCGCCGAACAGGTCGTGCTCCGCCCCATGAACTGTCCCCACCACATGCTGGTGTTCGCCGCGCAGCGCCGCTCGGTGCGAGAGCTGCCGGTCCGGATTGCCGAACTCGGGACCATGTTTCGTTACGAGCGCTCCGGCGTCGTTGGGGGGCTGTCTCGCGTCCGCCAGATGACCCTGAACGACGGCCACGTCTTTTGCTCACCCGAACATCTCGAGGATGAAATCGCACGCATCCTCGTCATGGTGGCGGACGCGTACCGGGCTTTGCACATCCCGGCTCCGAGCTACCGGCTCTCCCTTCCCGATCGGGGACCGAAGTACGTCGCCGACGACGCGTTGTGGCGCCGCAGCGAAGCGGTGCTCCGCGCTGCGCTGCACAACCTCGGACTGGACTATGAGGACGCGTCCGGGGAGGCCGCGTTCTACGGACCGAAGATCGACCTTCAGGTCCGTGACCCGCAGGGCCGACAAGAGACGCTGTCGACCGTGCAGGTCGACTTCTACCTCCCCGCACAGTTCGATCTCGTCGCCTTCGACGGCGAGCGCCGCATCCGGCCCGTGATGGTCCACCGCAGCATCGTGTCGACCATGGAACGGATGGTCGCCCACCTGCTCGAGGTACACAACGGTGCGCTCCCAGTGTGGTTGGCCCCCTGCCAAGTACGGATCCTCCCGATCGTCGACGGCGTCGCCGACCATGTGCTGACGGTGCGAGACCGTCTCCGAGACCGTGGTGTGCGAGTCGACGTCGACGATCGTGATGGCACCCTCGCGGCCCGGATCCGCGACGCCCAGCACGACAAAGTTCCCTACATCGGCGTCGTCGGGCGACGAGAGGCTGCGGACGCGAGCGTCGCGGTCCGGTTGCGAGACGGCGTTCAGCTCGATCCGATGTCCGTGTCCGACTTCGTCACCCTCGTCGCGTCCGAAGCCGACAGCCGCGGCGTTCGTGCCGCCTAGTCGGCGCGGTCGAACTCGAGGATCGCGACGTAGAGGAGCAGCAAACCCGTAACGAGCACAACCGCGAGCTGGAGCGGGATCGGGACGTGCCATCCCCACCATGTGAGCGGCGGGTTCAGACGGGCCCGCGCGAACGGACTCGCGTTGATGTGCGCAAAGACCGCCACGCGGAACGGGTGCACCGCGTAGGTGATCGGGTTGATGTGCACGAGCACGTTGAGCCAGCTCGGCAGTCCCGACAGCGGGTAGAGCACACCCGACAGGAACATGAGTGGCATCAGGATCGCCTGCATCAGCCCCATCATCGATTGCATCTGCTTGACCCGCGCCGCGACCACAAGACCGAAGGCCGTGACCGCGAAGCCGAGCAGCATCATCTCGAAGAACAGCGTGATGAGCATCAGCGGCGCGTACGGTACGTGTACCAGACCGGCCATCGCGAGCACGATGACACCTTGGATCGTCGCGACGGTCGCGCCACCGAGACACTTCCCGGCAACGATCGCGCTGCGCCGCACCGGCGCGACGAGCATCTCGCGCAAGAACCCGAACTCACGGTCCCACACGATCGACACCGCAGAGAACATCGCGGTGAAAAGCACCGACAGCGCCAGCACGCCGGGGAAGATGAAGGTGCGCAAGCTCACGTTGCCCGTCTGGCCGTGCGTCAGCGACGACAGGCCGGTGCCGAGCACGAACACGTACAGGATCGGTTGCACCAGCGCGGTGCCGATACGGATGCGGTCCTGCGAGAATCGGATCAGCTCGCGTTGCCACACGACCTTGATCGCGCGCAGGTCGTGGGTCGCGTTGGCGTCGGGCAGGCGTACCTGCGCGACCTGCGTGCCTTGGCGGGGGGTCGCTGCCGTCGTCGTCATCGGCTATCTCCTGGCCGCGGCCATCGGGCTCGCTCGGAAACGCTCGCCAGCCGAGGCTTCGGCGTCGCGGATCGTGCGGCCGGTATAGGTGAGGAACACGTCGTCGAGTGAGGGTCGAGCGATGTTGACCGATTTGATCGGAACGCTGAGCTGCTGGAACAGGCGCGGCACGAACTCCTCACCGCCGGGGACTGACAGTGTGACGGCACCGTCGTGCACCGCGGCTTCGATCCCGAACTGGTCGCGGATCTGCCCGATGGCCAGCGCGTCGTCGGCGGTTTGGATCTGCACACGGTCGGTGCCCACCCCCTCCTTGAGCGCTTCGGGCGTGTCGAGCACGACGATCTTGCCCTGGTCGATGATCCCGATGCGGTCGCAGTGTTCGGCTTCGTCCATGTAATGCGTCGTGAGGAAGATGGTGATGTCTTCGCGCTGGCGAAGCTCGTTGATGTACGCCCAGATCGACGACCGTGTCTGCGGATCGAGGCCGACGGTCGGTTCGTCGAGGAACAGCACACGCGGTGAGTGCAACAAACCGCGCGCGATTTCGAGCCTTCGTTTCATGCCGCCTGAGTAGGTGAGGACTCGGCTCGCGCGTCGCTCCCACAACCCGACCATCTCCAACACTTGTCTCATACGGTCGGCGACGATGTTTCTGGGCACGCCGTACAGCTCGGCGTGGAATCGGAGGTTCTGCTCGGCGGTCAGGTACGTGTCGAGGGTCGTGTCTTGGAAGACCAGCCCAATGTTGCGTCGCACGATGCCGCGCTGCGCGACGACGTCATAGCCGGCCACAGTCGCGTGCCCGCCGGTCGGGTCGACGAGGGTGCACAGAATGCCGATCGTCGTCGACTTCCCCGCGCCGTTGGGTCCGAGGAAGCCGAACGTCTCGCCGGGCGCGACTTCGAAGTTGATGCCGGCGACCGCCTGCACCGCGCCGTAGCGTTTCTCGAGGTCGCGAACTACGACCGCAGGCGCGGCCGAATGGGCGGTATCCGCAGTCGTCATGAGCCGAAGACTATCCCAGAAATCATGGGAGTTTCCAACGATAGGGAAAACCCAGGCTAGGGTGGGGTGGTGGCCAGCTCTGTCGTTCCGCCCGAGGCGCCGCGGCGTCCCGGTCAGCTCGCGAGTGCCATCACGACCTTGTCGCTGATCTCGCGCCGGCTGTTCAAAGAGCGCCTCGCGCACGAACCGTGGACGGCCGAGGCTGGCCTGCGGGCACCGTGTTACAGCGTCCTCACCTGGATCGACCGGCTCGAGCCGGTCTCGCAAAAGCGTGTGAGCGATCAGATCGCGCACGACCCTTCCGACATCGTCACCGTCGTCGACATCCTCGAGCGAGCGGGATTCGTCGCGCGCCGACGCGACCCCGACGATCGGCGCCGGTACTCGCTCAGTCTGACGTCCGCCGGCCGAGACGCGCTGCATCGCCTCGATGTGGTCGCGCTCGAGGTTCAAGACGCGGTGCTGGCTCCCCTCGGCGCGCGGGAACGCACGATCTTCGAACGTCTCATGCATGTCGTCATCGAGCACCACACTGAGGCCACCAATGTCGAGAGCTGATCTCGGTTTGGGTTGATCGCCCTCGCCCGCCGTCTTCGCGTGAAATCGGCATACCGAAAGGGGCGCTCGAGGCGACCCGGCGAATGCACATGCTGGCAGTACCGGCCGAGGTTCAAGCGGGTTGCGGTGCAGTGCGCGCTCTGGCGGCCCGGAATCGACGGGGATCAAGCGGGAGGTCGAACACCCGCGGCGCCCGCCGCCGCGCTGAACCGCATATCGCCGGGCATGACAGGCTGGGCGTGATGACTCGACACCGAATTCCGGTCGTGATCGCGGTGGCGACCCAGACGTGGCCGATCTGATGCAAGTACCGAGCGTGCTGCGCAAATGTGTCTGCTTCGTTGAGGCCGGATGGGGCGACGATCTGACGCTCGTCGGAACGGCGATGATCCTCGGGGTCGAATCGAACGAGGGCGTCGATCGCCATCACATACACGTGGTGACATGTCGCCACGTGCTCGTCCCTCCGGATCGGTTGCCGGGCGCAGATCCATGGCCCGCTCCGGTTTACGCCAGGATCCGGCTGCGTTTGAACCGTCACGACGCCGACGCGGACACCGTTGATGTCTCGCCCGACGACTGGGTGGTTCACCCGACCGCGGATGTCGCCGCGGCACTATTAGTTCCGGCGCCCGAGCCGCGGCTGTTCGACTACCTGCACGTTCCCGTCACCGGCACCGTCGACAAAGACCTCCGCGGCCGATTCAAGGTCGGGCCGGGCGATGACGTGTTCATGACGGGCCTGCTGCACAGCCATCCGGGCCGGGCCAAGATCGAACCCATCATTCGGGTTGGCACGATCGCGGCGTTCCCAGAGGAAAAGGTGACCTTGGAGCACTGCACGACACGCCAAGACGTGGTTCTCGTCGAGATCCGATCAATCGGCGGTCTGAGCGGTTCACCCGTGTTCTTTCATCTTCCCGACACGTGGCGCATCGACGACGGCAGCGCAACGAACGCGCCCACGACCGTCCCTCCAGACTCCGCCGGGCAGAACTGGCTCGTCGGGATCATGCACGGTTGGTGGCCGACGCAACCTGACGACCCCGACCGACGAGACAAGGTTGCCGAGCCGCTGAACACCGGTATCGCAGTGGTGCTGCCAGCCGAACGCATCGTCGAGTTGCTGTTCGGTCACACGCTCACACACCGGCGGTACCTGGTCGACGAGACAATCCACGAACGATCGAAGTCCACGCCGACGAGCGCGGCGCCATCCGTTCCCACCGCTCGGGACGGGGACGATCCGTTCACCCATGAAATGTTCCTGGCCAACGTCACGGAGATCGCACAGCCCGCGGCGGATCCCGGTCGACAAACATGAGCGACGCCGGTTGACGGTCTTCGCGCCAGGTTGGGCCCGTGAGGACCGCGGTACACGTCGTGCGGCTCGAACGTCGGGCCGCCCGACGATCAGGGCGACCGCACCGCTCACGTCGCGGGGACGGCAACTCACGTTGCTTTGAGCGCGACGAACGACGTCGGGTTCCCAAGCGCCGGTCAGGGTTGTGCGCTCGGACCCGACGAGTGGACCAGGGACCGCGCGGTGAAGCTGATCGGCGTGTACGCGAAGCCGCCGCCACCGGTCGCGAACACAAGACAAGCTGAGACGCACGGTCGAACATCGGTCGAGTTGTTCTCCATGACGGGTGCACGATCGTGAACGACGAACATGGCCGAACCAGCCCGATGCGCATCGGTCATGAGAAAAGGCTGCGCCGCGAGCCCAGGCCCGCATCCGACATCGGACAGGGCGGAGATTGAGGCGCACTCGGACAACCAGACCTTGCTGTCAACACCGAACCCGGTCACCTTCACTGTGATGCGCTGCCCGTCACCCAGTTCTTTGTTCGGAGTCACCGAGACGCTCGGATCGACAGTGGTCTGTGCGGGATTGATTTGGTCCACGGGTGACGACGTCGGGCCGGAACCGGCTGTGGTTGGGGCACCGGTCGTCGTCGTCGGGGCAGCCGTCCCTTTTCCGCTGCTACACGCTGCGAGGACGAACCCGGCTACCGCGACGGCGACGATGAGGCGCACGACGAGACGGTAGCGCTCGTGTCGTGACGCTCCCGTCGCACGTTGGCGGTTGTGGGTCGTGACGCACACCAAACGTTGAACGACGCCGGGCCCCCAGCACAGGCGACGGTTTATCGTCGTGGCTTGAGGGCTTGCGGCATTGGGATCTGGTGGTGCGCCGGAGGTCTGTTACCGACGGCAACGCCACGATTCACGATGTCGGGCAGCCCACAAGAATGCCGCCAGTTTTGGGGTTTACCGGCATGAACCGCGGGTCGAAGGTCGTCGCGGTCGTGGTCGGCACGTGGGTCGTGGTCGTCGTTGGATGCGGTTGAGTCGTCGGCGGTGTGTGGGGGAGGTTGGAGAGGTGATGTTCGATGGTGGTCCAGTCTCGTCCCACGATGACTAAGACGTCGCCGCCGAGGGTGTCAGCTGTGGTGGGTGATTGGCCGAAATGCTGGGCGCCGGTCGCGTAGACGACGGTCACGCCCGGGTTGTCTTTGCCGGGCGCCCAACGGACCTGCGTGTGGGCGTAGGTGGCGCCCGCGGCAACCTCGACCGGTCCCGCCGAATGGAACCCGGCGGCGACGAGTGAGTGGAGCGCTTCGGTCGCAAGGCCTGCGATGCCGGAACCGTTGACCACCCGGATGGTGATCGTGTGAGGGTCTAACAAACTCGTCACGAACGGTGCGGGTGGCGTGAAGTTCGCGAGTCGGTCGAGCACCGGTGTCGCGTCAGGATATTTCACGATCACACGGTTCGAGTTGGTCGGATCGGGCGCCCAGGGCAGCGTCGTCATATTGACATCGGCCGGTTTCACGCCCCGGAACGCCAGCACGAGAGCTTTGAGCTCGTTGAGTGTGAGGTTCTGATCGGTGGTGAGGTGGCTCATCACCGCGTCGACGAGACCAAAGATCCGCAACGGATCATCGTTTGTTTTGCTGATCGCAGTCTGGGCGAGGGTCCGCAGGAAGTACTGCTCGCGGGGGATGCGCTCGATGTCGCTGCCGATCGCGGTCCAGCCCTGGCCGCCTTGCTGGGCCGGATAGTCCCACGACCACGGTGCCGGGTCGGCGATGTCGTCGGGCACGTAGTAGTGACGCGATCGCGCGTACGCCAATGCCGTCACACCGTCCATCGACACACAGCCCGCCTGGTCGATGTTCAAGCCGACGTATGGGTCGTGCACCGGCGTCGGGAACCAGATATCGACGTGACCGATCGCGTTGACGATCTGCGGGAAGGTCGCGAAGTCGACCTGGAGGTAGTGCTGAATCGGGAAGTGAAAATCGGTTTCCAACGTCTTGGTCAACAGGCCAGCACCGCCGAGACCGTACGCCGAGTTGAGCTGACGGACACCGGAGTAGCCGGGAATGTTCACCATCAGGTCGCGCGGGAACGACACCACCAACGGAACGGGCACGGCCGGGTCGACATGTACGACCATCATCGTGTCCGAGTTCCCGTCGTTGTCGTGTCCGAACAACAAGAAGTTCGCCGGCTTCGCGGGCGTGTCCGGTGCGAGGATCCCGCCCGCGAGACGCACAACCGTCCGCTTCGTGAACTCATGTTTCGCGAACCGGCTGCCGCCCGCCACGACGACCACCAACACGCCCGCGGTGAGGACACCCACGACTGCGCATGCCACGACAAAACGTTGGAGGAACAATCGAAGCCCGAAATGTGCGCGCATCGACCGTCCAAGTTACCCACCCCATACCGGCCAGCAGCCGCACCGTCGCCGCATACGAAACTTCGGAAACGAACGACTGCCCGCCGGGTACGACGGCGACGGGGCCCGAACCCACGGGCGGCGCCGGCGGCGCTGCCGACCTGTCATGCGAGCGGGACGTGAACCCGTTTTGGCGCGTCGAGCGTGGCGACGATCGGTCAGAGCCCAGCCGTGGCCTGACTTCTGCGACCCGGACGTCGCCTGAGTTCACGTCATTCAATGAAGCCCATGGGCGTCGATCCTGTGAATGCCGAATCCTCGTCCGGACCCGTCGAGCAGTCGTTCGCGTTGGTGTCAGCGGCTTCACGGTCGGGAGGCTGCGAGGATCGGCGGGAAGAGGGACTGAGCGAGAGCTCGGTCCCCGGGCCCGGGCGCTGATCCTCGATCGCGTCTGCGGCTCGAGCCCGAGTGGATCGCCGAAGCCTTTGCGTTCGGCGTCGGCCGGCGAGCGGCGAAGACCACCATCACGGGTTCGAGATCGCCGCGCGCCGCGTGACGGTGTTCGCCCTCGACGGCCGACTGGCCGGCGGCCGGCCGTCCGCCCCGGTACCCGGACCGATGACGGTCGTCGCGCGGATCGACTTCACGACCCGCGTTCCGTTCTCCCTCGAGCTGCGCGTCACCAGCTCGACGCGCGGACGGCCGCGATGGTGTTGGATGACATGATGCGTCAGGGAAGACCGCGATCCGTTTCGAGCTCGGCGCGACACCTGACCGGACGACGGCCCAGTCCATCCTGCACCTCGGTGACGAACGCGCCGAGGACACGGTTGGCGCAACACCAAACCCGGCGACGCATGTCTCGCTCGTCGATGACGTGTCGCTGGGTGCGCTCGATCGCGTCGAGCGCCGCCCTCGCTTCGGCA
>Ga0182024_10018681_pt1 | contig 12875 bp, 13 predicted proteins | sample P32metaG_FD_120480 | JGI IMG/M metagenome (GOLD analysis project Ga0182024, IMG submission 120480) | Permafrost microbial communities from Stordalen Mire, Sweden - P3-2 metaG (Illumina Assembly) | ecosystem: Environmental > Terrestrial > Soil > Wetlands > Permafrost | place: Sweden: Stordalen...
CCGTCGTGTCGACGTCGAGCTCGTATTTCTCCAGGATCCGGGACAAAAACATGCGCGCCGACTTCGAGTCATCGACGATCAACGCGCGCTTGCCACTCATGCCCGCTCCGGATGACAAGTCCTTGAAGACCGGCCGAGTGTAGCGCAGAACATCCGCGCGCCAAGCGCCCCGGGTCACAGGCGCGAAGATTCGCGCTGTCGCCAGATTACGACGCGGAATCTGTCAATGCAGGCTGGGAGGTCTCACACCGGCGTGCGCGGATGCCGTGCGCGACCGGGGTAATCGATCGGTAAAGGTCCAAAAGTCGGCGCGCCATGGCAAGTGATGACCACTCGCGCGCGTAGCGCCTGCCGGCCTGGGAGAGACGGGCGCGCAGCTCGGCATCCTTGAGCACGCGCACCACGGCCGCAGCGAAGGGTTCAAGTTCCTCCGGGACGATCAACGCGCCGCAGCCGTCCTTGAGAATGGAACATGTGCCGAGCTTGGCCGTCGACACCACCGGCGCGCCCTGCGCCATGGCCTCAAGGAGGACGAGCCCCTGGGTCTCTGTGCGCGAGGCAAACACAAAGACGTCCGCTGCGGCGTAACAGTCAAGAAGCTCGGTGTCGCGATCGAGGTAGCCCACGAAGTGCATGTCCTGTGCGAGCCCAAGCCGGGATGCGAGTTGACGCAGAGATTCGAGCGCCGGCCCTTCGCCGGCGATGACGAAGAGCGCGTTCGGCACGCGGATGCGCACCTGCGCGAATACGTGCAGCAGAAACTCGATGTTTTTCTCGTGTGCGACGCGGCCTATATAGAGCATGAGCGGCCGATCCGCCGGCAATGCCTGTGCGGCCCGAAAGCGCGCGCCGCTGCCGGGGTCGAAGCGGTGCGCCGACAGCCCCGTGGGAATGACTTGCACTGGCGTCGTGACCCCATAGTCCAAGAGCACCGCGCGCATCGGCTCCGAGGGCGCGATGAGCGCTGCGACATCGCGGCACTGCGAGCGTGTGACCGCACGCGCCAATCCCCGCCCGAGCGCGCGGGGCAGCACCGGAACGTAGTGATGCAGATACTCTGCAAAGAAGGTGTGATAGGTCGCGACGCAGGGAATCTTCAGCCGCCGTGCGTAGCGCACGCCTGCATAGTGGGCGAGAAATGGCGTATGAATATGGACGAGGTCAAAGGGGCCGGTGAGATTATGCAGAGCGGCGGTGAGTCTGCCCCAGCGCATGCGGCGATCCTCCGGATCGCCAGGCACGCCGGCGGCGGGAACCCGCACGACCCCCGGCCCCGGTGCGGCGCTCGCGAGCCCGTAGTCGGGCGCGACCAGCATGGTTTCGACGTCGCAGGTTGCAAGGTCTTGCCGAAAGGTCCACACGGACGTCGACACGCCGTTGACGCGCGGGAAATAGACGTCGGATACAAAGAGTACGCGCACTAGACGAACGCGAGGCCGAGCTCCGCGAGACAGGCTCCGAGGATCGCACCGGCGATTACATCGGTCGGATAGTGCAGCCCCAACACCACGCGCGATGCGGCGATGAGGCCCGCGAGCGGCACGAGCACCCAGCCGACATCCGGGAAATGCATGGTCGCCTGCCAGGTGAACGACACGGCATGCAGGGTGTGCCCGGATGGAAAACTATAGCGATCAAGGGGTGCGCCGCCCTGCGAGATCCCCGCGTGCCGGATGAAGGGCCGTTCGCGAACGAACGAGCGCTTCAATACTCCGTAGAGGATGACGCCCAGCATCCCAGTCAGTGCCATCACGATCGCCGGCTTCACCGCCTGCGCGCCGTAAATCATGGGAAGGAGCAGGATGAGCACATACCAGAGAATTCCGTCGCCCAGGCGGCTGATGAGCTGAAAGGGCTTGCGGATGAGCGAGCGGGAGGCGCCGCGATTCAAACGGCGGCAGATACGGTAGTCCGCCGTATCGATCCGAGCGAGAAAGCTACTGAATGCGGTGGCTTTCATAGATGCTGCCCAAGCCCGCGCCACACAGGAGCGCGCGGCGCTTGCGTAGCAACACATTGGATGAGCTGTAAGGCGCGGACGTGACGCTAAGATGAAGATTTTATTGCGTTTTACATCACGCGCCCGGGGCCACCCTTGCGCCTCATACCGCGACGATCAGGGCATCGAAGCGTTCCTCCGGCACCGGCAGACCACGATCCTCAAGGTCCGCAAGGCAGCTTGCGATCGATTCCTTGACGCTGTCGATGGCTCTCTCGCGCGTCCTACCCTGACCGGTGCAGCCTGGAAGACTCGGACACTCGGCGACCCAGTAGCCGCCCTCGGCGCGCAGCAGCAGGACCTGCCGCAGGGAATCGGCCTGATGCCGCGCATGACCCTGGGCGCCCTCCTGCTCATCGAACCGGGTGCCGGGCGTTCTGGCTGCAATCATTCCCCGTCTCCGCGCGCATTGAATCGCAGCACGAGCATGGACGCGCAGCTTCCGCGCTGCCAACACTCGTTTCTAGGTAAAAGAGGCAATTAAGTGCCGCGGGCGCTACTCGCGCAGGCCCGTGCCGCGGGCCATGATCATGAGCAACAGGCCGAACAGAGCCGCGGCCGCCACCGCCATCAGCGCGAACGCAAGCCAGACATTGACGTCCGAGACGCCCAGGAACCCGTAACGAAAGGCATTCACCATGTGCAATATCGGATTGGCATATGACAGGCGCTGCGCCCATTCGGGCAAGAGCGACACCGAATAGAACACACCACCGAAATACGTGAGCGGCGTGAGCACGAAGGCCGGGATCCAGTTGACCTGATCAAAGTTTTTGGCAAAGACCGCATTCAGCAGGCCGCCGAGCGAGAACACGGTCGAGGTCAGGAGAAAAGCGGCGAAGATGATGAAGAGGTGATGTACGCGTAGGTTCGTAAAGATGAGCGCGACCGTCGTCACGACCACTCCGACCATGAGGCCGCGCAGGACGCCGCCTGCGACATACCCCAGCACGATGATCCAGTTGGGCAGCGGAGCCACGAGCATCTCTTCCACGTGCTTACCGAACTTGGCGCCGAAAAACGATGAGACCGCATTCGCGTACGAGCTTGTGATGACGGACATCATGATGAGGCCCGGAGCGAGGTACAGCATGTAGCTGAAGCCTCCCATCTGCCCGACGCGACGACCGATGAGGCTGCCGAAGATGACGAAATACAGCATCGCCGTGACGGCCGGCGGCACCAGAGTCTGGCCCCAGATGCGAATAATGCGTCCGTACTCGCGGATGATGATGGTCTTAAGACCAATCCAGCGAATGCGGCCCAGATCGATCGGAGCTGCGGCGCCTTCGACCATCAGGCGCGACTGCCGTGGGCGATTCCGGGCAGCGCGGCCGGCTGTGGGTGAGCTCGTCCCTCGACCAGACGCATGAAAATCTCCTCCAGACGATTCACCTTATTGCGCATGCTCACCACTTCGATCCCCAATTTCGACAGCAGGACGAAAATCTCGTTCAGGTTCTGCTCCTTCGATACTTCGATCTCGAGCGTGCGATCGTCCTGCAGAGTCGTAGGGTAGCCCTCGAGATGCGGCGCGGCCGCGAGACTCTCGCGCAGGTTCAGCACGAAGGTCTCGGTGTGCAGGCGGCGCAGGAGACTGCTCATGCGGTCGCGCTCGGCAATGAGGCCCCCGTCGATGATGGCGATGTCCCGACACAACGTCTCGGCTTCTTCCAGATAGTGGGTCGTCAGAATGATGGTCGTGCCGCCGGCGTTGATCTCGCGCAGGAAATCCCACATGGTCCGGCGCACTTCGATATCGACGCCGGCCGTGGGCTCATCCAGGATCAGGAGCCGCGGCTCGTGCACGAGAGCGCGCGCGATCATGAGGCGCCGCTTCATGCCGCCGGAGAGCGCGCGCGCGATGGTCGCGCGCTTGTCCCACAGCTGCAGGTGCTTGAGGTACTTCTGCGCGCGCTCTCACGCCACATGGCGTTCGATGCCGTAGAAACCCGCCTGGTTCACCACGATGGTTTCAGGCGTCTCGAACATGTTGAAGTTCACTTCCTGCGGAACGACTCCGATACAGGCCTTGGCCGCGTCCAACTCCTGGTCGATGTCGTGACCAAAGACGCTGACGCGCCCCGCCGTCTTGTTGACGAGCGAAGTCACGATACCGATGAGGGTGGTTTTGCCGGCGCCGTTCGGTCCCAACAGGGCGAAGAAATCCCCGGGAGCGACATCCAGATCGATGCCTTTCAGGGCTTGCACGCCGTTCTTATAGGTCTTGACCAGACCTCGTACGCAAAGCGCATTCATAACAGGGGTTGCAGCAACGACTCGCGCGGCCGCAAGCGTAACATAACGTGGCGGGCGCGCCGGTGCGCGCGTCGGGAGTGCAATCGATTGTCGCCGCTGCTAGCTGCGCGGCAAGAAGAGGCTGGTCGTCCCAGGCGCAGGCCGGATGCGGCGGCGCCAGATCTCAAACGCGTTCCAACCAGTGGAGGAGTGCTCGAGCGGCTCGCCATCCACCGCGCGAGTGCGCGGAAACTCTTCGTTTGCCGGGACGAAGACTAATGGGTAGCCGACTGCGGCGTCGAAAAGCCTTTGCATAGTATCTGGATAATGCTCGACCGCTGTTCTAGTTCCGCGCCCTGATCCCCTTTCTGGCGCATGACTATATCTTAGCTGTATTTGCATTAAACGCACGTAAAAAGTTCTGTGCGCAAACCAATTTTTTCCGGCTAGTCGGCAAAGTAGCGCGCGAGATATTTCTCGAAGCTTTCTTTGTCGCGCGCCTCAATGTTGCGCTGCTTCTCGAGCGACTCGCGCGCCTCAGCGGCGAACTCCGCCTGGCGTTCCTGATTGGGGGGATAGAGCTCCAGAAAGTAATCCTTGTGCATCATCGACATCCGCAGCGCGAGCTCAAAAAAGGATTCATTGGTGTCGGCAAGCTCCTTCATGAGACGCGCCGAAGGAGTGAGTGCGACGTTGTCGATCTTGCCCGCCTGAGCCGCCAAAGCCTGCGCGTACGGCCGTGCCGCATCGCCGCGATCCAGAATCTCGCAGATGCCCGTGAGCGAATCGATGAGCTCGTGCGCCCAGACGCGCAGGGGCACGGATTTCCCGTCGCGCGACAGCATGAGACCGGGCTCGCGGCCGCGCCGCGCCACTGTCAAATGGTTCTGATCGAGCGCCGCCTGCTCGTCGTCCGCGATGAGCGGGCTCTCCTTGAGCAGGCACAAGGCCAGCAGCGCCTCGAGAAAGCGCAGCTTGTTCTGATTGACGCCGACGGGATCGAAGGCGCCTACGTCAAGGGCACGCACCTCGACATATTCCACTCCGGCACGCTGCAGCGCCTTGGTGGAACGCTCGCCTGAGTTCGCCACCCGCTTGGGCCGGATGAAGCTGTAGTACTCATTCTCGATCTGCAGAATATTGGCGTTCAGCTGCTGATACTCGCCGTTTAACTTAACGCCCAGCGCCTCATAGGCGGGGTGCGGTGTCGTGATGGCCCGGGTGAGATCACGCACGTACTCCTCGAGGCTGTTGACCGACACGGCTAATCCCGACTGATTGCGGTTGCGATAACCGATATCGCTCATGCGCAGGCTCGTGGCGTACGGCTCATAAAACGTCCCGGGCGTGAGCTGCGGCAGCTGTACCTCGCGGCCGCGCATGAAGGACTTGCAGACGACCGGGGATACGCCGAAGAGATACAACACGATCCACCCCAGGCGCCGGTAATTGCGCAACAGCTCGAAATAGCTCGTGGAGATGAAATGCGTATCGAACTTGTGCGAGCCGCGCACCGCGGCGTAGGCCTCCCAGAACCCCTGCGGAAAGGAATAGTTGAAATGCACGCCGGAGATCGCCTGCATGACGCGGCCGTAGCGCAGGCCGAGCCCGTGGCGATACACGGTCTTCATGCGCGCGATGTTCGAGGAGCCGTATTGCGCGATGGGGATGCTGGCATCGCCCTCGAGAGCGCAGGGCATGCTGGTCGCCCATAGGAGTTCGTCGCCCAGGTGGCGGTAGACGAACTGATGCAGGTCAAGGAGGTACTGCAAGAGCTCCCAGCTCGCCGCGAAAGGCGGCGTCACCAGCTCGATCAGCGCCTCGGAGTAGTCCGTCGTGATGTGCTCGTTGGTGAGCGCCGAGCCGAGCGCGCGCGGGTGCGGGGTCTTAGTGATGTGCCCGGCGCGGGTGACGCGCAGCGACTCCTTTTCCACTCCCTTGCGGCCGCCCTGCAGAATCTGGGGCTGGCCGCAGTTGATGAGAGCAGAGAGTCGTCGTTCGAATTCACGGTCTACGCCGGATTGGGACATGACAGTCTCGTCCTAAGGTTCGCGGCATCTTGACGCCTCCGCGGGCGCGCGCGCAAATCGGCCCGGCGCAAGCGCGGGCACGTTTGCCGCAAGCTAGGGTGCCTCACAGTCCGTCCGCAACCCCTGCAGGAGCTCTGGCAGATCGCGCTTTAAGCTGGAGAGCGCCAGCCATCTGGGCACAAAGAATCGGGGCACGACCTGCGCGCGGTAGGTCACGACCGTGGCCGCGCCGTCGCGGCGTGGCACGAGCTCCCAGACACCTTCGTTGACGTCAAAGTCGCCGCGCACCGCCGAGAAGCGCACGCGCTCGAAGGGCTCGTAGTCGGCGCGGAATACATATGACACGCGCGGCATGAACCACTGGTAGCTCACCTCGTGCAGGATGATCTGCCAGGAGCCATCGGGCGCCGTCTCGAGCACGGAGCAGCGGGTGAGGTGCGGCACGAACTTGAGCGCCTGTGCGCAGTCGGTCATGGTGCGAAAGACGCGTTCGGCGGGGACATCGATCTCGATGGCGGCGCGAAAATTGCCGGCACTGCGCCCGTGGTTGGGATCGCTTGGCAGCAGCACTTCGCGTTGATCAAGGAGCGAGAGATCCTCGGCGGACAACGTCCAATCCTGGGCTCTTGCGCCGCTGCATGAGAGCAGCGCGCAAATCAGCAGGAATGGCCGGCAAGCGCTTGCCAGCCGAGATGTCGCGCGGCACATGGGAGACTCCGAGCAGGTATGTCCCAGTGTTTGAGCGCCGGGTTCATTGCCACGCTGGGGCGATGAAGCTAGCGTAACCTGTATGAGCCCAAATCATCTTATCCGACTCATCTGCGCTGCCGACGACGCGGCGGTCGCGGCCATCATTCGCAGCGTCGTGCCGGAGTTCACGGCACACACGGCCGGCTCCACGCTGGAAGACTCCGAAGTCCCCGCCATGTCACGGGCCTACCGCGCACCGCGCTCGGCCTACTTCGTCGTCGAGGCTGCAGGGGAGGTGGTGGGCGGCGCGGGAGTCGGCCCGCTGGCAGGCGGCCCGTTCGAGGTATGCGAGCTGCGCAAGATGTATTTTCTGAGCGCGGCGCGCGGTCACGGCGTGGGTGCCCTTCTTCTGCGGCATTGCATGCGCGTCGCGCGGGGTTTTGGCTATCAAATCTGCTATCTCGAAACCCTGAGCGGCATGGACGCGGCCCGCCATCTATACGCACGGGCGGGCTTTCGGCCCCTACAGAAGCCGCTCGGTGCGACCGGGCATTTCATCTGCGACCGCTGGTTCGCGCTTGAGCTGTAAGGGGCGCGGAACGTCTGCCGTCCATGAGGCGCGGCAAATCGCTTAGAATCTCTGCGCCCGCGCACTAAAATGCGCGCGCAGGAGAGGAATTCATGCTGGTCGGCTCTGCAGTCAGGCGCGTCGCCATCCTGGGCGGAACCCGCATTCCGTTTGCCCGTGCCAACGGCGCGTACGCGCGAGTCGGCAATCAGGACATGCTCACTGCAGCCTTTCGCTGCGCGGTCGAGCGCTTCGGGCTTGCCGGACAGCGCCTCGGCGACGTGATCGCCGGTGCGGTGATGAAGCATTCGAAGGACTACAACCTGGTCCGCGAATGCGTGCTCTCGAGCGGACTTGATCCGCATACCCCGGGACTTGACGTGCAACGCGCCTGCGGTACGAGCCTCGAAGCGGCAATCCTCCTGGGTAACAAGATTGCCCTTGGCCAGATCGACGCCGGGCTTGCGGGTGGGGTCGATTCGGTCAGCGACCCGCCGATCGTGTATCCGCGCTCGTATCAGCAGTTGCTGCTGGCGAGCTATCGCGGCCGCACTTTCGGCCAGCGGCTCGCGCCCTGGTTGTCGCTGCGCCCCAGGCACTTCAAGCCAATACTTCCCGGGGTCGTCGAGCCGCGCACCGGTCTATCGATGGGCCAAAGCACCGAACTCATGGTGAAGACCTGGAACATCACCCGCGCGGCCCAGGACGAACTCGCACTCGAGAGCCACCGGCACGCCGCAGCGGCATGGAGTGCCGGCTTCTTCGACGACCTCGTCATCGAGTACGAGGGCCTCAAGACCGACAACAATATCCGTGCCGACACCTCGCTTGAGAAACTGGCGAAGCTGCGTCCCACGTTTGATCTCACCGGTAGCGGCAGTCTAACCGCGGGCAACAGCACCCCGCTCACCGACGGCGCGGCGGCGGTGCTGCTCGCCTCGGAGGAGTGGGCGGCGGCGCGCAAGCTGCCGGTGCTCGCCTATCTGCGCTACGGCAAAACATGGGCGGTGGATTTCGCAACCGGCAAGGAGGGCCTGCTGATGGCACCGGCCTACGCCGTCGCGGCAATGCTGCGCGATGCGGGTCTAGCCCTGCAAGATTTCGACTACTACGAAATCCATGAGGCGTTCGCTGCGCAAGTGCTGTGCACGCTCGCCGCGTGGGAGTCACCCGAGTACTGCCGTGATGTCCTCGGCGAGAAAAAGGCCCTGGGCGCCGTCGACCGTTCGCGGCTCAACGTCAAAGGCGGAAGCATTGCGGTCGGACATCCTTTTGCCGCCACCGGCGCCCGCATCGTCGCAACCCTCGCGAAGATGCTCGCAAATGACGCCAACGCTAAACGCGGCCTCATTTCGGTATGCACTGCCGGCGGCATGGGAGTGACCGCGATCCTGGAACGCTGACGGACTCGCGCAGTGGCTGCCTGTTGCAATGATGGACTGCCGCGATGCTCGGCGCTGGGTGCCGACAGCCGCTGCGCGCCACTTTCGTGCCAGCCCGTAATGCCGGGGTTTCTCCGCTCCGTCGGACAGCGCGGCCGTGGATGAGCGTCGCGGGAGGTTCTCATGAGCGATGACGGCCAGTGGCGTGACAAATACCGGGACGCTTTGAGTCGCCTGTCTGCGGAGGAGGCACGCCGCAGTCGCCTGCAAAGCGTGTTGCGGCTCCTGATCGGGAGGCTATGTCTTGCGGGTCAGGGTCGCGATGCGCGCCTTGATGCCGAATTGCTGAAAGTGGCCGACACGGTGCGCAAAGGCATCGATCCGAAGGGTCTCGAGGAACTGCTCGACCCGTTGTCGCAGGCGGTGACTATTCTCGACCTGCAGCCTGCGAACCCGGCCGCTGCACCCGAGCCGCCACCGGCGAGCGGCAGCGAAGCAGAGAGCACTATGTCGCTCCTTGATCAGCTGGCGCTCCTGCCGGAACTGCGGCCGATGATCGCGCAGCTGCGCGCCGATGCTCCAAGCGCCCTCGCCGGCGCGGATCTTGTGCGCCTGCTCGAGCGCGTTACGCGTCTTGCGAGCGAGCAACGCGCCGCCGCGCAGCGCGAAAAGCTCGAACTGGAGCACCTCCTGCAGCAGATGACCTCGCGCCTCGATGAGATCGCCGCGCACCTGGCTGGCGAAGTGGAAGAACAGAACGCTGCGCAGGACGACACCGAAAAACTCAATCTGCTCGTGAGCGGTGAAGTCGAGGAGCTCAAGACCAATGTCATGCGCGCCGTGGATCTGCCCGCGATGCGCGATCAGGTGACCCTGCGGCTTGACGCCATCAATGGACACCTGCATGAATTTCGCGGCCGCGAGGAGTCGCGCATCAAGACCTATCGTGAGCGCGTCGGTCGCAGGCGCTCGCGCATCCGCGAACTCGAGCGCGAAAGCCACAGCCTGCATATCAGCCTGCAGGAAGAACAGCGGCTCGCGATGATCGACGCGCTCACCGGCATCCCGAATCGCGCCGCCTACGATGACCGCATCGAACAGGAATTCAGGCGCTGGAAGCGCTTCGGGCGCACGATCAGCATCCTCGCCTGGGATATTGACCGCTTCAAGGGCATCAATGACTCCTACGGCCATAAAGCCGGCGACCGGGTGCTGCGCGTCTTCGGTCAGCAGCTCGCGAAGCACGTGCGCGAGACGGACTTTGTGGCGCGTTATGGCGGCGAGGAATTTGTCATGCTGCTCGTCGGCTCCTCGCCCGCCGAAGCGCACACCGTGGCGGACAAGATTCGCATCGAAATCGCGCAGCTTGGATTCCACTTTCACGACAAGCCGGTGACCGTCACGGCGTCCTGTGGAATCACCAACTTCATCGCCGAAGACACGCCCGATGCCGCCTTTGACCGTGCGGACCGGGCGCTGTACCAGGCCAAGGAAGCCGGCCGCAACCGCTGCGTAGTCGGCTGATAGGTCGCACGATCGGCGTACGCCCGGTCGCGCTTGCCATTGGTTTCATCTGAAACTAAATTGCCCGCACGAACCTCAGCGAGGCCACGACCATGAAGCGCTACATCACCTATCCCCGCGTAGCTGGAGTGGCCTCGCGTCAGGCGCACGCGGACCTGCCGCCGGGAACCTTCGAACGCGAAATGAGCAAGGACGGCTTTTTCGGTCCGGCGGCGCACCTCTACCATCGCCATCCGCCGACCGGATGGGTCGAGTTCGCAGGGCCGTTGCGGCCGCATGCGTTCGATCTTGTGGCCCTGCCCGCACAGCCAGCGCCTGCGCCGTGGGAGGCCGCCGAGATCGTCGCCAACGCGGCCCTGCGATTGCGCTTCTGGAAGAGCGCCGCCGGCCGCATGGATCACTTGGTCCGCAACGGCGACGGCGACGAGATCCTCTTCATTCACAGCGGCGCGGGGGAGCTGTTCTGCGATTTCGGTCACTTGAGCTTTACAACGGGCGACTACATTCTCTTGCCTTGCGGCACCATGTGGCGCATCGAGTCGCGACAGCCGCTCGCCGCATTGCTGATCGAGGCGACGCAGGGCAGCTATCGTCTGCCCGAGAAGGGCCTTGTCGGCCCGCATGCGCTCTTCGATGCCGCAATGCTCGATGTGCCGCAGCTCGATGAGCAGTTCCTTGCGCAACAGAGCGATACCGAACGCTGGCAGGTGCGTGTCAAGCGCCGCGCGGCGATCTCCACGATCACCTATCCATTCAACCCGCTCGACGTCGTCGGCTGGCACGGTGATCTCATGGTCGCGCGCATCAACGTGCGCGACATTCGGCCCTTAATGAGCCATCGCTACCATTTGCCGCCCTCCGCTCACACGACCTTCGTGGCTGACCGCTTCGTCATATGCACCTTCGTGCCGCGGCCCTTCGAGTCCGATCCCGACGCCATCAAGGTCCCGTTCTTCCACAACAACGATGACTACGACGAGCTGATTTTCTATCACGCCGGTAATTTTTTCTCGCGCGACAACATTCATCCGGGAATGGTGACGCTGCACCCGTGCGGCTTCACGCATGGCCCGCATCCCAAGGCGCTCGCCAACGTGCTGCAGCAGCCGAAGAGCGCCACCGACGAAGTGGCGGTGATGATCGACGCGCGCGACCCTCTCGAGATCGGCGCGGCAGCCAGCACGGTCGAATGGTCGGCCTATGTGGATAGTTGGCGCACCGACAAATGAAGCTTGCAAGCCTGCGCGGCATTGAGCGCGACGGCGAACTCGTCATCGTCGATCGCGCGCTCGCGCGCTATAGAGCAGTCCCGGATATCGCACCGACGCTGCAGGCCGCGCTCGACCGATGGAATGAAGTTGAGCCGCGTCTGCGTGCCGCAGCGGCGCAGCTTGAGTCGGCAGATTCTGCCGCGGTGCGACGCTTCGACCCGCGTGCGTGCGCGGCGCCGCTGCCGCGCGCCTATCAGTGGCTCGACGGCAGCGCCTATCTGCATCATGTGGAGCTCGTGCGCAAGGCCCGCGGCGCTCAAATGCCCGCCTCATTTCTCACTGACCCCCTCATGTATCAGGGCGGATCGGACGTGCTGCTGGGCGCATACGACGACGCAGCCTTCGTCAGCGAGGAGCACGGCATCGACCTTGAGGCCGAGGTCGCGGTCGTGACCGACGACGTGCCACTCGGCACCACGGCGCAGGCGAGCGCCGCGCACGTGAAGCTTATCGTGCTCGTCAATGACTGGAGCCTGCGCAACCTCATCCCGGCAGAGCTTGCCAAAGGCTTCGGCTTCCTGCAGTCGAAGCCCGCCACCGCTTTCTCGGCGGTGGCGGTGACCCCCGATGAGCTCGCGGGCGCCTGGCGCGACGGCCGGCTGCACCTGCCGCTGGTGAGCCAGATCAATGGCGAGATGCTGGGTCGTCCGGATGCCGGTCTCGACATGAGCTTCAGCTTTTACGAGCTTCTCGCCCACGCCGCACGCACGCGCAGACTCGGCGCCGGAACGATCCTCGGATCAGGCACCGTAGCCAACCGCGATCCGAGTCGGGGCTCGTCGTGCCTGGCTGAGAGACGCACGCTTGAGGTGCTAGAGTATGGTTCTGCCCGCACGCCCTTTCTCAAGTTCGGCGATCGCGTCCGCATCGAAATGCTTGCCGAGAGCGGCGCCAGCATCTTCGGCGCCCTCGATCAGCAGGTGGTGCGCTTCCGGGCAGACCCCTAGGTAAAGAAGAAACAAGAATGTTTCGACCCACCCGTGAATTGCGCAGCGGAAGTGGAGCAAGAACCCGAGTGAAGAGTGATAATGCTCTCATGCCGCTCTCGTTGATGCGTACTCTTCGCTTGAAGGTTCGTTCGGAAGCCTATGTGTGGCTCAATGCCGCAGCAATAGAAGTGAATAACGTCTTCAACTACTGCAATGAGACGAGCTACAAAGCCGCCACCCGCAC
>Ga0182024_10018682_pt1 | contig 12874 bp, 7 predicted proteins | sample P32metaG_FD_120480 | JGI IMG/M metagenome (GOLD analysis project Ga0182024, IMG submission 120480) | Permafrost microbial communities from Stordalen Mire, Sweden - P3-2 metaG (Illumina Assembly) | ecosystem: Environmental > Terrestrial > Soil > Wetlands > Permafrost | place: Sweden: Stordalen...
ACCTGACCGTCGCGGCGGGCGAGTTCGTCGCGCTGATGGGGCCCTCAGGCTGCGGCAAGTCGACGCTGCTGAACCTGGTAGCCGGGCTGGAACTGCCCGACGAGGGCACGATCACGGTCGCCGACGAGGAGGTGACCGGGCGCGGTGAGGATGACCTGGCCCGGCTGCGCCGCAAGCACATCGGCATCATCTTCCAGTTCTTCAACCTGCTGGAGGGGATGACGGTGCTGGAGAACGTGGCGCTGCCGGCAGTGATCGCCGGCCGCAAGCGGCGGATGGCCGAGACGAGGGCCCGCGACCTGCTCGACCTGCTCGGCATCGGCGACAAGGCAGCCGCGGCTCCCGGCGTGCTGTCCGGCGGCCAGCGGCAGCGGCTGGCGATCGCGAGGGCGCTGGCGAATGAGCCGACCCTGCTGCTCGCCGACGAGCCCACCGGGGCGCTCGACTCCGACGGCGGTCATGAGGTCATCGAGCTGCTGAGCCGGCTGCATGCCGGCGGGCAGACCATCGTCCTCGTCACCCACGACGCCCAGGTAGCCGCAGCCGCCCAGCGCATCGTGCGCATGCTCGACGGGCGCATCGCGCCGGCGTCGGCAGGAGGCGAGCCGGGGCGCGACGAAAATGTCCCGGCCACGGCCCGGTGATCGTAAACCGGCCTGCCATGCAAGTCCTGGCGTACCAGTTCCGGGCCACCTTCCGCCGCCGGTGGGGCGGCTACCTGACCCTCGCCGTGCTGATCGGCCTGCTGGGCGGCGTCGCGACGGCATCGCTGGTGGCCGCCCGCCGCACCGACTCGTCGTACCCGAAGTTTCTCGCTGGCACCAATCCCTCCGACCTGATCATCCAGCCGAACGGGGGCTGCTGCACCTATCAGGACGCTGTCCATTTCGTCGCGCAGATCGGCCGGCTCCCGCACGTGAAGCAGATGGAGACTGCCACATCGGTCCAGGCCGCAACCATCACACCGCACGGCGGGATCGGTACCGTGCTCCAGTCCCAGGTGCAGCTCATCTCCAGCCCCGACGGGATGTTCTCCGACCAGGACCGGGTCACGATCACGGCGGGCAGGGCCGTCAACCCGGCACACCCGGACGAGGTCGTGGCCAGCACGCGGGCTGCCGCCGAGCTGGGCCTGCACGTGGGGTCGAGCCTCCAGGTCGGAGTCTGGTCGGGTGGCCAGAAAAAGATCACCCCGTTCTACCGGAAACTCGACCTGACCGTAGTCGGGATTGGCGTGTTCAACACCCAGGTCCTGCAAGACGACATCGACTCCGGCCGGACCGGCTTCCTGCTCGGTGCGCCTGCCCTGGCCAGGGAATTCGGCTACTGCTGCACTTCGGACGCTTACATCGGCCTGCAGCTGACCGGCGGAAGCGGCGAGGACACGACCGTCGCGCGGGAATACGAGGAGCTAGAGAACACCAGCCCCTTCTACGCGAAAGCCGGCAGTCAGATCCTCCAGGTCCTGCAGGTTTACAACACCTCGGACATCGAGGCGGAAGCACAGCAGGCGATCCGCCCGGAGGCCATCGCCCTGGGCGTGTTCGGGGTAATCGCCGGGCTCGCGGCGCTGCTGATCGGAGTCCAGTCGATCTCCCGGCAGCTGCAGGCCGGTTCCGGCGACACCGAGATCCTGCGCGGGCTGGGCGCGAGCCCGGCGGCGACCACGGCCGACGGACTGCCCGGGATCCTCGGCGCCATCGCCGCCGGGTCGCTGCTGGCGGTAGCGGTGGCCGTCGGCCTGTCGCCGCTGACCTTGTTCGGCCCGGTCCGGGTCGCCGAGCCCTCGGCCGGGATTTACCTGGACCCGGCGGTGCTGGGGCTGGGCGCGCTCTTCCTGATCGTGGTGCTGGGCGCGGTGGCCGCCGTCACCGGCTACCGCCTGGCGCCGCACCGCGCGGCTGCCCGCGGGGCGGCGGCGGGCCTCGGGTCGGGCGCGGTCCGGGCAGCGCTGGCCGCCGGGCTGCCGGTGCCCGTGGTGGCAGGTGCGCGGTTCGCCCTGGAGCCGGGACGCGGGCGCACCGCGGTGCCGGTGCGCTCGGTCATCACCGGGGCGGTACTGGCCATCGGCGTCGTCATGGCCACGCTCACGTTCGGCGCCAGCCTCAGTGCGCTGGTGTCGCACCCGGCCCTTTACGGCTGGAACTTCGACTACGCGCTGTATTCGACCGACGGGTGGGGCCCGTTCCCCCCGCAGGTTACCCAGCTGCTGGACCATGACCGCTCGGTCCAGGCCGCCACCGGCGTGTACTTCCTGACGGTACAGATTGACCGCCCGCAACAGACGGTCCCCGCCATACTGTCCCCGGTTCGCCCGGCAGTGGGCCCACGGATCCTGCGCGGCCACGGGCTCGACTCCCCCGGCCAGATCGTGCTCGGCCCGGCCACGCTGGCCCTGCTGCACAAGCGGATCGGCGAGACCGTGCGGATCTACCTGGGCAACGTCATCCGCGGCACCAAGCTGCTGATCGTCGGCACGGCCGCCCTGCCGACGATCGGCGACACCCTCGGCTTGCACGCCTCGCTAGGCACCGGAGCACTCTTCGCCACGACGGTCGTGCCTGCGTCAGTGTTCACCCGCGAGTACGGCCCGGAAAACGGCCCCAACTCCATCTTCGTCCGGCTGCGCCCCGCCACCAGCCAGACGTCCGGCCTGCGGTCGCTGCAGAAGATCGCAGGAGAGTACAACCGCCTCGCGCACTCGCCGCAGATCATCGCGCACCAGGGCCCGTCGGCGCTGCAGATTCAGGCCAGCGTGCTGCCGGCTCAGCGTCCGGCGGAGATCGTGAATTACCGGTCGATGGGCACGCTGCCCGCGATCCTGTCCGGCGGGCTCGCCGCCGGTGCGGTCGCCGCGCTCGGGCTCACGCTGGTCACCTCGGTGCGCCGTCGCCGCCGTGACTTCGCGCTGCTGAAAACGCTCGGCTTCACCCGCCGCCAGCTCGCGGCCGCCATCGCCTGGCAGTCGACCGTCATCATCGTCATCGGCCTGATCGTCGGCGTTCCGCTGGGAATCGCGGCCGGGCGCTGGCTCTGGCTGCTGTTCGCCGGCGAGCTGTCCGCCGTGCCCGACCCGGTCATCCCGGTCGTCTCGATCGCCCTGGCCGCGCTGGCCGCCGTGATCCTGGCCAACCTGGTCGCCGCCGTCCCAGGCCGGTCCGCCGCCCGGACCCGGGCCGCGCTGGTGCTGAGGTCGGAGTGACGCCGATGCGCATCAGGGAGCAGTCATGAACGGGCCGGTGCTGCGGATGGCGTGGTACCGGTTCCGGGCCACCTTCCGCCGCCGCTGGACCGGCTACCTCACCCTGGCCCTGCTCATCGGCCTGGTCGGCGGGATAGCGATGGGGTCAGTGGTGGCCGCCCGCCGCACCTATGCCTCCTATCCCAAATTCCTGGCCAGCACCAACCCCTCGGATCTCGTCGTCCAGCCGTTCACCAAGACGAATTACTCGCCCGGCTTCGTCCGCCAGCTGAGCGGGCTGCCGCACGTGCGGGCGGCCGCGGTCGCGGTGCCCTTCACCGCGGTTACCCTCACGCCGGCTGGGAAGCTCGGCACCGTCCTGCTCGCGCATGTGCAGCTCGCCGCCACCCTGGCCAGCCCCGGCGGCCTTTACTCCGACCAGGACCGGGTGACGATCGTGCGCGGGCGCCGGGCCAATCCGGCGCGACCGGACGAGGTGGTGGCCAGCCCGGATGCCGCCGCCCTGCTCCACCTTCAGGTCGGGTCGCAGCTGCGGGTAGGGCTGATCGACAGTTCCCAGCAGGGCGCCGGCATCCCCGCCAGCCGGCGGGTGAACCTTACGGTCGTCGGAATCGGGGTGTTCAACACCCAGGTACTCCAGGACGGTATTGACTCCGGCCGGACCGGCTTCCTGCTCGGCACGCCCGCGCTGGCCCGGAAGTTCGCCTCCTGCTGTGCCAGCGGCATGAACGTCGGCCTGCGCCTGGACGGCGGCAGCCGGTACGACACGACCGTCGGCAAGGAGTACGAGCGGCTGGTGGCCACCAGCTCCTACATCAACCGCGACTCATCCGAGCTCTACGTCTACATCACCGCCGCCATCGAGGCCGAGGCCCAGCGGGCGATCCGCCCGGAGGCCATCGCCCTCGCGGTGTTCGGGCTGATCGCCGGGCTCGCCGCGCTGATCATCGCGACGCAGTCCCTGTCCCGGCAGATCCGGGCCGGCGCCGATGACACCGGGGTACTGCGGGCACTCGGCGCCGGGCCGGCCGCGATCATGGCCGACGGGCTGCCCGGCAGCCTGGCGGCGATCACGCTCGGGTCGCTGCTTGCCGTTGGCACCGCCATCGGCCTGTCACCGTTTTCGCTGTTCGGACCGGTACGCGAGGTAGAGCCCAGACGCGGGATCTACCTCGACCCGGCCGTACTCGGCCTCGGCGCGGCGGGGCTAGTCCTCGTCCTCGGCAGCGTGGCAGCCGTGATCGCCTACCGGCAGGCCCCGCACCGGGCGGCCGCCCGCGAGCGGTCCGGTGAGCGGCGGCCAGCCGCGGTCCGGGCGGCGCTCACCGCCCGGCTGCCGGCCCCCGGGGTGGAGGGCATGCGGCTAGCCCTGGAGCCCGGCCGCGGGCGCACCTCGGTGCCGACCCGCTCGGTCATCGCCGGCGCGGTGCTGGCCATGACCGTGGTCACCGCGACGCTCACCTTCGGTGCCAGCCTGACCACCCTGGTCTCGCATCCGGCACTGTACGGGTGGAACTTCAGCTACGCCTTCTACGCGGTCCAGGGCTGGGGCAGCGTGCCCGTCAAGTGGGCCGGCCCGCTGCTGGCCCGCGACCAGGCGGTGGCCGCCACCACCGGGGTGACGTTCGTGACGGTCCAGGTCAACGGCCAGACGGTCCCGGCCATCGTCGCCCCCACCCGCCCGGCGGTGGCCCCGCACATCCTGTCCGGCCATGGGCTCGACGGCAGCCACCAGGTCGTGCTGGGCCCGGCCACCCTCGCTCAGCTGCATCAGCGGGTCGGCGATACCGTCGCGCTGGCCAGCGGAAGCTTCCATGTCCGGCTGCGGATCGCGGGCACGGCCACCATGCCGGCCATCGGCGGCGTGCTGAGCGTCCATTCCTCGATGAGCACCGGGGCGCTCTTCTCCACGGCGGTTCTCCCGGGAAGTGGCTCCGGTCCGTTCGGTCCCCTGCTGTCCGGTCCGAACGCCATCCTGGTGCGGCTGCGGCCCGGCGTTAGCCAGGCGGCCGGCCTCGGGTCGCTGCAGGCGATCAGCCGGCAGATCACGCGGACGCTGAACTCGCCGCGGGTGGTGGCCGCCAGCGGCGGTACCTCGTTTGCGGACACCGTGGACCTACTGCCGGCCCAGCGGCCGGCCGAGATCGTGAACTACCGGTCGATGGGCGCGATGCCCGTCATCCTGGCGGCCGGGCTGGCCGCTGGTGCGGTTGCTGCCCTCGGCCTCACGCTGGTCGCGTCCGTCCGCCGCCGCCGCCGCGACTTCGCGCTGCTGAAAACGCTGGGCTTCACCCGCCGCCAGATAGCGGCTGCCGTGGCCTGGCAGTCGACGGTCATCGCCATCGCCGGCCTGCTGATCGGCGTGCCGGCCGGTATCGCAGCGGGCCGCTGGCTCTGGCTGCTGTTCGCCGGCGAGCTGTCCGCCGTCCCCGACCCCGTTATCCCGGCCGTCTCAATCGCGCTGGCCGCCGCGGCCGCCCTGATCCTGGCCAATCTTGTCGCGGCTTTCCCCGGCCGGGCTGCCGCCCGCACTAGTGCCGCGCTCGCGCTGAGGTCGGAGTGACGCCGATGCACATCAGGGAGCCGGCATGACCGGGCAGATGCTGCGGGTGGCGTGGTACCGGTTCCGGGCCACCTTGCGCCGCCGGTGGAGCGGCTACGTCGCGCTGGCGGTGCTGACCGGCCTGGTCGGCGGGGTGGCCCTGGCCTCGGTGACAGCGGCCCGCCGCACCGACTCCTCCTACCCTGACTTCCTGGCCGGCACGAATCCCTCCGACCTCATCGTGCAGCCGACCACGCTGCCGCCCTATGCGCCGGCTTTCCTCGATGATCAGCTTGCCGGGCTGAAGCATGTCAGGAACGTCGAGGCCACCGAGGGATTCACTGCAGCCACCCTCACGCGCCGCGGCGGGATCGCCACGTTCCTGATCACGCAAGTGGAGCTCGTCGCCAGCCTGGACGGCCTCTACTCCGATCAGGACCGCCTGACGATCGTCCGGGGCCACCGGGCCAATCCGGCCCGCGCGGACCAGGTAGTCGCGACCACCCAGGCTGCGTCGGTGCTCGGCCTGCAGGTGGGATCGCACCTCTCGGTTGGCGTGCTGCCCAACGCGGCGAGAACGCACTCCGACTTCCGCAAGCTCAAGCTGACCGTGGTCGGGCTCGGCGTGCTCAACACCCAGGTCGTCCAGGACGACATTGACCGCGACCGGACCGGCTTCCTGATCGGAACGCCCGCCCTGGCCCGGATGATCGTGCCCTGCTGCGCCGCCTACGAGTACGTGGGGCTGCAGCTGGCCGGCGGCAGCAGCGACGACGCCGCGGTCGAGCAGGAGTACGACGATCTGCTCAGCACCAGCCGCTACACCGAGTCGGGCCGAGGTTCCGGCTCCACGCTCCAGGTTTACGTCACCTCCGCGATCGAGGCGCAGGCGCAGCGGGCGATCCGCCCGGAAGTCATCGCCCTCGGCGTGTTCGGGCTCATCGCCGGGCTTGCCGCGCTGCTCATCGGCGCGCAGTCGATCTCCCGGCAGCTGCGGGCGGGCGCCGAGGACACCGCGGTGCTGCGGGCGCTCGGTGCCGGCCCGGCAGCCACCGCCGCCGACGGCCTGCCTGGCATCCTCGGCGCCGTGCTCGCTGGATCGCTGCTGGCGGCGGTCGTTGCCGTCGGGCTGTCCCCGCTGACCTTGTTCGGGCCGACGCACGCCGTCGAGCCGCTGTCGGGGATCTACCTGGACTGGACCGTGCTCGGGCTGGGCGCGCTCGCGCTGGCCATGGTTCTCGGCGGGGTGGCCGGGGTGACCGGCTTCCGGCAGGCGCCGCACCGCGCCGTCACCCGGATATCGGCGGGCCGGGTTCCTGGCGCGGTGCGGGCGGGCCTGGCCGCCGGGCTGCCGGTCCCGGCCGTCGCCGGGCTGCGGTTCGCCCTGGAGCCGGGCCGGGGGCGCACGGCGGTGCCGGTGCGCTCGGTCATCGCCGCCTCGGTACTGGCGGTGCTCGTCGTCATGGCGACGCTGACCTTCGGGGCCAGCCTCAGCACCCTCATCTCGCATCCGGCCCTGTACGGGTGGAACTTCAGCTATGCGCTGTACTCGACCGACGGCTACGGGGCGTTCTCGCCGAAATTCATCGGGCCCCAGTTGCGCGGCGACCGGATGGTGGCCGCTACCACCGGGGTCTACTTCGCCACCGCCCAGGTCGGCGGCCAGACGGTCCCGGTCATCAGCGCGCCGGCCAATGCCGCCGTGGCCCCGCCGGTCCTGCACGGTCACGGACTGCAGGGTCCCGGCCAGATCGTGCTCGGCCCCGCTACCCTGGCCCAGCTGCACAAGCATATCGGCGAGTACGTCCGGGTATCGGAGGGACGGATCGTGGCCTCGCGCTCGCTGCGGATCGTCGGCACGGCCGCGCTGCCGGCCATCGGCACGGTCCTTGGCGTGCACGCATCCATGGGCACCGGCGCACTGATCGACACCTCAGTGGTCAACACGGCGACGCTCACCGCGGGCTTCGGCTCCCTGGCCGGGCCGAACGCCATCCTCATCCGGATGCGACCAGGCATCAGCCAGTCCGCCGGGATGCGGTCGCTGCAGAAAATCGTCGATGCCTACCGCCAGCTCCTGCGCTCGCCGAAGACCCTCGCCGCGAGCCACGGCTTCTCGCAGATAGTTACCGTGAATCTGCTCGCTCCGCAGCGCCCGGCGGAGATCGTGAACTACAAGTCGATGGGCGCGATGCCGGAGGTGCTGGCCGGCGGGCTGGCGGCCGGCGCGGTGGCCGCGCTCGGGCTCACGCTGAATGCCTCGATCCGGCGCAGGCGGCGTGACTTCGCCCTGCTGAAGACCATCGGGTTCACCCGGTCACAGCTCGCCGCCGCTGTCGCCTGGCAGGCAACCGTGACCGCCGCGATCGGGCTGGTGATCGGGGTTCCGCTGGGCATCGCGGCCGGCCGCTGGCTCTGGCTGGCGTTCGCCGGCGAACTGGCCGCCGTCCCCGACCCGGTCATCCCGGCCGTCTCGATCACCCTGGCCGCCGTGGCCGCCCTTATCCTGGCCAACCTTGTCGCCGCCATCCCCGGCCAGCGGGCCGCGCGAACGCCGACAGCTACCGTGCTGCGAGCGGAGTGATGATGAACACTGCCCTTGAGAACCGCCCCATCGTGGTGCCGCCACGGGGCGGCAGTGCCGCGCGGCGCGTCGTGGCCGGAATGCTGCTGCCGGCCATCACCGCCGCGATCGCGGTGATCGGGCTGCGGGCAGGCGCCCATGCCGCCCTCCCTGCCCTGCAGGCCGTCGCCTTCGGGCTCGTCGGTGTCGGTGCGTTGTCGGCCGTCGTTCTCGGCCGGGCGCCGGAGCGGGGACCCCAGTGGCAGGTGACGCTCGGCCCGCTCGCCGCCGCGATCGCGCTGACTGCGTCGCGGATCGGCGACGAGACGCCACCCGGGCGGCATCAGGCTGCCCGTGCCGTTGCCACGCTGGCCGTGCCGTTCCTCATCGCCATCTGGGTCCATCTGCTGCTCGCCCTGCCCGATGGCCAGCTCGCCGGACGGGGCAGGCGGGCGGGCGCGGTGCTGGCCTATGCCGCCGCGGCGGGCACCGGGCTCGTGCTGGCAATCGCCGGCCGGCCGGTCCATCCGGGTGCGGCGGCGCTGATCTGGCCGCTGGCCACGGCCTGCGCTCTCCCGGCGGTGCGGCTCCGCTACGCCGCGGTGGCTGGCCGCGACCGGGAGCGGATGCAGTGGATGAGCGTCGGCGCCGTGCTGGCGGCCGACTCGGCGCTGGTCGTCCTCGTCGTGCACGTGCTGGTGGGATGGCCGGGACCGGTCGCCGCGGTGGCGGCCGGCTGCGCGATCTTCCTGCCGCTCGGGATGATGACCGGGGAGGCGCGCGGGCTCGGTCCGGCCGGCGGGCGGGTGCTGGTCCAGGTGCTGTCGATAGCGGGATTCACCCTCGTGGTCGCGGCCATCTACCTGGTGATCGTGTTCGGTATCGGCACGCCGCCGCATGATTCGGGCGACCGGGCGGTCCTCGGGCTGTCGATGCTGGCAGCGGCGGTGGCCGCGATCGGGTACCTGCCGGCCAGGGACCGGCTGCTCGCCTCCGCCACCCGCTTCGTCTACGGGGCCAAGGAGGCGCCCGACGAGGCGCTCCGCACCTTCGGCAGCCGCCTGACCCGGGCCATCCCGATGGACGAGCTGCTGCTGCAGCTGGCCGAGTCACTGCGCAAGACCATGACGCTGACCAGCGCGGAGGTCTATACCGGCGCCGGGGACGTGCTCGAGCGCGCGGTGTCGGTGCCAGATACCGGGGCCCGTTCTATCGTCGTCACGGCGCGCGAGCGCCCCATCGTGACCAGAGCCGGGGTCTCCGGCAGCGCCTGGGCATCGGTCTGGCTGCCGGCCCTGCTCGAGGGCCGCGAGCACGAGCAGCTGCGGGTCGCGCCGGCCAGCCACGGCGGCGAGCTGCTCGGCCTGATCGTGGTCGAGCGCCCGGCCGCCGCGGACAGCTTCTCCGACGATGACGACCGGGTGCTCACCGAGCTCGCCCGCCAGGTCGGGCTCGCCTTCCACAACGCGCAGCTGGACACGGCGCTGCAGACGACGCTGGATGAGCTCCGCGGCCAGGCCGAGGCACTGCGTGAGTCCCGGGCCCGGATCGTCGCCAGCGGTGACGCCGAGCGCCGCCGGGTGGAGCGCAACCTGCACGACGGGGCCCAGCAGAATCTCGTCGCGCTGGCGATCAACCTGCGGCTGGCCCGCGACATCCTCACCGACGACCCGGCCGCCGCCGGGGAGATGCTGGACGAGCTCGGCGATGAGGTGAAGCGGACCATCCAGGAGCTGCGCGAGCTCGCGCACGGCATCTACCCGCCGCTGCTCGCCGACAGCGGCCTCGGCGAGGCATTGCGGGCCACAGCCGGCCGCAGCCCGCTGTCCGTCGAGGTGGTCAGCGCGGGGATCGGCCGCTACACCCCGGAAATCGAGGCGGCTGTCTACTTCTGCTGTCTTGAGGCGCTGCAGAACGCCGCGAAATACGCGCCGCAGGCCGGCGTCGAGGTGCGGATCTGGGCGGACTCAGGCGGCCTGCTGTTCTCGGTCAGCGACGACGGCCCCGGCTTCGACGCGGAGAGCGCGCGCAAGGGCCACGGCTTCGTGAACATGGCCGACCGGCTGGGCGCTATCGGCGGCACCGTCCGGTGGCAGTCCGAGCCCGGGCACGGAGCGCAGGTCCGCGGCTCGATTCCGCTGGTCTGACTCCGGCGGCCTGGCGCCAGGCGGGAGGCACCGCGGACCGGCCTTCCGGTCCGCCGCTAGTACCGCCAGGTGAACTACCCGGACCCGAGCGAGCTGGTGTCCCGGTGCTCCCACATCCGGCGCAGCGTGTCGGCGGCAAGCTGCTCCTTGTTCAGGTAGCCGCTCGCACCGCTGGCCGCGGTGCCGCTGGGCAGGTCACTGGCGTCATAGGTGGAGCAGAGGATGACGACGACCTCGGGATGTGCCGCGGTGATACGGCGGGTGGCCTCGATTCCGCTCATCTCCGGCATGTTGATGTCCATCAGGACCAGGGCCGGGCGCAGCCTGTCCACAAGCTCGATGGCCTCCGGCCCGCTGGCCGCTTCCCCCGCGAGCTCGAACCCCTCCATCCGGCGCAGCACGGCCTTCGCTGCCAGCCGGAACGGTGCCTGATCGTCGACGATCAGGACTGAGTGCAGGCCTGTCATGTTTCCAGCTTCGCACGGGCCGCCGCCGTTGCCGAGGGTGCTGCCATCCGCCGGGCGGTGTGCCAGCCTCCCCACCGTCGCGCCCTGCGGGCCTCCTGCGGCGATTTCCCAGGCTGTAGCGGTCAGCCTGGCCGGGGAGGCAGCCAGCCTTGCCCGGGGCCGGGGCGGCGGTCAGCCGTCGGCTGGCTCGCTGAGGAACAGCAGCACCGCCTTGACCCGGCGGTTGACATCCTTCTCCTCGGACAGGCCTAGCTTGGCGAAGATGGAGTTGGTGTGCTTCTCCACCGCGCGCTCGGTGATGCTGAGCGTGGCGGCGATCGCCGCGTTGCTCTTGCCCTGCGCCATCTCGGCCAGGATCTCCGACTCTCTCGCCGTCAGCGACGACAGCGGCGACAGGTGCCGCTGCGAACGCGCTTTCACCAGCTCGTCCACCACGCGCGGGTCGATCACCGAGCCCCCCTGCGCGACGGTCCTGATCGCGCGGGCAAGCTCGTCGACGCTGGCGACCTGTTCCTTGAGCAGGTAGGCCCGGCCGGCCGAGCCATGCTCAAGCAGGGCAACGGCGTAGGCGGGCGCGGTGTACTGGCTGAGCATCACCACGCCGGCCTTCGGGTGATGCTCCCTGATCCAGGCGGCGGCCTGGATGCCCTCGTCGGTTCCGGTCGGCGGCATCCGGATGTCGGTGATGACCACATCCGGCGCATGCTCGCTGACGACCCTGAGCAGCTCCGGCAGGTCGGCGGCCACGCCGACCAGCTCAAAGTCCTCGTTGGCCGAGACCAGGCGGGATATGCCCTCCCGCAGCAGGACGTTATCCTCGGCTAGCGCGACCCGGATCGTTGCCATTGAGCGCAGATCGTAGCGCGCCATCGCGCGCTCCGTTAGCCAAGCCTGGCAGCAACGGCGGCCCGCGGCTTCGTCGTCCTGCTGGCGGCCGGGAACCTGCTTGCCCTGCTGCCCGCCGTGGCCGCTGCCAGGATCGCGCCCCGGCATCACGCTGCGGGCCGAGTAGCGCCCCGCAAGGAGAACTCGTCCTGGCCGGGCATGTGCCCCGCCAGGACGAGTCTGTGATGAGCCGGTCCCCCGTATCATCTTTGGGTCCCCCAGGAGAATGATCGCACCTGCCGTCGGCCAACCGGTCACTGGGGGTGCTGTTACCGATACGTAGAGTGTTCACCGGTTAGCGGGGCCGCCGGATACTCTGCGCTTCCTTGCGGAATCGCCATTGATTTTGTCCGCAGCCGCGGTGCCGACTCCTGCTCCAATAGAGGCATGCGGCTAGAGGAGCAGATGCGATTCGTCAGCGAGGCCGGCCGGCTGAAGGCGGTGTTGCGGCAGACCCGGCTCACCGAGCCAGTCCGGCAGGAGAATTCCGCCGAGCACTCCTGGCACCTTGCCGTGATGGCCCTGGTGCTGGCCGACCATGCGCCGCCGGGCACCGACCTGGGCCGGGTGATCGCCATGCTGCTCGTGCACGATCTGGTCGAGATCGACGCGGGCGACCTGTTCCTGTACGCCGACGAGGCGCAGCACGCCCGGCAGGACGAGGCTGAGCGGACCGCCGCTGACCGGATTTTCGCGTTGCTGCCAGCCGGGCAGGCCACCCGGATCCGCGCGCTCTGGGATGAGTTCGAGGAGCGGGCCACGCAGGAAGCCAGGTTCGCCAGGGCGCTGGACCGGCTGCAGCCGATGCTGGCGAATTTCCAGGCCGGCGGCGGCACCTGGGTCACCCACGGGATCACCGCTGATCAGGTGCTTCCCAAGGTGGCGCTGATCGAGGACGGCTCGGCGGCGCTGGGCGCCTACGCCAGGGACCTGGTGACGCGGGCGGCTGATGCCGGGCTGCTCGGGTGATACGCCCGGGCTGGCCGCGGGTACGAACAACGGCGTGAGCCGACCCCTGGCAAAGATCTTCTCCCGGCGCGACGGCGCCCACCGCCCCGCGCCGTCTGC